>MDTE01136895.1_pt1 | contig 19787 bp, 15 predicted proteins | sample 811231 | NCBI WGS metagenome assembly MDTE01 (sample SAMN05326651, study PRJNA326480) | marine metagenome | isolation source: seawater | place: Indian Ocean: Red Sea | collected 2010 | reverse complement strand
TATCGGAAACTGAATAATAGGCACCCATTTCACCCATGCTATCACCGATAATAAGTTGGATATCTGCAGTTGGAACCGTTTGTTCAGAACGCAAAATACAACTGAATCCTTTTTGTAATGCGAGATCGGCAATCTCTTCAAAGCGTTCGGGGTGCCTAGGAACAAGTATAAACAAAGCCTCTGGAATGTTTTTAAGTATTTTTTGAAATGCATATAAAACTTTTATTTCTTCGCCTTCTCTGGTACTAGCGGCAATAATAACTGTGCGATCTAAGTTTTTTATTTCAGTGAAATAGGCATCTTCTGAAACCGAGAAATGTTCGACATTGAATTTTAAATTACCGGTAACCGTGATTGATTTTGAATATGCGCCTAATTTTTCTAAACGATTTGCGTCTTCATTTGATTGAGCGGCAATTGCACTGAGAGATTGCAACATTGCTCGGGTGGTACCTGGAAAGTGCCAATAACCAGCTGCTGACTTTGCAGATAGGCGCGCGTTAGCTAGCAATGTTTTTATACCTCGTTGTTTACATTGATGAATCAGGTTTGGCCAGAGCTCAGTTTCCATAATTATGAGAAGATCAGGATTGACGCTGTTCAGAAAGCGATTAATAGCCGTCGGCAAATCGTAAGGTAAATAAGAATGAAAAACAGAATTACCAAACAACGAAACTACTCTTTCCGCGCCAGTCGGCGTCATGGAAGTAATTAAGATTTGCACCTCGCCGAGAGTTTCTTTAATTGCTTTTACCAAGGGTTCAGCGGCAACAGTCTCTCCCACTGACACAGCATGAATCCAGATTATAGTTTGCGAGTTATCAAAATCTTCCGCTGAATTGAAATGACCAAAGCGCTCGGAAATCCGTTGGCTATAACCGGGTGAACGCAATCCCCGCAAGTAAAGCCGCATGAGAATAAACGGAACAGCAAGATATAAAAGTAGGCTATAAAGAAGTCGAATCATTACTGAACTATGCTGTCTTCACCGTTAGTGCTGTTGGGAAATTAGGATTGATGTCGATATACTTTAGGCACTGTCATTTATTTTACAAGTTGCAAGCAGCAAAACTCCAAACAGGCCCTTAAAGGTAACCAATGACATTACGCTATTCAACAGACATCGTCATTTTAGGCGGTGGCATAGCAGGTCTATGGTTACTCAATCGATTATACTCTGAAGGTTATCAACCCCTGCTAATAGAAACTAAAGCATTAGGTTGCGGTCAGACGCTCGCGTCTCAGGGAATTATTCATGGTGGTTTGAAATATGCGCTCAGCGGATCGTTTACTGGGGCAGCAAACGTTATTGCTGACATGCCAAGACGATGGCGACAATGTTTAGCTGGGGATGGTGATGTCAACCTGCAGGGTGTGCCAGTTCTAAGTGACTACTACTACATGTGGTCGGATGGAAGCTTGCGCTCCAAACTTAAAACGTTTCTCGGCAGTAAGAGCCTGTCAGGTCGCGTTGAGGTAGTCGAACGTGATGACTATCCAGATATTTTTAGCGGTATAAATATCGATGGTAGTTTGTATCGATTGCCTGATTTCGTTGTCGATACGGCAGCTATGCTGGAAAAACTAACGGAGCCAGTACGATCGAGAATTTTCCAAATCGATAAGAATAATGTTGATTTTAGTAAGAATGACTCCTCAAACTATTCTATATGCATTCAATTAAATGAATCTCAAATAGAAATAAGCGCCTCGCAAATAATTTTTTGTGCGGGTGAAGGGAATGCAGCATTAATGGAACAAGCGGCAATTCACTCTATTGCCGCGCAAGTGCGACCATTACACATGGTCTATATGAAAAAACAGAACTTGCCGCAAATGTTTGTTCATTATGTTGGTGATGATTTCAGTCTCACCCCAAAACTAACAGTGACTTCTCACCAGGACGAGCAAGGACAAACTGTCTGGTATATGGGGGGCGACCTAGCAGAAAGAGGTATTGGTAAACCTAAGGAAGAACAAATAGAAATCACACAAGGGCTAGTGCGAGATTTATTCCCATGGATTGACACTTCCGATGGAGAATGGGATAGCTTTACAATAAATCGCGCCGAAGCCAACATCAATAACAACTATCGCCCTGATGATGCTTATATTGCCATCGAGTCAAACATCATAGTGGCTTGGCCAACGAAACTAACTCTCACTCCCTCCCTTGCCGATAAAGTACTTGATACTTTGCAGATAAAATCGGTTTCCGCCGCTGATAGCGATGAAATACAATCTATGCTTGCCGAAGCGGCGAAAACGGCAGAAACGGCAAACACTTACTGGGATTAAACTCCAATGTCTTTACAACAACGCGCGCTTGGCCAAACTGGTCTTAACGTTTCTTGCTTAGGGCTAGGCACTGTTAAATTTGGACGCAATCAAGAAGTGAAATATTCACGAGAATTTACCCTACCCTCAGACGATGAAGTTACAGCTCTGCTAGAACTTGCCAATGAGCTAGATATTAACCTGCTGGACACCGCTCCGGCATACGGAAGCAGCGAACAGCGACTAGGTCGCTTACTGCGAAATCGTGAAGACTGGATTATCTGTACTAAGGTTGGAGAAGAATTCGTTACCGGCAAATCATTTTTCGATTTTTCGGGAGAACACACACGCAAAAGTATAGAACGAAGTTTGCTGAATCTGAATACTGATTATCTTGACTTAGTGTTAATTCATTCCGATGGCAATGATATGGCCATTATTAATTCCACCGATTGTTTAGCAATGCTTACCGAGCTGAAAGAAAAAGGTGTGATTCGCGCGATTGGTATGTCTACAAAAAGTATAGAAGGCGGCTTAAAAGCAGTGGATCTGACCGATGTCGTCATGGTGACTTACAATCCAAGTAGCACCGATGACGAGACAGTAATCGATCGCGCCCTAGCAAACAACAAGGGCGTGTTAATCAAAAAAGCACTTAATAGTGGTAATGACTGCCCTGATAGCCTGGCAAACAATTTTGATTTCGTGCTTAATAAAGCAGGCGTGTCCAGCATTATAGTAGGGACGATTGATCTATCACACCTGGAAGCCAACGTAGGCCACGCTATCAAAGCGTTAGCTTAATTCAAGGTTTTGAATACAGAGAAACGTGAATTACCGAAAGTTACTTCCCGACTTCTTTCATCTTTTCAACAATTGCAGAGGTAGAGCAGTTATCTAAAAACTCTAACGCTTTTACTTCACCACCATAGGATTTGACGTACTCACCTCCAACAACTTGGTCGAGAGTGTAATCGCCTCCCTTCACCAAGATTTTTGGTTGTAACTGTTGCAACAGATGTTCCGGCGTGTCTTCTGAAAAACTAACAACCCAATCTACCGCTTCCAATCCGGCCAGCACCGCCATGCGTCTTTCAACTGGATTAATTGGGCGACCTGGTCCTTTAATTCTGCGTACAGAATCATCATCGTTAATTGCAACGATCAACCGATCACCTAGCTCCTTTGCTTCAGCAAGATAACCAACATGACCTGCATGAATAATATCGAAGCAACCATTGGTAAAAACAATTTTTTCGCCATGGGCTTTGGCATCCTGGACAGCGAAAATAAGTTGTTCCGAGGTCATTACTCCGCGGCCAGAATCTTGTTCTGCTAAAATTGCGCGACGTAATTCCGGGCCACTGATTGCTGCGGTACCGAGTTTACCAACCACTAATCCGGCGGCTAAGTTTGCCAGGGCGGTCGCATCTGCGAGATTGTCACCGGCAGCCATCGCTGCGGCTAATACGCTGATTACCGTATCGCCGGCACCGGTTACATCAAATACTTCCTGGGCACGAGCCAGCAAATGTAGCTCGGGTGAATCAGGCCGAATCAAGGTCATGCCATTTTCACCGCGAGTGATAAGTATAGCTTCGAGATTCAAATTGCTAACGAGTTTCAATCCTTTGTTTACTAATTCTTCTTCGTTCTGACTTATACCCACAACTTCTTCGAATTCCGACAAGTTCGGGGTAATTAATGTTGCGCCTCGATATTTTTCAAAGTCACCGCCTTTAGGATCAGCAATGATTGGAATGTTACGGCTTCTTCCCAGTTCAATAAGCTGCTCGATTCCCTGCAGTGCGCCTTTGGCATAATCAGAAAGGACTAGAATCTGAGTGTCATCGATTAAAGCCTTTGCTTTTTGGTACAAGCCAGTCACATCTGGTTTAGCGAAAGGTTGCTCGAAATCGAGTCGAATCAATTGTTGGTGCTGACTGATGACACGGAGTTTTGTAATAGTAGGCTTTTCATCCGACTGGAGAAAGTCACAATAAACACCTGCCGCACTCAGACGTGAGTTCAGTTCCAAGCCGGTTGCATCATTACCGACAATACCAATCAATCGCGCAGCGGAACCAAGTGCAGCAATGTTCAAAGCAACGTTACCAGCACCGCCAGGCCGATTCTCTTCACTGCCCACTCGCACCACCGGCACCGGCGCTTCAGGTGAAATCCGGGAAGCGGCTCCATGCCAATAGCGATCCAGCATGACATCTCCGATCACCAATAGCCGGGCATCCTGGAATGCCGGCATCTCTAACTTCATGAATATTCTCCAAAAGGGCGCGATGACATCAAATCATGGCGGCTGATCATATCACAGCGATTAACCTAATAGATTAACCAAGATATTTCACAATTGGGAAGAATTTATAAGAAAGTGGGGATTTTTCGTGCATAAATAACCCAAAAATGACTAAAAGTGGGGTTATTCAGTATTTTTTCAGCAATATTTAGCCTGAAAATTCGAAAAATGTTAAGCGCCTGGCCTTTTGTTACAATTCGCGCCTGCCTGAATTGGATCCAATGCTTAGAGGCTCTAGCAGATAACAGCGATGCACCAGCCCGACCTTTCTCCAGAATACCGATCTTTACGCGGCTTTCTTGCGCCGCGTTACTGGCCGACGTGGATTGCACTGGGGTTGATGAAAGTAGTGGCCCATTTGTCTTACCCAATACAAATTAAAATCGGCCAACTTTTGGGCGTAATGTCATATCGCTTAGCATGGCAACGCCGACATATCTGTGAAGTAAATATTCGCCTCTGCTTTCCAGAACTCAATGATGCAGAACGTAAGCAGTTGGTCCGAAAAACATTTATTTCCAATGCCATTGGGCTGATTGAAGTTGCCATTGCCTGGCACCGTGATCCAGAAGAATTCAGAGATCGAGTAACTGCCGTAGGCCTCGAAAATCTCGATGCAGCATTGGCTCAAGGTAGAGGGGTTCTCCTCCTTTGTGCACATTTTACAACGCTCGAGTTTGGCGGATTCCTTTTTAATCTTTTTAATAAGATGGATGTGACTTATCGCAGTAACAAAAATCCATTATTTGATGCAGCGATGTTCAATGGAAGAATTCGTCACTACCCAGCGGTTCATGATCGAAAAGATATTCGCCGTGCTATTCGCAGTCTTAAGCAAGGGCATATTCTCTGGTATGCCCCTGACCAGGATTATGGTGCAAAACATTCTGTGTTCGTTCCTTTCTTTGGTAATCAGGCTGCCACGATAACTGCGACTAGTCGCTTTGCTAGCGCTAATGAATCTGCTGTTGTTTTCTATAGCCATTATCGCAATGAAGACAACTCAGGTTATCATCTGCACTTCAGTCCTGCCCTGCAGAACTATCCAACTGGAGACCAGGAACGAGATGCTATAACCGTGAACCAAATCGTGGAAGAAGCCATTCGCAAGCAACCAGATCAATACCTATGGTTGCATAAACGATTTAAGACTCAAGCCCACGGTAAATCAGAACGACCTTATTAGTGTTATAAGAGAACTAGCGAGACTTAAGCATGAGCAAGCCTAATTGGTTATTAATCGACAGCCGATTTCTTGCAGTCTTTGCCAGCCTCCTAGTTTCTTTTTTAATTCTGTTTATTGAAGATGCGCCAAACGATGACGCTTACGCTTACATACGTACTGCTGAGATCGCCCTAACAGATGGAATTGGTGAGGCTATTCAACACTACGGGTGGGTAAGCTATTCGTTATTAATTGCTCTGGTAAGTCAGTTAGGTTTCGATTTATTCACCGCTGCTTACATCATAAATTCTCTCTTCTATGCTCTATTAATTTATTCCTATGTAAGCATAGTTCGAATGATCGATAATTCTAATTTAGTAGGAGCCCTGGCAGCACTTTGCATACTATTGTATCCGCAGCTTAATGAATTTCGCTTTGATGTAATTAGAGACGTTGGTTACTGGGCGCTATCTTTATTCGCTTTATGGCAATTCCTAATGTATTTCAAAAGCCATCAAAGCAAGAATCTAATTGCTTTCGGGTTTATTCTTTTGTTTGCAGCAAGCTTTAGGCCGGAAGCAATCGTATATCTGATAGCTACTCCTTTTGTATTATTAATGGATAAGTCCATCGAAGTAAGCGAGCGTCGCCGCTACTTTGTAAAAGCTGCGGGCTTGGTGATAGCCATAATTTCAGCTTCTTTTGTTGTTCTTGCGGTAATGGGATTTAGCGTTGCGACATTGCTTACCGATTTTGTATCAGTCTATGAACCATTTTTCAGAAGCACTTTCAATCCAAGCGAAGTTGATAGGTCCGCTTTCAGCGCTGCGATATTTGGTGAGTATGCCGCTTCTTACTCCGGTCCTTACATTAGTTTGTTCCTGTTTACTGGTTTGCTTGCGGTTCTAATCGCCAAACTTTTTTCAGGAATTGGTGGCCCCTTTTTCTGGTTGCTAGTTTATGGTGGTTACAAGCGGAATGTAAAAGTTGAGCGCAATATATATTTGCCGATTGCCTTTTTTTTAATTATCAATATGGCCATCGTATTTATGTTTATCTTGATTACGCGCTACATTTCTAGTCGCTATGCTATGTTGTTTTGCTTGTTGCTTGTACTATTTGTTCCGATAATCATCTCAAGAATTATTCAACAGCTAGATCAATCACTCATAAGAGATATTGGCATGCGCCTTGTAATTTTGTTCTTTGGTTATTGCGTCTTTGATTCGTTTATTAGTTTTGGCCAATCGAAAACTTTTGTATTTGATACTGTAGAATGGATAGCCGCAGAATCAGAGTCGAATGCCGGTTTACTAACCAACAATCATGCAGTTGCTTACTACAGCGGGAAAATTAAAGACTATGACCAGGTAATTAGGTTTTTAACCGAAAATGAAATTCAAGATTCGAAACCAAACGATCTGATTGCTATAGAGATGCATTTTGAAATGTCGGAATTGGTGGAAAGCGCTTCGATTAAACCTTTATTAGAGTTTCAAACCGCATTTCCAAGCATTGATGACCAACAACTCGCTATCTATAAGCGAGTAAACCCTTAACTTAAATTTTCACTATCTAATTTGGCATTAATTACCAGGTGTTGGACTCTTTGCGTTTGGTAACTAACAAATTTTCTAAAATCATATAATTCAAGTCGGTACCCATAAACATGTTTACTGCATCTTCTGGAGTGCAGACCAAAGCTTCACCTGGGCGACAAAGAGTAGCGTTGATGAGTAAGCCGTGACCAGTGTGGTCTTGAAATTTTTTTAATAAGTGATAAAAGTCTGGATTGTTATCTTTTTTAACTACTTGCGCTCTGGTAGTCCCATCTTCGTGTACCACAACCGGATACCTTTCCTGCCAACGGGAGCTTACCTGTGAACTAAGACACATGAATTCATCTTCGTGTCCTTTGGGTAAAAAATCTTTGGCTACCGAATCAATTATGCTGGGAGAAAAAGGACGCCAATGTTCACGAAACTTAACTTGATGATTAATAGCATCGATAATCCCAATTTGGTTGGGGTTTGCCAGAATGCTGCGATTGCCAAGGGCACGTGCGCCAAACTCCATACGTCCTCGAAACCAGGCTACTGGCTGGCCATGTGCTAACAATTCGGCTGCTTTCTCATGTGGAAATTTCTGAACTTCCCACTCAGGTTTATCCCGGTGTACTAAACAAGCATCGATACACTCTTCATTAGTAAAGCTCGGGCCTAGAAACATATTTTTCATTGGCTCGATTTTCATGCCCATGTTTCTAACTGCGTACGCTGCTGCGCCAATTGCCGTACCAGCATCAGAACAGGCGGGGTGCACGATGTACTCTTTCACCTGCGGTAATCCACTTAATCGATTATTAAGACGAATGTTCATCGCGCCAGTGCCAGCAATAGCGAGACGACCAGTTTCTTCCAACGCATCTCCGAGGTAATGATTTATCAATCCAACTGCGACATCCTCGTAGAGCTTTTGAATCGCAGCTGCGTAATGGACATAGGGTTCTTCCATCAGATTGCCCGCACGGCGAGGGCCCAACATTTCAACAAGTTTCTTGCTAAAGTAATGTCCTTTGGATTTTGCCTTGTAGCGGCGTAATCCAATAGTGCTAATTAATTTGTTATTTACTTTAAAGTTCTTTCCATTGAATTCAGCAAGTGAAGAAAGATCACATTTGCTGGGATCGCCAAATGGAGCTATGCCCATTACCTTAAATTCGCCATCCAGAATTTCGAAGCCGAGATAGTCAGTAAGCGCAGCGTACATGCCACAAAGAGAATCAGGATTGTAGAATTCTTTTATTTTTTTGATCTTGCCTTTATGTCCAATACCCAAAAATACATTGGAATACTCACCTTTGGAATCAATGCAAAAGATTGACGTCTTTTCTTCGCTCTCATTGAGATGATAACAACTACTGGCATGGGCTAGTTGATGTTTAACAGGTACCAGTTCAGATTGGGTATTAGAGATCTGAAGCCGTTCTGCTAGTTCTCGCAGCTCACGTAAATAACGACGATAGCGTCGATTCCCATTAAACACACTATCGATACTGCGATCTGGCGCGTACCAATGACGATAGGCATAATGCCAGCGGGCTTTACTAAAAAGGGAAACAGGCGCATAGGGAATTGCTAAATGAGTCACATCTTTGCCACGAAGGCCAGCAATTTGTAAACATTGTCTAGCTGAGTGATAAGGTAGCTCGCCCTTGGCATGCTTGCGTCTAATGAGGCGTTCCTCTTCTACAGCTGCAACTAATTTACCATCGACAAACAAAGCTGCGGCTGGATCATGTCCAACAGCACCTGCTAGTCCTAAAGTAACAACACTCATTTATGTTTCCTGCTAGCCTTTAAGCTGTAGGTTTACAATCATTGTTGCAAACTGCGATTCAAAACGACTCCCATGCCAGTTCTTCATGAACCGTTTTAGATCTTTCTGAAATGCCTTGTTAAATGACTTCCTACTTTTATATCGTTGCATCGCATCAAGATCTAATACGTAAAGTCGATCCCGCAAATATACAAAATTACTAGCTTTCATATCGCCATGGCTTATCAGATAAGTATTCATGGTTTCGAATAACTGCTTAAAGGCCAACACAAGAGCTTCAATCGGTAAAGTATCTGCACCCAAATTTTCAATTTTTTCAAGTAAATTACTTTCATCCAGATCTTCACTGAGAAAGAAAGCTCTTCTGCGTAGCAGCCAGAAAGCACGTTCTTCATAAATCAAGTAGGGGTGTGGTGTGTTAATTCCCAACATTTCCAACATTGAAGCACTAAGCCAACTGCGATGGGCTCGGCTGGTTTTGAACAAATACTTAAACCCACGCCAAAACGACTTTAAATTGTATCGCTTGAGTACAAACTTCTGGTTGGCAAAGGCAACTCGTGCAACGGTAGAAGCATTCCCAGCTTTCAGTAAGTTATCGTGATTAATAAAGCTGCTCGGATTATCTATAAAGCTTCCTAATTCATCTGAGTGAATCTGCCTGTCATAGATAACAAATCGATTGAGTTCATGTATGCTGCGATACGCAGTGGTAGAACGAAACAATTTCTTCTCGAAGCGATTCAACCGCTTAATTCTTTGCGCGACCACTAGTTCAGCAAATCCGTTTAGATCTGAGTCCGCGAGATTCCTGCCTTCGGACTGATAATGCTCAAGCAGGGCAGGGATATTTATGTCCATGTCCACCGGAAATTGAGCAAAGAAGAGTGATAGATTCTCTGAAGCCTGTTGCCAACCTATTTCTGTATCGACTGCGTTTATGTCTCCTCCGTCCAATACATAAACCCGATCGTCAACCAGCATAAAGTTTTCAAGATGGATATCATTCTGCCAAAGCCCTTCGCCATGGCACCTGGCAATATTTGCCACAGTTAAGTTAATGAGGGCGAGCTTGCGATCTTCACTGTCAGCCTCATTCACTAGTTCGAGAAGGTTCTTACCCTGTTGCAAATAATCCATGAGCAGTACTGCACCTTTGCCATCAAAAGTTGCAGTATGATGAAAAATCTCAGGGGTGAGGATATGACGCTGGCGTAACAAATTTATACCGCGAATATCACTCAGTAGATTGCGTTTCCAATGGCCCGGACCAAAAAATAGTTTTACGATAACCGACTGATTGCGCCAGTTAGAAATCCCCGTCAAACGCTTGCCAGGAACGATGCGTAATACGCTTTCTATTCTTATCACTTCTTCTTTTTGTTCTTTGTCTAAGGAAAGATAGAACGGCGTCGGGATATGCCTACCCATCGCTATTAAATGTTCACAATTAAAATTGTTCATAGCTCTAAGTCGCAGGCCCTAACTTTTTAAATAAATTATCTGCACGCTGCTTTATTTCATCCCAGAATCTACTTTGTATAGTGATTGCAGTCCGCAAATCGTTTCCGTTGTAGTGACGCATAAAGCGCAGTAAATCTCGCTTACTCAATCCGATCATCTTTGTTGAATAGAGGAGACCTGCAACGTCTTTAATTATCCATTTTTGTGCTAAGTTTTTACGCACTAAAGCACGATGTAAATCTATTAAAGACAACTTAGGGAGCGGTTCACCTTCTTGATGCAATAGAAAATGACAGAGATAAAAATCACGATGACATATGCCATTTTGATGGAGCGACCGTGCTATGCCCGCGACTTTCTCTATGAGCTTTCGTTTAGTTCGAAAGCCTGGCGGATTGTCTATCCATTGTTTGCAATAGTCTTCGAGGCTAATAGTGTCGGTAAGTTCTTCAGTAATGATAAATGACTCTCGACTTGCAGGATTCCAGCCTTTCTCCCCATAGGCAACTACATTCATGGTGGCAATATCTAGTTCCTGTAAACGGTGAATTGCTTCCCATTCATTGTGGGCACTGATGACAGGAAACTTAAGAGTCACTAAATTCTTTAAAATCTCAAGCCAACCTACGCCGGAATGAATTTTGGCAAAATAGCCTTTACCATTGAGACTAAAGTGAAAGGTTTTACGAGTTTTTACCTGACGATAGATTTTTCCTTCCATTGCCTGCAGCATCTTGTAAGGATCTGTAGCCTGGAAGCTTTCGGCAAATTCTTCATTTAGATAAATCATGTCATGGTTAACCTGTCTGCACAAAGCGTTCGATCAAGTCTGCTGCAGCTTGAGGCATAGAGAACAAATCTGCCTGCTTACCATAATCCAGTCCATTTGCAGACCAGCTCTCATACCCGAGCGATTCGAGCATGATTGCCAGATTCTGATTTAACTCCGTCTGCTGAAAAGGGTTAGGGCATACCCGGCCTGATTGAGCTTGTTCGATATGAAAGGAATAGCCGCAGGTTGCTGTGGTTAGTACCGGCAGTCCGGCGATAGTAGCCTCTAATAATGCGTATCCCGCGCTTTCCATATAGGCCGGGTGAATGAGTAGGTCTGCCCCAGCGAAAAATCTCGGTATGTCATCGCGCCCGGGAAATATACTCAATTGCTCGGCGAGCCCCAGACGTTTGGCCAATCGATCCACACCTGCTGATTTATCTTGCCCGACTAACATAAACTTGGTTCGACTACGTAAGTGTTCGGGCAATGATGCTATCGCCTGTAGTGACCGATCAACGCCCTTTACTTTGAAGCCTGATCCGACTTGAAGTAACAACAATTCATCATTGCCGACTCCAAACTCAGTTCTGAATTTCTCCCTTGTTGCTCGATCCCGCTGATCGACTTTGCGATCCAGAGAAATTCCTGGTGGCAATTCATGCAAACGATCGCCACAGCCCGGGTAATGCTCTTCAAAGGATTCTCTTTGTTGCAGTGAAAGAATAAATGCTTGAGTAGAAGAATTCTGGCCAAATACCGCGTCTTCGTAACTGCGAAAATGTCGATAGCGTGAAGAAAATTTGTAATAAAACCCCCTCTGGGTATTCGCTTTCTCAGCAAAACAGGGATCTGCCGCAAAATATATATCCAATAAAGGCATTTTATTAAAGCCAACCACGGCTGAGTAAATTTTATCCTTCAAAGCTTTTTCAACCCAAGCAGTGTACCGTTTATAGAGTTGGACCCGCGTTCTACCTTTTACAGGTACTTTAATCAGATTTAATTTTGCCGGAATGTCACCTTGCCAACGAATCACATAGACATCAACTTCATATCCACGCTGAATGCATTCGTTAGCAATCCGAAGGAAATCTCTCTGTTGACCACCATAAGGAAAGTAGGAATAGATCAGAAAGCTCAGCTTCATAAGTCTAGTTATTCCTGAACTAAATTCTCAAAGCGTTGCCATACCTGTTCAGGCTTATGAGCCGAAAAGCAAGGAGGGGTTACGGCAAATGGTTGGTCCTCAAATTCCTCGGTTATGCCCGGCCCATTATAGGTACAAACTTTTTTTACGCAGGGTGCGCAATTAAAGTTTGAATGTAAGTGGAGTTGATTCTTGCCAAATGTTCCAGACAAGCCTGGGTTCGTTGAGCCATAAAGCGAAACGGTTGGTTTGGCTAGAGCTGCTGCAAGGTGACCTAATCCAGTATCGACAGCGATTACACCTTTAGAATTATTAATGTGTTGAGTAAGCCCTGACAGAGTTTGTTTTTCTAATACAACAACAGAAACGTTGTCTTTTGCGATAAATTCGGCTCGTTCTTTTTCTTTTAGGTCGCCCCAAGGTAATAACACTTCATAACCTGACTCGGTCGCTAAGTGTGCGAGGTGGCGCCAGTAATATTGTGGCCAATGTTTAGTTGCCCAGGTTGTGCCATGTAGAAATAAAACTTGCTTTGAACCGTTCGCTTGTATGTTGCATTTGATACGATCGAGATCAATGCCATAGTCAATAAACTCTTTATCGTAGCGATATTTTAACGCTCGGGAGAAAAGTTGCCTAATTCGATCAACGGCATGTTCCGTCCAAGGCACGGAATACACTTTATTATAAAACAGAGTTGCTAATGGTTCTCGGATGGTTCGATTGCTTAACCCAATTGTTAACCCTCTGGATAAGCGGCTGATAAATCCGCTCTTAATTAATCCTTGTGCATCAATAACCAGATCGTAATGTACGCCTTGCAGGGCCCTCTTAAATGCACGTAATTCATGATTCAAATAAGTTTGGACTAAGTTTCTGCGCCACCGGCGCATTGCAACTGGGATTACTTTTTCAACGGCTGGGTGCCAGGATGGAACTTCCACAAAGTTTTCTTCCACAACCCAGTCAAAAGACAGATTGGCATGGGCATTATGCGCGTCGGTTACCGCTGGAAGGGTATGAATAATATCTCCCAGTGAAGAAGTCTTAACAATCAGTACTCGCAACGATTAATCCCCCTATTTATTCTTTTGTTAGAAAAGATTCCAGAGATGCTATGGCCAGTTCGGGTTTTAACTCTGTCAAACAACGGAGATGGCCATAGGGGCATTCCCTTTTAAAACAAGGTCTACATTCGATATTTGTAGTCAGCAATTTTACCTTCTTCGTTAATGGCGGTGTAAAGTCGGGCGAAGTGGAGCCATAGATTGCCACCACTGGCTTCATCAGCGCCGCGGCCACATGCATTAGCCCCGAATCGTTGGAAATAACTGTGCTTGATAAGGACATCAGGTCGATAGCTTCCGCCAAATTAGTTCTACCCACCAGGTTTTGGCATTGTTCCAGATATCGATTATCGATATCCGCTAATATCGATTCCGCTATCAACTCATCATTCGCGGAACCAAATAACCATACTTGCCATCCTCGCGCCAGCATTGAGTTGCTCAGCTCGGCATAGTACTCCGATGGCCATTGTTTTGCTGCACCGAATTCCGCACCGGGACATATAGCCAATACCTTGGAGTCTATAACCAAACAAAATTTACTAATTGCAGTAGCAGTGCTTTCTGCATCAGTTACTAGTCGAGGGGTAGGAATCTCGGCAGGGGGGTTTTTCCTCTCCGGATAGGCTAAGGCAGTAAAGCGCTGGACCATTAAAGGAAACTGAGCATCCCGTGGTGAGCGACAGTCATTAAGCAATAGATTTCGCCACTCGCCGCGCCACCCAGTTCTAAGTGGAATGTCAGCATGAAATGGAACTAACGCGGATTTGAAAGACTGCGGTAGCACTATGGCCTGTGTAAAATTGGAACTGCGTAATGATTTACCCAGTTTTCTTCTTGCGATAAGACCAAGTTCACCATGGCCTATTTCCATATCTATGCTGTGATCAACTTCAGGCATGCGGTCTAATAGAGATCGCGTCCAGTTTGGTGCCATGACGGTGATCTGAGAATCTGGCTCCTCTTTTTTCAGACACATGAACAATGCCTGAGACATAACCATGTCTCCCACCCAGGAGGGCCCAATTACCAAAATTTTATTCGCGCTTTCTTCTTCCATAACTAAAACTGGAGGCTATAACAGAAGCGCTTTAATTTCTGAGTTTTTGGATTAAACGGATAAGGACTCATTTTCATCCCGAACAGCATTGGCTTCGCGACACGAAGTTGTGAGAGCTCTTCGTAGTTAAGGACTTTGGAGGGTTATCGGCTATTCGACAAGCTTTATCCAGTCACCTTCTTCAGGACTACCAGTAGGGTAGTAGCCATTGAGTAGGCGTAAAGTTTCTTCTGGAAAATTAGCAATTCTACTTTGCCGTGCAACAACGGAAAAATCGAAGAACTCACTGGCCTGAACATATTTAATCTTCATCTCATCACCAGCAACCACCTCTCCTTGCTGAATCGCGCGGAAAGATCGAATTGATGCTAACAGCATCTCATCAATTTCATCGCCCATTGAGGAGTCTGTGATTTCACCGCGGAAAATAAATGCTCTCGGACCGAGATAAAGTGCAGCAACTCGCTCCATGCTGCCAGTATCTTGATTAACTGCAATTCCAGTATGGCCAATTAAGCGAAACTGGGACAAGGGTTCAGATTTTTGTAAGTTCTGAATTCCCATATTGTCTCTAAGAAAGACACGCGGCTCTATATTGGCTTGCAGGCGCTGCGCTTCGACTCGCAACATACCAACGTTTGGCACACTGGCAGTAACAGTTGTAGTTGTTTCATCTATATCCCAGTCATCAGGAAATACCAAGGTATAGCCAAGTAGATCCTGATAGTAACGATTACGTTGATCGGTTCGCTGAGATGCATTGCTTTGTCCAACAATTAGTCCATCCATAGTTTCTCTAAAAGTAGAGCTTTCGAGTCCTGTAGCAATGTTGTCGTTAAACTGTCCAACTTGGGCAATGGCTTCTTGGAGTCGGCGATCGTTACGTGGGTGAGTAGCAAATAATCCATGATAGGTTCCACCACCACCAGTAACTCGACGATTAAAATCTTCCTGATTCTTCAGTACGGTAATCACTTCAATCATGGCTGCAGGGTCGTAACCTGCATTTACGAGATACTCAGCAGCTAAACTATCTGCTTCCAACTCTTGCTCGCGCCCAAAACCAGACAATCCAGTTTGAGCCCAGATAGAAGCAACTTCACTGATCTGGTTTGCAGCATAGCCACTGCCAGTCGCGATCCCTGCAACTAAACCGCCCGCTACTGCGGCACCTCTTGCCAAAGCACCTCTAGCCTGTTGCTGTACGGCATGACGAGCAGTGATGTGCCCAATCTCATGAGCCAGGACTGCGGCAAGATCGGCTTCGGAATTCATGTAAGTGAGCAGGCCCCGATTCACATAAACGTAGCCACCGGGCAGAGCAAACGCATTTATTTCAGGACTATCTATTACGTGGAAGTGATACTCAAGATCGGGACGATGACTAACCTCCGCCATCTTTTGACCAATCTCGCGCACATAGGCAACAAGTTCTTCGTCTTCAAAGAGAGTCATTGAAGACATCACTTTTTCGTGTTCTTCAAGACCAATTTCTTTCTCTCGATTCTCGGACATCAACACCAAGTTGGCACTTCCAGTAGCCGGGTTAACTGCGCAGGAAGAAAGTAATACTGATGCAATCAAAGCAGTAAGGCCTGCGAGCAAAAGCTTGGCTTTTCCATTTAAGATCGACATAGTCATCAAGTAGAAGGAACCGAATTTATTCATGGTGCCACCTGTCATTCTTTATCGCAGCTTATGTAGCTAGCTGCCATTCACAAAATCTTTAAGTTGAGTAGCTAAGCGGCTACACGCGTTCGCCTCAACTCGAGCTATTAGTGGAATAGGAACTACTAGTGCTGGTAGATAAGATTGTCCAGTAGCATCGGTATTTATTGTTCCAACATTTCTTAAGGAACTAACGTCCCATACACGGGCATCGAAATTAGCATCATCTTCCCAAGTACCAAAACCGAAGCAACCGCCACCGGCTGGACCTACGGCGCAGGAAATTGAACCTGTGCGGCCACTAGTTTCGGTGCGGCCATCAACCCAAACAATATATCGAATTCCAAACTCATTCATCTTTCGAGCTACAACGTCTTCCGCCATAAGCTGTTCTAAATCACGACTACGCAAAGGCGCTGTGCGTGGTTCGAACCATGGAAACATTGCGTCGATAAACTCTTGCTCCGGAACTACACTAATCGCACCTTCACCTCGAGTCATACGTTCTCCTACGCACTCGACAAATTCTGATCTGGTTTCGTAGTCGCTGGCCTGTCGACGCCCCAGAATCACGATAGACTGATCGCTTTCTATTCCGGTCTCGCCCTGACGAAACTCATCGACGGTAGTACTTGTGCAGTTAGCGAGAAATCCTACAACAAATAATGAAGCACTGAGTTTTATTAATTTTATTGTTGTAATAGTTTTCATAACAAACCTCTTTTGAGGCCTCACTCTAAAGGTTACTTAACCAATCTCGCACTTCTGGAATTTGAGCAAAGCTTAATGAAAAGCTTGAAGCAAGGTCACGCAAAGCGACAACAGCAGCTTCGTTAATGCCGTCTTCTACGGAGCGGAAAGTTTCGGTAGGCGTCTTTCCATAGGATGTCAGTACCCAGTCTGCAATATAATCACCCTCGGAGGTGAGTAAGCGCATGTTGTACTTTATCCAGACTTCATACACGTCCAACTTGGTCTTTGCTGGAAGTGCTAATTGAAATTCTTCAATTGCAGGAGCAAACACTGCATCCACATTTTGGCTGACAGCGTCTTCGAGACTGTTGACGTTTACTACCTGATCAAACATTGCCGGTAGAACTGCATTAAATAATTGAATATGCGATAAGCCGCTTTCGATGTTTATCTCTTCACGCCCGGTCTCACTGTATTCCATGTAAGCAAATTCCCTCAGGGAATCATCATAGTAGACCGCTACTGAAAGGGGCATTTTATTGATGTTGGGCGTAGGGAAATAGCCTTCAATTACAACGTTGCTTGTACCACAGGCAGTAAGTAGCCCTGTCAAAAACAGTATGGTTAATCTGCTCAGAATGGCTTTATTCGTTGCATTCACTAATTTCATCGCCAATTCCTTAAATATTCTCATTGCCATCTAAATGTAAACCGGCAACTCACTGATAATCGTTCAGCCCTACAAATGTACCACCATTTCGCTGCGTCATCTCTCGCATTAGGGTGGAATATCGATAAACACTCTGCTGAAAACGCCTAGGGCCCGCGAAAATAGTGGGAAAGCCGATTCCATGGATGCGCACCAGTCGATCTCCGTTAGCATCCTCCACATTGATACGATCGATGGTCTGGAGCACATTTCGGATCGATCCGCCTGGCTGGAAATCGTCCCCCAGCACATAAATACTGATGCGCTTGTCCTCTTCGTAAAAGGCACTAATCGCCCGGGTAACACCCTCCACAGGACTACTATTGCTGAAAGGGTTCCAGGTTCTCAGGGTAGCAATAATCTGATTACGTCGACCTGGAGTATCGGGAATCCACTCATCCCGATAGGAATCGAACATGTAATCCCCCATATCATTCATGACCTGAATACCCCTCACTTCGGGATAAACATCGAGAGTGTCCTGGATGACTCCGAGCATTTTGTCCCAGCTCGGGTTCTGAAACATACTTCCGGAAGTATCGATCACGAAGATGATGTACTCGCTGTCCACCGGCACACCGCCAATGACATTATTTTCAGGCGCACGGGTATTAGCTAGCAGACGCTGCATTTCCTCCGTTAAGGATTGTTGGGCCAAGGCCAGTCGTCCAAATTCATCGGTGGTTTCATCTGAAAGATCTTTGCTGGTGTTATAGCGCCCTTCTATATCTTCGAGGTCTCGACGCAGTCGTGCGATACGCTCTGTCATCGCCGAGAGCTGTTCGTGTTTCGCATTCAACTCGCGATTGAAAATCGTAGTCTCGCCGCGAATTTCAAATAATTGTTCTTGCAACTCGGCCACCACACCTTCGGGTACAACGGATTCTACTATTTCCAGAGTAGTTGGCGCGGACGATTTGGTAATCATCAACAGAATAATCATAGCGCCGAATCCGCAAGAAGCTACGTCCAAAAAGGAGACGGTAAATGAATCTGTTTCTCTGTTTTTGCGTCTTGCCATCCGTGCTGATGTTCTCTTCTATCTAGTTTCTTAAAATAGTTTTTACATTATACAAAGCAATCTTCTTTTCTATTTAATTTTCATGGCCAATCCTTAGACGGCGTTAAAAAAGACCCACTTGTGTATTGCGCCAATTGCCAATAAGCGGCCGCAGCGCTTGGGTCACCTTCCAACGGCATTAATATTACATTGACCGGAATTGTCTGAGGTAATTCTTCCACCGCTTCTTCAAACAATTCCAGGCGATCTCCCGGCGTGATCAGAGGATCGGAAGAGCCGCGCTGACTAACGGTCGGCAAGCCATCCGTGATCAGAAAAATATTGTCTGGTCGCGGTGACATATTTGCCACAGCCCGAAATACCTGCGACATGTTAGTTCCATTATTAGGCACAAGTTCTTTTACATTCTCGATCGCTTCATTGAGTTGATCTCTATCTGCAACTTCCAACCAAATTTCTTCTGTTCCAGGAATAACGGATTCAGTTTCAGTATTGAAATTCCAAATCTGATACTGGCTAGTTATCGGCAGCTGGGTACTGATCCAATCTACGGTATTAACGACTCGTTGCCATTTCGGTGCATTGCGTTTTCGCTCATCATTCATATTCCGCGTACGGATGATATTCACTATGGTGCTATCCAACATGCTGGCAGAACTATCGATCAAGATTAGAATGCGTTGCCCGCCTAAGAACAGTCCGGAAAGATACTGCCTATTTCCATCCCCCAAAAATTGCCTGACACTATTTCCTTCCTGTTCGAATGCGCTGGCCTGTAAGCGCAGAATCTCCTGTTCCAACGCTTCGATATCAGAACGCAATCTAGCTACGTCTTCTTCGGAGGCCATGCTGCTGTTTTCTAGTGCTGCTAATTCCTGGAGGAAATTATCAATCTGTTCCATGATTTGGCGCGCTAGCCCTTGTGCTTCTACTACTTCGAAATCGACTTCCGACAGAGTGTTTCGAACTCTAACTAAGCCCAATTCACCTTCTTCAACTTCTTCCCGCAGTAAGTTGATCTCTGCCATTAGCTCAGGACTGGTTTCCTCTGGCGAAATCGTACTTGAGTGATCGAGAATCAAAAAAAT
>MDTE01122773.1_pt1 | contig 19788 bp, 14 predicted proteins | sample 811231 | NCBI WGS metagenome assembly MDTE01 (sample SAMN05326651, study PRJNA326480) | marine metagenome | isolation source: seawater | place: Indian Ocean: Red Sea | collected 2010 | reverse complement strand
TCGCCGCCGCCGCGCGTTTTCCGTTTTATCCGTCTCTCGAAGCCGAGCCAGCCGCGCCACCTCGCCCCGCGCCAGCTGTGCCGCCGCGGACGCGTCCCTCAGGTCGGTCGAGAGGGCGTCGTTGGCCGATTCGAGCCGAACCACGCGCGCCGAGGCTTCGCGCTCGGCGTCCAACCTGGCCTCCCGCCTGGCCTCGCGAACGACGGCGTCGCGCTCGGCCCGTTCCCGCACGAGCTCCTCGACGCACCGGTTCAGCCGTTCCGATTCCCTCGCGATGACAGCCACGTGGCGCCACGTGGCAAACACGACGCGCGCCATCCGCGTCCCGTCGCCACCTTCCAGCTTCCACCGCCGGTGAACGTTCGCCAGCACGTTTGGGACGGCGCGATGGAGCCTGTCCAGTCGTCTGTGCGCGTCGGCCAGCTCGCTTCTGGAGAGCTCCAACTTTGCGACCACGTCGTGTTTTTCCTTATCCGACGCCTCGCACCTACCCGTGAGGTTCGCGACCACGTCGTCGAACAGTTTACGTCGCCGCGCGTGCTCCTCGGCCATGCGCGTGGTCTCCTGCGCGATCTTCCCCTCCGCCTCAGCCTTGACCATCTCCACGATCCGGTCCCGCTTTTCCTCTCTCGACTTTTCCGCGGAGAGGAGCCGGTCGGCGGCGACGCCGGCTGCGGCGGATGCCGACGCCGCCGCCTCCTCGTGCGCGTTCGCCTCCGCTCTGGCGCGGTCCGCCTCTGCTCTGGTGTGCTCCAGTTCCAAACTGAGCTCGTCAATCTCGGCTTCGAGCCTGCGACACTCCGCCTCCTCCCTCGCCGCGTTGCCCCGCGATATCTCCAGGTTGGTCCTCAGCCCGTCGTTCTCCGCCCGCGCCGCCGCCAAGCCGGACTCGAACCTCGCCTCCATCGCCCTCACCTCACTCGCCAGGTCCTCGGAGTAGTACCCCTGCCTCGCGAGCGCGCGCGTCCTCGCGAGCGCGCGCCACACGCAGCCGAACCGCCGAGCCGCCTCTCCCCTCGCCCTCGCCCTCGTCGCCCTCGCCGCCGCCTCACGCGCGCGTCCCTCCGCTTCTCTCGCCGCCGCCTCGCACGCGCGTCTCACCGCCTCGGCGACGGCGATATCGAAGTTCACGGCCACCTTACGCGCGGGGAACGCGCGGCGTTTGTCCGCCGCGTCGAACGCTCGCGATACGAACACCCCCGGGGGCTGCTCCACCGCGGGGTCGCACGGGAGCGAGTGCCCGGCGTCGCACGCGAGGGAGAGCACGGCGAGCTCGTTGGGCCTCGGGGCCGAGGTTTTCGCGACGTCGGGGTGTTTGAACGTGAGGGTGAGCTCGATATCATCCCCAGCGGCGATCGCGCCCTGGTTGGGCTTGACGAACACCTCGTCGGGATGGAGAGCCTTGACTTTGAAGAGCACGGGCGCGGCACCAGGGTTGTGGACGACGACGGTGCACGGCTGGAAGCGCCACGCGCCGTCGTCGTCCGCGGTGATGCACGACGTGATGTTCGTCGGCGCGACGACGGGAGGCGGCGCGGCGCAGCGGTCCGGCGATACGCGCGCGGGTCGCGCGGCACCGGTCGTCACGGCCGGGGCAGGGTGGGAAGCTGCCGGGACCGGGTCGCCGCCGTCCCCGTCGCTCCCGCGCGCCTTCTCCGCCGGCTGCTTCTTGCGACTCGGGGAAAAGAACCCCATCGCTCGTGATGTCCGCGACGGCGCTCGGTCGGGTGCGTCTCCGGGAGCGTGGTGCTCCCGGCGCACCGGCGGTTTGCGGGATTGCGATTTTGAGTTCCCCCCAAAGCCAAACTGCTGAAGCGCAAGGTGCCGTCTCTGCCAGACCACCATGTCGCTCCGAAGACTCGCGACGAAGGCCCTGACGGGAGCCGCGACGTTCCAGCGCGCGGTTTCCCATGGACCTAACGGTTTAATCTCCCGGAGCGCGACGGGCGCGGAGGCGGCGTCGCGCATGCTCGCTCGTCAGGCGCCCGGCGGAAGACGCTTCGCCAGCGCCTCGACAAATCCCGACCCCGCCAAGGCTTGGTCGATGTACTACACGCACGAGAACGCGTACCTGAACTGGGTCCGCAACGGCGCCACGTTCACCGCGGTGGGCATGGCGTTCACCATCTTCAAGGGCCACACCGAGCACGCTCCGGTGTCTTTGGGGGGATGCGTGGTACAGTCGATGGGGGCGTGTTACATGGTTTTGGGGGCAACACAATACGTGACCTCCAGCGTGGCTCTAAGGAATCTGATGGGCATATCCCCGGTGGGTTGGGCGTGGATATCTCTCAACGCATCGTGGCCCACAGCCCTTTACCTTATCGGTCTCTCGTGCTTTCACGGCCTGCACCCGCGATGGTTGCTGGGCCTCATCGCCGATAACTCAGCAGTGCTGCCGGCAAGACTCCAGGAGCGGGTCTTCCAGCTCGTTGCAGAGGCGAGGCACAAGGAGTTCGAAGAGAAGTCCAAGCCACGTCGAACGGGGACGAGGACGGGGGTCTGACTTCCGAGTCTGCGGGTGCTATCTCCATAAGCCAGGTATGGCAGTTTGGCGGTGAAGACAAGACTACTGAAGTAACTAGCTACCTTCGTACCTTCGTAACTAACAATCAGGTCTACCTCATGTTGCCTAAATTGCACGACGTTATCAACCGTTCGCCCATGTAACGCGGCGCATTGCCGATGGCGCGCAGTCGCAAACACGTGCCTCCCCGGGGGGGACTGAACGGGTACTTGGCATGGAACAGGAACCATCTGGTCCGCTCGTTCCTGGGCCTTCCCGTCCCTCCGAAGGAGTTCAGACATCCCGAGTTCTCCGAAGCGTTTGCGAAGTTGGACGCCGAGAACAATAACCCCTGGAGCGGCAACGGCGTAAAGGTTCACGTCGATTCGAGCGAGGCGAAAGAGAAAGCCGAGGCACTGGAAGGTCGGGAAGTCTTCGATCCGGTCGTCTATCACAATTCCGACGTATTCACCCCGCACATCGTTGCGCTCGAAGGCGATCGCTCGATTTATAGTTTCGGCACGCTGGAGGACTGGTGGTTCCTGCTGGTGAACGACGCGTCGTGGCCGACACTCATTGGAGGCGAGATCATGCTGGAGGGTATCGTCATCTTCTCATGCGGCTGCCTACTCACCATCGCGCAGATGATCGAAGGGGATAGCGGGTCCAACGCAACCTTCAAGGACAACCTCTTGCTCTCGTTGACGACGGTGCGCCTATCCACCGACAAGATATTCGGTTGGCAGCCGACTACCGCAAGCTCTCCGCTGGAGGTGTGCGTGCTGGCACTGTACGGTTGGACACATTGGTTGCTGCTGAGCGTGGCATCGGCGCTCATCGTGGCGCGCGCGCTGCGACCGGCTCGGTCTGGATTGTTCTCGCCGGACATGGTTGTTAACAACGACTCCGTGCAAGTCCGCTTCATGGTGCTGAGGAACCAGATTCAAAACGGGATGGGATTCCTTTACAACATGGAGTTCACGATGCAGGGCATGACCATAAACGGACAGACGGTGGACATGCCCTTGATTCGCAGCAAGTACGCACTCTGGAGGAACTCGAATAATATCATAACCTTACGACACAGCGTCAAGGATGCAAGCTCGCCGTTCAACGATGGATATCCCGGGGGCAGGCAGAAGGTACGGGACATCTTCGTGACGCTCAGCGCGATGGATATGGACGGAAACTCGGTGTTGATGTCGGCGATATACTTGGATCCTCTGTTGATGGACCCTGTCGTGGAAAAAAAGCTGCGACCGTTCAGCCGGATCCTTCACAACCACAAGTTTGTGGACATGTACAGAATCGCTCGACATCCCGAGAGCAATCAGATGGCTTCCGCGGACCCCAAGTTCGTCTGCAACCTGGACAACTTCATCAAGACGGCGCCTCTGAAGGATGGAGAGCCAGGTTTCATCATGTCGTCACCAGATAACCCCGACTCAGACAATAAAGGTTCCTGATGAGCATCGATTTAGCTTCTGTGTATTAATCAAGTATGTACACCTCCGAGTCATCGAGCCACAGCCTTGGTGAGCTCGGCGATCTTTTCGTCGATCATCGCCACCACCCTGTCCGAGGACGTGTACGCCCCCGTCGCCATGAGCTCCGTGCGCTCAGCCACCAGCCGGCGCACCTCCTTCTCCAGCGACCTCTTCTCCGCGAGGCTCGCCGCGGTGACGGGTTGCTTGGGACGCTCGGGGGACGGCTCGGGCTCGGGCTCAACCGCGACGGGGGCATCCTTCTCCCGCTCGGCGGCGGCGGCGGCGGCGGTCCGCCTCTCCCTGGACGCCTCCTGAGCCGCGCGCGCCGCCTCGCGCGCTGCCTCCTCCGCCTCAGCCTCCGCGAAGAGAGCCTTCAGTCCCGACTCGCTCCCGTACGACCAGGACGGGTCGGGCTCGCCGAGATCCTTCGCGGGGGACTCCCGCCTCGAAGCCGCGCGCCTCGCGCGAAGCTGCTCGAGCGCGGACGGGGACTTGCCGCCCTTAGTCGACGCCTCTTCGGTCTCCGCCGCGAGGCTCCTGCGCACGCTCCTGCCCGGTGACTTGGACCTGCCCGGTGACTTGGACCTGCCCGGTGACTTTGGGGGCTTGGCTGGGGACGCGCCCGCGGGTCGCCAGGGCTCGTTCTCCTCCCGGGCCTTCGCCGCAGCCGCCTGCCGCGCGAGGCCGTGGGGCACGCCCACGCGCTCAGCCTCAGCCGCCTCCGCCTCGAGCGCGGCGATGGAATCCCTAAACTCCTGGAGGAAGTTATCGTCGGACGCACGGGTGGATTGACCGTTTTGTCCGACACTCGGCGCCGCGTTTTCGTCGGCGTCGCCGAAGAGGTCCGACATAAAGTCGGTCCTGGACGGCGCGGGCCTCGGCTTGGGTCCGGTGGTTCCCACCGGGAGGCGAACCTCCCGGCCGCCGCCCACCGCGGAGAGCGCGGCGCGGAGGTACGTCCGTTCGCGCTCCAGCGCCACCACCTGCTTGGCCATCTTTTGGATCTGCGTCTTGAACCTGTCGCGGGATTTCACCGCCTCGTGCGCCGTCTGCTCAGCGTCCGACCGCTGCTGCTGGAGCCTGGCGATTTCCGCGTGGAGCGTCGCCTCGGATGACTCGAGGTGCGCGCGTTTGTACCCGTGGAACGCGCGCTCCACGGCGGCGGCGCGCGCGTTAGCCTCCTCGACGCGCTCCTCCAGCGCCTTCTTTTGCCGCTCGATATCCGCGCCTCGCCCGCGCTCCATCTCCAGCTGGTGTTCGCACTCTTGCTGCAGCCGTCGCACCGCGTGCTGCGCCTCGGACATCCGCTGCGCCATCTCCCTGCGCTCAGCCTCGCGCCGGACGCTCAGGGATTCCTCCGCGGCGATGAGCTTACGCTCGCGCTCCTCCACCTGCGCCACCGCGGCGGCTAATTTCTTCTCCAGCGCCGCGGTGTCCTCGCGCATGCGACGGTGGTCGCTCTCGCGCTGCGCCTCCCGTCGGCGCCACTCGCCCTCGAGGACGGCCATGCGCTCCGTCTCCTTCTGGCGCATGTGTGCCGTCCACTTGGCCTCCTGCGCCTGCTTCCAAACCTCGAGCTCCCACGCGACGGCGTACTCGCGGCCCTTGCGAAGGTCCTCTATGCCGCCCATGCTGTCCGCGACGGATTTGGCCATCCCGGGGATCGACTCCCGTGCCACGCCCGTCGGCGCGTGCTGCGCGGCCGCGGCCGTCTCCGCCGCGGTGGGCACGCCGGTGTACTGGGACGCGAGCGCCTCGCCGACGCTCCAAGTCGGGGCGGCGGAAGCGCCCGAGTCCTTGTCAATCGCTGCTGCTCGCTCGATGGACGCCCGCATCGTCTGGTGCTTGTTGTGCGCCGCGGGCGTCACCGGGACGGGCTGCGTTGGGCCCGCGACGGAAGCCGCGAGCGGGAACCGATCGTACCCGCCCATCTTGCTCGCCCACGCCGGCAGCGGGCCCTTCTCCGCGAGCGAGAGGACCATCCGAAGCTCGCCGACCTTGACCAACCCGCCGTGCTCCGCGGCGGTGGCCGACCTGGGGTTCATGGCGTTATCCGGGTCCACCGCGGCCATCACGGGCGCGTATCCGTCCAGCACCGGCTCCTGCAGCAGGGGCGCGAGGGACACCGTCGCGGTGCCCAGGAGTTGGTCCGCGGCGTACTTGTCCTTGTGCCAAACCTCGGCGCAGACGCGGGGAGCGCCGGCGAGAACCGCGGCCAGGCCCATCACCCCGGCGCCGAAATCGACGGACCCGACGCCGTTCTGGAGGGTCACCTCGGACGCGCGGGCGACGGTGGCGGGGGGGTTGGTGCGCACGGGAACCGCCACCGAGTGCGGCGCGCGGCCCCCCAGCTCCACCGAGTCGAGGAGCGTCGCGGGGAGGACGAGCTTGACCGCGACCGAGGCGGTCGGGACGGGCATCCGGCGGGTGGACTTGAAGCTGCGAACCTCTGAGGTGATGGAGAAGAGGTGCAGGGGCTCCTCGCGCTCGTCGTCGTCGCCGTCGGCGGCGCCGAGGGCCTTCGCGATGCCGGCGAGGTCGTCGTCCTTCGCGCCCGCTCGCGTCGGCTCGGCTCGGCTGGCGCGGGGGCTGTCGCCGCCGATTTCGGGCGCGTCCGAGACGGCGACGGACTCCCTGATGTCGATCTTCGTGGCGACACCCGCGGCGGGAGCGTCGAACTCTCCGGGCTCGGGCTGGACCTCGCGCAGCGCCGCGAAGACGCGCAGCTCCGGGACGGCGGTGCCCTTCTCGCCCCTGAACGTCGCGGAGTTGAGCTGCATCCATTTGCCAGGGTTCTCGCCCTCGGGCGCGTACAGCAGCGCCGCTTGCTTCATGGCGCGGATATCGAGCACCACGTATCCGAGGCGATGATCCTCGCCTCCGGTGACTGTCGAAGGATGGGGAAGGGGCGCGCGCGTCAGGACAGTTGAATAGGGGCGGATTTATCCGAGGGGACAAAAAAAAGACGCACCGGTGAGTTTCAGCTTGGCGCCCTGCGACTGCAGCTTCCTGACGCTCTCAGACGAGCGCCTCCAGACGAGCGTGCTGCCCCACGACGGGTTGGTGGACGCGCGGCTCACGCCCGTGCACACCACCTCGTTGTCGAACACGCCCCTGACCTCGAACGAGGCGTCGAGAGGAAAATGACGCCCGTCGTGGACGTTCACCCTCAGCTCGAAGGCGGTGTCGTCGCCGGCGGCGCCCTGCGGCGGGGCCATCGCGACTTTCGACGCGTACGTGATCGTATCCAGCGCCGAACGAGACGCGCGAGGCTACGTGCGAGGGGTGGCGTGACCTGCGCACCCTGCGCTCGCTCCTTTGGCCGGCGATGGGGCGACCGGGTGAAACCGAACCTTGCGCAGACAATTCAAATTTTTATCGGTCCAAAAGCGTGCGAAACTCTGGAATTCGTATGTAAAAGAAGTTAGAAAATAGCTTCAAATAGTAAATTACGCATACTCTAATGCATATTATCCCCTAAAATCCGACTCACATAAAGTGCGCCTCTATCTGGAACTTCACAGTCTTCATCTTCTCGATCACCTCCGGCTGCATCAGCTCCGCCGCCTGGCCCGTGATGTTCGCCTTCCCCTTCTGCGCGTCGTACGCCTTGAGCACCGTCTCGATCGTCTGCAGCAGCACGGGAGCCTCGCAGAAGAGGTAGTCCTCGTCGCCGACGGTGAGTTCCGGTCCGGGCGTGAATGCCTCCTCCAGACCCTTCCTGATCTCCTGCGGGTCCTCGATGGACAGCAGGTACTTCAGTATCCGCACCTCCTTCGGCTGCTGCCGGCCCATGGTCTCCTTCATCTTGAAGTACAGGTGCGCCATCACGTCCTTCACCTCCTCCTCGACGTACGGCGATTCTTTGACGCTCATGTACGCCTTCGCCGCGGTCAGAACCAGCGCCGGGTCCATCTTACCCTGCGCCTGCATCTCGTCGATCTTGGTGTTCATCTCCTCCAGCGTCTCCACCTCGAGCAGCTCCTTGAAGTTATCGGCGGCGTCCTCCAGGGTCTGCTGGTCCTTGGTGGCCTCGTCAAACGCCTCGCAGATGGTGAGCAGCACCGACGCGAGCCGCGCGAGGTCGTCGCGCTTCTTGTCGGCGTCCCTCTCGTCCCGCCCGGCGTCCTCGCGCTCCCCCTTGAGCGCGGCCCGCTCATCCGCGGTGACGGTCTTGCCCCCGCGCGGTGAGGATGACGTGCCCCCCTTGGCGGCGTCGGCGCGGACGAGCGCCTCGAGCTTGAATCGGATGAACTGGAAGAACTCGGTGGTGAACTCCGCGCGTCGGCTCGTGACCATTCCCTCCCACAAGTCCTCGTCCTTGGATTGGACCTCTTCGAGCAGCGCCGCGTGCTGCATCACCCTGTCGCTGGTGCCCTGCAGCAGACGCAGCACCCGCGACACCCTCAGCATCTCTTCGGGATCCTCCTCCTCCGCAGCGCGCACCTTCAGCCGCGCGAAGAAGCCATCCTTGAGCTGCGGCCACTGCTCGCTGGACGCGAGGAGGCCGAGCCAGTCCTCCTCCTTGCGGTTCAGGAAAATCTTCGCGAGGTTATCGTACATTTCGGGGGATTTAGACGACGGATCGGACGCCTTGTCCGTGCTCGTGGACTCGGTGGAGGCGTCATCGCTCGCCTTGGCGGCGGCGGCGGTTCGGAGGAACGAAGCGCGCGTGGGACGAACACGGGGCGTTGCGACGCGCGCCGCGGCCCCGACGGCGCTCCTAGAGGATGCACACGTCCATGTGCGGGTCGCGACGGTGGCGAGGGCGGCCGTGGGTGCGGCCATCGCTCTCGACTCTGGCGGACGTCGCGCACTCGCCGTGAAAAAACCGGCAGTCGATTGACACAGCGATGTCGCCTGACTGCCTGAGAGTTTGGCTCCGCCAGCGCCAACAGCGGTTTGGCGATTTTGCCTCTTGAACCTAGGTACGCCCTCCCAAAGCTCAGGGCAGAAGGACGCGACCCCACGAGTTTCGTTCGGCGCGCGATCCACGTCGTTCTCACACCAGGTCCGGGACGGCAATCCTCGGGCGACACGACTCTCGAAACCCTGACGCGAACCCCGCTCCGCGATAGAATCTAAATTAAGAAATCCCGATGAAGGAGCTGGAGGGGACGTGGAGGCATGACCTCTCCCTTCGCAACGCGACGTCGAAGAGGGGCACGATGGGCGGCGCAAAGCAGCGCATGCGTCCCGAGCGGTACTACCAGGAGCCCGTCACGGAGATTATCACCAAGGAGAACAAGTACCAGGACGGCTTCGCACACAGGGAGGAGAATCCTCCCCCGCCCCCGATCGAGTACGACGACACGCCCATCCCTCCCGTGCTCCCCGCGCCCGGGACGTACGCTAAAGGCCCGCTGCCGAGCGGACCCAACGACTGGGAGAAACCGTCGACGACCGCGGAGCGAATGGAGCAGCGCGCCAGGGCGCAGGAGCTAGTGAGGGCGCAGTACGAGCGACGACTCGCGGAGGAGGCGGCGACGGGTGGATCGACAGTCGAAGCCGCGTGGCGCACGTCCAAGACCCTGCCCGGCGCGCAGGACGTGGACCCGATGGAGGCGTTCGAGCGGAGGAAGGCGTCGATGGACGCGGCGAGGCGGGCGACGATGTCGCGTAAGAACGGCACCGCGCGCGCCACGGGTCGCGCGGCGGGCGACTACTCCGCCGTGCATGCACTCCGCCAGACGACCGGTTCGGGTTCGAAGGGACCCTCGAAGGGACCGTCGAAGGCGCGGTCCTCCCTTCCGCGGGGGTCCGAGCCCGGGTCCGGGCTTCCCACCGGCGCCGTGGCGTCGCGTTCGTCCGAACCACCCGCGAGCTCCAACACGATCGACATCGTGACCCATCCGGCGGAGGGAACGCCGACGAAGGAGCCCATGGTGCTCAACCTGGACAGGCTCGAGGACAGTTCGGTGGAGGTGTTGCTTCGCGAGCTGAACCTGGTGAACGCGGCGCTGAGGGAGGAACAGGAGCGAGCGGCGGCCGCGCGGCGCATACTCATCCTCTTCGGACCCCCGGGCGCGGGGAAAGGAACGCACGCCCCCAAGATCGTGGACAAGCTCCAGATCCCCCAGCTGTCCACGGGCGACATGCTCCGCGCCGCGGTGGCCGCGGGCACCGAGGTTGGGAAGCGGGCCAAGGCGGCGATGGACTCGGGCGCTTTGGTCACCGACGAAATCGTGGTCGGCATCATCGCCGATCGCATCGAGGAGGATGATTGCGCCCGAGGGTTCATCCTGGACGGGTTCCCGAGGACTGTGGAGCAGGCCAAGATGCTCGACGCGGAGCTGGCGAAGACCGGCGAGGAGGTGTCCAGGGTGTTGGAGCTATCCGTCCCGGACGCGGTGCTCACCGAGCGAATCTGCGGGAGGTGGGTGCACAAGGGCTCGGGCAGGTCCTACCACGTCAAGTTCGCCCCGCCCAAGTCCCTATCTCCCGGCGAGACGCCGGGGACGGAGAACATGCGCGACGACGAGACGGGAGAGGCGCTGATGCAGCGAAGCGACGACACGGAGGCGGCGCTCTCCAGCCGACTCGAGGCGTACCACGCGCAGACGGTCCCCGTGCTCGAGCACTACGGCGCGAAGAAGGTCGTGAGCGTGGATGCGAACAGGGCGATGGATGCCATCGCGGCCGATATCGACGCAGCCACAGACTTTTAATACGTACACTCAGAGGTAGTGACTCGCCTTTGCATACGCGTTTGCCCTTTGCGCCCGAGCCTCTGCCGCCATCCTCGCGGCCATCCTCGCGGTGGAGTGCGAACCCCCTCTCCTATTTCCGGCGTACGCCCTCATAGCGTAGTACCCCAGGACTAAGACTGCCGCGACTACGAGGTAAAACCCGCTTTTGGCAATCTCCCCAGCCGAGCCGCCCTTTCCTTTCCGCCGCGATCTGTCCTTCTTTTGGGCCGACGACCTCTGCGAGGCGCCGGCTTTGGGTACGTTCGGGCCGTCGAAGCACCACCCGCCATCCGCCTTGGATTTACCCGCGGATACGACCTCGTACCCTGCGTCCTCGCACATCTGCCCGCCGCCCATGTCGTCTGCCCAGTCGCTCAGCTTGGTGCAGATGGTGTCGCTCGACCTGCACGGCGTGAGCCGCTGCAGCTTATCCTCGGTGAAATAATCGTCCTTGCACGCGCGGTATATGGCATCGCACTGATGCGCGCACACCTTGGTCTTCGACGTGATACCCGCGCGGGGATCGCATATGGAGCACTCAAGCTGCGTCCACGCCTGCGTTGTTACCACCGGGGAGTTTATTTGGTTTTGGGACGGATCGATCGGTCGGATACTCGGTCTCCGGGTCATCTGATGAAACGCACCTCGCGACATTGGATCTTGAACCCTCCGAGCTGCATGTGCGCCGCGACGCGTCGAACGTTGTCCGTCGTCTTGGCGTCGCAGCACGTCTCCCCGCGGTACTCCTCGCAGAACGTCAGGCCCTTGCCCTTCGCGGGAGGCTTGCCCGCGAGCGCGAACGGCGGGACGCCCTGGTGGTTGACGCACACCCCTGGGGACGCCTTCGCGGTGGTGAGACCGAGACAGAGAGCCAGAACAAGCGCCCGCAACATCGCGGATGTCCTCATATCGGCTTCGACCCGGGCTCGAGGTTGTGGGCGCAATCGACGTGGATGTTCCCTTGTGGAAGGGCACCCGCGGCGACGACTTGGACGAGTCGGGGCCATTTAGACCCTAAATAACTCGTCGTGTCCCGACCAATCACGCCGCTCCCGATCCGATTCACACAAGAAACAGCCAATGATGTCCTTGAAGACCGTTTCGATATTTCGACGCGGCACTTGCGAAGGCGCCGCTGGGAAGGGCCCGCGCCGCCGAACGGCGATAAAAGAGGGGAAGGGGATCCACCGGACGATCTACCTAGACGCGTTCGAGGCCCGAACGCGACTGGCATATCGGTGATCGATCGAACCGTCGAGGGGATTAGCAGCGTGCCGTCGCGTCGACATCCGAACCATGTTTGCCTCGACGTTGTCAGCGCGGTGCGGGATAGGGCGCGTCGATGCGGGATTCGCGCGTTTTCGATCCCAACGTCGTCATGGGACCACACATACGTGCCCTGGGCGAAGGAAAGCCGTCTTGAACGCGCGAGCGTCCGCAGATGACCCCTCCGCGTCGTCCCGAGGCGGCGTAATCCTCGAGGAGCCGAAGTGCGAGCTGCTGAGCAACGAAGGCGGCAAGTACAGCCTTGTCGGAGAGATGGTTGTCGACAGCGACGCCGACTCCATGTATCGGATGCTCACCGACTATGCCGCGTCGCCCCGCATCTTCAGCACCGTGGACAGCGTCCAGACCAGAGATTTGGACGATGGGAGGCTGCTGGTGAGCCAGCAGTGCAGGTGGAAGTTCATGGTCTTCGGCGGCGCCTTTCCGTGCCACCTGGCGGTTAAGGAGGAACCCGCGAGGCGGTACATGGAGGTGGCACTGCACAAGAAGGGGTTCATCCGGGAGTTTGAAGGGTCGTGGACGGTGTCGAACGAGCCTGGCGGGGGCGTGAGGGTGAGACACACGCTCGCGCTGCGACCCGCGCTGACGCCGCCGTATGCGCACAAGATCTTCCTGCGGCAGATTGGCGAGATCTTCACTGACGTCAAGGCGGAGGTGGAGAGATGGGATGGCGCGGCGTATTACCCCGCGCCCATCGATGACGGGTCCTCCGATTCCGTCGATTTCGGATCCGGCGACGAGGGGATGCAGCCGGTACCCCAAAGTCGATGAGAAGATGAAAGTAGCGAAGTGGAAAGTCGACCGGCAAAAGGAGCGTCCCCCATGGTCTCCCAGGGTGGTTTTCCGCCCATCGCGTGTACGAATAGCTTACCCTGTATCAGTGCCAAAAACCTGTATTAGCGTAACACTTCGGAACAGACTCGTCAGTAGTCTATGATGAAAAAGAGAGACGCGTCGCATCCTTGTCTGTCCCAACCGGTTCAACTCGTCATTTTATTGGGAAATCTAATTCAATCTACATGACCCCAACAATCCCATTTACGCGCTGAGCTTGGCGTCGCACAGCTGTAGCGACTGCCCCGCGTAGAATCGCACATCCACGTCCTGATCCTGCTGCAACTCCAGCAGCGCGGGCTTGATCTCGCCCTCAACCACCGAGGGATCCAGCGCTGCGGCCACATCCCCGAGAGCCTTGGCCACGGCGAACCTGACGTTGGGCACCTTGTCCTTGGTCGCCTCCTTCAGCGCTGGCATGATATCCCTCATCGCCACATCCTGGCCAACCGCAGACGCCAGCAGGGTCATCGCCCTCACGACCGTGAGCCTGTACAGGTAGTGGTTGTTGCTCATGAGCTCCATGACCCGGGGGAGGATGTTTGCGCACGCCCATTCCGCGCCGAAAACCTCGGTGAGCTTCTGAAGGTTCACCGCCGCAGCCTCGCGGATCGAGTGGACGCGGTCGCCGAGCCACTGCAGGCACAACGCGTTGAGCTCACCGCCCTTGTCGCCCTCGCCCTTCTGGAACAGAAACGCGGTGCCCATCTGCGACGCCAGCAAGGGAATGTACTCGATGATCGCCAACCTCACGCGCCAGTGGATGTCCTCCGCCAGGTCCTTGATCGCGGGCAGGAGCTCCTGGGACAGTAAATCCACGCCGATGACCTGGTTGACCTGATCCAGCTTGCTGATGATGTTCAGGCGGACATCTGGGAACTCATCCTTGAGCAAGGTGAGAAACACGGGGAGGAGCTGGTCGATGGTCTGATCCTTGCCCATGGTGGGCGCCAGTCCCATGATGCACGACGCCAGCGCGGCGCGCACGTGCTGGGACTGATCAGCAGCGAGGTCCTTGACCCGCGGCACGATCTTCGCCCCCGCCGCAGCCGCGCCGACGAGCTGCACAAACGCGGCGACGTTCCCCGCGCTCGCGATTCTCACCTCCGCCTCGTTGTCCATGAGGAGCTGCTCGTACGACTGGAGCAGCTCGGTTCGCGCCAGGTCCGCGCCGACGGATTCGCACAGGGAGTAGAGCTGCTGCGCCACCATGTAGCGCACGCGCCAGCTCTTGTCCGCCGCGAACTTCTTCACCGTCGGCACGATCTCAGCCACGCACTCCTCCCGGGGCAGAAGCTTGCCCAGCGCCGCGCAATCCTCAACCGCGAGAAGGCGAACGGAGTCCTGCTCGTCCTGCACCAGCTGCTGGAAGAGCTGCATGATCTCTCCCTTGACGTTCTCGGGCTCGCACACCGCGGCGAACTTGCCGAGGTGCTGCGCCGCCGCCCTGCGAACCATCGGGGTCTCATCCGCGCAGAGCTTGGAATACGTCATCCTGAGCTGCGATCGGGTCTCCGCCTCGCTCGCGGGGCACCCTTCGTACGCCACCGCGACCATGCCGCACGCGGATATGCGCGCGGTGAACCAGTTGCCGGACGCGAGCCTCTGCACGGCGGGCACGAAGTGCGCCGTTATGCCCTCGGACGTCATCGCCGCGCCAACCTTGCACGCAGACTCCACAGCCTTCTCCCTCACCACGGTCTCCTCGACGGTGGAGAGGTTCTCCAGGGGCGCGAGGAGGCAGTGGACGTGCTCGGGGCCGCCAACCTTGGAGATGAGGTTGCCCATCTCCTCCGCGATCGCCAGCAGGCACTCGTCCTCGTCGTCGTTGCTGTCGGTGAGGAACGGCACGAGCTCGGACCTCGTTCGCTCCGCTCCCAGCGCCGATGCGATCGTGGTCAGGCGCCTGATGCTGTTCAGACGGAGCTGGACGTTCTCGTTCTGGGGGTCGGGTGCGAATGGGTGATGTCAGTTGGAGGTCGGGAAGCGGGGAATCGCGGCCGAGGCGTCGTCGCATCGCGCGTCGGTCGCGGATCTCGGGCGGCAGATGGACGGGTTTTTCTCCCAAACGAGTGGGCGAAAACCCCGTCGGTGACTTTTTGCCGTCGCGTGGCACCCGGTCGAACGACGAGTGCGAGGCGGGATGCGAGCGAGGATGTCGAGCGCACCTTGAGCTCGTCGATGAGCATCGCGACGGAGAAGAGGTCCTCGCTGTTATCGGACGCCATGGTGCCTCAGAGACGTACACGCGGCGCTTCGTTCTCTGATGGAGGCCCGGGAGGTGACCGTTCTCGACCTTTTGAAGTTGCAACCAAAGTTGTGGGTCGACCGACCTTTCTCCCTCGTTGGGGAGAGAGAAAAGGTGGGCACCGCCGGCGTGGTGAGAAGGCTACGTTGATGACTACATATCTATCTAGGTGCGATTCTAACCGCGACGCTACTAATATCCCTGGTTGGACTTGTAGGCCTGGACCTCGTCCTTGAACTTTTGGGTCAGCGTGCTGATCTGCGAGGAGACGTGCGTGGGGCGCGGGCGTGAGTACATCGAGGCGAATCAATCGTTTGCAACACGCGGGGGTCATCTTCGTGCACGCGTGGCTCACCTCTTCGGACAGGCAGTTGACGGATTCGGTCATCGCCTGCATGGGAGACGAGTTTTTGTTGGTGTGCACCTGCGGGAGTGGACGGTGGGTGGGGCTCGGTCGGCATCACGCTCCAGTCCGGTCATCGGCGGAGACAAACCAAACCCTAGTCTCTCTCAGTTTCGGGGCGCCTCACCTTGATGACGATGCGGTTGTCGGAAGGGTGGGGGACCTGGTAGCCCGCGAAGACGACGTTGGGATCTCGGTGGAGTTGCCTGGATCGGTATTCGAGAGAGATGGGGCGAGGTCAGCGCCGGGGTTCACGCGAGACGCGGGTGTGTCGCGCGGGGCACAGAGCGCGGGATCAGTACGCACATTCGCACGATGTTCCCCAGGGTGTGGTCCTCCTTCTGCACGACGTAGGTGCCCGCGTTGGCCACCTTGGTGTCGCGGGTGAAAGTCAGCTTCCTGACCCCGTCGGGAAGGACGAACTTCTCCGCGCGGGAAGGTTGGTTCATGGCGACGGTCCTCAGATCGTGCGCGGGCGCGAGTGGTGAAAATCTAATCTTGCACGGAAAAGTCTCCTCTGCAGACTTGGCGCGAGATTTGCCAGGCCACAATCTGGCTCACGCCCTGCGCTGCGTATACCGCCCTCTCCGAGGCGCACGCACATGGCGAAGGCCTTCACGCGCGCATCACTCAGATGTCCCACGAAGGCGTGAGCGAGGACGGCCCGGGCGCCAATGACTCACCCGGCAAGGTAGACGAAAGGCGCGCCGCGCGCTCGGCGTCCAAGCGAAAGCCTCGGGACGACCCGACTCCCGGCGAGAAGGGCGACGCGGCTGGCAGGGAGAACAACGCGGGTTCCACGCCGCAGAAGGTTCCAAAGAAAGTTCCGATGAACTCTCCGGGCGGGACGGTGTCGGCGAACGCGGAGGAATGCCTCGCCGTCGTCAACCCGGGCGGCAACGGACACGCCGCGGGCGATGCTGTCGCAGATGCCGGTCGCGTCGAGCGGTCGAAACACCCGGCCGTCGCCGACGACAGACGGTGGCTGGGACCCAAGGGCACGATCGACAGGACGGAGTACGTCGCGCTCATAGAGCAGGCGCTGTGCCGCATGGGATACGACGACGTCGCCGCGTCGCTGCGCGAGCGGACGGGAGTGTCGCATCGAACCGAAGCCGGCGCGGCGTTCGAGCGGCAGGTGCTGACGGGGCGGTGGTCCGAGGCCGTGGAATCGCTGTTCGTGTTGGCGCGCGAGGCTAACGCCCGAGCGGTCGACCCAACGCCGGATGCGGCGACGGAGATAGAGGTGAGGAGCGGGGACGGAGACGGGGATGAGGACAGGGACGAGGAGCTCGAGCTGATGAACCCGTACGTGAAGCACTGCATGCTGCTCATACACGAGCAGCACTACATGGAGCTCCTGAACGCCGGGAACAAGGACGCGAGCTGGGAGGCGCTGGAGCTGCTGCGGGGTAAGATCGCGCCGATGTTCAACCTGCCCGGCGTGAAGGGTTGGGACGAGCGGTTGGAGCGACGGAAGCGGCGCGGCGAACGGCGCGAGCTCAACAAAGAATTCCTCGGCGGCGCGAAGAGGATGCACAACATCGCGTCGCTCATAGCCTTCGGCGGCGTGAAGGACGATTTGTACACGGTGTTTTCCAACCCCGAGTCGGCACCGAGCAAGAAGTGGGGATCGCCGTGGGGGCCATGGTTGGGTAAGACGCAGGCCATGCGCGATACCTTGTGGGAGCGGATTCTCCTGCTCATGCCACCTGAGGTGCTCGTGCCTCCCGCCAGACTGGAGACACTCGTGGAGCAGGCTCTGGAGTATCAGATGGACAAGTGCCAGTTCCACAACGCCCCGGCCAAACCGCTCACGTTGTACAAGAACTACAGCTGTGGCAAGGAGCAGCTGCCCATCAAAACCGTGCAGAGGCTCGACGCTCACGCCGATGAGGTCTGGCACCTGGCATTTTCTCACGACGGGAAGCGGCTCGCGTCCGGGAGCAAGGACGGATCCGTGGTCGTATACGACGTCTTGTCAGCGGACGAGGTGCGCGTGCGCCACACACTGCGCGTCGACGAGCTCAAGGACGGCGACGGGCAAGAAGCGGATATTTCCGAGGCTGATGGTCCAGGCGATGATTCCGATTCTTCGAGTTCGAGCAGAAGGAAACCGGTGGCGTTTGTGCTGTGGTCTCCGGACGATTCGTACGTCGTGGCCACCGCGGGCAACGCCGCGTACGTGTGGAACGCCGAGACGGGCGACCTGCACGCCACGTGCGCGGGCGGCCACGTGCATCACATCACCGCGGCGGCGTGGTGGCCCGACGGGAGCCGACTGGTCACCTGCGGGCTGGACAAAGCCGCGCTGGCGTGGACGCTCGACGGGGAGCGCGCGGGGGGTTGGCACAGCGCCAGGATGAACGACATAGCGATCACCCACGACGGCAAATACGCGGTGAGCATATGCATGGATCGAAACGTCACCTTGCGCAGGCTGGGGGACGGTCGGGAGTTCAAGGTCAAGGAGACTGATAATCTCATGTCGCTGAGCCTCTCGGCCGATTCGACCTGGCTGCTGGTGAACCTGTCCAACTCGGAGATCCACCTGTGGGACGTCAACAAACTCATCGAAAAGATGGAGGAGGAGGAACGCGCGGCGATACCCGTGTGGAAGCGTCCCGATCTTCGCGAGACGAGGGTCATCAAAGATCCCGTCCCGTTGTCGCCGTCGATGACCTTCCGCCTGGGCCGCGCGCCCGAGAGGGGCGGCCGTTTCGTAACCCGCAGCTGCTTCGGCGGGGGGAATCAGGCTTTCGTCATGGCTGGCGGCGAGGACGCATCCTTGTACATCTTCCACCGCAAGTCCGGCGCACAGCTGTGCGAGATCCCCGGTCACTTCAACACGATCAATACGGTGAGCTGGAACCCCTCCAATCCGTTCATGGCGGCGTCGGGGGGCGACGACTGCGAGGTTCGCATCTGGGTCGCCGCCGTCGCGTCTACCAAGGCTGATTTGTCGCACAAGGATCTGCCGCCGTTTCTGTTCCCCGAGCCCCCAAAGGTACTTGGCGAGCCCCCTAAGGTACCGGGCGAGGGAGGGAGCGGGATGATCGGTAGGATGTCCCGGAACTGGGCCGCGGGGGCGAAAGATGAACCCGCGGAGTCGGAGATCAAGGAGGAACCCGCGGGTGACGCGTGAAACGACGATTCGTGAGTGTTGATTGACTAGCGACGACACTTCTCTCTTTACAAGTCTTTGCGACCCGATCCCGCGCGTTCCGCCATCTCAACCACGAGCAGGTGCGCCCCCTCGCTACCCGCGCTCAGGCTCAGCTCCGTGCCCGCCTTGAGCTCGGCGGCGTCGTGCCTCTCGAGTGATTCGCCTCCCGCGCCGTCGGTCGCCGATCCTTCCACGCACAGCAAGTACGCCTGTCTCCCCGTCGGGACACTCAGCGGCAAGGTCTGGCCGGCGTCGATCTCGGCGACGCTGATGCCGGCGTCCTGGTTGATCTGCACAGGAGCCGTGCCCGCGTTCGCGCCCGCGCCCGGCACGGGACCGACCAGGCGGCACCACCTGTTCTTCCTCTCATCCGGCGAGGTCTCGTGCGAGCCGTAGTTTGGCGCGAGCCCGCCGGCATTTGGCGTGATCCACATCTGGATGAAGCGGAGTGGGTTGGACTTGTCCAGGTTGTGCTCGCTGTGCCTCACACCCGTGCCCGCGGTCATGAACTGGATCGAACCCCGCCCGAGGCTCTCGGATGTTCCCATGCTGTCCTTGTGCGTTAACGAACCTTCGACGATGTACGTGACAATCTCCATGTTGGCGTGGCCGTGGGTTCCAAAACCCCTGCCGGGCTGGACGAGGTCGTCGTTCATAACGCGAAGAACGCCGTAGTCCGCGTTCTTGTGCGTGTTATACTCGGCGAACGAGAAGTGAAAGCGAGATTTTAGCCAGTTCTCGTTGGTCCAGCCCGGCGCCGATCCCTTCGGGGGATTGGACTCGTTCCCGAACCATTGTGGAGGGGGCTCGGACACGAAGAGCTTGGAGTTGGGGATTTTACGCATCTCGGGAGCTGCGGCGGCGGACGAGGAGGATGCCCGGACGATCAGGACGGGTGTCGCGCGTCGAGTCGTCCACCCTAGGGTTGGAGCACGCGCGCAGAGCATCGACGGTGTGACGTTACCAACCAAGCCTCCGTTTCGAACTTTTCGTGAGTGGCCCGAGAATTTTGACCATTTTTTGACCAGTTTTTGACCGAGTCCGGGACGATGGCCGGCGGGGCCCATCAGCAGGTGAAATGCCCACGTGATTGGCTGGGATTCCTACCACGCGTTTCAACGTCTAGTAGTAGGGTTAACGACGAGGGGTCCGCCCAGGCCAGTAGATC
>MDTE01048502.1_pt1 | contig 19788 bp, 20 predicted proteins | sample 811231 | NCBI WGS metagenome assembly MDTE01 (sample SAMN05326651, study PRJNA326480) | marine metagenome | isolation source: seawater | place: Indian Ocean: Red Sea | collected 2010 | reverse complement strand
TTATGAGTGCTGTGCTCTAACCAACTGAGCTACATAGCCATTAAACATTGAATCTAAAATAAATGACATCTCCTTCATTGACAATATAATCTTTCCCCTCTTGTCTCCAAACTCCGCCATTTTTTGATCCTTGCTCGCCATTATGTTTTATGTATTCATCATAGGCAACCGTTTCAGCTCTTATAAAACCCTTCTGTATATCTGTATGTATAATACCTGAACAGTCCCTTGCGTTAAAATCTTTTTTAGCAGACCAAGCTCTGGTTTCCTTAGGCCCTGAGGTAAAAAATGTTTTGAGTTGTAATAATGTATAACCTGTATTAATAATCTTATCTAGACCACATTCACTATCACCCATTTCTTTCAAAAATTCTTCTTTTTCTTCATCATCCAATTCAGAAATATCCTGTTCAGTTTTAACATCAATTGCTATCAGTTTTTTTTCTCTATCTAACTTCTCTTGGAAATTTTTAAGATCATTCTGATTAGTTTGGCTATTTACATTGGCAATAACAAACATCGGCTTATTTGTCAGCAACATTAAATCATTCAACTCTAAAAGATCTTCACTAAATTTAAAAGATGATGCAAAATTCCCATCGTTTAGATGTTTTAGTAGTAGTTTCAATTCGCCCACTATAGAGTCTTTTGCCTTTTGCTCAACTCTACTTTTTTCAATTCTGTTTATATATTTTTCGACTCTGCTTATATCAGCTAATACAAGTTCAGAATTAATATCATCAAAGTCATCGCTAGGATTTAAATCTCCTTTAACATGAATGATTTCATCATCATTAAAGAATCTAACAACATGTGCAATAACATCGGTATTATTAATATGGTTAAGAAATTCATTCCCAAGTCCCTCACCCTTTGATGCTCCTTTTATTAAACCTGCAATATCCACAAATTCAATTGAGGCATTAACCACTTTTTCTGATTTATTGATATTAGCAAGCTTATTTAGCCTGTTGTCAGGAACTTTAACATATGCAACATTTGGATCTATTGTACAAAATGGGTAATTACTTGCTGGTATCTTCTGCGAGGTAAGTAAATTGAATATAGATGACTTCCCAACATTCGGCATTCCAATCAGTCCACATTTAAAACCCATTTTAAGAATTATCTCCGTTTAAAACATTCATAAGTTTTGAAAAATCGATATTAGAAAAATCATCACAATTGGTGATACTAAAATCAATACTCTTTGTTATTTTTTCTTTATCTTCTTTTGATGGTTTTCCAAGAACATAATTATTTGTGTCATCTTTATGGGCTGGTTTTCCAATGCCTATTCTTAACCTCCAAAATTCTTTTGATCCAAGTTGTTCAATAATACTATCTAACCCTTTATGTCCCCCGCTGCTACCACCTAATTTAAGTCGTATCTTTCCTACAATCAGATCAATATCATCATAGACTATTAAAATATTATCTGTTTCTATATTAGTGTTTTTAATAAATTTTTTTATTGGTACACCACTATTATTAATATAGCTTAGAGGTTTCATAAAATTTATACTTTCTCCATTCTTCCCTATATTAAATATTTCTGCCTCAAACTTTTTGGACAATATTAAATCTTTATTGAATTTTTCAGATAGAGTATCTATAAACCAGAAACCAACATTATGTCTCGTTCCTAATAAATTTTTATCAGGATTCCCTAATCCAACGATGAGTTGTAGAGTTGGTTTATTCATAGCAGAAGTTTGAGAAATTTAAATTAATCTTTTTTTGAATCGCTTTTTTCAGCTTTCTGATCAGTTTGTTCTTCTTCTTTTGCGGCTTCTGTCTTACCTTCTTTTGCTTCTCCTTCTGCCTCAGCTTCAGCACCCTCTGCTGCTTCTTCTGTTTCGTCAGGCTTGACTTCTTCCTCTATCTTTTCTTCTTTTGGCATATAACAACTGACTACAGCAGTATCATGTTCTTTGTCGCCTGTAGATAGTTCAATATCATTCGGAATTTTTATTTCTGATATATGTATGCTATTTCCAATATCTAAATTGGTTACATCTACCTCAATATTTTCTGGTATATCTTTAGGAAAGCAACTTATTTGCAATTCTGTAAGAGTGTGAGAAAGCTTTCCTCCAGACATCTTAATGCCTACACAATCATCTTCTCCAATAAATTTGATAGGCACACTGACATTAACTTTTTTATCCTGTCTAACAATTTGGAAGTCTATATGCGTTATTGTTGATTTGGTTGGATCTCTCTGAACCCCTTTAAGAATGACCTCAGTGCTTTTGTCACCTATTTTAAGATTGATAACATTGCTGTAAAAAGCAGTGTCTTTGATTTGTTTATCTAATTGGAAACTATTTACCAGAATTGATAGGTTTTTTTCTGCTTCACCATAAATTTCAGCAGGCACAAGGTTTTCAGCCCTATAACGTCTAGATGCTCTTTTACCAAACTTATCTCTTTCTTGCGCTTCAAGCGTAAATTGTAATGCCATCAACTTTATCCTTTTTTGTTAAATGTGAATTATACTACTAATCCATAAAAAGTGAACTAACAGATTCCTTTTGATGTATTCTTCTAATGGTCTCAGCAAGCATCTCTGCAACTGAAATTTGCCTAATTTTTTTAATTTTTTGAGTGCTGTCTCTAAGCGGAATAGTATCTGTTACTACTATCTCATCAAGATCAGAATCAGCAATATTTTCATTAGCCTTACCAGATAAAACTGGATGTGTGATATATGCGACAACTTTCTTTGCTCCCTTTTCTTTCAGGGCTTCAGCTGCATGGCAAAGTGTTCCAGCTGTATCGACAATGTCATCAATTATTATGCATGTCATTCCTTCAACATTACCTATTATTTGCATCACTTCAGACTCGTTTTGTTCTGTTCTTCTCTTATCCACTATAGCTAGTTCAGAATTTAATTGTTTAGCTAACGCTCTAGCACGTACAACGCCACCAACATCCGGTGAAACAACCATCATTTTTGGGTGTTTTTGTTTATAAATATCTGCGACTAATAGCGGAGTGGCATAAATATTATCTACTGGTATATCAAAAAAACCTTGTATTTGATCAGCATGTAAATCAATCGTTAATAACCTATCAATTCCCATACTGGTAATCATATTGGCAACAACCTTTGCCGAAATTGGAACTCTAGCAGATCTTACACGCCTATCTTGTCTAGAATATCCAAAATAAGGAACAACAGCAGTAATTCTATCAACCGAAGATCTCCTTAATGCATCTGTGATTACCATTAATTCCATTAAATTCTTGTTTGCAGGATGACATGTGGGTTGCACTATAAATATATCCTGTCCTCTGACATTTTCCTGTATTTCAACAGAGATCTCTCCATCACTAAACGTCCCTACAATTGCCTTACCAACCGATAAATTTAAATGTTTAGCTACAGCTGCAGCTAATTCAGTATTAGAATTACCAGAAAATATCATAAGGGACTTTTCATTTTTCATAATATTTTAATCCGTATTTTTTCTGGGGTGGAAGGATTCGAACCTCCGAATGACGGGATCAAAACCCGCTGCCTTACCGCTTGGCTACACCCCAAAATCATTAGACTAGTTTGTGACATATCTGGTTAAATACCTCTTACAACAGAGCCTCTAAACGATTTGGGCATTGATTTAAAGACTTTTTCAGCACTTTCAAAATCATCAAAACTAGCGAATATCGTTCCACCTGTTCCACTCATATTAACTTTTGCGAATTGAGATAACCAATTTCTTGCTCTCGCTATTGTAGGATATCTTTTCATGACTATACTTTCAAATATATTATTAGTTTTACCCTGTATAAAATCATTAAATGTTACCCGAGCATTATCTTCTTTTATCTGCAGTGATTCATAAATCTTTTTAGTTATGACAGGTCTTTTGCTATATATAAGAAGATACCATTTTGAATCAAGATTAATATTTTTGATTTTTTCACCTCTGCCTTCTATCCATGCATTTCTAGCATTTAGAAAAAGTGGCACATCAGAGCCTAGCGAAGAGGCTAAATGCATCAGCTCCTTTTTAGCTATACCTAGTTTCCAAATTTTTGAAAGAGCCATAAGAGTTGTTGCGGCATTTGAACTAGCTCCACCAAGTCCCGACCCTAGTGGTATATTTTTGATAAGCTCTATATTCATACCAAAGCTCTTAATTCGGTATTTATTTTTGATGAGTTTAAAGGATTCTAGAACTAAATTTTGATTTTCTAATGATTTAAAATTCGACTTAAATATAACTTTATTATCTTCTCTTTCTTGGAAACTTAAGTAATCAAATAAATTAATTAATTGGATTACACTCTGTATGTTATGATAACCATCATTTCTCTTACTTATAATATTTAAAAAAAGGTTAAGTTTAGCTGGAGATTTATAACTTATCATCAGCATGTAAAGTCGTTAATTTATTTAATAAATCAGTATTATCTGGATTCTTTTCAATTTCTATTTTCATAACTTCCTTAGACCTTTTTAAAAAACCACTTTTAATTAATATTTCACAAAAGTGCTCTACAATCTCAGGGTCCTGATCTTTATTATATGCAAGCTCAATATAGTGAAGAGCATTTTTTATATCTCCTTTTTTATATAACACCCAACCCAAACTATCTAATATCGCTGCATTACCAGGATCATACTCTAAAGCTTTCCTTATATATTTTTCTGCCTCATTATAACGTTCCGTGTGAATAGTGAGGCTATACCCAAGAGCATTTAAAGTATTAGAATTCTTACTATCTATTGATAATATATATTTTAAATCTTCTTCCATTTCATTTATCTTTTTTAATGATTCATATGCCATGGCTCTAGAATAAATTAGCCTTAAGTTATTTGGATAGCGCTTGATAGATTTATCAACTAAGTCAATAATATTAAAAAATTGTTTCTCTTCGTTGTATAAACTAATTTCTGTTAGCAATATATTAATTTTAAGTGAGTCAGATTTATATTCATCCATCAATTTATCTAGATATTGAATCGCGTTATTTATATTTGAAGATTTTCTAATTGAAGAGGATTTTCTTATTTGAGCTTCAAACTTCCTATCCCCATCTTTGACGCGCTCAAAATGCCTTATAGCTTCATCAAAGTTACCATTATTATGGTCAATCAATCCAAGAAAGAAATTTACATCGCTAGACGCTAAGTCTTTTGATAATAAATATGAAAAATATTTCTCTGAAAGATTGTAGGATCCTGCGTTGTAACATAAAGCGCCTATTTGATAAATTAGTTCAAAGTTTTCAGGATCAACATCCAATATTTTATTAATTAATTCTTCCGCAGCTTTTAAATCTTTAACAAGTATGTATAGGTTTATTAATTCAAATTGAATTTGTCTATCTGTATTTTTCTTTGTTTCTAAATAATTAGTTAATAGTTCTATAGCTTCTTGATTTCTATTAATTGCAGACAAAGAGCTTGCCTTGTATCTTACTAGGGTTCTATCATTATTTATTCCAATTTTATCTATGTACTCTAGGGCCTTTGTATACTGATTGTAGAAACGCAATAATTCAATGAAGCTTTCTGTTAGTAATCTATTAGGGTTTTTTTCTAAATACTTCTCAAAAAATGAAACCACATTATAGCGATTACTATTCTCTGACAATATATTTATTAACCTTGAGTAATAAGACTTATCTTCTTGATTGATGAGTTTTAAATAATTATTGAAAATTAATCTTGTCTTCATGAAATCTGCTTCTTCTAAAGATGCACTGATTCCCAAATTATGCGCTAAAATACTATCAGGTTTAAGTTCTAACCATTTATCAACTATGATGCTTGTCTCTTCAATTTTATTGAACTGTAAACTTATTCTAGCCATGCGTGGAAATAATTTTAAGTCCTCCATAAGATCGATATTTTGAATGAATAGAGCTAATGCCTCTTCATATCTTCCTTTTTGCATAGCGAAATTTATATATATAGCATTGTAAATTTGAGTATATTTTTTTTCAGGTCCAAAATAAGAAAGAGCTGCCTTATCCTGAGTAGAAGTTGACATATTTTCTTGCTTTGGGTTGCAAGAAATTAAGAATAGAGGCAATATTGCTATTAAAATTTTTAAAAAATTTAACATAGTAGTATAATATCACATATTATATATTCAGGCTTTAATAGCTATAAGTGAGATGAATTATGTCAATTAATATACTAGGGCTCAATCATAAAACAGCTCCGATTGATATCAGAGAAAAGATTGTCTTTAATCATACAGAAGTACCTTTAACTTTAAAAAAATTAAAAAATATAGAAGGTGTTAATGAAGTTGTTTTGCTCTCAACTTGTAATAGAACAGAAATTTACACAGAAAATGATAAAGATAATCAAAAGGTTATAAATTGGCTCAACAATAATCAAACAAGTGTGAAGGATTATTTACCTTATACATATACATATGAGGGTGAAGAAGCGATAAAGCACTTATTTCATGTAGCATCTGGTATGGATTCGATGGTAATTGGCGAAACAGAAATACTTGGCCAAGTAAAAGATGCATATCGAATAGCTAATGAACACAAATCAATTAATTCATCTTTGAAAAGGTTGTTTGAATTTGCTTTTTCTGTGGCAAAAGAAGTCAGAACTAATACAGAAATAGGATCTAACCCTATTACTTTTATGTTTACATCAATTACATTAATCAAAAAAATTTATACTTCGATTGAAAATTTAAGAGCTTTAGTAGTTGGGTCTGGAGATATGACAAACCTTGCAATAAAATATCTTCAGTCTAATAAAATTAATCAAATAACTTTAACAAGTCGAAAAGTTGATAAAGGAAAAACAATTGCTGAAGAAAATAACTGTCACTTTAATAGGTTGCAAGACTTAGGAAATATAATTTCAAACCATGACATAATTATAACCTGCACTTCAAGCTCACTCCCAATAATTGGGAAGGGTATGGTTGAAAGTTCTTTATCAAAAAGAACAAATAATCCAATTACAATAATAGATCTTGGCGTACCAAGGGATGTTGAGTCAGAAATAAAAGAAATAGATGGAATCTATCTTTATACCATAGATGACTTAGGAAAAGTTATAGAGAATAATTATAAGATTAGACGGGAGGCTCTTGCACAAGCTGAAAAAATTATTGACTATAAAATTATTGAATTTAGAAACTGGCTAGCGAATAAGAAATCAGATAATTTAATAAAGTCTTATCGTGATTATGTTGATGATATAACTGATGGAGCTATAATTAAGACAAAGAAAATGATTGATAATGGTAAAGATATAAATGAAGCATTATTGTATCTTGCAACCACATTAAAAAATAAATTGACACATGAAACTACTTCTAAATTAAAAGAGGTTTTCCCTTTGCTTGATGAATCAAAATCATTGAAGATTAAGAAAATATTTAAAAAACTAGATGAATCCTAAGTCACTGCGAGGGCTCAAAGACCTCACATCTAAACTTGCAAATAAACCAAAGCTAATTGATAAGTTAGATGAATTGCGTATTCGTTATACTGAAATAACTGCTGAACTTGAGAACCCCGATACATATAAGGATAGAAAAAAAGCTGAAAGCTTGAACAAAGAAAGGGCTAAGCTTGAAAAACCAGTTACCGAGTTTATAAATTATCAAGATTTATTAAAAAGAATTGAAGACACGGAAGAACTAATTTCATCAGAAACTGATAATGATTTAAAAACTATTGCTGAAGATGATCTTGTTGAATATAAAAAAAATAAGGATAGCTTAGAAAATAGTCTTATGGAAATTTTAGTAGAGAAAGACCCTGATGACCCTAAAGATGTTTTTTTAGAAATTAGAGCTGGATCAGGCGGAGATGAAGCTGGTATTTTTGCTGGAGACTTATACAAAATGTATTGCAAGTATGTTGAAAAAAATAAATGGACAATAGAATTAATGAATGTAAATGGAAGTGACCATGGAGGTTATAAAGAAATTATACTTAAGGTAATTGGCGATGAAGTATATTCTAAGCTAAAATTTGAATCTGGAACTCATAGAGTGCAAAGAGTTCCAGCAACTGAAACACAAGGAAGAATTCATACGTCAGCCGCAACTGTTGCAGTTCTTCCAATAGTTGATGAAATTGATCAAATTGAAATCAACCCTGCTGATTTAAGAATTGATACCTATCGTGCATCAGGTGCGGGAGGTCAACATGTAAATAAAACAGATTCTGCTGTCAGAATTACACACATACCAACTGGAATGGTTTCAGAATGTCAAGAAGATAGGTCTCAACATAAAAATAAAGCAAAGGCAATGGCTTTTTTGCATTCTAAAATTCTGCTAAATGAACAAGAAAAACAAAAAAAAGATACGGATAAAGAAAGAAAGAATATTGTTGGAAGTGGAGATAGATCTGAGAGAATAAGGACATATAATTTTCCTCAAGGCAGAATTACAGATCATCGTATTAACCTAACTCTATATAAACTTGATAGTATCCTTGATGGAAACATAGAGCCACTAATAGATGAATTAAAAAAAAATAGTTAAAAATAAATGCCATATACCATAAAAAGAATTTTAAAAGAATCAACTGAATCTTTGAGCTCTAAACTGGAATGTTCCAAAAACCTATCCCGTATGGATGTCGAACACTTTCTGATGCGGGTTTTAAAAGTGAATAGATCTTTTTTATACATGTCTGAAAATTTAAGACTCTCATCTGAGGATATAAAAAAATACAACAGATTATTAAAGCAAAGACTTAACGGTTACCCCTTGGCGCAAATATTAGGATCCCAAAAATTTTATGAATCAGAGTTTCTGGTTGATAAAGATGTGCTAATACCGAGGACTGAAACAGAAATAATAATACCTGAGATTATAAAACAAGGTGATAAAATTTTTGATAAATACCAATCTTTATCTTTAATAGATGCAGGAACAGGGTCAGGTTGCATTGGAATATCTTTAGCTCTAGAAAGGAAAAGTTGGAAAATATTATTGCTAGAAAAAGAACTTAAGTCTTTAAATATCTTAAATTTAAACCTACAAAAACTTCAACCAAAAAACTGTTATGTTATTTTTTCGGATTGGCTTTCATCAATTAGCGATAATTTTGCAGATATCATTGTTTCAAATCCACCATATGTAGATAAGTCTGCAGATGATGTCGATAGATATGTAAAGGAATTTGAGCCATCTTCAGCGCTATATGCAAGTAATAATGGCCTTTCTGAAATCAAAAAGATTATAAAAACCTCTACAAGAGTTCTTAAAAAAGAGGGGTTGTTATTTTTAGAAATAGGTTACAAACAATCTGAAAATGTCATATCGCTACTGCAAAAAAACTATTATAAAGACATCAAAACTATATTAGATTATAATGGCATTAAAAGATTCATAGTAGCGCGACACACTTAAAAATGGATAAAAAAACAATCATTAAAATAGCTGACTTGGCTAAAATTGATATTGATGATAGCGAACTAGATGAGATTACATCTAGCTTAAGTAAAATACTAGCATTGGTAAATGAGATGGATTCTGTTTCAACTGAAGGGATTACCCCTATGGCTCATCCTCTTAACATGACTCAAAGACTCAGAAAAGACGAGGTTTTAGAAAAAAACCAAAGAGATGAGCTTCAAAAAAATAATTCCTATGTTGATGATGGTTATTATAAAGTACCAAAAGTAATTGAATAAAAATGCACGAAAGAACAATAACCGAACTAAGCAAAGATTTAGCTGAAAAAAAATTTAGTTCCCTAGAGCTCACAGAACATTTTATTAATAGAATAAAAAAATATGATACTAAATTAAATTCATTTATCACTATCACAGAAGAGCATGCAATTAATCAAGCTAAAAAAATTGATTCTGAAATAGCAAAAAATAAGTTACGTCCTTTGTCAGGTATTCCAATAGCCCAAAAAGATATTTTTTGTATGAAAAATATTAAAACTACCTGTGGCTCTAAGATGTTAGAAAACTTTATTAGCCCTTATGATTCAACTGTTGTTAAAAAATTAAATGATGCTGGAAGTATAGTTTTAGGTAAAACTAATATGGATGAATTTGCAATGGGATCATCAAATGAAACCAGTTATTTTGGTAGTGTTAAAAATCCATGGGGTTTTGATTATGTACCAGGCGGGTCTTCTGGTGGCTCTGCAACTAGTGTTGCAGCTGGCCTAGCCCCTTGTGCCACTGGCACAGATACTGGCGGATCAATAAGACAGCCCGCTTCTTTGTGCGGTATCTGTGGTATTAAACCAACTTATGGTCGTGTTTCAAGATTTGGCATGATTGCGTTTGCCTCAAGTTTAGACCAGGCTGGTATTTTTACGCAAACGGCTGAAGATTGCGCTATTATTCTGAACCAAATTTCTGGATTTGATGAGAAGGATTCTACTTCATCAAAAGTTGACGTTCCTGATTACCATGCAGCATGTTTAAAAAAATTTGATTCCATTAAAATTGGAATTCCAAGACAATTCCTTGACGGACTAGATGACTCAGTTAAATCTGTTTTTTATGAGGCTATTAAAATTTTAGAAGAAAATAATTGCACTGTTAAAGAAATAAACCTTAAGAATTCTAAATTAGGTGTATCTGCCTACCAAGTTGTTGCTCCAGCAGAATGTTCTTCAAATTTATCTCGTTACGATGGTGTTAGGTTTGGTTTTAGAGCTGATGATGTAACTACAATTGATGAATTATATAAAAAATCTAGATCTCAAGGGTTTGGACGTGAAGTAAAAAGAAGAATTTTGATAGGGACATACGCTCTTTCAGCTGGCTACTATGATGCTTATTATCTAAAGGCACAAAGAATTAGGCAAATTATAACAAGCGAATTTGCAGAAGCTTTTAAAGAAGTTGATTTAATATTAGGGCCAACAGCACCAGACTCTGCTTTTAAAATAGGCGAAAAAACAAATGATCCTATAGCCATGTACTTATCAGATATTTTCACAGTCAGCGCTAATCTTGCTGGAATCCCAGCAATGTCTATACCTATGGGTTTCAAAAAAAATATGCCCCTTGGATTACAAATAATTGGGAATCATTTTGATGAATCTAAAATATTGTCTCTTGCCAATCATTTCCAGAAATTAACGGACTGGCACAAAAAAAAACCAGTTTTAAATGAGGAGTAATATATGTGGGAACCAGTAATAGGATTGGAAATACATGTGCAATTATGCACAAAAAGTAAAATTTTTTCCTCTGCATCAACAAATTTTGGCCTAGAACAAAATACACAAGCATGCACTATAGATCTGGGGATGCCAGGTGTGCTGCCTGTATTAAATGAACAAGCAGTAATAATGGCAATAAAGTTTGGTTTATCTGTAAATGCAACCATCTCAAAAAAATCTATATTTGCTAGAAAGAATTACTTTTATCCTGATCTTCCAAAGGGATATCAAATTTCACAATATGAACTACCTATCGTTTCTAATGGTAGTATTGAAATAGAAAATGGTAATGGGAAAAAAAATATTGGTATTACGCGTGCCCACCTAGAAGAGGATGCTGGTAAATCCATACATGACTTATTTGATGATGCCAGCGCTATAGACTTAAATAGAGCAGGAACACCGCTAATCGAAATTGTTTCTGAACCAGAGTTAAGTAATGCGGAAGAAGCTGTCTCATATTTAAAAAAAATCCATTCACTAGTACGTTATTTAGAAATCAGTGACGGGAATATGGAGCAAGGCTCTTTTAGATGTGATGCCAATGTATCGGTTAAGAAAACTAATGCAAATGATTTAGGGGTCAGGGCAGAGATAAAGAATATTAATTCATTCAAGTTTGTTGAGAATGCTATTAACCATGAAATTGAAAGACAAATAGATATTCTTGAAAATGGCGGAAAAGTTATACAAGAAACCAGGCTTTATGACCCAAATAAAAATGAAACTAGATCAATGCGTTCTAAAGAAGAAGCTAATGATTATAGATATTTTCCAGACCCTGATCTATTACCAGTAACAATAGATGAAGAAACTATTACAAATATCAAAAAATTGATGCCCGAACTTCCAGATGAGAAAAAGAAAAGATTTATGAAAGACTTTGGTTTGAGTGAATATGATACTTCCATACTTATTTCAGACAAACTCTTGTCGGAGTTTTTTGAGTCTATTATAAATTTAAAAAAATTGGATTCTAAAATGGTTGCAAATTGGATAATAACTGAAGTTCTAGCTCTTGCTAAAAAATCCAATTTAACTGTTGAAAATTATCCGGTTAAGCCTGAACAATTATCATATCTGCTTTCAAATGTGGCTGATGAAACCATCTCCAATAAACAAGCAAAAGAGATATTCTTGCGTATGTGGGATGGAGGAGAAAATCCAGAAGAAATTATTAAGAATGAAGGGTTAGAACAAATCTCAAATACTGAAGAATTAAATAAAATAGTTGAAAATGTCTTAAAAAACAACTATAAATGTGTTGGGGACTATCGCAAGGGTAAAGTTAAACTTTTTGGGTTTTTTGTTGGTGAGATCATGAAAGAAACTAAAGGTAGAGCCAACCCTAAACTTGTTAGTAAAATTTTAAAGGAACAATTAAATAAGGAATGCTAAGTTTTTATAAAAATATTAAAGGGGCTTTTTCAACTGATATTTCAATTGATTTAGGTACTGCTAACACACTTATATATGTAAAAGGAAAGGGAATCGTTCTTGATGAACCTTCTGTTGTAGTTGTAAGAGACGATAAATCAGCAGCAGGAAAAAAAATTGAAGCAGTTGGTGTGGAAGCAAAGAAAATGCTTGGTAGAACTCCAACAGGTCTTCAGTCAATTAGACCAATGAAAGATGGTGTCATTTCAGACTTTATGATTTGCGAAAGAATGCTCCAGCATTTTATTAGAAAAGTTCACAACAATAAGTTTTTTAGGCCAAGTCCAAGGGTTTTAGTATGTGTGCCATGTGGTGCAACCCAAGTGGAAAGAAGAGCTATTAGAGAATCAGCATCAGGTGCGGGGGCACGTATAGTACATTTGATTGATGAACCGATGGCAGCTGCTATTGGAGCAGGTATGCCGCTTGATGAAGCTCGAGGATACATGGTATTAGATATTGGCGGAGGAACATCTGAAGTTGCTACTATTTCTCTTAATGGAATAGTTTATTCATCATCAACAAGAATCGGTGGAGACACATTTGATGAAGCAATTATCGGTTATGTTAGAAGAAATTATGGTTGCGTTATAGGTTATCCGACTGCAGAAAGAATTAAACATGAAATTGGTTGTGCATATCCAAGTAGCGATTTACTTGAAATTGAAGTTAAAGGTACGAACTTATCAGCCGGTGTGCCCCAATCATTTACTGTCAACAGCAATGAAGTTCTTGAAGCATTACAAGATTCTTTACAAGGTATAATCTCTGCTGTAAAAACTGCACTAGAAAATACACCTCCTGAGTTAGGGGCTGATATACATGAAAGAGGTATGGTTCTTACGGGAGGAGGAGCTCTGTTAAGAGACATTGATAAACTCATAACGGAAGAAACTGGTATGTATGTTGTTGTAGCAGAAGACCCGATGAGTTGTGTGGCAAGAGGTGGTGGTAAAGTTCTTGAGATCATTGATAAAGAGGGGATAGAATTTTTATCCATTGATTAATAATGGAAACCGTCTTCAAAAAATCTTTCAAAGAGTTTTATTCTTTTATAATTCTAGTACTACTTTCGATACTCACTATTGCAGCAGATTATAAGTATAATCAATTAGATTATGTAAGGTCTTTGTTAAATGATACTGTCATATATCCTATAGATTATCTCAGTACCATGCCCAAAAAAATTCTAGAAGCTTCTGTTGAGGAAACTCAAATAAAAGAAGAAATGGAAAATAAAATAAAGCTGCTTGAGAATGAAAATTTAAAATTAAAAATACAATTACAAGAATTTCAGGCTCTTAAAGATGAAAACCTTAGATTAAGAAAAATGTCTGAAGCATCATCTAAAATATCTGACAAGCAAACACTAGCTAAAGTCATTAACAATAAAGCTCATCCGAGTAAAAAAATAGTCTCTATAGATAAAGGTAAAAAAGATGGAGTTTTTATAGGACAAAATGTTTTAGGTCTTAAAGGTTTGATAGGGCAGGTAATTGAGACCAGCTATTTATCATCAAAAGTATTGCTTATTAGTGATTTGAATTCAAATATACCATCTCAAATAACTAGAACGGGAGAAAAGGTTATTGTTAAAGGAAAAGAGAAAAGCAATGAACTTGATATACCTTTTGCGCCTATGGATATGGACTTAAAATTAGGAGATGTGATTACAACTTCAGGGATGGCTGACCGATTTAAACCAAATATACCAATTGGCAAAATTTCTGCCATTGATAATGATAAAGAAAAAAAATTTGCAAAAATTACTGTTGTGCCAAATGAAAATATTGGAAACTCTTCTGAGCTTATTCTAATCTGGGACTATAAACCAAATACAAAAAATGAATAATTTTCTCATAATCTTAGTAACGCTTGTTATTGCCTTAGCTTTAACAATTATTACATTTGTTTTTGGTGAGTACTCTCCGGATTGGCTTTACCTTGTTGTCATCTATTGGATATTAGCTGTACCAAATAGTATTGGATTGACCACATCATGGTTTATAGGTTTATTGACTGATGTAGCTTTTGGTACAATATTGGGATCCAATGCGCTAACTTTTGTTTTAATTGCTTTTATAATCACAAAAACATACAAATTTGTTAGATATTTAACTGTCTATCAACAATCTATCATTATTTTTCTTCTATTATTTTTAAAACAAACAATTTTGATGTGGATAGATGGAATGATTAGAATGGAAGAAATCGTTCTTTCTGCATACTATTGGTCTGTTTTAATAAGTTCTCTGGTATGGCCACTAGTATATTTCGTGCTTAGGTACATTAGAAGAAAGTATGATGTTGTTTAATGAAAATTATATACGATAAAGAAAATTCCAATTTTGGAAAATATCTGAATAGAATTATAAATACAGAATCCCATTATAGAGATTTATCAAACCTAGAGCTGGATTTAAAGAAAAAAGAAATTGCACTAAATAATTATAATTATAAAAAAAAGGTAAAGATAACCGTTAACTTTAAAAATAAAGAGAATTCAAGTTTTAAAAAAATTTTCAAAAAAAAAGGCTCAACTATTCTTGACTGTACAGCAGGATTTGGTCGAGATAGTTATATATTAGCAAAGCTTGGGTTTGATGTAACAATGATAGAAAAGAACCCTATTGCAACCTTGATGTTAAATAATGGAATAAAAAACTTGTTGTCTGAAACAGATATCTATAAAAGATTAAAGCTTATTCATGGTGATTCATATGAATATTTAAAATTAAGTGATAAACAATATGACTATATTTACATAGATTTTATGTTTGAAAAATTAAAAAATACTACATTAGCATCTAAAGATGATGAGACTTTAAAATTAATTAGTAGAGATAAAGAAAATAGAATAAGATTACTTAATATAGCTAAAATAAAGTGTAGAGAAAGGGTTGTTGTTAAAAATCATAGACATAACTCTTCTATCATTGGTGTTACTCCTGATTATCAAATAAAAACAAAACTAATAAACTACCATATCTTCATGCCTAAGTATGAAACAATTAGAAAAGATCTTTAACTCTATCCTGCCAAAAGAGGAAACAGGGAAAATTTTGATTTTTGATAGAACTAAAATATTGATTAATATTTTGACTAATTTTTTTAACAAAGCAAAAGTTATTCATATAAGAAATAATAAGAAATTGTCTGAATTTTCAATAAAAGAAGAAATAAAAAATGTTTTTTTTATTTTACATTATAATGAAAAACATCTACAAAAAGAAATTAAGTTTATAGCAGAACAGAGATTATATTGTCCTGATAATTTTTTTGTAATAAGGTGTCTAGAAAATGATAACAAAGTAAATGACCCATGTTACAAATCTCTAATCTCTCTTGGGTTCAAATTTATCAATGATTGTAAAAGTAATAGTGTTTTTTATTTTTTTTATAAATATAATATAAGTAACTATAAAACTATTCCAGAATGGTTAAATAGTGATAATTGGGCAAACCCACAATTGTGGGAAAAATAAATATGCAGACTACAATCAAAGATATATTAAGTTCTTCATTTAAAGATGCCGATATTGAAGTTAGCGGATCAGAATCAAAATTTGATGTTAAAATAATCTCTGATGATTTTCAGAATAAAAGTACTATTGATAGACACAAGATGGTATATGCGCTACTTAATAAATATATTATTTCTGGTGAGATACACGCATTGACAATAAAGTCTCATACAAAAGAAGAGAATGAGGGTCTTTAACTCGAAAGAATACTCTAATAGAAAAATTATTCATATTGATATGGATTGCTTCTTTGCAGCTGTAGAAATTAGAGACAAACCTAAATTAAAATATTTGCCAGTTGCAGTTGCTGGAAGTGAAAATAAGAGAGGAGTGGTAACTACCTGCAATTATGTTGCAAGAAAATTTGGTGTTAAATCAGCAATGCCTTCAATTATAGCGAAACAATTATGTCCAGATATAATTTTTCTCCCTGTAAACTTTGATAAATATAAAAAAGTTTCTTCGGGTATCCGTGAGATTTTTCAGTGCTATACCAAAATTATAGAACCTATTGCTCTAGATGAGGCTTATCTTGATGTAACAAATTCTCAATATTGTAATGGTAATCCTGAAGATATGGCAAGACAAATTAGGCAAAAAATATTTGATGATTTTAAACTTACTGCTTCTGCAGGAATCTCATCTAATAAGTTTTTATCAAAGATTGCAAGTGATTGGAATAAACCAAATGGACAATTTGCCATAAAAGATAGAGAAATTGAAAATTTTATTTTACAAGTTCCAATTCGCAAGATTTTTGGAATTGGAGAAAAAAATGAAAGGAAATTATTATCACTTAAAATCAAAAATTGTGCTGACTTGCAAACTTTGGATGAATCTAAATTAATAGAAATGTTTGGTAAATATGGATCAACCCTGTTTTATTTATGCAGAGGAATTGATGAAAGAGAAGTTGAGCCAAATAGAATAAGTAAAAGCTTAAGTGTAGAAGATACTTTTTTGCAAGACCTAATCTCTCTAGAAGAATGCATAAAACAGATGGAACTAATTTTTAAGAAATTAAATATTCGTCTTACTCAGTCCAAAGATCGAAACAGGCCAATTAAATCCTGTTTTATTAAGATTAAATATAATGATTTTAAGACAAGTACTTCTCAGACATTATGTAATGAATTAAATTTTGATGTTTATTCTAACCTACTGAAGAAATCTTACCGAGAAAAACCAAGGCCCATAAGACTTCTCGGTGCTGGTATTCAATTTTCAGATATGAAGAAAAGCCAACTTGATTTGCAAATATAAATAAAGTAATTAAATCAATTTTATTGCTGGTATTTACATGAAATATTTTCTATGATGATAATTTATGAAAATTGAAACAATCGCCGTACATGGTGGCTATTCACCTGAACCTACAACGAATGCTGTTGCTGTACCTATATATCAGACAACATCGTACTCATTTGATGATACGCAGCATGGAGCAGATCTCTTTGATTTAAAAGTAGCTGGTAATATATATACCAGAATAATGAATCCAACTACTGATGTTTTGGAAAAGAGAGTAGCTGCTATGGAAGGAGGTATAGGTGCTTTAGGGTTAGCTTCAGGGTCTGCTGCAACAACCTATGCTATCATGACAATATGTGAGGCAGGCGATAATATTGTCAGCACAGCAACATTATATGGGGGGACTTATACACTGTTTGCGCATCAACTTCCTAGATTTGGTGTTGATGTTAAATTCGGAGACCATGATAATTTACCTCAGTTAGAAAAACTTATTGATTCGAAAACTAAAGCAATATTCTGTGAGTCTATTGGTAACCCAGCGGCCAATGTGGTTGATATACCAAAAATATCTAAAATTGCAAATGATAATGGAATACCACTTATTGTCGATAACACTGTTCCCACACCTTACCTATTCCGTCCTATAGAACATGGCGCTGATATCGTTGTACACTCCTTGACTAAATACATGGGTGGACATGGTAACTCTATTGGTGGAATTATTGTAGACTCAGGAAAATTTCCATGGGCTGAACATAAAAGAAAGTTTTCAAGACTAAATACTCCTGATCCATCATATCATGGAGTTGTATTTACAGAAGCACTTGGAGAAGCAGCATTTATTGGTGCAGCAAGAACAGTGCCTTTAAGAAATATGGGAGCTGCCATATCACCATTTAATAGTTTCTTAATTTTACAAGGAATAGAAACATTGCCAGTACGGATGGATAGACACTGCGAAAATGCTACAAAGGTTGCAAAGTTTTTACAAGACTCTAATAAAGTGAATTGGGTTAACTATCCAGGATTAGAAAGCCATGTTGACTACCCTCTTGTAAAAAAATTGATGAATGGAAAAGCGTCAAGTGTTTTAAGTTTTGGTATAGATGGTGGCAGAAGTAATGGTTCTAAATTTATTGATAACCTGCAACTTATTACTAGGTTAGTAAATATAGGGGATGCAAAATCACTTGCTTGTCATCCTGCTTCAACAACTCATAGACAATTATCACCAGAAGAATTAAAAAAAGCTGGCGTTCCAGAAGATTTAGTTAGGTTATCTATAGGAATTGAAAATGTAGATGATATTATAGATGATATCAAACAAGCATTAGATAAAGTTTTCAGTGGCAAGAAAGAAAGTAAATAATTAAATATCTTCTACTTTTTTTATGTAAATTTCTTTTCCAGAATCTATAAACTCTTTTGATTTTTCTTCTAAACCAACCTCAACTGCTGTTTTTAGATTTTTAATACCTTTGTTAGAAGCATAGTTCCTTATGTCTTGAGTTATTTTCATTGAACAAAAATGAGGGCCACACATTGAACAAAAATGTGCCAATTTTGCATTCTCTTGTGGAAGAGTTTCGTCATGGAATTCTTTAGATTTAAATGGGTCTAAACTAAGATTAAATTGGTCTTCCCAACGAAATTCAAACCTTGCTTTTGAAAGTGCATCATCTCTATATTGCGCTGCAGGATGCTTCTTGGATAAGTCAGCAGAATGTGCAGCAATCTTATAGGCTATGAGACCATCTTTGACATCATCTTTATTTGGTAAACCCAAATGTTCTTTTGGAGTTACATAACATAATAATGATGTACCAAAAGATCCAATATTTGCAGCGCCAATAGCCGAAGTAATATGATCGTATCCAGGAGCAATATCTGTCACAAGAGGACCTAACGTATAAAAAGGAGCCTCATGACACAGTTCTTGCTCTTTAGTTACATTAATCTTAATCAAATCTAGCGGAATATGTCCCGGTCCTTCAATCATAACTTGTACGTCATTCTCCCAAGCTTTTTTAGTTAGTTCACCCAAAGTTTCTAATTCTGAAAATTGAGCATCATCATTGGCATCTGCTATTGAGCCGGGTCTTAATCCATCTCCCAAGGAAAAAGAGACATCGTAAGTTTTCATGATTTCACAAATATCTTCAAAATTAGTATATAAAAAATTTTCTTTATGATGAGTCAAACACCATTTAGCTATAATCGAACCACCTCTTGAAACAATGCCTGTAGTTCTATTCATTGTTTTTGGTATATAACTCAATTGAACTCCTGCATGAATGGTAAAATAATCTACACCTTGCTCAGCTTGCTGTATCAGAACATCTCTGAAAATTTCATAGGTCAACTCTTCGGCTTTTCCATCTACACGTTCAAGCGCCTCATATATAGGCACTGTTCCTAT
>MDTE01068019.1_pt1 | contig 19795 bp, 21 predicted proteins | sample 811231 | NCBI WGS metagenome assembly MDTE01 (sample SAMN05326651, study PRJNA326480) | marine metagenome | isolation source: seawater | place: Indian Ocean: Red Sea | collected 2010 | reverse complement strand
TAACTGAATCTCCTTCAACATCGACAATCAGACTCCAGTCTCCCGGCATAGCATCCCTTGAAGTGGTATCCCAACTTTCAGTTTGCCCATCTCCTATTGTGGCGGTGTTACTGCTTACAGTTACCTCGTCAGGGTTAACCAATGACCAAGAAACCTCACTCGTTCCGCCAAGACCAAACACTGCTCCCGGATTTTCCACCTCAGATGTGATGCTAATTCTGTCCAATTGAGGAAGACCATCAGAGCAGTCGTTTGTCGCGTTAAAAGTCATGACATTTTCGTTGTTGACATTGTTGGCTGTGTATTCTATTCGCTCATCTATTCGAATCTTAACCATGATTTCATGGGTATTTTCTTCATCATCAATGGCTCCAACCTTCGCTTCAAACATTCCATGCGTCATATACTCGTAATTAATCTCGGCCCCACTCTCTCCAACATCTTGTTCAATCTTCGAAGTACCGTCATCTGGGTCAAGGAAAATGGTGACGATAGCCCCTGCACTCGAGGTTGTTGTGGCTAGATCAAAATTTATTTCAACACCAGTAGTTGGACCGTTATTCCCATTATTCACCGACTTTTGTATGGTTCCATTGGTTACTGCATAATAGACAATCAGGTCAATTGGTCCATCATAATCCGTGGTTTGCTGGTCATCGCCAAAACAACCAGATAACGATTGAATGAGAAAAACCATCGATAATAGGATGGTTGTGGCAATTCGGCCCATGGACGTTTGTAGGGATGATTGATAAAAAAATTAACTATTAAGTCAAAGTACTCCAATCGGTGGTTTCAATAACCGAAACTGAGGGGATTTGTTTAGCGAGGTGGGGTAGTCTGGATATCCCGTCGGGCTCATAACCCGGAGATCGATGGTTCAAATCCATCCCTCGCTACCATTATTGATTTCCCGAATATTCGTGGTAATCCATTGTAGGTTTCAGCGAATCCAGAGCCTTTGCAATGCGGGCATTTTTTGCCATGTTTCCCGATTTAATGGCTTCGATATCGGAGAGTATTTTTTCACCCATCTCGCCTCCTACCGCAGCAGCAACACGATTTGCATCAATTTCAGGTTTACCCTCGGGCTGAATCACAAATTCCTCATCGACAAAAATAACAGGCCCAGATTTCTTGACTAGTGTTTCCATTTGTTTCAAGAGGGTTTTTGTAACGCCATGGATTTCTACCATTTCGGTAAGAGCAGCGATGTGATTAGGAGAGTGATTTAGGCATTTTTTAAACCATTTTTTCGAGATCCCATTTTTTCCCAGGTCGGAAAAAATTTTGGCGCCGCACCTATAATCTTCAGCAAGTTCTGAGACATTGCTCGTTTCAGGGAATGATTTCAACATGCTTCTTCTTTCTTTGACTAATTGTTTGATTGATTTGGATGCGTTTTTTGTTTTTCCTCGGGCTTGTAAAATCTGCGAGAGAAAAAATAACGATTTGACCAGCATCAATTGTTGGTCCTGATTTCGAGATTTAATCGCTGACAATGATTCTGTGAGTTGCGTGCTCAGAACTTCAGCTAACTCAAGTCTCCCATCCCTGTAATAATTTTCAAGTTGGAAAAGCATTTGATTGGGATCACCTCCGAACATTTCTAACCCTCTGAAATTTTTGTTGACCCATCATGGTGCAGCCGTAAGCGTCTTTGTTGCTTCAACACCTTGAATCGAACGAATCTTTGATACGACCGTGTTCGAGAGTTCACCATAGTCTCCGCAAACGAGTTTGGCGAAGATATCATATTCTCCAAAAAGAAGATATTTTTCAGAAACAGATGAAAGTTCATCCAATGCTTCAAACACAATTTGTTCTTTTCCAGGGGCAGTGATAATCAAAACGATGGCTATGGCTTGTTGGGTCTCACCGCCGGTCATGTGCGATGATATGTTTCGTTATGTTTAAAATTATATCATAGGAAGTACATTTGATGCAGGTACCGTTTTCGATTGGGGTGACGGGTACTCCAGGAGTTGGGAAAACAACACTTGTAAAGGATTTGACAAATGTAATGTCACTTACTCAACTTGCAAAAAATCATGAATGTATTGAATATGATTCTCGAGAAGCGATTGATGTGATTGACTGCGACAAGCTATCGAAAATTGACCTATCGAAAGATCGTAATTTTATCGAAGGCCATCTTTCACACTGGAGTCAAGTGGGAGGCCTCATCATTTTGCGCTGCCGACCTGATGTACTTGAATCACGTCTCACAAAAAGAGGCTATAGCCAAGATAAGATAAGAGAAAATGTCGACTATGAAATTTTAGGAGGTGTTTGGCAGGATTTACATGATGATAAACGTCCAAAAATAGAATTCGACACCACGGAGCTTAACGATTTTTGGCTTGAGATTTCATCTTGGCTTCAGCAAGGTTGCCCTCATATGGTGGAAATAACTGATGCTAAAGATTGGATGTCTTGTGCAGATTTATGGAACTAAGGCTATATGACTTGTTTGCTTTGGGTGGTTCATGGCGTTAGAAGGGCAACGAACGCTTTGGGAAAAATTCAGCAAACCGATAATCAAAAAAATGGACAACGTCGACCCAGTTGTTCTTACTTGGTTAACGCTACCAACCGGTTTGATAGCCGCATATCTTCTTTGGAAAGCCGATGCTTCATCAACAGGTGGACTTATGTTGCTTGGGGCCTCAATTTTGATGCTTATTTCAATGACCTTGGACGGTCTGGATGGAACGCTTGCACGAGCAAAAGATGCGACCACGAGATGGGGTGATTTCCTTGATCACACGCTTGATCGAGTCTTAGATGTGACATGGATTGTGGCAATCGGCTACAATGCAACCTGGTTTACCGTTGACGACGTCAATGCTCCTGAATTAGCATGGGCGGCGGCAATGCTGATGATGTTTGGCTCTTATATGGGAACACAAGCACAAGCTGTATCGGGTTCACGAAATTACAGAGGATTTAGTCGAGCAGACCGTTTGGTACTCACCTGGCTTGCCGTTGCAAATACCATGCTTATGGCTTTCATGGGATGGACAAATCCTGCTGAATGGTTCGGTTTGGGTATTAATCCCCTCTCTCTTCTGGTATTGGTTTGCGGTATTGGTGGAATTTACACATTTATCGTACGTTTCAAAGATGCTTATGATGAATTGACAGAACTTGACGAAAAGGAACCTTTGTCAACTATGACGGTTAGAGTCAATGATGATGAAGAGTAAGGACGGGCAAATTTCGACGGGCCCAATAAAGTCTATTTTACTCAATTTTCAACGACAACCTCTTAATCAGCACATGAAATCCGATGGAATGATGAAGCCCGATTTGTCCCGTGGAAACCGTCGACACCATCGCTCTTCAACGGTATTGGTACTGCTGATGTTTCTTATCTCAGCAATGCCTATTTCTTCGGCTTCGGACGGCTCAGATCACGGTGACCAAGACCTTATGCCAGCACAAGATGTTGTCGCAATATTTGATTCAGCAAATGAAGTAACAACCATTAGTTGGAGAAATATCAAGACTGCGAACACAAACCCAGACATCTTTGAGGATTTGTGGGATGCTACATACCACGTGTATCGATATTCTGAACCGATTAATGCAACAAATATCGCCTCAGCATTATTCATTGACTCAGTTCCCGCTTGCGATCAATCAGTTTTGGGTGCAAATCCAAATGATTGTAAAGGCGAAGATGGGCGCCATCCAGGACATAATTTGGTCTATCAAATTCCAGCAGGTGTGGCTGGAGAGTTTTATTATGCCATCCAAACGGAGGATAAAAACGGAGTAATGAACTTCAATCCAACAGCCTCATCCACAACTGACGGAATCGATGAAACAACGTCCCCTGTGAGGAGCCCGTTCAATGTGGAGGCTGAGTATGATCCTATCACGGGTCAAACCACAATTTCCTGGATCAATTATAACGTGCTTGCTCTTGATGGGGCCACCATCAACAGCACCGGTTTAGACGCCTATTCAATCAATGTCTGGCTCACAACTGATGCCATAACGAGAGAGACAGGCCCTTCGCTGAACTTTGATTCAGTCAACATTGGAGGCAACCTACTCGCTACATTAAGTCCTGGTACCAATGAATATGTCTATACGATACCTCCTTCAACAAGCAATCGCGTATCATATTATTCAGTGACATACAATCTTCCTAATTTCTCAACACCTGGAGAAGTATATCACGACACGCGCTTCTTATCGAATAATAACATGCAAGATGGGATCATTGAGGATAACACGCCTCCGTCACACGTAACCGGCGTAAGTGCAAGTTTCCAAGGATTTTCAAATGGAACAGGTACTACTACCGTAACTTGGGATGAAAACCCTTCAGAATCGAATGAAGTATACCAAGTATGGGTCTCAGCCACATATTTTAACAACACTACAAACCAAGGAGTGAGGAAAATAGCAGATGTCTTAGAGTCAGGCCTTGCAGAGGGTAGCTTTGCTTATGCACTTCCAATTGGAACGTTAGGTGATGCAGTGTATTGCGTCGTGATTGTAGACCAATACGGGCGTTCAGATACAGAAGTAAATTCACAATCATGTTCAACTCCAGTCCAAGAAAACGCATTCGCAAATTGGGTTGCCGAACCAACGAATATTGTTGGCGAATATCTTGGTGACGGGAAAACAAGAATTTCCTGGACCGACCAGGTCGGCGCAGAAGGAGAAACGTATACCGTTTGGAGGGCTAATTATCAAGTGAGTGCCGGAGAATGGCAAGCGCAAGAAGATCTTATGACCATGAAGTGCCAAGTTCCAGATGGTGTTCAAGAATGTATCTTTGATGCCACATATGATGGCATTGGCACAGTTCCTCCACAGATTACGTCACATTACTTCGTTACCTCAAAAGCAAGGTATGGACTCAACATGGCAGAGTTTGAATACCGCGGTTTGGATAACAATCATGTCGTGGTCATTGAAGATATTAAAGCGCCTAACAAGGTAATTATGAGTAATTTTCAAATCTCGAGCCAAGATAAAACGCTTGAGCTTTCATGGCAACGTCCTCAAGAGCCCCAAGGAACAGTGTCAGTCTACAGAAATCTAGGGACACCATTTACTGACCTGAACTCTGTGTATTACATCGATGATCCAGGGTGGGAATTGGTGGAATCAGACATCGCAATTCCAAGTGATGGCGTTTATCAAACTTACATGATGGACTTAGAGGACGGCGTGCAAAGAGTAGCATGGTATGCGGTCATAGTAACTGATGAGTATAACAACAGTGATACTGAGTTATATGTTGGTACCGGAAGTAATACACAAGAGGTAAATGAAGATACCTTAGGACCGGATATCGCCTTCAGACTGCTCGATGAGGACAACGTCAAAGTAGAATCCACGTCTCTGACCAAAGGGGATTATACCATCAGAGTCGAAGCGTCTGAAAATCTAGCAACCGAGCCTCTGATAAACATCACTTCATCATCAGGCGAATCAATATCCGCAGGTATTCAAAGAATGGCTCTTGTTGCCAGTAACGCAGAAAATCCTGACAAAGGACCAGAGTATGCATTCAGTCTTGACATTACATCATCTATTGACGCAGGTAATATCCTCATAGAAATCAGTCTTGACGATGTGTACAACAATGGAAGAGTTCACCTGTATGAGAATTTTTCAATTGATGGCCAATCACCGAAAATAGTCATTTATTCCCCTTCGTCTTCAAGTGAAGGATCGAAGTATCTGTATGGTAATGACATAAAATTGGTAGGTGGTATTACAGATGATGTCGAAATCGCATCGGCAAAAGTCAAGTTTCTGCGAAATTATGGGACTTCAAGTTCGGTCAATGAACCATGGAGAAATGTAACAGGTCTCGTGAAAAGCGAAGATAACCGTGAGTGGGCATTTGAAATGGAGTATGCATCTGGTAACTTTGAATACGGGAGCCATCAAGTAACGGTTAGAGCCATTGATGTTGCAGGAAATGAGATGGAGTTTTCAGTGGTCTTTGTTGTTGATTGGTGTCGTCATAGAGAAGATGGAATAACCGTTTGTGAATACGAAAACCCTGTGGCAGAAGAACCAGAAACCATCTATCTTGAGCCCTCTTATTCCGATGCTCCTTACACCATCGTTTGGGCAGTTTCTGGAGTGAGTTTCTTTTCCATTATCGTTGCGGCAATTGTGATTATCACAGCAATGTCTGCTCCAAAGAAGAAGAAAACAACTGATGAAGAAGAAGACAATTGGATGTCCGAGTTTATTGGGACATCTGCAGAACCGGATATGGATGCAATAACAAATACGCAGTCCAAGGAACAAGCTAAACCGGTTTCAAATGATGAAGATGAGGATGATCCATTTGATACTGTAAATAAATTGGAAAGAAAAACTCGACCCAAAAAGCAAGAAATCGTTGAAGAAGATGACGATGATGACGATGATGATGACGATTTTGGTTTTGACGATGACGATGGCGCCATGGAAGCACCAAAGAAACGTCCAAGAAAGCGGCCTGCTGCGAGAAAACCTGCCTCGAGAAAAGTAGCGAAACGAAAAGCCGTTAAGCGTGATGATGACTAATCTCAACCATGCAACAACCAAGCAGCACCGCTTCCCCTGTCATCGAGACAACTCAAGAGGAACTCAACACGATTGAGGTAAGCCTATTGTCGATGTTTAGTCCACGAAAACATAAACTCAATTGGCTATTAATCGCTTTCCCTATTGCACTTTGGGCAGGATTTGTGGCGCACGATATGAATCTTGCATTTGTATTCTCAATTATTTCCATTATGCCTATTGCTTTCTTGATGGGTAAAGCAACAGAAGAAATTGCCCACTATTATTCTCAATCGATTGGGGGTCTACTCAACGCAACATTCGGAAATGCGGTTGAATTGATTATTGCAACAATAGCAATCTATACAGCTTTCAAAGATCCATCTCAATCGGAATTGATGCTCATCGTAGTTCAAGCCTCCCTCATTGGTTCAATTTTAGGGAATCTCCTACTTGTGGCTGGTTTATCGCTATTATGGGGAGGAATAAAGCATCCAAACCAAGAATTTAGCAAGGATGCCAATGCATCAAATGGTTCGTTATTGTTGCTAGCGGTCGTTGCTCTCATGCTCCCTTCAGCCCTTGGTGAGGCGGGAGGCACTGCTTCTCAAATTCTTGATTTATCACGTTACACAGCCATCGTGTTATTGATCATTTACATTTTCGCCATGTTTTTCCAACTAAAGACGCATACGCATCTTTTTGAGGTTGATTCAGGAGAAGACTTGCATGAACTTGAGGGACTTACTCAAAAACAAGCATGGAATCTATTGATTCTATCAACGATTATGGTAAGCATAATGGCTGAAATATTGGTTCACTCAATAGAATATACGGCTCAGGATTGGTCATTACCAAGCCTATTTATCGGAGTCATCCTCCTTCCATTTTTTGGAAATGCTGCGGAGCATTTTACAGCCGTGATTGTTGCTGGAAAAAATAAGATGGATCTTTCTCTTGGAATCGCTATCGGTAGTAGTGTACAAATCGCTTTGCTTATTGCACCACTCATGGTAATTTTTGCATGGATATTAGGAGTTGGCCTATCATTAAATTTTGGACCGATGGAAACGACAGCAACTTTTGCATCAATTCTTATCGCCAATTTCATCCTTTCTGACGGGAAATCTAATTGGCTTGAAGGAGCCATGCTGCTAGCCTGTTATGTCATCATGGGGTTGGCATTCTACAATTTTGGCTGAATCACTCCACACCATCATAATACACATTAACGGCTGTATTCAATTCCTGGATAATCGATTTTTCATCCATGGAGCATGTCTCTCCGTTTTTTCGAAGAAAGACTCCTTCAACCATGAGATCTAGGCATTCCGCACCATTGTAGATTAGATTTGAGATATGCCGATTGTTTGATCGACCAACCGGTTGCATTCGTATATCATCAAGATTCCATGCAGCCCAATCTTGACTCTCTTTTGTGGCCATTTTGAAGGCATCTTTAGCAGTCAAGGCAGAAGCATTCCAATGGTCGTGTCGCTGCACAAGTATCGCAGTTCTTGCTTCATGAAGCATATTCAATCCATTCCCGTTGGATGCACTACCATCAGTTCCAATCCTTACATCTACTCCAGCCTCATTGTAAGCCTCCAGTGAGAGGGTCCCTCCACAAGCCAATTTCATGTTTGAAGATGGGCAATGAATTACTTTTGCGAGATGTTTCTTCAACAATCTCATCTCGTTTTTCTTGACCCAACTTCCATGAGCACATCGTACTTTATCTTCTATGAAATAATCAATTTTATCGAGGTATTCGATTGGATAGAGTCCATGTTTTTTGTAACACTCAGCAACTTCTTTTCTGGTTTCTGATACATGTATGTGAAGAGGAGAATCATATTTTTCTGCTAATTCTTTACCAGATAAGAGTGTTTCTTCAGAACATGTATACACAGAATGAGATGCGACTCCATAGGATACTTTACTGTCTTTTTCTTGATTGCTGAGAAGGTTTTGAAGGCGTCTTTTTGCCTCACCAGTTTCAGCATCATCAGATGGTGGCCAATTGGTAATTGGGCCAGAAACGATACCACGTAATCCTGCTTTTTCTAGAACTGGACCAATCGCTTCTGGGAAATGATACATGTCATTTGCGAAACTACATCCATTACGAATCATTTCGGCAGCCGCAGCTTTGACTCCAACACTGCACATTTCAGGGTCCAAATTTTTCTCTGTTGGAAAAATAGATTTTTGAAGCCATTCCTCAAGATGTAATCCATCACTAAAATCACGAGCGTTGAGTTGCATGGCTAGATGTGTGTGCCAATTTTGAAGACTTCTTGTTATCAATCGATTCTTTCCATCAATCGTTTCCAATACGTCTTCATCACCTTTTGAAAAATGCCAACCGCCATCGGATTCAAGAATAAAATCTCCTTTGTGAATTGATTGCGAATCATCAACCAAGACGGCCTGTGTGTATCGAACGGCCCCCTCGTCCATATCCATCGGAGGGTATTGAGGTTGAAGACATCACCGATTTTCAACCGATTTTTCAACACCCATGGAAAATGAACGTGCGCTGATTTCTAATGACACAATGCTTGGGAGGGCTTTGCCAGAAAGTAACATCAAACAAGCCCCACCGCCTGTAGAGACGTGACCCATTTTCTTTCCAAGTCCTCTTTGCTTGACGATTGTTGCGGTATGTCCTCCACCAACAATTGTGAAAGCGTTACTTTCAGCACATGCATTGAGCATTTCGATGGTACCTAGTGCAAAATCATCGATTTCAAAAACTCCTGCTGGGCCATTCATGATAATTGTTCCAGCGCTCTTGATGGCTTGTGAGAGCCTTCGAATTGAGTGAATCCCGATGTCAAATAAGGGTGATTCAACTGGTAATTTTTCAATTTGGAAATCAACTCTTTCACCTTCAATGTTAGCAGCAACATCGACAGGTAGGACGATTTTTTCTCGAAAATCCCTCATCATTGATTTTGCAAGTGAAATAGTGGAAGTCCATTTAGAACCTAATTCTTTGACCAAAAATTCATGATTGATCTCACCGATATCTACACCATCTAATTCCAACAGTAGATTACCAACTCCTCCTACAACCCAAATCTCGTCACACGTACCGTTACGAAGCATGTTGTCAGCGACAAGGATTGAATCATCGACCTTGATGCCACCAAAAATTCCTAGGCACGGTCTATGCGGTGCTTCTACGGTTTTTTCAAGAACAGCCAACTCTTTTTTGACCAATTCTCCGGCCAAACATGGCAAGTGTTTTGCAAATCCAACCATCGAAGGAGATCCACGATGTGTGCAAGCAAAAGCATCATTGACATAGACATCGGCTACACTTGATAATTTTTCAACCAAAGGGCATTCGGATGCAGATTGGATGTCAGGGTACTTTTGAATTTCATCAGGGTCCATTCTGACATTGTTGAGCATGAGTATGTCTCCATTCTGGAGTTTTCCAATGGCATGAAGGGCTTTCTGACCATGTATATCTTCAACCCACTGCACTGGTCTCCCCAATAATCGACTTAGTTCTCTTGCGTGTGTGAGTGTAGAGATGAAGTCTTTTTTTCCAGGTCTCGATTGATGTGCGATGACTACGATTTTTGATTGAGATAACTTGTTTATGGTAGGTAGCACCATCCTTATCCTGTTATTATCCAGAATCACATTTGTTTCAGGATTCAATGGACAATTAATATCCACGCGCAACAAAACCGTCTTCCCTTCTAGGTTGAGGTCGTCAATGGAGAGGAATCTCGCCATTGAATCGGCTAGATGAATTCGGTTTTTGAGTAAGACGGTTGATTGTGACTTCCAAACGGATGAGGATAAACAGATATGGGCACTGGAAATTACTCCACGAGAATCTCAATTCTTGTGTCCTTTTCTCGAGATGGATAGATTTTCAAATTTTTTTGTTTTGACATTTTTCCAACTAACTTTCCATAAAGAGGGAAAAGGGGGAAAGGCGACCATTCCTTCAATTGTCCATCAGGAAGAGAGTGGGTGGTTTGGTGGAGTGGACATCTAATGCAACCATCCTTGATTTTCCCTCCTATACCCAATGGCCATCTCATATGTCTGCAAAGTCCTTCAGTGACTATGACTTCTCCGTTTATTCTTGTTGCCATGTATACTTGAAGACCTGACGTAATCATCTTTGTCTTGCCTTCTTTGACTTTTTTGGAGGAGGTTAAATCGACCCAACTCATGTTGGAAAAACATCCCACGAGTTTTTGAAATATTGCTTCTTTTCAAAGGCCACCTTCTGGTGGTCTGAGTCCGCCTAGTTTACGATCGGAGATGTTATCTGAATCAGGTTGGATATAATCCTCATGTTGTTTCTCTATCATTTGATCTGGGTCGGTGAATTGAGAAGTTTCATCTGAGTTGACTTGTGAAACACCAATAAACTGGTTTGGAGCAACTATTTGTTGATAAACGACTTCTGGTTGATTTTTATTGGTTAATGATACAATAAGTAAGATGAAGGCAACTAATAGGAAACAAACTCCACACACATCGGTAACGATTCCTATGAATAACATGAATCCTGGACCTTGCGCCGCAAGTAATCCAGGGTCGTCATAAACTACCCAAATGCTTTGATTTGACGTGATATTTGTAACTCCTTCTTGACACAAAAGGCATGCTCTACCAAGTTTTACAACTTCCGTTCCATCTGGGCTTTGTTCAAAGAATTCAGTCAAATCGATTTTTTTCTCGACCACATCACAGTCATTCTTTCTTTCAAACAATTCTATGTAAAACAGATTTTTTTCTCCGGGATTAGAAGATTCTCCTCCAAAAGTTTCAACGACATTACCAGAATGAGTGGCCGTTACATTCGTATTTTCGCAAAAGTCATACTTACCATTCATGTCAGTATCTGAAAAATTTCCAACAACGTAGACTGTAAAACCGATATCTCCCACGCCATCTAAGTCTTCGATGACGATTTCTCCCTGCGTCTCGTTTTCTAAAACCCAGTATGGCTCGATACTTTCCAGTTCTCTCGCACTGAGAACTGTAATTGATGCCCCTGCGATTAGAATAACTATCCCAGACACAAGCAATATTTTCCATGCTTTACCCATGATTTGCCTATCTCACGCCTATATTTAGTGATTTTAGGTCGATGTATGCACTTTTTCAAGTTTAACCTTCTGGATTAGATATGGACGATTATCCTGAAGATTTTCTTGGTCCGACAGGTGAAGATTGGCGAGTGCCTGTTTCTGAATTATCTTCTCGACAAGATTGTCTTGTCAAAGCTTTGCAAACGGAAAATTATGCTGCAGTCTTGATTCAAAATCCAGTAGACCTTTACTACTTTACAGGCACAAGGCAAAATGCCTCATTTTATTGCACAAAAGATGGAGACCGAAGATTGTATGTGAGGCGATCTTTGTCAAGGGCTATTCATGAATCGGGAGGTGACGACGCTCCGCATGAAGTTGTGCCTTTTCCAAGGAGTAAGGAATTTTCTAGTAATTTACCACATAAACCTGCTTTGCAATTTGGAGCCATCCCACATCAGTTTGGGGCATGGTTTTCTCAACTACTTGGAACGGATAGCGATTGCACCTCATTGGTACATCAATTAAGGGAAACGAAGAGTGATTGGGAAATTTCGATGATGAAAGAAGCGGCTAGAATCCAATCTCTTATGTTCGATGCCGTGGAGCAAACAGGCAGAGAAGGCATCACTGAACTTGAGTTGGTTGCGGAAGCTGAAAAAGTTAGTCGAGAGTCAGGCTTTGGTGGTAATGTCCAGATGAGACGCTTTCCATTGCAATGCGATAGAGGTGTAATTGTCGCAGGAAGAAATGGTGGCATTCCCTCATTTTTTGATTCAGCAGTTGGCGGTAGCGGCCCCCATCCGCAATCATCGATGGGTTCAGGATTTCAAAAGATAAAAAGAAATGAACCCGTATTGGTAGATTTAGTGCATATGCATCGCGGTTATGTGATTGATGCAACCCGTATGTTCGCACTAGGCGGCTTGTCTTCTGATTGGGAGGAAAAGTTGAATCATATGAAAGAGATCAGTGATACAGTTGTATCTTCACTTGGAGGGGGGATGTCTTGTTCTGATACTTGGATTACAGGTTACAAATTGGCAGAAGAGTATGGATATGGAGGGAATTTGATGGGCATTCAACCAGACCAATCGAAATTTCTTGGACATTCGGTTGGCCTTGAATTAGACGAATCTCCGGTTGTTGCCCATGGTTTTGATAGGCCACTTCCATTAGGAGGAACAATGGCCATAGAACCGAAATTGATTTATGCAAATGGCTCAATTGGTCTTGAGGATACTTGGGTGAGGACGGAAGATGGAATGGAACAACTCTCGACCTCAGGTCACGCTGATAACGTGAGGTGTTTCTAAATGGCAAAACCATACTCAAGTAGTCATATAGGTATGGTCGCCTCCTCTTTCACTTCTATGCGATTATCTGGTCAACTAAAGCAGCAACTTGTGAAACTTTTGACTCAAGAAATAACCCGAATAGTTCCCGAAATGGAATCGGCTACTTTGGAGGCTACACCAGAGAAGAAGACCCTTGATGATGCGACAAGAACTCGATTGAACTATAACAGAACAAGAGAATTGATGATTCAAGAAATCTCCAAGGTAGAAAGTGTAGGTTCCGAGGCTGTTCAAGCGTGTGTCGCCCATCTGGAATCCCTTCTGGAAAAAATCATTCATTCCGCGGAAAAGCAAGCGGAGTTAGATCGAGTGAATACGATCAAACCTCGCCATTTGGAGGCTGCAATCGGATCACAAGTTGATGAAAATACGAGTGATGATGATGTATCAAGCCAAGTGGAAGAAGATGTCCTTGATGCACACGTAAAGGGTTCTGCTCTTACCCCAAATGCCATTCGGGGCATCGCTAAATCATTCGCGGGCATGCCAATAACCGACGATGCTGTTGAAGAATTATTGTTATTATACTATGACGTAGTTGATGAAACCGAGGAAAATATTCGAAAGCATGCACAACTCGGTTCAAATCCTGCTGCGTTTATTCAATCCATCGATCGAATGCGGGAATTGATGATGCTGGGATGGATGAGGCGGATGCTCAAGAGAGCCTCTCACGAAGCACGAGAAAGAGGATACAAACGAATTGATGTTGAACAATTGGTTTTGTTGGATCCATTTGAATGAACTGCTTTATTCAATCAAAAAAGGCGATGAGATGCAAACGATAGTCTACTCAGGTATCTTTGCAGGTCTGATGGCTATATTTGTGACCGTTGCTATTGAGAAATGGGGTGGTGTGAAAGGGGGCATTTTGGGAACCTTGCCAATCACCATCGTGCCTGCTGCAATCGGCATCTATGCAGTAGATCCTTTTTCTTTTTCAAAATCTATGTTGGTGGTTCCATTAGGCATGCTTCTTAATGGAGCAACGCTATGTATTTGGGTTATCTTGCCACCATATTTGCCAAAAACTGGAAAATTATGGATTACACTCGCATCTTCCTTATTGTTTTGGCTGGTTGCAGGTGTTTTAGTCATCCAATTTGAGCCAAATTATACGTCAGCATTAGTCTCAATGGTGATTCTCATATCATTATCGATTATTGTATGCTTTTCACTCAAGGCAGCTCCTCGGGGGAGGAATAAAGTCAGAATACCTGTTTTACTTTCCCGAGGCTTTGCTGCAGGATTAGCGATTGGTTTCGCTGTTTGGTTTGGTTCGCAAGGCCATCCTGAATTAGCAGGATTGGCCTCAGTCTTCCCTGCGATTTTCCTTACCACTATGGTCTCCTTATGGATTTCACAAGGTGAAACAGTGCCAAGAGGGGCGGCTGCACCGATGATGTTAGGTGCTTCATCGGTATCTTTTTTTGCGATTGGATGTATGATTTTATTTCCTCGAGTGGGCGTTTACACCGGCTGTCTAATCGCTTGGATTCTTTCAGTTGTGCTGTGGTCGCTTCCAATGGGGATATGGTTACATAGACGAATTAATCATTCAAAATTTGCATCCAACGGTGAGGTTCTGGCACATCGATAATTGTGAAATTCACGGAGTGAATCTGTTTATTGGAGCGTAATTTTTTTGATAATTTTTTTAAATTCAACAAGCAACAAGGACAATGAGGCCTGCTTGGTTTGATTGTAAGCCAAACGGTACCTGAAGATTCAACTTCAATTTTTTTTACATAATCTCTTTCAAAAAACACTTTGTCATCATGAACATCTTTCCAATTCCCGATTATTTTTGCTATTTTTCGGGTTAGTTGTTTCTTGTTCATTGTTGTTCATCTCCAGGAGGATTTTTTCTATTTTTGACACCCTTCATGACATGTCTCTCCTCTACTTCGTTTAGTTTACTCAGTATTTTTTTCCTCAGAAAGTAAACAACAAGAATAATTGCAAAAATATCAAAAATATAGATACTTACAGTGCTCGCCTCCATTTTTACACCTACAACGGAGGAAGTATCTCAATGTCAACCTCACCAATTGGGATACCAATGCACCCAAGCCTTCCTCCTTCTTCGACATATTCTAAGTCTAATCCAGGGGGAAGAACTTCATCGACCGGAATTTCTCCTTTTAGCAGGGTGACCATACAGGTGCCACATGTTCCAGAAGTGCAATTAGTGGGAATCTTGACTTCACAATCTACCGCTAATTCACATATTGTTCGTCCAGAAACATATGTGATTTGACCAAGTAATTTTGCTCCACGGAAAAACCGGATTAAGCTCATGCGTGAACCTCATCGATCTTCCCATCGAGTCCAGCGGCCAGTTTGTTTGTTGAAGTATAAGCCTGCTTTTTTCATCCATTTATTGAACTTGGTAGCACCTGCACCCGTTCTCAGGATGAAATCCTCTCGGTCTTCTTGAGCTTGAATGTAGCTTTTTGCAGCCAAGGTCTGATCAATCCAGTCATTAATACTCATCAAACCGCTGGCTAGGATGCTTTCTTCTGCAGCCTTAGCCACTTCATCTGCAGTAGCACCAGTCTTCGCCAAATCTTCTCGGATGAGTTGATTGAGAGCATCGAAGGTTTTTGTTGCTGGCTTTGACGGAACAGGGTTCCTAGGAGGAGTATCTGGACTTGTTGTGATGAGGCCTCCATTACTTAACTTTGAATCAATGATAGTCGAGAGACCTGCTGAAAATACGTGCTCGCATTCCCAACAGATGAAACTCCAATTTTCACGGTCATCTGGATTGCGAGCCGACCTTGGATCTAATTCATCGCCACATTCTGGACAAGCATGGAAGATGAGGGATGGAACTACCTTTCTACGGAAGTCAACGACATCTTGTGGAGTACCCTCCAAATCCAGAAGTTCGTGATCTCGGGCTGCTTCAAGGCCTCTGGTTTCCAGTTGGTCACGAATTTTCACTTTTTGGTCATCTTTCCCTTCATCATAGAGATTGTTTTCAAGTTTAACAATGAGTTCAATGGTTTTACCCAATCGATTCATAACTAGTTTTTTTGCTCTAAATGATTCAATTTTAGCAAGTTTGAGCCTTTCCTTCTGTTCTGCCAAATCAGCGAGAATGTCTTTTTGTTGACGTTGAAATTTTAATTCTTCAATTTTGCTGACCTTTTTTCTTTCGGGTGCTAAAACTTTCGAAAGGTACCGCTCTTTTCCATGAGTTTGAGGTCCAGCTGAGATAATTTCGACAACACCCTCTGCGATATCGGGTTTGAGCCCATAATTTTCAACCAATTTTGTTTTATCGATTTTCTTTAAATCCCCGATTTTCAAACCAGCATCGGCTAACTGCATGGCCGTTGTTTCATCAATTCCTCTTCGAAGTAAGGCCAAATAGGTGTCTTTTTTTGCCATATAACCATCCCCGAGGGGTTTGGCCGACGAGGGGCTTAGATGTCAATGCATCGATGATAATGTTGGATGATTTTTGTTGCTAAATCACACCAATCATCGAATCCTAATTCTTCTGGACGCGCATCCATCCATTTATTTTCAAAGGATTGAATCAGGCTATTCCATTCGTGTTTCCATGGACCCAAACTGAGAAATCTTCCCCCCGATTTTCGGAGAGTGTTTCGAATTTTTTTCCTCCTTTGAGCATATGTGTGCTGGATTAACTCTCGAATCAGTCTCCAATGCTCTGGTCTTGGAATTCGGCTCAACAGTACAATACGCGATTGTACTTTTGGTTGGGGTGAGAAAAAGTGGGGAGGTACTTTTTGAGCCAATTCTATTTTCCAATCAAGTCTTGCGACCATCCCAAGACTACAGTGGTCTGAATATGTTGTTTGATTTAGCCGATGGGCAAATTCTTCTTGCACCATGATTACTGCACGTTTGACATGCTCATAGCGCGTCATTTTCTCAACAAGAGGAGACGAAATTTGGTAGGGAATATTCGCAACAATCGCGTTAATTTCTCTAGGCCAATCATGCATTAATGCATCCTGATGTGTGAGATTGAGCGTGGGGAATTCCTTGCGTAAATGGTCGCAGATGACCGCATCAATTTCGACTGCAGAAACCGTTGCACCTGACTGCATTAATCTTTGAGTAAGTACGCCAGGTCCAGGTCCAATCTCGAGAATGTGATCTTCCTTTTGCAATTGAGCGCTAGCGATAATTGAATCTAAAACGCCTTCGTTGATAAGAAAGTGTTGACCTAACTGTTTATTTGGTGGCTGAGAATTTTGCAACCTGTCAACCAAATCACGTGCGAGATGAGACATGAATAAAACACTGAGGACTTCATCCGTTTTTGATATCTTGGTCAACTATGGTTGATTAGTTGGACTTATTCAACTCCAACTTGTTGACGGACAATGTCAAGTGTTTGGGTGATGACATCGTTTTCGACAGTGATTCTGCGACTTGCAAGAACTGCACGTACATCATCTTCAGTCATTGGCATTAGTTCAGCGAGTTTGGCTGCTAATTCAGGGTATTTGTCGAATTTTTCTATTCCCATGAGAGCCTCAAAAGTGGCAAGGAATACTTCTGGGTCTGTTCGGTATCCGTTTCGAGCATCACTTGCAGCCCATTCCGCGTGTTGAAGAGCAGCTTTTTGCTCATACGTGAGAAAGCCGCGTCGGTCTTGGGCATCCAAAAGCAATTCTCTGACAGTTGCATAATCGACGAAAATCTCTTCATCACTCATTTAATCACTCCAATGGCTTGAGGTGCTCTGGTCTTGCGATAACTGTTTTCTGCATGTTACCATCTTTAACTGCAACAACCCAAGCATTTCCTTGCTTCTTCTTGATAAAGCCAGTTCTTCCTTGGAACCTTCGATGTGGCATGCCACGTTGCTGACTTCCATTGAGTACAATGGCAACTCTGTCACCTTCATTGTAATCATGCATAATTTGAGAAATATACAATCGGCTTCGCTGCATTCTATTTCTTCGAAGAATGCTTCTTGTGCCTTGTCTGGTACCCTTGGAACGTTTCATGTTATCCTCACCTCAACAGAAGCCTAAGCGTTTCGGCGACCTGACATCTCCATATAAGCACCGCGATATTTAATCTGAGTGAATCTCCGCAACATCGAGCCAAATTACGTCACATTTTGCCTTCAGTAACGAAGAGATAGATGGTTGGGTATATCCGCCATCACCATGAATCGCTTCTTTGACATATGTCCCAGATTCACAACGCAATGACATCTGTCCCTCGATTTGATTTAATTCGTTTAGTTCCGCATGGAAATCATATGTCTCAATGACTTTCTTTTTTCGGATCAAGTCTGCTCGTCGATGAGCCACTCTTTTTGGTGTTCTTTGTTCGAGGGTTTGTCCTGAAAAGTTAGCCATGATGTCTAAGATTTGATTTAACTCTGGCAAAGACAAAAATGTTTTTTCTTTGGGAGAAAGAATTCTTTCAATCAAAGCGGCTTTCGTACCCGTTTTCGGAAGGTTTTGTTTTACACAAATCTCAACTAGCATGTCTTTTTTCAAATCTTGAAGTGATTCAAGAGTGTGGGTCGGCTCTTTTGGAGCCGGCCTTTTTTGTTGTCTTCTGCGACCCCGGCCGGATGGTTTTGGTGGATCAAGTTTTTTCGTCAAAATTTCATACTCAGAAGCCTCAAGTTCTGAGATGAGAAATCGAATGGTGTATGATTTTTCAGCCGGTGTGTCTTTTATCCGTACAACTTCATTTCGATTTGATAGACGAACTGAATTTACTTCGATAGCACCTTCGGCTTTTTCATTGATGATTTTTTCAATCAAATCAAGGTCAAATGTTCTCTTTTTTGGATTCTTTAGTTCAATCACAAAAGGACGTCCTCTTCCCAGACACCTTACATCGATATCTTCTCGGCCCATACCATGAAAGGCGTGCTCAGTTGAATCATAAATTTCGATTAACGGGTCTCCAATGAGACTTTGCACACTATGCGGATATTGTTGTCCAGTTCCATTGCATTTTTCACAACCCCTTTCTTTGCATACGCGGCAGGGCCACCTGGTTTGCGGAATTTCCCTCTCAAGTTTTCGATATCTTCCGTATAGGTAATGAGAACGAATATCGAGTTCAACATTTAGTGTCAGTACATCGATTAGTGCCATGATTTCTGGTTTTTCGGAAACAATCTTGATTGAGGGTTTACTCTCAATAAGATTTTTTGAAATACGCTCGACAATGGATTGTTTAATTGCAGGTGAACCGCCTGCTCCAAACCTTTTTCGGAGATATTCTTCTTGTTCAATTTGGTCCTTTGGCATTTTAATGCCCAATTGAAGTCGTTGATATTCATAGGGTTGACAAGACTCCTCAATCAATGATGTCAATAAATCAATCTCTTCAAACAAGTCTTCACAAAATGGGCACATCTCAATAGCATCTCTTTGTGCTGATAATTCCATGTCGTGTTCAAGAACTTCTGTCAAGAGTTCAATTCCGCTATCTTTCATTTCTTGACCATGCCGCATTTTTCCCGATAGACGACCCAAGCATGTTTCACATGAACCAATCCTGACAAGGTGTTTGATTCCTCCCGGTTTTGGAGCAGAGGGTATCTCTTCATCTCCGGTTTCCAATTGTTCGGGAAGAACATCTGGCTCGGCCGTTTGGTCACCAACTCCTTCATCCCAGAGTGAATAATCAGTACTACCAAAGCCAGCATTCGCATATTGAAGCCAATCTTCTTCGAGTTCATCTTTGGTCACAAAATCACCATCACATCGAGGCCAACCTCTGCATGCGATGTCTGTGCGAGTATCATGCCCTTCATGAATTCATTGGCTCAGAATTTTCACTGCGATGAAGAATACCAAGAGCAGCAGT
>MDTE01201938.1_pt1 | contig 19797 bp, 20 predicted proteins | sample 811231 | NCBI WGS metagenome assembly MDTE01 (sample SAMN05326651, study PRJNA326480) | marine metagenome | isolation source: seawater | place: Indian Ocean: Red Sea | collected 2010 | reverse complement strand
ACAAATTTGTTATCAATGAGCTGTTGTAGGTATTCAATTTAGTATTCATTCTAATGTCAGAATTAATTAAAACTTTTTTTGCCATTTCTAATTTTTTTATATTCCATTTTCTTATTTGTTTTAAAAAAACTGGTTTATCTTTCCAAAAAATTTTAGGTTTTATATTTTCTATCGCTAAATCTAAATTTTTATCCATTTCGTACTGGTTTTGAAGTTGTAGTAATTTTTGAATTCTCAAATTTAGGCTGGCAAGATAAAAATATACATCCTCACTTTGTAAAACTATATTTCCTAGGTTTTCGTTAAGTTTTTTCTTATCCCCCTCAAGACATGAGTCCCTAAGTTTCTCAAAATCAAGATTATATGTATTGTTAATTAGTTTATCTAGCTTTTCTGGTTTTATTTTCTTATCCAAAAACAAAGCTTTTATCTTATCAATTTCATTGCTCAAAACTTTTCTATCAAGACCAGAATTATTTATAAGCATGTTAATAATTTCTTGATTCATCCCAGAAAACCCCTCTAATTTGTTTCTCAAGTATTCTGAAAGTGTCCTGCTATTATCTTGATAACATGGAATTATAGCTGCAGTTTTATTTTTTTCAAAGCTAGATCTTATTATAGATTTTTTTTCCAAATTTTGTGCAAACAGAAATATTTTAATATTTTCCTGTGGATTTTCTAATACTTCGATAATTTTTTTCTTTATCTTATCTGATACTTCGTTGATGAATATAATCTTGTTTTTACTAAATAATGAGGAATTATAAATTTGCTCGTCTAACAATTTTTCATTTTTAGCTACTTCTTCCAGATTTAAATTAATTTGTTCATAACTTTTAAATTTTTTTTTAATTTCATATTTTATTTCATCTTTTAAACCAATATTTTCTCCATAAAATAGAGATGCAAAATAACTATCTATGATTGAAAGATTTTTTTCGACTAAATAACTTTTTAAAATCATTTTTCTTTAAAAATCAAATTAAGCTTATAATTAACCTGATTTGCCAGACTTTTAATCAAATTATCAACAATTTTTTTCTCTCGACTTAAAGTGTCCGTATAAGTACTGGAGGCCTTATAATTACTACTCTCCGATAGAGATGTTGCAAAAATTTTCTTACCGTCTAATTCTGAAATTACTTCTAATTCGAAATTAATATTTATATTGTACTCTAAGACAGTACCGGATGCGCTTTTATTAGAAATATTTCTCCTTTTTGAAGCATCAATATTAAATGTTAAATTATTATCTGCAGCCTCTATTTTACCAAACTTATTTGCAAAAGATTGAGCCAGTTTTCTATCTCCTACAATGTTGAAATTATTTACACTAAAGTTTTGATAGTTTTCAGTAAACAAAGGTTGATAGCCACAGTTTGAAATTAGAGGCAAAATCAAAAATAAAATCAAGCTTTTAAAAAATTTTGAAGACATATTTTTTAGGTTGTAATAAAATTAATTATTTTATTTTTAACAAAAATATTTTTTATTACTTTTTTGTCCTTTAGGTTTTTTTTAATATTTTCAATTTTTTTTGCTTTGATCAAGGCTTCCTTTTCAGGAAGGTCTTTTTTGGTAACAATTAGACCCCTTTTTTTACCATTGATTTGAATTACCATAGTGATTTCCTGATCTTTTAATAGAGATTTATTCCCCTTTGGCCACTCAATATTTTCATAAAAATTCTTCCCTTCTAAATGCGATAAACACTCACATGATAAATGAGGTGCAAATGGCATTATGATTTTAATAAACTTAATTTGCGAGTCTAATAAACTTTTATTACTTAATTTTTTCATCAAACCATCCTCAAAAAGACTAGTAATTTCGTATATTTTTGCAATAGCTACATTTAATTGGAACTTTTCAATTAAATCTGAAATTTTAAAAAGATATTCATTAAATTTGGATAAAAATTTTTTTTCATCACTTAGATCTGATTTTTCATTTTTTCTATTCAAAATTTTGTTATTTAAATTCCATATTCTTTGTACAAACCTATGTGCAGCTGATACACCCTCAATAGACCATTGAACGTCACGTTCTGGTGGGCTATCAGAAAGAATAAACCATCTAACAGCATCTGCCCCATAAATTTTAATCATACTTTCTGGATCAACAATATTTTTTTTTGACTTTGACATAGCTTCCGAAGGTCCAACTTTAACTTTTGAGCCATCAACTTTGGAATAAAGTCCTTCTTTCCTTTTTTCAATTTGATCTGGATTTAACCACTGGTTTTTTTCATTTTTGTATGTTTCATGACAAACCATCCCCTGTGTAAAAAGACCCTTAAAAGGCTCTTTTATTTTTATTTTGTTATTACAAATACTTATAGCTCTCATAAAAAATCTTGAATAAAGTAAATGTAAAATTGCGTGCTCAACACCACCAATATATTGATCAACGGGCATCCAATAATTAAAAGATTTTTCATCAAATGGCCCATCTTTATTTCTAGGAGAACAAAATCTCATAAAATACCAAGAAGAATCTACGAAGGTATCTAAAGTATCGGTTTCTCTTATTGCTTCCTCTCCAGTTTTCTTATATCTGGTTTTTTTCCAAGATGGATGATTGTCAAGAGGATTCCCTTTGTAATTTATATCAATATTTTTAGGTAATTTTACAGGTAGATCACTTTTATCAACCGGAACGACTTTGCCGCTCTTAAGATAAAGCATTGGAATAGGACACCCCCAATACCTTTGTCTTGAAACACCCCAATCCTTTAACCTAAATGTAATTTTTTTTTTACCTATTTTTTTTCTCTCTATTTCCTTTACAATTTTTTCTTTTGCGTCTGGGACTGTTAAACCATTAAGAAAATCTGAATTTATAATTTTACCATCACCAGTATACGCATTTTCTATTTTAGCCTCTTGATTATCTGGTTTAACGACAGGAATTATTTCAAGTTTATATTTTTTAGCAAAATCAAAATCTCTTTCATCATGAGCTGGACATCCAAAAATTGCACCAGTTCCGTAATCCATCAAAATAAAATTTGCTACATAAATGGGCATTGTTTTCCCTTTTATAAATGGGTGCTGTGCTACTAAATTAGTTTTAAAACCGATTTTTTCTGCATTTGCAATGGCTTCTTCTGTGGTACCAACTTCCGAGCACTTTTTCTTAAAATTTTTAAAGTCTTGTAAATTTTTGAAACTTTCACATATTGAATGATCAACTGATACAGCTAAAAAAGTGGCACCAAATATAGTATCTGGACGAGTTGTAAAAATTTTTACAGATTTTTTTTGACTTATTACTTTAAAATCAATTTCACAACCTAAAGATTTCCCAATCCAATTTTTTTGCATCAACTTAACTTTTTCTGGCCATTCCTTTAAAGTTTCTAGATCTTCAAGTAAATCGTTAGAAAATTTTGAAATATTAAAAAACCATTGAAATAATTTTTTTCTTTCCACAATAGCATTTGAACGCCAGCCCCTACCATTAATAACTTGCTCATTTGCTAGAACAGTTTCTTCCACAGGATCCCAATTTACATAAGTTTCTTTTCTGATCACTAAACCTCTATTAAAAAAATCAATAAATAATTCTTGTTGGTGTTTATAATATTCTTCATCACAAGTTGAAATTTCCAAATCCCAATCAATAGATAAGCCTAACAGTTGCAATTGGTGCTTCATCGTAGAAATATTTTTTTTTGTCCAGTCTATTGGATTTAGATTATTTTCTCTGGCAGCGTTTTCAGCTGGTAACCCAAAAGAATCCCAACCCATTGGGTGTAATACATTAAAACCTTGCATCATTTTGTATCTAGCTATTACATCACCAATCGCATAATTCCTTACATGGCCCATGTGAATTTTTCCTGATGGGTAGGGAAACATTTCAAGGCAATAAAATTTCTTCTTATTATCTGTATTTTTAAACTGATTCTTTTTCTTAGACCAAAAAAGTTGCCATTTTTTATCGATTTCTCCTACATTAATTGTGTTCATGCAGTTTAAAGCTATTTCTTTTTATCTTTAGTGGCAGCCTGTAAGATAGCTGCTTTTTTTATTATATCTGATCTAATTGTATTTTCTAGCTTAGCCGAGACAAATTTTTGTATAATACAATTTGACTGGACATTACAAGTTTTCTTGTGAATTATTATTTTTATACTATCAGCCCTGATTTCATTGGATAAAAATCTAATAGTAAATTTTAATGAGTCATTGCTTGTATTGGAGTCTGTGTACCAATCTGTAATTATCATTCCTCCTGAATAATCAACAGTTACCAAAGGCATAAAATCTATAACATCAAAAGTTGCTCTCCATAGCGGGTTAGAAGTGCTAAACTCATAAGTAGTTTTTCTACCTTCACCTATATTTTTTAAAGACCATCCCCGGCCTTCTTCAACGTTTTTTCGTGCTCTTTTTTCTCCCTCCATTTCCATGGTTCTAGCATCACCAGCTTTTGGAAGTTTGAACCCGCCTCCGCATGAATTCAAAAGCAGACAAAGGAATAAAACACTAGCAATTTTAAATAGAATCTTTATTAAATTTTCCATCTCGATGATTTTTTATAATCCATAGGGTACAAATAAACATTAAAAAACCTTAATATTTATGTGATATTTATACAACACTTTAAAAAAAAAGGGTCTTAAACTCAATAAATCAATGAAAATAAAGGGCTTTTTAGATACTTTTCCTCCTACGTTTATTTAAATAAACAATTATGGAGATAAACATGAAAAACGTGAAAAAAGTAGGTTTATCAGCTCTAGCTGGAGCACTAGCATTTACTTCTGCGCATGCAGGAGACGTTAGTATTACAGGTAGCATGATTGCCTCTTATACAAAAAAAGGTGGGTACAATACTACAGGTAACCCATTTGGTATGAACAAAGAATTAACTGTTACTGGTTCAGGTGAATTAGATAACGGTGTTTCTGTTGCATACAAGCAAACAGTTACAAATGCTATGGGATATAACGATAGTGAATTAGTTTTCACGAACGTTCCATTCTTAGGAGATGCAACTATTGCTTTATCATCTACTGGCTCGCCATTGGATGCAATTGATGACAAAACTCCGATTGCTTTTGAAGAAGCAAACGCAGCTGTTGGTTCAATTGACGATGTTGCCGGTATAAACGGAACTTACGGTGTTAGATATACTTTAGCTGACTTAGGCGGAACAGGCTTCAAGTTAGACGCTATGTATACACCTAAACACGGAACTGGAGACGCTTCAGCTGAAAAAGGTGTTTCAGGTACTGGTGCAGAAGGTAATGGTCAAGGTTATGATATAACTCTTACTGGTGCTGTTCCTGGTGTTGAAGGGCTTAATGTTGGTGTTGGTTACTCTATGTTAGAGAAAGACGCTATAGTTGCAGCTGATCAAGACCAAGATGAAGGTACAGCTTACGTAACTTACGCTGTTGGTGGACTTTCAGTAGGATACCAAAAAGGCGCAGTTAGTGCTGCTGGATTAACAGAAGTTCATTATGTGAACGAGTACGTTGGTGTTTCATATGCGATATCAGACAACTTGTCTATTTCGTACAATGAGATCGAATCTAGAAAATCTGACAGAGGTGCAACTTTAATACAAGATATGGACTCTATCAGTTTATCATACACAATGGGCGGAATGACTATTGGTATACTTGATGCAGAAGCAGATAACGCTTCTTACACATCAGGTAGAACACAGTCTGCACGAGCATTGCAAATGACAGTAGCGTTCTAAAGAAGTTTACAAACTTTTTTTAAAAAAAGCCGGTATATATTTACCGGCTTTTTTTTTATCTGAAGATAAGGCAATGCCGACGGCATTAAGGTTTTTAATTTGGTTAAAATTGCTTTTATTAATTCCACCTAAAGCTATAAATTTACCTGTAGAACTACGTGATAATAAATTAAATTTTGTTACTCCTAAAGAGCCTTTTTTGTTTTTGTATTTAGTTTTAAATAGTCTAGACAAAAATATTTGTTTGCAGCCTTGTTGTATCTTTTCATTTATCTCAGCTATATTGTGGGCACTACCTATAATAGTTATTTTTTTATTTTTTTGCTTTAAATCCCAATATTGCTTTTTATTATAAGCAGATATGTAAAATTTATTTGTTTTTAAGAGAAATAAAGTTTTTACACTGTTAGCAATATATAGGTCTATTTTTCTCTGAGCGCACATTGTTTTAAATTTTATTAAATCTTTTAACTTGATTTTTTCCGTATTCCTTAAAACCAAAATAGCACCTGTTTTTTTTATGTAATCTAGGTTAAGTTCACCTAATTTAGTAACTAAGAAATATAAATAATTCTTTTTGTTTGCCATGGCACATGAAAGTATAAATAAATTAAACTCAATACAAGAAAATATAAAAAAATTAAATATAGGAAATAATGTTAATCCTGAAATTATCTGTATTTCAAAAACCTTTTCTATTAGCCAAATAAAGCCACTAATAGATCATGGACATTTTCATTTTGGAGAAAATAAAGTTCAGGAAGCAGATAATAAATGGAATGAAATAAAAAAAAATAATAAAAACCTAAAACTACATATGGTTGGAAAGTTACAAACAAACAAGGCAAAAAAAGCTGTTGAGTTATTTGATTTTATACATTCTTTAGACAGTATTAAGTTAGCTAATGTTTTAAAAAAAAGTGAGAAAGAATTAAAAAAAAATTTATCTTACTTTATTCAAATAAATATTGCCAATGAAAGCCAAAAAGCCGGAATATCTCCCAATAATGTAAAAGATTTTTTAAAATACTGTCTTCATGAAATTAATTTAAATGTTATTGGTTTAATGGTACTTCCACCTAACGATGGTAAGGCAAAACAATATTTTGAAGAAACATCTAAATTAAATTTTGATCTTGGGCTTAAACATTTAAGCATGGGAATGTCTGGTGATTATGAGATTGCTTTAAAGTTTAAATCTACTTTCTTAAGGATAGGCTCAGGCATACTTGGGCCGAGAGCATTAAAAAATTGATAATAAAGTTTTTTTATTAATATGGGGCAAAATTTTCAAAAAGTATTTTTTTGGAATCGCAATACACCCTCTTGTTGGAGTAAATTTTTTATTTGCAAGATGAAGAAAAATTGCACTCCCCTTGTTTTTAATAATAGGATTTGTGTTAAAATTTATGACTAGAATTAAATCATAAATATTTTTTTTCAAAAATAATTTTTCAGCTCTTTTTTTAAATGGAAATGTAACTAACTGGTTATATTTTTTTGAACTTGGATCATCACACCAACCCATGTTTTTTTTAATTTTTTTTTTTGTTATTTTGCATTGAATTTTTTTAATTCTATCTTTTCTATATAATAAAAACTTGAATTTAAAGTTTCCCTTAGGTGTTTTGAAATCACCCTCTTTTTTTCTATCAGTTAATCCTCTTTTACCTATTGAGCATTTTATCTTATAGTTATAAAAGTAAATAAAGTTATTTTTTAAGTACATATGCATAAGAATTCTTATAATGTTAATATAGCTTGTTTTTGCAGTAAAAACTTTATCAAGTCTTTAGAAGAAGTGAAATCATTTTTTTCATTTACAATTGTTCCTGTAGAGAAAGATTCAGAAAATTCAATAAATGAAAAATATAATGCTGTAATTATCGAATCTGATATGGATAAAACGATTTCTTTAGAAGAAATAAAAATTCCAAAAATTTTTATTCAGAACAAAAATCAAAAAAAATACCAAAAAATCCTTTTGAAATTATTTTTAAATTACCTCTTAGTCTTGTCCAATTTAATCAGTCAGTAGTCGATTTGTGCAAAAAATATGAATTTGAAAAAAATTCTCTAATAAAAATAAAGGATTATATTTTAGATAAAAATGAAAGAGTACTTAAAAGAGGAAATAAAATTCTTCAAATTACTGAAAAAGAGATTTATTTTATTGATACTCTAAATTCATTTAAAAAACCTTTAAGCAAAGAATATATTTTAAAAAATATTTGGTCTTATTCTTCCGATGCCGACACGCATACTATTGAAACTCATATCTATAGACTGAGGCAAAAAATTAAAGAAAATTTTGGTGATAATAACTTTATTAAAAATACAGCAGATGGATACTCGCTTTGAAAAAAAGAAATATAATTGCTAGAGATTTACTTTCAAAAAAGTATCACAAAAGAGTTATTAAACCTAAAAAAGGAAAAGGGAGTTATAGCAGAAAGAAGCTCAAGAAAGTCTAGCACCAATTTGTTGGATTACTTTTGAAGACATCTCTGTACCTTTTTCTAAACATTGTTTTAATGATAAGTTGTTCAAATGCCCGTGTAAAAATCCAGCAGCAAAGAGGTCACCTGCTCCTGTTAAATCAACAATTCTCAAATTTTTTTGGACATTACACTCAACCACATTATTTTTTTTTATTGCAATACTTCCCTTTTCACCCCGGGTAATTACAACTAATTTTTCAAGACTTTTTCCAAAAGAAATAACTTCATCGAAATTTTTACTTTCAATTAAGGATAAAATTTCCTGCTCGTTTGAAAATGTAATATCTAATTTTTCTTTTACTAGGTTTAAAAAATGAGGCTTATGTCTGTCAACACAAAATTGATCGGATAAAGACATGGCAACTTTATTTGAATTAAGAATAGCTTTTTCAAATGCTTTTTGGGGATTGCCCTCATCCCAAAGATATCCCTCTAAAAAAGTTATTTCGCTCTTTTTTACTGCATTTATATCAATATCATCCTCATTAATTTTTCCTGCAATTCCTAAAAAAGTGCACATAGTTCTTTCCGAGTCTGGAGTAATTAAAATTAAGCAAGTTCCAGTAGGTAATTTTTCTTTTTTTTTTGAATAAAAATACTCTACTTTTTCCTTTTTAAGATTCTCTTCATATTTATTTCCTAAATCATCGTCATTTATTTTGCCAATAAACCCAACATTATTATCTAGTTGTGATAGGCCCACTATAGAATTTGCTACAGATCCTCCCGCAACTGTCTCTTCAACTTTTAAATTAGATAATAATTTTTTAAATTCTATTTCGTCAACCAGCTTCATGGTACTTTTGGTAAGTTTATTTTCGGTCAAAAATTTGTCATCTACTTTACAAATCACATCTACTATAGCATTCCCTATTCCCAAAATTTTCATATTAAGCTTTCTTTGTTTTAACTGGATTTTTTCTATTAGGATAACAAGTAGTACAGATTTTACAAGTTAGACCATAGCATTCTCTTGCCTTACAGTACTCTCTTCCATAATAAATTATTTGAAGATGAAGTTTATTCCAATGCTTTTTTGGGAATAATCTTTTTAAATCTTTTTCAGTTTGAATAACGTCTTTGCCATTTGTTAAACCCCATCTTTGAGCTAAACGATGAATATGAGTATCCACAGGAAAGGCAGGCTGACCAAATCCTTGGGACATCACAACACTTGCAGTTTTGTGACCTACACCGTGTAAATTTTCAAGATCTTCAAAATTTTTTGGAACCTTGCCTTTATGTCTTTTAATTAATTGTTTTGATATTAAATATATACTTTTAGCTTTATTTCTAAAAAAACCTAAACTTTTTATTAATTTTTGAATTTTTTTTCTTCCTAATTTTACGAAGTGTTCCGGTTTATAATATTTTGGATATATATTTTTTGTTGCTTTGTTTACATTAACATCAGTGGTTTGTGCAGAAAGTGCTACAGAGATTAATAAAGTAAATGTATTTTTATGTTTTAGCGGAATTGGAGTCCTTGGATAAAACTGATTAAGAATTTTTAATATTATTTTGGCTTTTTTATTTTCATTCATTAATCGAAATTTAAAACATTTCTCATAGAATAAAGACCTGGTTTTTTTTTCATTAACCAATTGGCAGCGGTTAGTGCACCTTCGGAGTATAAAGCTCTATCAAAAGACTGGTGATTCAAGGTAACTATTTCTTTTCCACTTGAAAATTTTACTTCATGCTCTCCTATAACTTTGCCTTTTCTAAGCGAATTAAAATTTATTTTTTTACTATAAGGAAAAGATTTTTTATTAAAATATTTTTTCCCCATAATTTTATTTAGATCCTTGTTTTTCCCTTGTGCTACTCCTTTTCCAAGCATTAGGGCTGTACCTGAAGGGTGATCTTTTTTATGTTTATGATGTACTTCAAAAATTTTACTTAAAAAATTATTTCCAAGAGATTTTGATGTAATCTCTGTTAAATAAACAAGTAAATTTACACCTAAACTCATATTTCCTGCCTTAAGTATTGGTATTTTTTTTGAATATTTTTTTATTATTTCTTCCTGTTTTTGGGAAAAACCAGTTGTTCCTATAACTACCCTTTTTTTTAGTTTTGAAGCAATTTTTAACACTTCCAAAGTACATTTCGGAATTGTAAAATCTATAATTACATTTGCATTTTTGAAAGCATTTGTTGAATTTAATTGTGGTTTTAAACCTAAAATTCTTTTATTGATTGTTCTGTTTTCTGTAACAGCAACAAGTCTAAAATTTTTATTAAATTTTGAAGATTTAATGAGCTGTTGACCCATCTTTCCAAGACAACCAGTAATAACTAAGTTAATTTTTTTCATTTAATTATTCCAAAATTTTTTAGCTTTTTCAAAGAAACTTTTTATTAAAGGATTTGATTTATTATCCTCTAAAGTTTTAAATTCTGAAAGCAATTCTTTTTGTCTTTTAGTTAAAGAAGTCGGTACCTCAGTTATAATTCTGATATACAAATCCCCAGGTGAGTTTCTTCTTAAAATTGGCATACCTTTTCCTCTAAGTCTTAACTGTTTTCCGCTTTGGGTTCCAGATGGAATTTTAATTTTAGTTTTTCCACCATCAATTGAAGGCACTTCTACAGTTGTACCTAGAGCTGCATCAGTAATAGAAATTGGCAATTCATAGTAAAGATTTTCTTCTGATCTTTTAAAAATATTATGAGGTTCTACTGACACAAATAAATATAAATCTCCGTTTGCACCACCTCTGCTTCCAGCTTCACCTTTTCCCGCTAGTCTTATTCTGGTTCCATCGTCAACTCCCTTTGGAACTTTTACGGAAACAGACTCATTAGATTGTATTTTCCCCACTCCACTACAGTTATTGCATGGATTTGTAATTTTTTCACCTTCGCCACTGCATTGAGGACAGGTTTGTTGTATTGTAAAAAATCCTTGACTTGATCTTACTCTTCCCTGCCCACCACAATAGTTACAAGCTGAAGGTTTAGAACCTGGTTTAGCTCCAGTACCGGTGCAGGTTTTACATTTTTTGTATGTTGTGTAATTAATTTTTTTTTCAACACCAGTATATGCATCATTTAAGTCTATTGAGATATCATATCTTAGATCATTCCCTCTATTGTTTGATCTACCTCTCCTGGATCTCCCAGATCTTGAAAAACCAAAGTCTCCTAAATCTCCAAAAACATCCTCAAAAATATCAGAAAAAGATGATGAAAAATCAAAATTACCAAAACCACCTTGACCACCTCCTCCTTGAAAGGCTGCATGTCCAAACTGATCATAATTATTTTTTCTCTTATCATCAGATAGCACGTGGTAAGCTTCACTTGCTTCTTTAAATTTTTCTTCTGCGCCCTTGTCACCCTTATTTTTATCTGGATGATATTTAAGTGCCAACTTTCTATAGGCTTTTTTGATTTCCTCTTTTTTGGCTGATTTGTCTATACCTAAGACTTCGTAATAATCTCTTTTTGACATAAGAAGCTTTGCTCCTAATTAATTAGTCTTAGGCTCTTTTTTCTTTATCTTCTTTTGCGTCTACAACTTCTGCATCAACAACATTTTCTTTTTCTTTATCGTCTTTGCCGTCCTTTTTGTTTGAAGGTTTCCCATCAGTTTTTTGTTGGCTTTTATATACTGCTTCTCCTAATTTCATTGAAGCTTGAATTAAAGCTTGAGTTTTTTTCTTTACTTCTTCGTTATCAGTTCCTTTCAGAGCATTTCTGAGATCAGAGATTGCCGTTTCTATAGCTTTTTTATCAGCTTCATTAATTTTAGAACCATGTTCTTTAAGATTTTTTTCAGTAGAGTGAATTATAGTATCAGCCTGATTTCTTGCATCTACTGATTCTCTTTTTTTCTTATCAGATTCTTTATTTGCTTCTGCATCCTTAACCATCTTTTTAATTTCTTCTTCAGACAGCCCGCCTGATGCTTGAATTTGAATTTTTTGTTCTTTTCCTGTGCCTTTGTCTTTTGCAGATACATTAACAATACCATTTGCATCTATATCAAAAGTCACCTCAATTTGTGGAATTCCTCTTGGTGCAGGTGCAATTCCAACAAGCTCAAAGTTGCCCAAAATTTTATTATCTGCTGCCATCTCTCTTTCCCCTTGTAATACCCTTATCGATACAGCAGGCTGATTATCTTCAGCTGTTGAGAAAACTTGGCTTTTTTTAGTCGGTATGGTGGTGTTTTTATCAATTAATTTTGTAGAAACTCCTCCAAGCGTTTCTATACCCAAGGATAAAGGAGTAACATCTAATAATAATACGTCTTTAACATCACCCTGTAACACTCCTGCTTGAATTGCAGCGCCCATCGCAACTACTTCATCTGGATTAACACTCTTATTAGGAGTTTTGCCAAAAAAGTTTTTTACAGTTTCAACAATTTTTGGCATTCTTGTCATTCCACCAACAAGAACAACTTCATTAATTTCAGCTGCAGAAAAACCTGAGTCCTTAAGGGCTGTTTTACATGGTTCTAATGTTTTTTCTATTAGTTTTTCCACTAAAGCTTCAAGTTTAGCTCTAGTGAATTTTAAATTAATATGTTTTGGTCCTGTTTTATCAGCAGTTATAAAAGGAAGATTTATTTCTGTTTGAGCTGCAGATGACAATTCTATTTTTGCTTTTTCCGCAGCTTCTTTTAATCTTTGTAAAGCTAATTTGTCAGTTTTTAAATCAATACCATTATCTTTTTTAAATTCTGAAGCTAAATAATCTACGATAGTGTCATCAAAATCTTCTCCACCTAAAAAAGTATCACCGTTTGTTGATTTAACTTCGAATACACCATCTCCAATTTCTAAAATTGAAACATCAAATGTACCGCCTCCAAGATCATAAACGGCAATTTTTTTCCCACCTTTTTTATCTAAACCATATGCTAATGAAGCTGCGGTAGGTTCGTTAATAATTCTAAGAACTTCCAATCCAGCAATTTTTCCAGCATCTTTAGTTGCTTGTCTCTGAGCATCATTGAAATATGCTGGAACCGTTATCACAGCTTTGGTGACTGGTTGTCCCAAATGTTTCTCGGCTGTTTCTTTCATTTTTTGAAGAATAAATGCAGATATTTGGGATGGGGAATATTTTTTACCCTTGGCTTCTATCCAAGCATCATTTTTATCTGATTTAACTATTTTAAAAGGGACTTTTTCGACATCTTTTTTTACAGATTGATCATCAAAAGTTCTTCCAATTAATCTCTTGGCTGCAAAAATTGTATTGTTAGGATTTGTTACAGCTTGTCTTTTTGCAGGTTGGCCTACAAGCCTCTCGTCTTTATCAAGAAAGGCCACAACAGAAGGAGTTGTTCTTTGCCCTTCAGCGTTTTCAATAACTTTGGCTTGCTTACCATCCATTATTGCTACGCATGAATTTGTTGTACCTAAATCTATTCCAATTACTCTACTCATAATACCTCATATATGGGTGTTATTTGGGTTTCTACAAGGTGGGACTTAACCATTTTTTTCATTTTTCTCCTTATTTTTTGTGTCTTTTTTGTCGCTTTTTTTTGAAACAGCAACCAAAGATGGTCTGAGCAATCTTTCTCTAAACATGTATCCTGGTTGCATTTCTTGAACAATAGTCCCTGTTTCTACCTTGTTGTTTTCTACCTCTGCCATTGCCTGGTGAAAGTTTGGATCAAATTTTTTATCAGTTACATTAATTTTTTCAATTTTGTTTTTTTTAAAAATTGATATCAAATCCTTTTCAATAATTTCAATATTTTTTAAAAATTTATCTAAGTCTTTGTTACTTTTAAGCGAAGGGTCATTTTTAATTGAACTATATGCTCTTTGTAAATTATCTAAAATTGCTAAACTTTCCTTAGCAAAATTAAAGCCGCCAAAATCTATAGCTTCTTTTATGTCTTTTTCAAACCTAACACGTTGATTTTCTAATTCAGCAAGAGATCTCAAGAGCTTATCCTCTGTATTTTTTAGCTTTTCTTCAACAGTTAACTCTACTTTTTCTTCTTTTGCTTTTTCTTTAGTTTTATCTTCATCATTTAAATTACTCATATTTGCTATATAGTTATAAAATATTTAATTTCCAGGTGTTTATGAACAAAATTAAAAAAATCCTTATTGGGACTAATAATAAAGGAAAATTCAAAGAGATCAGTGATTTGTTGCCCAAAAATATAGAGAAAATTTCTCCATACAGCCTTAATATAGAAAGCCCCATTGAAAGTGGAAATACATTTCAAGAAAATTCTGAAATAAAAGCTGATTTTTTTTGCAAAAAAACAAAATTAATTACTTTGTCAGATGATTCTGGTTTAGAAATTAATTGTTTAGGTGGCGAACCTGGTATTTTTTCCTCTAGGTGGGCTGAAAAATTTGGAAGCTTTGAAAATGCAATGATAGAAATTTTAAAAAAAGTAAAACAGGCAAAAAAGGGTACCGAGGCCCAATTTATTTCTTGTTTAACAATCCAATGGCCAGATGGAAAAAAAATTTCGGAAATTGGAAAAATTCATGGAAATATATCTGAAAAAAAAGGTATTAATGGATTTGGTTACGATCCAATTTTTATTCCAGCAGGATATTCAAAAACATTTGGTGAGATGAATTACGAAGAAAAGCTTTCAATAGATCACAGATATATTGCTTATAAAAAACTAGAAAAAAAAATTAAAATTTATTTTGAATAAAACTTCCATTTTCCAATTTATATATTTTAAGATTTTGAATAATTTTATTTTCAGATATCTTAAAATTACCGATTTTTCCTTTCGCATCTACTTTAAAATTGGAATTATTTATAGAGTCTAATTTTCCACGAGAATTCCAAAGATAATATATTAACCCCACAGAATCATAGGCCAAAATCGTAATTTCATTCGGTCTATTTTCATAAGCTTTATAAAATCTATTATTAAATTTTTTAAAATTATTTAGATTAATAGAGGGAAAATAAAAATTTTTAATTGAAGTTTCTTCTAAAATAGTATCATCGAACCATTGATTTCCAGTAATTATCAAAACATCTTTTTCCGATATATCTGTATAAGCTAGCGAAGTAAGTACACTTTTCAAATTATTCCCAAAGTCTATAATAACAACGGAATCAAATTTTATTTTTCCAAGAGTATATTTCTGTTTTAAAATGTTTAGCTCTCTAATATCTTTTGGTTTTTCCGAACCCTCTAATTTTTTGATCCTTGAATTTAAATTAATTTTTCTTTGCTTGTAATTTGTTAACTTTTCAATTTGACGAGTAAGAATTTTAGGATCTTCGCTGTATTTAAAATTTTTAGCATTTGGAAAGTTTACTAATTTGATATTCTTTTCAACATGTTTTGTATATTCATTTTTTGGATACAAAATCACTGTTTTACTTTTTTTTTCTTTTTTTAGAAATTTTTTAATCGCCAGTAATTGGGATTCCAAATTAATACCAGTCATCACAACATTTGCTTTAATATTGGAGTCCATATTTGACAAAGATATGAAAATTAAATCTTCGAAACTATTTAATTCTTTTATAAATTTTGAATCTATTGGACCTAAAATAATTTTTATTCCTTCTTCTCTGAATTCTTCACAAGACTTAATTATGCTTTCTCTTTCGTAACCAGAGTCTTTTGGATATATTTTTATTTTTGGATCATTAATATCGTGTAGTGCCATGTTAATCGCGTATAACAATTCTTCTCCTAGGTTTTTTAATTCGCCAGACATAGGGGCTAAAACTCCGATTTTGAGGATATTTGTATTTTTGTCCTCCACAGCAAACACAAAACTGTTAAAAGTAATTAACAAATAAGATAAAATTATCTTAAAAATGTTTCTCATAATTTTATGAATAATTTCTTACCAGGTTTATACATAGTTTCAACGCCAATAGGTAATTTAGAGGATATTACATTAAGGGCATTAAATGTATTAAAAAATTCAGACAAAATTCTTTGTGAAGATACCAGAAGATCTTTAAAGTTATTGAATTATTATAATATTAAAAAAAAACTTACCCCATATCATAAATTTAATGAAAAAAAATTGACACCTTCAATTATTGAAATGATTAAAAAGGGAGAAAAAATTTCACTAATATCAGATGCAGGAACTCCAATTTTATCAGATCCAGGAATTGTTCTTCTGAGAGAATGTATTAAAAAACAGATAAAAATTTTTCCAATTCCAGGGGTTTCAGCAATAACAACTGCCGCTAGCGTTTCTGGTTTCGGAGACAAATATTTTTTTTATGGCTTTTTGTCAAAAAAAGAAAAAGAGTTAGAAAAAATATTTACAGAATTAAAAAACTATAATTTTAATATTGTTTTTTTTGTCCCTGCAAAAAAAATTAACTTTTATATTAAACTATTTAAAAAATATTTCAGTGGACGGAAAATTTTTATTGCTCGAGAAATGACAAAAATACACGAAACTTTTTATAGGGATGAGATTGAAAATTTTGAGAGTTTTGACAATGGTATTAAAGGGGAACTAACAATTGTATTGTCAAAAAAGGAAGAAACATATAATTTGGTAAAAAATGAATTTGATGAGAAAAAAATGTATTCCGAAATTAAAAACTACTTAAAAAAGTATTCACTTAAAGACGTAGTTAAGTTGGTTTCTGAAAAAAATAAATTGCCGAAAAAAAAAATATATAATTTATGTTTAAAACTAAAAAAATAAATAAAGTTTTTACAAAATTAATTCTAATTTCTTTTCTTCTATATTCATGTGTTGGAACTTCTTCAGTTGGAGTTTTTGGTTCTGGAGTAAGTGTAGCTTTTGACCCAAGAACAGTTGGTATGCAAATTGACGATTCTATCATGCAGAAAAATTTGATTGCAAGATTAGCCTTAGAAAACAAAAAACATTTAATTTCAATTTCTATTAAAGTTTTAGATGGAAATATATATTTATCCGGAAAAGTTGACGGTCCTGAAGAAAAACTAAAAGTTATTAAAATGGCATGGGAAACAAAAGGTACACGTTCAGTAAAAAGTGCAATGACAATTAAAGGTGAAACCAATTTTAAAAATACAGCCAAAGATATTCTGATTACTTCTCAATTAAGAACAGCTTTAATTTTTAACAAACTTACTAAAGCAACAAATTACAATATTGATACAATTAACGGAAAAACATATATTTTTGGGATTGCCATGACAGCTGAGGAAAAAGGAGAGATTATAAAAGAGTCTAAAAATATTTATGGTCTTAAAGAGTTAATACCAAGTATTTTATTAGTAGAGGATTTAAGCCGTACAAGAAATTAATTTTTCTTTTTATTCTTGTAGTCAATAATCTCTGCCGAATAAGCAGCAACTGAAGCAAGATTTAGTATATCATTTGGAGAAGATCTCAGAGGAGCAATCTCTATGGGCAAACCTAATCCAATTAATAGTGGACCAATTGTTTTTGCTCCACCTATAGTCTTCATTAGTTTCGTAGATATAGCCGCGCTGTGAAGAGCTGGCATTATTAAAATGTTAGCGTTACCTACAATTTTAGAGAATGGATATGTTTCTTTATATTTAGGATTTAAAGCGACGTCCGGTTGCATTTCTCCATCGAAATCAAAATCTACTTTTTTATTTTTCAAAAGCTCAATTGCTTGCCTAACATGCTCGGTATTTCTTGATGTTGGTTTTCCAAAAGTTGAATGAGATAAAAAGGCAACTTTAGGATCAAAACCAAATAACCTAGCAACCCTTACACTTGAAAATGCAATTTTTACTAAGTTTTCCGCTGTTGGGAAATCATTTACTTGTGTGTCAGCTATAAATATTGTTTTTTTTGGTGTAATAAGCATGTTTAAGCCAAATAAAATTTCACCAGGCCTTGCTTCCACAACTTTTTTAAGACTTTCTATGGATGCAGCATAATGTCTTATATTTCCTGTTACCATTGCATCAGCATCACCACATTCAACCATTGAAGAACCCCAAATAATTCTATCGTTCCGTATTAATCTATCCACATCTCTCTCTAAAAGACCTTTTCTTTGTAATTTTTGATACAATCTTTTTGTATAAATTTCTCTTTTGTCCTTATCAGTTGAGTTGACAATTTTAATATTATAATTTTCATCTAAACCTATTTCTCTTAATTGTTCTTTAACTCTTTTTTCATTTCCAATAACGATTGGTGTTCCCAAACGGCCATTCTTATATGCGACTGCGGCCTTTAACATGTTTTCATCTTCACCTTCTGCAAAAACAACTGTTTTAGGTCTTTTCTTGATTTGAGCATTTATTCCTTGCATAATACTCATAGACGGATCTAACCTGTTAGTTAATTGGTCTTTATAGGTTTCAATATCCAAAATTTTCTTTCTAGCCACACCACTTTTCATTGCTGCTTCAGCTACAGCAGCAGGAATTCTACTAATTAACCTAGGATCAAAAGTTGATGGAATAATATATTCTTTTCCATAATGAGGTCTTTCACCACCGTAGGCATTAACCACTTCATCAGGAACTTCCTCTCTAGCTAAAGTTGCTATTGCCTTTGCAGCAGCTATTTTCATTTCTTCGTTAATTTCTTTTGCTCTAACATCGAGAGCACCTCTAAATATATATGGAAATCCAATTAGGTTGTTAACTTGATTAGGATAATCTGATCTTCCCGTAGCAACTATTGCATCTGATCTTACGTCGTCTACTAGTTCAGGTTTTATTTCGGGATCAGGATTGGCACAAGCAAATATTATTGGATTTTTACTCATAGATTTTACCATCTCTTGAGTTAATACATCTTTTGCAGACAGACCTAAAAAAACATCTGCATCCTTTATAGCATCTTTAAGAGTTCTATGTTTTGTTTCAGCCGCATATGCTGACTTAAACTGATCTACATTATCTCTACCTTTATAAATTACGCCTTTTCTATCAAGCATAATTATATTTTGAGTTTTAATACCAATACTTTTAAAAAGATTTGTACATGCTAATGCTGAGGCTCCTGCTCCATTAACAACAACTTTAACATTTCCAGGTTTTTTATTAGAAATATCAAGAGCATTAATTAGTGCCGCCGAAGTAATAATTGCTGTACCATGTTGATCATCATGAAAAATAGGTATATCCAATTTTTCTTTTAATTTTCTTTCTATAACAAAGCATTCAGGAGCAGCAATATCTTCTAAATTTATACCCCCAAAACTATTTCCAATATTGCCAATACATTTAATTATTTCATCTGAGTCTTTACTATCTATCTCAATGTCAATCGCATCTATATCTGCAAATCTTTTAAACAAAACAGCTTTTCCTTCCATAACTGGTTTTGATGCCAAAGCCCCTAAATCCCCCAACCCCAAAATTGCAGAACCGTTGCTTATTACCGCCACTAAATTTCCTTTACTCGTATATTCATAAGCTGCATCAGGGTTTTTTGATATTTCTTTAACTGGAACTGCTACTCCTGGTGAATAAGCCAAAGAAAGGTCTCTTTTTGTTGTTAAAGATTTTGAAGAAATAATCTCAATTTTGCCAGACTTTCCTTTATTATGAAAATCCAATGCTTCTTTATCAGTGTAATGATCAATTTTTGATTTTTTTGTCATTAAAATTTAAGTATGTAATATAAATGATATTAAATCACTAATAATTTGT
>MDTE01063690.1_pt1 | contig 19800 bp, 20 predicted proteins | sample 811231 | NCBI WGS metagenome assembly MDTE01 (sample SAMN05326651, study PRJNA326480) | marine metagenome | isolation source: seawater | place: Indian Ocean: Red Sea | collected 2010 | reverse complement strand
TGAATAGATTTAATTAAATCTTTTTTCATAAAATTTAGAAACTAATTCCTAATTTATTTAATAAAATTACATATATCCAATAAATAATAAACGTTAATATAGTTGCTGCGCTTATAGAAAAGAAAAATGATAAGTTTATTTTCAGTAAAATTGGTAAAACAATAAAAAAAGTTAAAGAAGGAATAATCATCAACAAAATACTATTGGATAAATTAATAATTTTTTGAGGGTCTTTTGTTTCCCAGAATAACCAAATAATTGCGAGAAATGATACAAGGGGTATTGAAGCAATTAAGCCAGCAAACAATGAGGAGCGTCTTGCTATTTCTGAAACAGCAACTACTGTAATTGCTGTTATTATGAATTTAATAAATAAGTATGTCATCAATATTTTAATTTAAGGCTCTAGTATTTACAATAATTATAATATAATTATAAATAAAATAATAAAATATTTATGAAAAAAATTCTATTTTTAGGTTTTAATAAAAAACAAACTAAAATTATAGATTTTTCTAGAAATTTTAAAAGAAATATATTTGTAAAAAATTTGCAAGGAAGGGTAACTTTAAAAACTCTTAACAGTTTTGATTTAGTTGTAAGTTTCGGTTATAAAGAATTGATTAGCAAGGAGATATTGAATCATTTTAAAAAACCTATAATTAATCTCCATTTAGGATATTTGCCTTATAATAGAGGTGCACAACCAAATTTTTGGTCTTTTGCTGAAAACACTCCCTCAGGAATAACTATTCATAAAATTGAACCAGGAATTAATACGGGAAAAATATTATATCAAAAAAATATTGATTTTGAACTTTTAAGAAACAAATCAAGCTTAACTTTTAAAAAAACTCATAAAATTTTAACTAATGAAATAGAAAATTTGTTTATGATTAATTTTGAAAATATATTAATAAATAAACTTGAATTATTTCCACAAATTGGCAGGGGATCATATCATAATAATGACGATCTGCCGGCAATATACAAATCTGCTAATCAAAACATTTATAAAACAATTTTAAAATACAATAAGATAAATGATTCAATAATTTCTAAAAAATTACAAATTTTACAGGATATTGAAAATACTAGAAAACATAACAACATAAATTGGATGAATATTGTTAAAAATTTATTTAAAATTTCACCTATTAAAGCAAATAAAATTTTAAAATCTATAAATAATGACGATAAAAAAATAAATCAGATGTTTAAAAAAATTGTTAAAGATTAGAAGTGATAAAATATAAGACTTTTCTTAGTTTTTAAATACATAAATTAGAATTATTAAATTTTTCTAAATATAAAAAAAGTGGAAAAATAAAAGATTATTACTAAGTATGAAATATGGAAAAACAAAAAATAGTAATTGTGGGAGGATCAGGAACAATAGGTTCGGCAATTGCAAGAGAGATTTTAGATGAAGGTTTTACACCTCATATTGTAGGGAGAAATAAAGAATTAATTCAAGAAAATGCTCGTAAACTAAACTGTCCATATAGTATTGTGGATGTATTAGAGACTGAAAAACTAATTGAATGCCTTGCAGAAATTGATGATGTTTATGGTGTAGCATATTGTGTAGGATCAATAGATTTAAAACCAATAAATCTAGCAAAAGAAAATGATTATTTACATAGTTACAAAATAAATACACTTGGTGCAATATTTGCCATAAAAGCTTTGTTACCAAAATTAAAACAAAACAAAGGTTCAATTCTTCTTTTCTCTACAGTAGCTGTGCAACAAGGTTTCAATAATCATACAATAATTTCAACAGCTAAAGGTGCTTTAGAAGGGCTTACTTTATCTTTAGCCGCTGAACTTTCACCAAACATAAGAGTAAATTGTATTGCTCCAAGCTTGACAGAATCAAAAATGTCCCAAACTATTATTTCTAATGAAAAAATTAAGAAAGCTATAGAAGATTTACATCCAATCCCAAAAATAGGAAAAGCAAATGATTACAGTAAACTTTCAGCATTTTTATTAGGAAAAAATAATACGTGGATAACTGGTCAAATTATTCACGTAGATGGAGGTAGGTCAACTGTTCGAAAAAAAAGTTGAACTTTAATTTGTTTAAAATTACTAAGTTATAGTTTAGTATAAGTATATTAATTTTAATGATGCAAAATATTTTTCCAAAAAATTTTTTATGGGGAGCTGCAACAGCTAGTTACCAGATTGAAGGAGCTTTTGAAGCTGATGGAAAAGGCAAAAGTATCTGGGATACATTCACTCACACACCAGGAAAAATAAAAAACAATGAAAATGGCGACATAGCAGTTAATCATTACAATTTATTTAAGGATGACGTAAAATTAATGGCTGACATTAATATGTCTGCTTATCGTTTTTCAATTGCTTGGACAAGAATATTCCCTGATGGGAAGGGTCAAGTCAATCAAAAAGGTTTAGACTTTTATTCCAAACTTATAGATGAGCTTTTAGAAAATAATATTAAACCTCTTGTAACCTTGTATCATTGGGATTTACCTCAAAATATTCAAGATGAAGGTGGTTGGTCAAATAGAGATACAGCAAAACTATTTGCGAATTATGCCTATACTATTGCTAAAGAATATAGTGATAAAATTAATTTTATTTCAACTTTTAATGAACCAGCTGTTTTTACTATTCATGGTTTGGTTGATGGATATATGGCTCCTGGTATTTCTGATATGGATCATTTTACAGCAGCAGTTCATCATGTGAATCTGGCTCATGGTTTAGGATTACAAGCTATGAGATCAAATAACAAAGACTTAGAACTTGGATGTGTTTTAAATCTTTCTCCGTGTATACCATGTTCTGAAAAAAAAGAGGATGTTGAAGGCACTAAGATTTATGACATGTATTGGAACAGAATTTTTCTTGATCCAATGTATAAAGGTAAATATCCCAATAAATTTATGCAAACTTTAGATAAATATTTTCAAAATGATGATTTGAAAATAATCAATCAAGAAAATAATTATATTGGTTTGAATCATTATCAACATACAAGAGTTAAAAGTGATCCAACTTATCTTCTTACAGCGCGTGGTGCTTTTGGTAATGAAACACCATTTAATTTAGAAGATGTTGAATTAACTCTTATGAACTGGGAAGTTGTTCCAGAAGCATATTATAATCAGATAATGGAATTGAAAAATGATTATAATAATCCGGTAATTTATTTGACTGAAAATGGATGCTCTTACCCTGATAAAATTGAAAATGGTAAAATAAATGATGAAAAAAGAATAGAGTTTTATAAAAAATATCTCGCAGCAGTAAAAAAATCTATTGATGAAGGTGCGGATGTTAGAGGTTATATGACTTGGACTTTAATGGATAATTTCGAATGGGCACTAGGCTTTGAAAAAAGATTTGGATTAATTCATGTAGATTTCGAAACTTTAAAAAGAACCCCGAAAGAATCTTATTATTTTTATAGAGATTTAATTAATAATAATGGATTTTAATTAGCCTTTGACAGCTCCAAATGTAAGACCGTTAATGAATTGTTTTTGTAATATAAAAAACATTATCACAGGAGGTAGAGCACAAACAATAGATCCGGCAGCTATTAAATTCCATGCTGTTATCCATTGACCTTGTAAGATTGCTAATCCTACAGTTACTGGCCTAACACTATCACTTTGTACTAAAATCAAAGACCAAAAATAATCATTCCATATAAATGTAAATACAAGAACTCCTAGAGCTGCAAGAGCAGGTTTAATTAAAGGTAATATAATTTTAAAAAATATATAAAATTCTGATGCGCCATCAGCTCTTGCTGCTTCAACAAGTTCAAAAGGAAGCTCCTTAATAAAATTTCTTAGAAAAAAAGTACAAAAACCTGATTGGAATGCAACATGAAAAACAATTAATGCATACCAAGTATCATACATTCCAAGATTAATGGTTAAGTGTCTAACAGGAATCATTAAAATTTGAAAAGGAATAAAATTTCCAGCAATAAACATTGCAAATAAAATCATATTTAATTTAAATTTATGCATTGCTAATGCATATCCCGCCATTGAACTGATAAATATTGTAAAAAAAACAGTAGGAAGAGTTATAATTAAACTATTAAGAAAATATCTTAACATAGGAGAGGACTCAAAAACTTGAGAATAATTTTCAATAAAAGCAAAATCTGTTGGAATACCCCAATAATTTCCAACTGCTATATCGTGAATTGATCTTACTGATGTAAGCATTATTGCTATTAATGGAAGAAGCCAAAGTATCAAAACTATAAAAACTAAAAACTTGTAATATCTTTGATAGTTTTTTGATTTATTTTGAATTGGCGTAGGAAACATTATTTTTCGCTTCTTTCATTAGTAAAAACTTTATACAAAAAATAAGCTATATAAATATCCATAATTAAAAAAAGAATTGTTGCAATTGCTGCTCCATATCCCATTCGATAATTAAATAGAGTTTCTTCATACATTTTATAAGCTAAAACAGATGTGCTCCCCCATGGACCACCTCTAGTCATTAATGCTACTAAATCAAAACTTCTTAATGCTCCAACTATTGTCACAACGGTAGCTATTAAAGTCGCAGGTCGAAGTTGGGGTAAAATAATATTCCACAACATTGTCAAACCTGATGCTCCATCAATTCTTGCTGACTCAACCATTTCTCTGTTTACTCCAGTCAAACCAGTAACATAAAGAATCATTGTATAAGCTATAGAAGGCCACATTGAAGCTAATATAATTCCATAAGTTGCTAAGTTTTCATCACCAAGAACTGGGATGGGTTCTAAACCTATTAAAGTTAACCCAGATCCTAGAAGTCCATATCTTGGATTATAAAACCAAGAAAAAATTAAACCGACAACAATTAAATTAATTACAAAAGGAAAGAAAAAGAGAGATTTGTATAATCTAATACCTGCAAAGTTTTGGTTTAACAACAAAGCTAACAACAAACCTAATGGAACTGATAAAAGACTAAATACTAACCATTTAATGTTATTTTTAAAACTAGTGTAAAAATCATCATCATCAAAAAGATCAATATAATTTCCAAAACCAACCCATTTCCAATTTTTCGGATTGCCATTCTCATCCATTAACTCTTTATTCATACCATTCCAATGATGGAGACTTACCCAAAGAGAATCAATGATTGGATAAATTACGTATACTGAAAATAAAAAAAGTGCAGGAAAAAGAAAAATATAAGGAGCTATTTTTTGTTGATTTATTTTTAACATAAAATAAGTTTTGGATTGTACATAAACTTACTACTTAGTAAAAAAATATTTTTAAATTTAAAAAAAGGCGGAATAAACCCGCCTTTTTTTTAAGAAAAAAATTTTATTTATTAAATATTCTTTTTCTTTCTTTATCTAATCTTGCTCTAATTTTATCTTCACGATCAGGTTTAACCATAAATTCTTGGAAACCTTCCATACCAACTTTTGCCATATCTGGATTTGTATCACGATCATAAAATTGAGCTATGCCGTCAGCAGCATTTAAAACAGCAAATCCCTTTTGTTGAAAGCGATCTGGTGGTGGTGCAGCATTTGCATTTGGAGTTAAACTACCATTTCCAGAAGCTAAAGCATATGCAGCATCTGCATTAGAAATAAATGCTAAAAATTTTCTAGCATCTTCTTTGTTTTTTGCTCCTGACGGAATATGGAAAGTATCTGTAGGTGCATCCTCAATCATTCCGGCTGCTGGATTTATTGGCGGGAATTGAAAATAATCTAAATGATCAATTGCTCCTCCATCTTCAACAAATGGCACAACAAAGTTACCCATTAAATACATTGCTGATTCTCCATTAATTAAAGGAGTAATAGCGTCTTGCCATGACATAGTTGCATGATCTTTTAAATAATAATCATTTTCAACTAGTATTCTCCATTCATCAAAAACAGCATCTAGTTCTGAATCTAAATAACTAGCATCACCTGCCATTAATTTCATGTGATAATCATATCCATTGATTCTTAGGTTTAAATAATCAAACCATCCGGCAGCAGTCCAAAGATACTTTGTGCCAATAGTTATTGGTTGTACACCATCTTTTTTAAGCATAGCGCAAACCCATTTAAATTCATCCCATGTCTTAGGAACATTAAGACCTAATCTGTCAAATATATCTTTTCTATAATAAACTCCCCATTGATAATAAGCATAAGGAACGCCATATTGTTTTCCATCAACAGTCAAAGTTGGTTTTGATGATGCCATAGAGTCATTTAATCCTGCACTTGCCCAAACATCAGATACATCTTCAAAAAGTCCCTGATCAACAAAAAACTTCATTCTGTTTCCTGCAAACCACATTGCGATATCTGGTGCCTCAGCAGTTAAAAAATTTCTTATAGCAACCTTATGATCTTCATGATTGAAATCATTAACCTGAACTGTAACTTCAGGATGTGCTTTCTTAAAAGCTTCAATATAGGCGTACATAACATCTCTAGCTCTAGGATCAGATTGGTTGTTATTAATTACAAGAGTTCCAGCTAAAGTAGATAATGAAATAAAAAACGCTACTATAAAAGTAAATATTTTCATTTTTCCTCCAAATTATGATTAAAATAAGCAATTTATTCAAAAAAAATATTTAATCAATAGATAAAATGAATATGTTCGAAATTACTGTATTAAATTATGGAATAACTCTAATTAATAAAAATACTACTTATAGTTAGGCAAATAATCTTTATGGGCTTCAAGCAAATCATCAACCATATTACATATTTGTTTTATAGATAACTCTGATGCAGTATGTGGATCTAACATTGCTGCATTGTATATTAGTCCTTTGTCCAACTCTAGAGCAGCTTCAGCAGTTAGTAACTGAACATTTATATTAGTTTGCATAATAGCGGCCAATTGCACAGGAATTTTACCTATTTTCTTTGGTTTTATACCTTTAGTATTAATTAAACATGGAACCTCTACTACAGATTCCTTAGGAAGGTTTTGAATTAAATTATCATTTTGGACATTAGCATTAAAAGTGAAATCCTGGTTTGTTAAAACTGCTTTCATAATTTCAGAAGCATATTCATTTGATTTTTTTATAGGAAAATTAATAACAGTCTCTGTCTTACTTATTACTTGTCTTCTATTTTCATAATTATTACATCTATCTAAATATTCTCCAATTGGTATTTTGAATTCTTCAATTAAATTTTTATTATTATTTTTAATAAACCATGGAACATATTCAGCAAAATGTTCACTTGATTCTGTAACAAAATATCCAAATCTATCCAATATTTCATAACGAACTTTTTCATGTAAAAAATTGTTACTATCGGGATCCTTTTTTTTTGTTCTTGAAGAAACTTCTTCATCGCTTATAATTTTTTTTCCAAATATTTTTAGTGCTGGATATAAATCTACTTTTGAACCATTTGATAACTTTTTTTCTAGACGTGTATAAAAAGCTAAGTGGTTTATCCCAACACATTCATAAATAATATCATCAATATTTTCCTTTAAATCTTCAGCAATTAATTCTATTGTGCCCTGAACAGAATGACACAAACCAATAGTTTGAATTGCTGGAAATTTTTTATTTAAAGCGATCATATTAATACACATTGGGTTTACATATTGTAAAAGCAATGCTTTAGGACACACTTCCATTATATCTTTCCCAATTGAATTTAATACTGGTATTGTTCTCAAGCCTCTCATAATTCCCCCTATTCCAATTGTATCACCTATAGTTTGGTTCAAACCATATTTGCTTGGAATTTCAAAATCTATTAAAGTTGAAGGTTTAAAACCACCAACTTGAAAAGTTGTAATTACAAAATTAGCATTAACTAGTGCTTCTTTTTGATCTGTTTGTGCAGTTATTTTATTATTTAAGCCTAATTTTTTTGCTATAGAGTTTGCTATTTTAAAAGAAAATTCAAGTCTTTCTTTATCAATATCCATTAAACAAATTTCAAGATTTTTAAACTCTTTTAAAAGTAATAAATCACTTATAATATTTTGAGTAAAAACTGTGCTCCCAGCACCTATAATTGTTAATTTTATCATAGTTAATTATTATTTTTTAACATTGAATATAAATTTTATAAAGCGTAAGTATATTATTAATTTGTATGAATAAAAAAATTTTAAGAAAATTTTGTATAGCTCCTATGATGGGATATACAACCCCTCACGCGAGAAATTTATATCGTATACTATCAAAAAATTCTTTTCTTTTTACCGAGATGATACCTTCAGGGACTATGCTTCACTCAAAAAATATTGAAAATATTATTGAAAATAATAATCATAATCCTATTGCTTTACAAGTAGGGGGATCTGATCATAGAGATCTTGCTAAGTGTACAAAAATTGCTTCCAAACATAATTACGATGAAATAAATCTAAATTTAGGCTGCCCTAGCAAAGCGGTACAAAAAGGAAGGTTTGGGGCTTGCTTGATGAAAGAGCCAGAACTTATAAGCAATTGTCTAGATTCAATGCTTAATTCGTCTGACATTAAGGTTACAGTCAAATGCAGAATTGGGGTCGATAATAATACAGATTATGATTTTTTTTATAATTTTATTAATAAAATTCAAGAAACTGGAGTTACAACAATTTACATTCATGCACGATCAGCATTTTTAAAAGGTTTGAGTCCAAAAAACAATAGAACTATTCCTCCTCTTAAATATAATTATGTTATGAAAATAAAAGAAAGTTTTCCAAATATTGAGTTTATATTAAATGGAGGAATTGATAGTTTAGAGAAAGCAAAAAAACTAACTTATAAATACGATGGTGTTATGGTTGGTCGATTAATACAAAATAATCCTTTTTGTTTATCAAAAGTAGATGAAATTTTTTTCAATGAAGTTTGCAACAAAAATAAATATAACATTATAATTAGTGAATATTTTCAATATATAAAAATAAGATTAAATAAAGATTCTATTTATAGATTGCTTAGTCCTTTACTAAATATTTTTTTTGGAGTGCCCAACAGTAAAAAATTTAGATCAGAGATAAATGAAAAAATGCGAAATCATGAAATAGACAAACTTGAAAATTTATTTTTAAAGTTTGTAAATGAAAAAGCAGAAAATATATGAGTTAGTTTGCTATCTGATAAGATAAGCTAATAATTTCAGCACCTGGATTTTTGTTTCCTATATTAGCATTAGAGATATGTCCAAAAGAAATGCCTAATCTATTTTTGTTCTTTAATTGATAACTAAATTCAATAGTAGTTCTAAATTCAATTGCATTACCCAATTCTTTTCCATCTCCATCATCATAAACTCCTGCTCCAAAACTAGGAGTAAACAATAAATTGGAAGTTTCTCCTGTGAAAAGGGTTCCTATGTTATCTTCAAGATATATTCCACCTAAAAAATAAGATGCTGAATCAGAAGTAATTTCTAGACCAACAAAAGGTTTTACATTAAAAAAGTCATAACTATCAGGACCAATATCAATTAAAGAATTATCAAATCTTCTTTCGTAACGAAAATCAGCTGCTTCGTTTGATTTACTACCATCAAACTTAACATCAAAAAGCCCTATACCAAAAACATCATAATCTTGCGCATAAACACTTTTAGATAAAAAGATAAATAGGATGATAATAAATTTTCTCATAATTAATTTAAATAAATAACCTTTAAAAGAAATGGTACATCTTTACTAATATTAAATTATTATTTTGATCACAATTGATATGGATAACTATTTATTTTGATTCAAATATATCTAAAATATCGCCTGAATCATTAAATAAACCAGCAGTAATTTTTTTATTTGATAGGGGTCCTTTATAAAGTGAACATACGATTTTATTTTTAATATTTTCGAAATTTTCAAATAATTTTGGCTCATAACCTCTAACAATTTTGACAAATGTACCATAAGGCTGATTGAGTTTAGAAAAATTGTGATAACCCCACCAAAAACAGTCGTTTTGCGCTGATAATGGTCTTTTTATATCAACGCCCCTATTAACAAATAATATTTTTTTTGAAGTTGTAAATGCTGCATGATGTAGATTAGAAAAATATTCTTTATGACCAGGATTTTGCGCAACACTAAAATTAATTTTTGAAGTCCATCTATTAATAGATAGAGTTCCTTGATTAGAAATTTTTAGTAGATCAGATGAATCCAAACCATAAGAATGGATAGTTTTATCAACTCCATGATCAAACATCCATTTTACAATTTCAAATGTATTGGGAGCGGTTTGAAGTTGAAGCAATTTTAAAAACATTTCTTCTTGTGCTCCTCTTAAAAAAACTATGTCTTCTGGTTGTAAAAAAAATTTTGACATTAATTTGTTTCTCAAATCCAAAACACTATCAAGTGTCTCTTTTGACATATCGCCATACCCAATTATGTTACCTAAAAAAACCAGTTTATCCCTATTAGAAAATTTTTCTAATATGTAAGTCTTTATTGACTCAAAAGAATTATAATGAGAATGAATCGATCCAATTGCCCAAACTCTATTTGTATAACTTAATTCTAAAAAATTAGATAGATCCTTCACTAAAATTTATTTGACTGATAAAGTGTTTTCAATTTTTTCAGTTGCAGCAAAATAATCTGTTTTCTCAATTGCAGCAATTTCTCTTGCAAGTCTTTCTAATGCAATCTGAAACATTTGTCTTTCACTATAAGATTGTTCAGGTTGTGAATTTTTTCTATATAAATCTCTTATTACTTCAGCTATTTTAATAGGATCTCCTGAAAAAATCTTTGCCTCATATTCTTGGGCTCTTCTGCTCCACATAATTCTTCTAATTTTGGGTTTTAACTTTAGTATATTAAATATTTCATTCAAAATTTTTTTTGAAGCAATTTTTCTTAAACCTACCTCTTTCAATTTATCTAAAGGTACTCTTATCGTAAGTTTGCCTTGTTCCATCTGAATAACGTAAAATTTAGTTTTTATACTTTCTACCTCAAGCAGCTCTATTTTTTTAATTTCTCCTACGCCATGTTTTGGATATACAACAATTTCTCCTAATTTAAATTCAGGAATTTTTTTTGCTTTTGTAGTTGGTTTCGCTTTAGTTTTCATTTAACTTCCCGGTTTTTCGCTAAAATGTTTTTCGTATTTATTTTCTACATTTTCCCAATCTTTAGAGTCTTCAGGCGGTTCTTTTCTTTCAGTTATAACAGGCCATTTTTCAGCATATTTTCTGTTTATTTCAGCCCATTTTTCCATATTTTTTTCAGTATCTGGGTGAATAGCTTCAACAGGACATTCTGGCTCGCAAACTCCACAATCAATGCATTCATCTGGATGGATTACTAACATATTTTCTCCTTCATAAAAACAATCAACCGGACAAACCTCAACACAATCCATTAGTTTACATTTAATACATTTTTCATCTACTACATATGTCATTTTTTTTACTTATTGCTTTTTAATTTTATTTAAAGCATTTTTTTTTGCGTTTCCACAATTAACGTCTGATATATATAATAATCCTGCCAATCTTCTTATTAAGTTAGATTCAAAATCATGAATTTTACCATCGGCTAAAACAATATGCCATAAAACCTCAAGTAAATTTATTTTTTTTGCTTCGTCAAAGGATTTATTAATTTTAGATGTATAAAAATAAATTGAATTAGGTTGATTTGCTTTTTTCAAACACTCTTCTAGAGTTTTTTTAATGTTTTCTTCATTTTCTTCAAAAATTTCAACTAAAGAAGTTTTTATTTTTTCAATCTCTTCCTTATGAATTATTCCATCAATTGATGCGGCTTCAACAAGCATACCACAAAATAAATTTAATTCATTAAGGTCAGATAAATCTTTTTTATTAGAAGCAGAACTAATAAAAATATTTTTTAGAGAATTTAGCAATTTTTTACCTAGATTTTAATATAATGCCAATATACTTAAAGTAATTTTTGTAAAACCGCAAAAGGAGAATTTGGATCTGGCTTAATTTTTTTATTTTGAGGTTTAAGAATTGTTTTGTTTTTTGCCTTTTTCTTTTTAATTTTGATGCTTTTAGCTTTTGTTTTTAACTGTTGTTTTTGTTTAAATGAAAATAATTTTTTTTCATTAGAAAGAACAACATAATCAAAACCGCAAAAATCTAATATTTTGCTTAATTCCTCTGAATTACAACCAATTGGATTCATAAGTTCAGAAGTCTCTAAAAATGGTCCTTGTTTAATTCTTTTTCTTGCAAGAAAAAAAATTCGTTCAAAGACATCTATTCTAACAGCAAATTTATTCAGAATTAAGTATCCTATAGATAACCAATAAGATTCTGGCAATTTTACTTCAGAAATAAATGAAACTCTGCCATCCTTTGGAAGAGGATAATTTTCATTTAAATTGCTTTCATTAAAAACTCTCCATAAAATAGCATTTAGTTCCATTGCTTGTTTTTTCATAAAAATTGGAATAAAAAAATATTTTGCTCCCATTCTAATTCCAAGTTTTGAAATTGTTGATTTATCATTTTCGCTTAAATTTTTTAATTCGTTTTGATAATCAGCAATACTCATTGCGCCTAAAGAATTAAATAAATTAAATACTATTGATCTGACACTTGAAGAAATTACAACTTTGTCAATGTCTTCTTTTATAGGTTTTAAAATATTCTTAATGTTTGTATCAATCCAGTTTTGTAATTTTTTATTAATTTGTACTTTCTTTTCTGAGTCAATAAATTCTGAATTGGTAACTTCTATTATTGGAGAGAAAATATTTTTACCTTTCTTTATAGTTCCTACAACCTCTTCCCCCCAAAATATTTTTGGTTGATCGTTAAGTTTGCATTCTTTTATATTGCCCAAATTTATAGAATCATCTGGAGCCTTCAAAAAATTGTTTAATTTATCTTCAATCATTATTCTGACCCTTTTTTTAACATGATTATGAGAAAAAATCGAAATTGACTTTAATTTGTCTGATAAAATTAAATTAAAACCAAGATTATAACCATATTTTTGACCCTCAAGATTAATAGAATTATCAGATTCAACCTCAATAGTTGGCGAAATTTCTTTGTTTTTGTTTACTGAAAAATAACTAGCTGACACATCAACAAATCTGTTTTTTAGACTTTCATGGAGTTTATCTGATAAATTATCTTCAATCTTCCTTGTTTTATTTTGCCAAAACTCATTATTTTTTAGCCAATTTGCTTGATTGGATATGTATGTTAAAGTTCTGATTTTAGAAATTTTTCTTGATAGCTCGTCAATTCCTCCAGAATAATCTTCTAGTTTAGATACTTTTTGATTTATCCAATCTTCTGATAAAAGAAATTTATTTTTTACTATATTTAAAAAAATATTTTTTAGTAATTCTAAATAGTTATCATTTAATATTTTTTGAAAATCAGGTATTCGACAAACATCCCAAAGTAATCTTACATGTACTTCATCTATTAAATATTTATTAATAGATTGATCTGAAGAGAGAAATTTAAAACTAACTTCATCTTCTGCATTTTTTTTATGTATAAAATAATTGTTTATAGGATACTCCTTTAAAGAGGTAATCAATGAAATTACTGAAGAAAAGTTTATTTTAGAATTTCGCCAATATATTTTTTTAATTTCATCAAAATTATGATCTTCAATATTTTTAATTATTTTTTCATCAACAAATCCTGCATTTTTTGTGTATCCAAAAGTACCATTGTTTTGAAAACGTCCTGCTCTTCCTGCAATTTGACCTATTTCTGCGGGTGTTAAATTCCTTTGGTATCTTCCATCAAATTTTTGAAAAGAAGAAAATAGAATATTATCTATATTTAAATTTAACCCCATACCAATAGCGTCTGTAGCTATTAGATAATCAACGTTTTTATTTTCATAAATTTCAACTTGCGCATTTCGAGTTTTGGGACTCAAAGAACCTAAAACTACGGCAGCACCGCCTTTATATGATCTTATGATTTCAGCAATTTCATAAACTTGATTAATATTGAAAGCAATAATTGCAGATCTTGGCTTCAATTTTTTAAAAGTTTGAGTGCCTACACATGTAAGTTTTGAAAACCTATCTCTTTCTTCTATCTTTATTTTAGGAAACATTTTTTTCAAAATATTCTTTATAGTTAAAGAACCTAAAAATATTGTTTCCAAAGTTCCTCTTAAGTTAATAATTCTGTCGGTAAATACATGGCCTCTCTCATAATCTGCAGCCAGCTGAACTTCGTCAATTGCTATGCATTCTACTTCAATATTAAGAGGCATTGACTCAACAGTACAAAAAAAATATTTAGGATTTTTAGGTAAAATTTTTTCTTCACCTGTAATTAAGGCTACATTTTCTCTGCCTAATTTACTTAATGCCCTATCATAATTTTCTCTAGCTAATAATCTTAAAGGAAAACCAAAAATTCCTGATTTATATGCAATTAACCTTTCGAAGGCTCTGTATGTTTTTCCAGTATTTGTAGGACCTAATAAGGCTAAAATGTTATTACTATTAATTTTAGATTCCACTACGAATGTTGTTTAATAAAAGAATTTAAAACATATTGTAATATTCCACCAGCTTTGAAATATTCTAATTCTTTTAATGTATCTATCCTGCACAACAAATTAATTTTTTTTGAATTGTTTTCATTTACAATTTCACACTCAACAATATCATTCGGTTTTATTAAATCTAAATTTTTAATATTAATTTTTTCATTTCCTTTTATTTTAAGAGATTTTCTATTTTCATTTTTTGTGAATTCAAATGGCAAAACCCCCATCCCAATTAGATTTGATCTATGAATTCTCTCAAAAGATTCTGCTATAACTGCTTTAACTCCCAATAATCTTGTGCCTTTAGCGGCCCAGTCTCTTGAAGATCCTGTACCATATTCCTTGCCTGCAATAATGATTAGGGGAACTTTTTGCTCTTCATATACTTTTGAAGCATCATAAACTGACATTAATTCATTATTTATAAAACATGTGGTGTAACCACCTTCCATACTTTGAGCAATTTCGTTTCGAATACGTATATTTGCAAAAGTTCCCCTAATCATTATTTCGTGATTGCCTCTTCTTGAACCATATGAATTGAAATCTTTTGAAATAACCTGCCTATTTTTCAAATAATCACCGGCAGGACTTGTAAGGTTTATAGATCCCGCTGGCGAAATATGGTCAGTTGTTACACTATCGCCAAGCATTAAAAGTATACGTGCTTCATCAATATTTTTATTTATTTGGTTAAATTTTTTATCAAAAAAAGGAGGTTTTTTTATATAAGTGCTAATATCATTCCATTTGTATGTTTTGCCATGATTCGTAGTTATAGCAGACCAATTTTTATCCCCTCTATAAATTTCTTGATATCTGGAGATAAATATTTCTTTTGATAAAACTTTTTCAATAATTAACTCAATCTCCTTATTTGATGGCCATAAATCTTTTAAAAAAATATTTTTACCTTCTTTATTTACTGCAATGGGTTCTTTATCAATATTAATATTTATATTTCCTATTAAAGAAAAAATCACAACTAATGGAGGCGATCCTAAGTAATTTGCTTTAACTTCTTGATGAACTCTTCCTTCAAAATTTCTATTTCCAGATAGTACAGAACAAACTGTTAAATTATTTTTTTTTATTGAGTCAGAAATCCACTTATCAAGAGGACCAGAATTGCCGATACAAGTAGTACAACCATATCCAACTAGATTAAAACCAATTTCGTTAAGATATTCTGTTAAACCTGATTTATCTAAATAATCACTAACCACTTTGCTTCCAGGAGCTAAACTTGTTTTTACCCATGGTTTTACTTTTAATCCATATTCAATAGCTTTTTTAGCTACTAAACCAGCAGCTATCATAACATTGGGGTTTGAAGTATTGGTACAACTAGTTATTGCTGCAATAACAATATCTCCTGAAATTAATTCATTTTCATTACTTCTAGGTCTTTCACTTAAATTAAAATTTGAAGTAAATGAATTTTTAATATCATTTAATAATACTTTATCTTGCGGTCTTTTTGGGCCGGCAATAGTCGGTCCAACTTTATTTAAATTGAAGTTTATAACTTCGTCAAAGTTATAGTTAGCATTTTCATCTAAAAATAAATTTTGCAATTTGCTATATTGGTTTACAATATTCAAATGCTGATCACTTTTGCCAGTTAATTTTAAATAATTTATGGTTTCAATATCGGTAGGAAAAAAACCGCAAGTCGCTCCGTATTCAGGTGCCATATTAGAAATAGTCGCCCTATCAGCAAGTGATAAATTTTTTAAACCTGAACCAAAAAATTCTACAAACTTCCCTACCACTCCATGAGTTCTTAATTTTTCTGTAATCGTTAATACCAAATCGGTAGCTGTAATTCCTTCATTTAAATTACCATTGACTTCAAAGCCAACTATTTTTGGAACATTCATAGATATTGGCTGTCCAAGCATAGCTGCTTCCGCTTCTATACCACCAACACCCCATCCTAAAATAGAAAGAGCGTTTACCATAGTAGTGTGGCTATCGGTGCCGACTACTGAGTCTGGATAGATTAAATTTGTCTGACCATCATTTTTTACCCAAATAGTTTGAGAGATATTTTCTAAATTAACTTGATGACAAATTCCAGCACCGGGAGGAACTAAATAAAAATTATCAAATGAATTTTGTCCCCACTTCAAAAACTGATATCTTTCTTTGTTTCTTAAAAATTCTTTTTCAACGTTTTTTTCAAATGAATCAGGAGAACCAAAATTATCAACTATGACAGAATGATCAATTACTAAATCAACCCTAGACTTTGGATTTATTATCTTTGGATCGATATTTTTTTTTAAAAGTGCATCTCTCATTGCAGCTAAATCTGCAATAGCAGGCACTCCTGTAAAATCCTGCATAAGTACACGAGTAGGATGAAAAAAAATCTCTAATAAATCATTGTTCGTATTTATGTTTTTGCAAAAATTAATTATAATTTCTGATGTAATAGAAGATTCATCTTCATTTCTTATCAAATTTTCTAAAAGAATTTTTTTTGTAACTGGAACCCTATTTAAGTTGAAACCTAATTCATTTGAAAGCTTATTTAGGTCATAATATGAATAAATATGGTCACCAATTGTTATATTTTTTAAAGTTTTGAAAGTATCCAATGAAAACATTTTTCTACAGTTATTTAGTGCAAAAATTTTAATTTTTTTTTAAATTATAAACTTTCTTTAAAAAAAATGCCAATAAAGTTATTAGTTTTCTGGGAAATTTTATCAATGTATACAAAATATAATTATTTTTATCTTTATTAAGATAATTGATTCAAAATTAAAATATTTAACAAAAATTATCATAAAAAGTAAGTTATTGACTTTGAGCGTAAGTTTTGGGAAAAATATTCAGCCTTTTATGTTTGTCACCTTAATAAGTGGCTTGGAGGGAAGGTTCCTCCGCAATAACAATGTAATAAGGAGCATTAAATGGCAAAGAAAAGAAAAAAGGCAGCTAAAAAGAAAGCTGCACCTAAGAAAAGAAGAAAAGCAGCACCTAAAAGAAAAAAAGCTGCTAAAAAGAAAGCTGCACCTAAAAGAAGAAAAAAAGCAGCTCCTAAAAAGAAAAAGAAAGCTGCTAAAAAAAGAAGAAGAAGATAGCCAATATTTCTGTCTTTTAAATAAACTTTTTTTAACATCTACTTTTCTTAAAAATAGAGGTTTTAAATCTCAAATTAACGGGGTATTTTGCCCCGTTTTTTTTTTACTTTTTTTTAAAATTTTTTAGGTTAAATCTTAAGTATGCTAATTGCTAACAATCTATCATATAGAAGAAAAGATCGAATTATATTCAATAATTTAAACATTTCTCTAAGTCCTAAAAAAATTATACAAATTAGAGGCAGAAATGGAATAGGAAAAACAACTCTGATTAAAGTTTTGTCTAATATTCTAGTACCTATTGAAGGAGAAATTTATTGGAATGGAAAAAATATAAGTAAAGATATTTATAATTATTATAACAGTTTTACTTTAATTATGGATATTAACACCTCAAAAAAGGATATGACGGTAAAAGAAAATATAAATTTTTGGATTAAGTTGTTTAGATCAAAAATAGACTTAAAGGAAATAGATATGACTTTAAATTCTCTAGGTATGTCTAGTTACGAAAATATATTTGTTAAACATTTATCTTATGGTGAAATAAGAAGGTTAGAACTAATTAGACTAATTATAGAAAAAAAGAAATTTTGGATCATTGATGAACCTTATTTAGGTCTAGACAATGAAATGATTCAAATTCTTAATGAAACATTTAAAAGACATGCGGAGCAAGATGGCTTAATTCTATTTTCTTCACATTTAAGTCCACAAATTCCAAAAATACAACAACTTGAAATGATAGATCATGCAAACATTTAGAGCTTTAATCAATATTTTTATTAGGGAGTATTTGATTACTTTTCGAAATTTTTATGACATTTTAAGCATAATAATGTTTTTTATATTTGGAATTTTAATATTTGTTTTTTCAATTGGGCCAGAAAAAGAAATTTATAGCAAAATAGGTATTGGTATTATTTGGACATTATTATTATTAAGCACTAATTTATCAATAAAAAAACTTTTTCATGATGATTTTAATGATGGAGGATTGATATTATTTAAACTAAGTGGTATTTCAATTGAAGTAGTAGTAATTATTAAAACTTTGGCGGTATGGATTTTTTTTCAGTTGCCTTTTTTAGCAATAATTCCAATTTCTTGCATAATTTTAAATATTGAATTTAGTAAAATGTATTTATTAATGTTGACATTTGTAATTAGTTCACCAATTTTAACAAATATTGCTTCTATTTCGAGTGCAATGAATTTATTAAACGAAAAAAATTTTACTATAGGAAGTCTTATAATCATGCTTTTAAGTATTCCGGTAATAATTTTTAGTGTTAATTTAATCAACTCTTCTGATGAATTAATTAATCCGCAAATGAATATTTTAATAGGTATTTTGTTGTTTTTTTTAGCTATAACCCCTTGGGCAAGCTCTGCGTGCATAAAAATCGCCCTAAATAATAAATAATGTTTAATATTCTATTCAACCCAATATCTTTTAAGAACTTTTTCAACAAACTTATCTTGCCCCTTACTGTAATATTTATTTTAACATTTTCTTTAGGAATTTTTATTGTTTTTTTCGTCTCTCCAGATGATTATCAACAAAAAGAAACAGTAAAAATAATGTATATTCATGTGCCTTCAGCTTGGTTAGCTTTGATGATTTTTTCAATAATGACCATCTATAGTATAATAGCTTTAGCTTTTAAAATTCCGTTTGGCTTTATTGTTAATTCCGCTTTAGCGCCTATTGGTGCTTCTTTTACACTAATATGTATAGTTACTGGATCATTATGGGGCAAACCAATGTGGGGGACATGGTGGGTTTGGGATGCAAGACTTACATCAGTACTAATTTTATTTTTGATCTATTTGATCATAATTATGTTTAAAAGATCCTTTTCAAATACAGAAGTTGGGGAAAAAATTACAGCAATTTTTATAATTATAAGTTCAATTAATATACCAATCATAAAATTTTCAGTTGATTGGTGGAATACTTTACATCAACCAGCTAGTATCAGTAAACTTTCCTCTCCATCTATTGATTCTAGTATGCTCTGGCCATTGATTATAATGACATTATCTTTTTTTTTATTGGCATTCATCTTAAGTATAATAAGGTTACAAAGTGAAATTCATGATAGAAAAAAACGAATTTTTTAATTGGGACCATAAGTCTCAAATATAAGTATTTTTAATTATTTAAAATTTGATATCTTTATAAAATGTATTTTTGGTATATCTTT
>MDTE01014258.1_pt1 | contig 19801 bp, 26 predicted proteins | sample 811231 | NCBI WGS metagenome assembly MDTE01 (sample SAMN05326651, study PRJNA326480) | marine metagenome | isolation source: seawater | place: Indian Ocean: Red Sea | collected 2010 | reverse complement strand
TGGACTTATGGTGAAATTAAAAAACCTGAAACAATTAATTACAGAACATTTAGACCTGAAAAAGATGGTTTATTTTGTGCTAGGATTTTTGGACCTATAAAAGATTATGAGTGCTTATGTGGAAAATATAAGCGAATGAAATTCAGAGGAATAATATGTGAAAAATGTGGTGTTGAAGTTACAAAATCTAATGTTCGAAGAGAAAGAATGGGACATATTAATCTTGCTACTCCAGTAGCTCATATTTGGTTTTTAAAATCATTACCTAGTAGAATTGCATTGGCTGTCGACATGAAATTAAAAGAAGTTGAAAGAGTTTTATATTTTGAGAACTTTATAGTAATTGAACCTGGTTTAACTGGATTACAAAAAAACCAACTTCTTAATGAAGAAGAACTAGTAAAATATCAAGATGAGTTTGGCGAGGAATCATTTACAGCAGGAATTGGTGCTGAAGCAGTTTTGGAAATGCTTAAAAACCTAGACTTAAATTTAGAAAGAAAAAATCTAGCAGACTACATAAAGGAAACTAAATCTAAAGTTAATGAGGAAAGAGCAATTAAAAGATTAAAACTTATTGAGTCCTTTATTGAAACAGGCCAAAAACCAGAATGGATGATTATGACGGTTGTTCCAGTAATTCCGCCGGAACTTAGACCTTTAGTTCCTTTAGATGGAGGAAGATTCGCTACTTCAGACTTAAATGACTTATATAGAAGGGTAATTAATCGAAATAACCGATTAAAAAGATTAATGGATTTGAAAGCTCCTGACATAATCGTTAGGAATGAAAAAAGAATGCTACAAGAGTCCGTTGATGCATTATTTGATAATGGAAGACGGGGTAGAGTAATTACTGGAACAGGAAAAAGACCTCTAAAATCTCTTGCGGAAATGCTTAAAGGCAAACAAGGAAGATTTAGGCAAAATTTATTAGGAAAACGTGTAGATTACTCGGGAAGATCAGTCATAGTTGTAGGTCCTGATTTAAAATTACATGAGTGTGGCCTTCCAAAAAAAATGGCTTTAGAATTATTTAAACCCTTTTTATATGCCAGACTTAATAAATTAGGTCTAGCATCTACAATAAAACAAGCAAAAAAACTTGTTGAAAAAGAAACTAATGCCGTATGGGACGCTTTAGAACTAATAGTTAGAGAGCATCCTGTTCTTCTGAATAGAGCTCCAACACTTCATAGACTAGGTGTTCAAGCATTTGAGCCAAAGTTAATTGAGGGTGACGCTATAGAATTACATCCTTTAACTTGTGCAGCATTTAATGCAGATTTTGATGGTGACCAAATGGCTGTGCATGTTCCATTAAGCTTAGAGGCACAACTTGAAGCTCGAATATTAATGCTTTCTACAAACAATATTTTATCGCCATCTAACGGCAAACCTATAATAGTCCCAAGTCAGGATATGATTTTAGGTATTTACTATTTATCACAGGAACCATTAACTGAAAAACCATCAGGATATTTTTTGGATGCAGATCAAATAGAATTCGCATTATCTTCTGGTCAAATTAAAGTACACAGTACTATAATTTCAAGATTTGAGACTTTAGATGAAAATGGAAATAAAAAATATGAAAAATATACTTCAACAGCTGGAAGATTTTTACTAGCAAACTTACTACCAAAAAATTCCAACATAAAGTTTTCTTTAATAGACAGGTTGCTACCTAAAAAAGTGGTATCAGAAATTATTGATATTGTATTTAGATTTTGTGGTCAAAAAACTACAGTAATTTTTTGTGATAAATTAAAAGATCTAGGGTTTAAACATGCATTCAAAGCTGGTATTTCCTTTGGAAAAGATGATTTAGTAATTCCACAGAGTAAAACACAACTCATAGAAGATACTAAAAAATTAATTGCTGACTATGAGACACAATACTCTGAAGGTTTAATCACTAGGGGTGAAAAATACAATAAAGTAGTGGATGCCTGGTCGAAATGTACAGATAGAGTTGCAGGTGAAATGATGAAGGGTATTTCAGCTACTGAAAAGACTTCAGACGGATTAAAAATAAATTCAGTATTTATGATGGCAGATAGTGGTGCAAGAGGATCAGCAGCTCAAATGAAACAATTAGCAGGAATGAGAGGGTTAATAGCTAAACCATCAGGTGAAATTATTGAAAGTCCGATTATTTCTAATTTTAAAGAAGGCTTAACAGCTTTAGAGTATTTCAATTCTACTCATGGAGCTAGAAAAGGATTGGCTGATACTGCTTTGAAAACAGCAAGTTCTGGATATTTAACAAGAAGATTATGTGACGTAGCTCAAGACTTAACAATCACAAAAATGAAATGTGATGATCCAGGCTTTATAGAATTATCTGAAATTTTAGAGGGAGGAAATGTTGTTGTGAGTTTGTCTGAAAGATCTTTGGGCAGGGTAACAGCTGGGGATGTTAAAAATCCTATAACTGGAGATATAATATTAAAAAAATCTTCAATGATTGATGAAGCTGCTTGTGATCAAATAGATGCGGCTGGTATAAAATCAATAAAAGTTTATTCAGTAATGACTTGTAGTTCAAAAGAAGGTGTTTGTGCAACTTGTTACGGTAGAGATTTATCAAGAGGTAAAATGGTCCATGTTGGAGAAGCAATAGGTATGATATCAGCACAGTCAATTGGAGAACCTGGTACTCAATTAACTATGAGAACATTTCATGTTGGAGGCACAGCTTCTGTAAAACAAGATTCTCAAATTATAACAAAAAATGAAGGAACTTTAAAAATTATAAATTCAAATATTTTAGAAGACTCCAAGAAAAATTTAATAGTAATGGGTAGAAATACACAGTTATCTATAGAGGATGATAACGGTGTTCAAATAGCAGTCTATAAAGTTGCTTATGGCTCAAGATTATTCTTTAAGAATGATGATAAAGTAAAAGCTAACACAAAAATTTGTGAGTGGGATCCTTACACAACACCTGTAATCGCAGAAAAAAGTGGAATAGCAAGTTATATAGATTTAATTGATGGAGTTTCGATTCAAGAGACAACAGATGATGCGACAGGAATTTCCTCAAAATCTGTAATAGATTGGAGATCTCAATCGAAAAGTACTGATTTAAAACCTAGAATTACTCTAAGAGATGAGAAAGGCAATGTTATAAAGAAGGCTGATGATAATGAAGCAAGATATTATTTAGTCCCTGATTCAATTTTATCTGTGAAAGATGGTCAAAAAGTTTCTGCTGGTGATGTAATTGCAAGACTTCCAAAAGAAACAACTAAAACAAAAGATATTACTGGTGGATTACCAAGAGTTGCTGAATTATTTGAAGCGAGAAAAGCAAAAGATAGTGCAATAATAGCTGAAAATGATGGTCAAGTAGTATTTGGCAAAGAAGTTAGAGGAAAACAGAGAGTTTCGATAGTGCCAGAAGATGGATCTGAACCTTCAAATTATTTGATACCGAAAGGAAAGCATATCAATTTTAATCAAGGTGAAAAAATCAAGAAGGGTGAATATTTGTTAGATGGACAACCTTTGCCTCATGATATTTTGAGAATAATGGGAATCAAAGATTTAACTGAATATTTCGTGAACCAAGTTCAAGAGGTTTACAGGTTACAGGGAGTTATAATAAATGATAAACATATAGAAACAATTTTAAGACAAATGCTTAAAAAAGTAGAGGTTAAAAATTCAGGAGATTCATCTTATCTACCAGGAGAAATAGTTGATAGAATTAAATTTGATAAAAATAACGAAAAACTTAAATCCGATGGTAAAATACCTGCATTAGGAGAAAGAGTGTTGATGGGAATAACAAAAGCCTCTCTTCAAACCGAGTCATTTATATCTGCAGCTTCATTTCAAGAAACTACTAGAGTTTTGACCGATGCAGCAATTAAGGGCAAAATTGATCCATTAATAGGTTTAAAAGAAAATGTTATAGTAGGTAGATTAGTGCCAGCAGGCACTGGTAACATTAAAAATAGATGGAATAAAAAAGCCTTGGAGGATGATAATAAGTTCTTATCAGAGCAGGAAAAAATTGAACCTTCAGAAACGCCCGTAAATCAATAAAAAAACAACCTAAGATATATAGTTTTAGTTTGACAAAGTCCCATTATTAAGTATTTTGGCGATGTTTTTGGTTGGAATGTAGTGTTAATCGTAGACACTAAACGCTGCCATAATTAACCTGTCAGTTATTTCTTTCAAAAACATTTAATACAAAAATTTATGCCAACAATTAACCAGTTATTAAAAAACAAAAGAGTAAAACAAAGTAAAAGAAATAAGGTTCCAGCATTACAAAAGCAACCTTTAAAAAGAGGAGTATGTGTAAAAGTATATACAACAACTCCTAAAAAACCTAACTCTGCATTGAGAAAGGTTGCTAGAGTAAGATTATCAAATGGTTTTGAAGTAACAGCATATATACCTGGTGAAGGTCATAATTTGCAGGAACATTCAGTAGTTTTAATAAGAGGCGGTAGAGTTAAAGATTTACCCGGTGTTAGATATCATATTTTAAGAGGCAATCTTGATACTCAAGGCGTAGCTAATAGAAAAAAACGAAGATCTTTGTACGGCACTAAAAAAGGTAAATAATCTATGTCTAGAAAAAAAACACAGCCTAAAAAAAAAATAATTCCTGATCCAAAATATAATTCTACAATTATTCCAAAATTAATTAATAATATTATGTATGACGGCAAAAGAGGGGTGGCAGCAAAGATAGTTTACGATGCTATAGAAAAGATAAAATCAAAAACTAAAGATGAACCAATCAATATATTTAATGAGGCTATAAATAACATTAAACCTACTGTCGAAGTAAGATCAAGAAGAGTTGGTGGTGCCACGTATCAAGTTCCTGTAGAGGTGAAAAGTAAAAGAGCTCAAGCATTAGCAATAAGATGGTTGATAGACTCAGCTAGAAAAAGAAAAGATAAACATATGTCAGATAAAATTTTCAATGAGCTTTTTGATGCTTATGAAAATAAAGGAGCAGCTGTTAAAAAAAGAGAGGATGTGCATAAAATGGCTGAATCAAATAAAGCTTTTGCACATTTTAGATGGTAATTTCTTTATGCCGAGAACTCACACTTTAGATAAATATAGAAATATTGGTATCATGGCTCACATTGATGCTGGAAAAACCACTACTACAGAAAGAATTTTGTATTACACTGGTAAAAGTCATAAAATAGGTGAAGTACATGATGGCGCTGCAACAATGGATTGGATGGAACAAGAACAAGAAAGAGGAATAACAATTACATCAGCTGCAACAACATGTTTTTGGCAAGATCATAGAATAAATATTATAGATACGCCAGGTCACGTAGATTTTACAATTGAAGTTGAAAGATCATTAAAAGTATTAGATGGTGCTGTCGCAGTTTTTGACGGAGTTGCTGGTGTAGAACCTCAGTCTGAAACAGTTTGGAGGCAAGCTGATAAATATAAAGTTCCAAGAATATGTTTTGTAAATAAATTAGATAGAACAGGCGCTGATTTCTTCAGATGTGTTGAAATGATAAAGGATAGATTAGGAGCTAAACCTTTAGTTCTTCAGGTACCTATAGGCATTGAGTCTTCTTTAACTGGTGTTGTTGATCTTGTTAAGATGAAAGCACAAGTCTGGAAAAATGAGGCCCTTGGTGCGGAATGGGAATATAAAGATATTCCTGAGGAATTAAAAGAAATTTCACAAAAGTATAGAACTGAACTTGTTGAACTAGCTGTAGAGCAAGATGAAAAACTGATGGAAGCATATTTAAATGGTGACGAAATTAATGAAGAAGATTTAATTAGTTGTATAAGAAAGGGAACCTTAAGCTTTAATTTTGTACCAGTTTTAACTGGTTCAGCTTTTAAAAATAAAGGTGTTCAACCATTATTAGATGCGGTTGTTCATTATCTTCCGAGTCCTGTTGATATTGGTTCTATCAAAGGTACCAAAGTTGGTTCAGATGAGGAAATAGATATGAAATTTGATGATAATGCCTCTTTTTCAGCGCTGGCATTTAAAGTAGCTAATGACCCTTTTGTTGGTTCATTAACTTTTATTCGTGTTTATTCTGGAACAATTAAATCTGGAACAGCAATTTATAATTCCTCAACTGATAAAGAGGAAAGGGTTGGAAGAATGCTGTTAATGCACGCTAATTCCAGAGAGGACATTAAAGAGGCAAACGCTGGTGATATAGTTTCTTTAGCTGGATTAAAAAATACAATGACTGGCCATACTCTTTGTAATAAGGATAATCAAGTTTTATTAGAGCCTATGGAATTTCCAGATCCAGTAATTGAAATTGCAGTAGAACCAAAGACTAAAGGTGACCAAGAAAAAATGGGTGAGGCATTAGCAAGATTAGCAAAAGAAGATCCATCATTTAGAGTTTCATCTGATGAAGAGTCTGGTCAAACAATAATCAAAGGAATGGGTGAATTACATTTAGATATTATCGTTGATAGAATGAAGAGAGAATTTAAAGTAGAAGCAAATGTAGGAGCTCCACAAGTTGCTTACAGAGAAACTATAGAGAATACAGCTGAGTTTGAATATATTCATAAAAAACAAAGTGGTGGTGCTGGACAATTTGCAAAAGTAAAACTACTTGTAGAACCTCAAGAACCCGGCAAAGGAAGACTTGTAGAAAGCGCTATAAAGGGTGGAGCAATCCCAAAAGAATTTATTCCTGGAGTTGAAAAAGGTATTGAAACTGTTTCAGATAGCGGAATTTTAGCTGGTTTTCCTTTAATTGATTATAAAGTAACAATTGTTGATGGATTACATCATGATGTTGACTCAAGTGTATTAGCTTTTGAATTAGCTAGCCGTGCTTGTTTTAAAGAGGCATGTTCACAAGGAAGACTAAAGCTTTTAGAGCCTATAATGAGAGTTGAAGTTGTTACGCCTGAGGATTACATGGGCGATGTAATTGGGGATTTAAATAGTAGAAGAGGACAAATAAGCACTCAGGAGCAAAGAGGAAATGCTACTGTTATTACAGCTATGGTGCCTTTAGCAAATATGTTTGGATATATAAATAGTCTTAGATCAATGTCTCAAGGAAGAGCTCAGTATTCAATGTTTTTTGACCATTATTCAAAAGTTCCTCAAAATGTTCAAGATGAAGTGACTAAAAAGGTTGCAGGATAATTATGGAAAAACAAAATATTAGAATAAAATTAAAAGCTTATGATAATAAAGTTTTAGATGCTTCAACCGAGGAAATAGTTAATACAGTTAAAAGAACTGGAGCTACAATTAAAGGACCAATTCCTTTACCAACAAAAATAGAGAGATATACTGTTTTAAGATCACCTCATATAGATAAAAAAAGTAGAGAACAATTTGAGTCAAGAACACACAAACGACTTATAGATATTGTTGAACCAACACCACAAACTGTAGAGGCTTTAATGAAGTTAGATCTCGCCTCGGGTGTAGATGTGGAGATAAAGATATAAATATGAGTGAAATAGCTTTATTAGGAAAAAAGATTGGAATGACTAGAGAGTTTTATAAAACAGGTCAACTAGTTCCTGTAACAGTTTTGAAAATTGAAAAGGCCAGAGTGATACACGTCATTGAGGAAGAGAAGAGGGGCTATAAAGCTGTTCAATTAGGATATGGAAAAATAAAAAACTCTAAACTTACAAAATCAATGAAAGGTTATTTTGCAAAAAAGAAAACTGAAGCAAAAAAAAGATTAAAAGAATTTAAAGTTAAAGATATTGAGAACTTTAAAGAAGGAAATGAATTTGGCTTAGAAATATTCAAAGATATCAAATTTGTAGATACTAGATCTAAAACAATAGGAAAAGGTTTTGCTGGAGCAATGAAAAGACATAATTTTGGAGGATTAAGGGCAACTCATGGAGTTTCAATTTCACATAGATCTCACGGATCTACAGGTCAAAGACAGGATCCAGGCAAAGTATTTAAAGGAAAAAAAATGGCTGGCCATATGGGAGATAAGTTGAGAACAATGCAAAATATAGAAATTATTAAAACTGATTTAGATAATGAATTGCTTTATTTAAAGGGTTCTATACCTGGTCCAAAAAATAGCGAAGTGATGGTAAAAAAATCTGTAAAAAATATTAACAAACTTACTATAGAAGAAAAAATAAAAGCTGCTGATGAAGCTAAAAAAACACCTGAGAAAAAGAAAAAATAATGAAAATTGATAAAATAGATTTAGCTGGAAAAAAAGTTGCAATAGAAGTTTTAGATAAAATTTTTTCTGCGAAAATAAATAAAAAATTAGTCAATGCAGTTCTTTATAAAACTAATGCAAATTATAAAGGTAGACACGCTAAAACGAAGCAACAAAATGAAGTATCTGGACCTACATCAAAGATTTACGCTCAAAAAGGGACAGGAGGTGCAAGACATGCAAGCAGAAAAGCACCTATTTTCGTTGGTGGTGGTATTGCACACGGGCCAAAGGGTGAACTTGCATATAAAATTAGAAAATTGAATAAAAGTGAAAAAAAATTAAGTGTTGCTTCATTAATTACTGAAAAAAATGTTAATAAAAATTTAATTATTTTCAGTGATTTTAGCAATGAAATTAAAAAAACAAAGGAAATGTGTTCGATTTTAAAAAAATTTGAAATTTTAAATTCATTGATAATTTTAGACAAAAGTTCGAAGGACAAAATTGAAAAATCTGTGAGAAATATTCCAAATATTAAAGTTACTGATGTTAATCATTTTAGTGCTTTTGACATAGTTAAATTTAAAAAAATTGTATTTACAGAAACTTCAGTAAAAGAATTAGAAAAGAGATACTCCTAATGAATAAAATTCATTTATACGATAAAATTTTGTTCCCAATGATTACTGAAAAATCAACAAATCTTTCAGATCAAAACAAGATAGTATTTAAAGTTAAATCCAAAGCTAACAAGAAAAATTTAAAAAGTAATATAGAAAAAATTTTTAAGGTAAATGTTATTAAAATAAATATTATAAATAAACAAAGTAGAACTAAACTTACTAGAGGTAAAAAAGTTAAAATTTCTGGATATAAAAAGGCAATAATAACATTAAAAAAGGGTCAAAGCATAGATTTGACTACAGGAGTATAAACCTATGGCATTAAAAACATTTAAACCTTATACAAAATCAACAAGAGGTACAATTTTGGTAGATAGGGACGGTTTATGGAAAGGAAAACCATTTAAAAAATTAGTTTCTCCAAAAAATTCAATGAAAGGAAGAAATAACAATGGACACATAACCTCTGTAAATAGAGCAGGTGGTCATAAAAAGATGTATAGGCATGTGGATTTTTATAGAAAAAAATTTGATATACCAGCAAATGTTGAGAGAATTGAATATGATCCAAATAGATCTTGTTACATAATGTTAGTAAAATTTGAGGATAATACATTTGCATATTATTTAGCTCCTCAAAAAATTAAAGTAGGTGATAAAATTGAAAACGGTTCAAAAAAAGAGATTAAAATTGGAAATTGTATGCCATTACAAGATATTCCAGTAGGAATAGATATTCATAATGTTGAAATTCAACCAGGTGCTGGTGGAAAACTTGCTAGATCAGCAGGAACATCAGTTACAATTAGTGGATTAGATGGAAATTATACCTTAATTAAACTTTCCTCAGGTGAGGTTAGAAAGATAGACTCAAGATCATTAGCCACAATAGGTGTATTAAGTAACCCAGATCAAAAGAATATAAAAATTGGGAAAGCAGGTAGATCTAGATGGTTAGGTAGAAGACCACACACAAGAGGTGTTGTTAAAAATCCTGTTGACCATCCCCATGGTGGAGGTGAAGGTAAAACAGCTGGAGGAAGACATCCAGTTTCACCAAAAGGTCAATCAGCTAAAGGTTTGAAAACAAGAGATAATAAAAGAACTGATAAATTCATCGTGAGAAGAAGAAAGAAGAGAAAGGATTAATTAATGGCTAGAGCAGTTTGGAAAGGACCCTTTGTTGAAGAAAGTTTAATGATTAAGGTAGATAAATATAAAAATGACTCAAAAAAAATACCAATAAAGACATGGTCCAGAAAGTCAACAATAATACCAGATTTTGTAGGAGTAAGTTTTTTAATTTACAATGGAAAAAAATTTATTCCTATAACTGTCTCAGAAGATATGGTTGGACATAAATTAGGAGAATTTGCTCCAACTAGAACTTTTTTTGGACATACGCCAGCTGATAAAAAAGCTAAACCTGCTGAGGCAACGGATAAAAAATAATTATGAGTAAAAAAAAGAAAATTGTTAATAATAAAAATAAAACAGTTAGATCTATAAACAACAATATTAGATCAAGTGTCAGAAAATTAAATCCAATCTTAAAAGGTATTGTTGGTAAAAAGGTCGATATTGCAATTAGAGATTTACAATTTTCTGAAAAAAGAATTTCAAGAGATATAAGAAAAACTATCAACTCTGCAGTAGCCAATGCTGAAAATAATTTTCAATATGATATTGATAATTTAATTGTAAAAGAGGCATATTGTGGAAAAAAAATTATAATGAAAAGATTTAGACCAAGAGCAAAAGGTAGAGCTGCGCCAATTTTGAAACCTTATTCAACAGTGACAATAATTTTATCAGAGATTAAAAAAATGGAGAGTCATGGGACAAAAAGTTAATCCAGTAGGATTCAGATTAGGTGTTAATAGAGGTTGGGACTCTGTCTGGTATGCTAAGAAGAAAGATTTTGGTAATTATTTGATCGAAGATTATAAAATCAGAGAGTATGTTAAGAAAAACGTTATTAATTCTGGTGTTTCAAAAGTGATGATAGAAAGAACATCGAACAAATGTTATGTAACAATTTATACTTCTAGACCTGGTTTTGTAATTGGAAAAAAAGGTAGTGATATTGATAAGATTAAGAATAATTTATCTAAGTTCACTAAAAATGAGGTTACCTTAAATATAAAAGAGGTAAAGAAACCTGAGACTAATGCTTATTTAGTAGCTGAAAATATAGCTCAACAACTTGTTAAAAGAATTTCTTATAGAAGAGCCATGAAAAGAGCTATGCAATCTTGCTTACGTTTAGGTGCAAAAGGTATAAAAGTTTCTTGCAGTGGAAGACTTGGAGGAAATGAAATCGCAAGAACAGAATGGTTAAGAGATGGAAGTATTCCATCACACACATTAAGAGCAGATATAGACTATGCTGAAGCTGAAGCACTAACTACATATGGAATTATTGGAATTAAAGTATGGATTTATAAAGGAGAAGTTTTTGCAAAAGAATTTAGCCAAGAGACAAACAAAATAGTAGAAAAAGAGAGTAAATAATTATGTTACAACCAGTTAGAACAAAATGGAGAAAAGCTCATAAAGGTCGTATTCACGGTAATGCATCTAGAGCAAACTTTATAAATTATGGAGCTTTTGCACTTAAAGCAATGTCTCCGGAAAGAGTTACTGGGAAACAAATAGAAGCTGCTCGGGTGGCTTTAACAAGACATATGAAAAGACAAGGAAGAGTTTGGACAAGAATATTTCCAAATATTCCCGTGTCAAAAAAACCAATAGAAGTTAGAATGGGAAAAGGTAAAGGATCTCCAGAATATTATGCTTGTAGGGTTAAACCAGGAAGAATTCTTTTTGAAGTCGATGGTGTTTCAGAACAAATAGCTAAAGAAGCGCTTTATAAAGCATCAGCAAAATTACCTATAAAAACAAAAACAATAAAAAGATTTGCATAATGAAAAAAAAAGAAATTAAAAAATTCAGTAAGGATGAAATATTAAAAAATATTGAAAAATTAAAAAAAGATTTGTTTAATTTTAGATTTCAAAAAGTGAATTCTCAAATAGCAAATCCTTCAAAAATTGGTGAAACAAAAAAAAATATAGCTAGATTGAAAACATTATTAAAAGGAAAAATTAATGCCTAAAAAAATATTAACAGGAATTGTTGTAAGTGATAAACCAAATAAAACAGTTACAGTGATGGTAGAAAGAAAATTTTCACATCCTGTTTTAAAAAAAGTTATAAGAGTTAAAAAGAAGTATAATGCTCATGATGAAAACAATAAGTTTAAAACTGGTGATAAGGTTTCAATAATTGAGAGCAAGCCATACTCAAAAAACAAAAAATTTCAGGTGATGGAGAATAACAAATAATGATACAAGTACAAACAGAGTTGGAAGTAGCTGACAATACTGGTGCAAAAAAAATTGAGTGCATTAAGGTATTAGGTGGTTCAAAAAGAAGATATGCTAGTATTGGTGACACAATTGTTATTGCAGTAAAAGAGGCAATTCCTAAAGGAAAAGTTAAAAAAGGATCAGTTCATAAGGCTGTGGTGGTAAGAGTTAAAAAGGGTATTCATAGAGATGATGGTTCGAAAGTTAAATTTGATAATAATGCAGCTGTATTGGTTGATGACAAAGGTGAGCCAGTAGGTACTAGAATATTTGGACCTGTTACAAGAGAATTAAGAAATAGAGGTCAAATGAAAATAATTTCATTAGCTCCAGAGGTTCTATAATGATTAAAAAAGGTTTTAAGGTTAAAGTTTTAGTTGGTAAAGATAAAAATAAAGAAGGAGAAGTAATTGAGATTGATAGATCTAACAATCGAGCTAAAGTGAAAGAAATCAATATGGTAAAAAAACATGTTAAAACAACAAAAGAAAAAAAAGGTGGAATTTTTACTAAAGAAAGTTTTATTAATTTATCAAATCTAAAATTAATTGATGAAAAAGCAAAAATTATTAAGAAAGAGGCTAAAAAATAATGCAACCTAGATTAAAAGAATTATATCTTAAAGAAATTAAACCATCTTTGAAAAACCAATTTGGTTTAAAAAATCTTTACATGGGTCCAAAAATTGAAAAAATTATATTAAACATGGGTCTAGGTATTGATGGAAATGACTCAAAAATTTTAAAATCATGTGAGGAGGATTTAGCCAAAATTACTGGACAAAAACCAGTGATTACGAAGTTTAAAAAATCTGTCGCTAATTTTAAAACAAGAAAAGGATCTAATGCAGGTTTAAAAGTAACACTAAGAAAAAACAAGATGTATGAATTTTTAGATAGACTGGTAAATATAGCTTTACCAAGGATTAAAGATTTTAGAGGTTTATCTCCAGAGTCTTTTGACAAATTTGGCAATTATACCTTTGGAATTAAAGAACACATTATCTTTCCAGAAGTTAGTTTCGATAGGGCAGACAAAGTAAGAGGTTTAGATATAGTCATTGTAATATCGTCAAAAAATAAAGAACACAGTTTTGCTCTTTTAGAAAAACTAAATTTTCCATTTATAAAAAAAGGAGATAATTAATCATGGCTAAGTTGAGTTCAGTAAATAAGAATAATAAAAGGATAAAATTGTCAAATCAATTTTATAAAAAAAGACAAAAACTGAAAAAAATAATTATGAATAAAAAACTTCCTTTAGAAGAAAGATTTAAAGCTCAACAAAAATTATCAAAATTACCTCGAAATTCTGCAAAGAATAGAGTTATGAATAGATGTCAAATTACAGGTAGACCTCACGGCGTGTATAGAAAATTAAAAATTTCAAGAATTGCATTAAGACAACTTGGTTTACAAGGAAAAATACCTGGTTTGGTTAAATCAAGTTGGTAGAAAGGATATTATGAGTTTAAGTGACCCAATAGGAGATATGATTGCAAGAATTAAAAACGCTCAACAAAGAAATCATAAAAAGGTTGAATTACCATCATCTAATTTTAAAACAAAAATAGCTAATATTTTAAAAAATGAAGGGTTTATTAAAAACTTTGAAATTATTGATAATAATAAAAAACCTTTGTTATCACTAGAATTAAAATATCATTCAGGAAATCCTGTAATAAGTAACTTTGAGAGGGTTTCTAAACCAGGTAGACGAATTTTTTCAAGTGCTGAGAGTTTACCAAAGATAAACAACGGTCTAGGTATAGCAATAGTCTCAACTCCAAAAGGTGTAATGACCGATATTGATGCTAGAAAACAAAAAGTGGGTGGGGAAATTATTTGTAAGGTATTTTAATTATGTCTAAAATTGGAAAGATAAATATTGTTATTCCAGAAAAAGTAAAAGTTGCATTAGCTGGGAATATTTTAAACATTGAAGGACCACTTGGTAAAAAATCTTTAGATATTGACTTAGATATTTTTAATCTTGATATTAAAGATGGAAAAGAAATTTCCATTAAACCAAAAAAAATTGATCAAAATACAAAGAGATTATGGGGAATGAAACGAAGCTTAATAAATAATGCAGTAATAGGATCAAGCAAAGGATATGAAAAAATATTAGAATTAGTTGGAGTGGGTTACAGAGCTTCATTGAAGGGAAATCAATTAAATCTTCAACTGGGTTATAGTCACGATATTAATTATGATATTCCAGAAGGTATTAAAATTACTGTAGAAAAACAAACTACATTAAAAATTACAGGATCAGATAAACAGCTTGTTGGATTAGTAGCTTCAAAAATAAAAACATTAAGAACAATTGAGCCTTATAAAGGAAAAGGTATTAGAGAAAAAGGTCAATATATTTTAAAAAAAGAGGGGAAGAAGAAATAATGAAATTGACCAAAAATATTAGAAAAAGATTTAGAGTTAGCAATAAATTAAAAAAAGTTGCATCAAAAGATAGATTTAGATTGAGTATATCTAGGTCCGCAAAAAATATATCTGCACAAATAATTGATGATACAAAAAGAGTTACTTTATTATCTGCTTCTTCAGTTGAAAAAGATATAAAAAACTCAAAATTAAAAAAAAGTGAATTATCAAAAGTTGTTGCTGAAAAGTTAGCCAAAAAAGCACAAGAAAAAAAGATTACAAAAATATTTTTTGATAGAGGTGTATATAAGTATCATGGTAGAATTAAGATATTTGCTGAAACTTTAAGAAAAAATGGAATGGAATTTTAATTATGGAAAATACTAAAGAACAAAAAACTGATGATATTATTGAAAAGTTAGTTCATATAAACAGGATTACTAAAGTAGTTAAAGGTGGTAGAAGATTTGGATTTTCAGCTTTAGTAGTAGTTGGAAATCAAGCAGGTAGAATTGGAATTGCGCACGCTAAAGCAAAACAGGTACCAGACGCAATTAAAAAAGCAAATGAAATGGCTAGAAGAAAATTAATTCATATACCTCTCAGAGAAGGAAGAACAATTCATCACGATGTTAAAGCAAAAGATGGTTCAGGACGAATTGTACTAAGGTCTGCTTCAAAGGGAACAGGTATTATTGCTGGAGGTCCAGTTAGAGCAGTTTGTGAAGTTTTGGGTGTTAAAGATATTGTTGCAAAATCAATGGGAACTTCTAATGCTCATAACGTAATCAGAGCAACAATGAAAGCCTTAATGAAACAAAATTCACCAAAACAAATATCATCAATTAGAAATAAAAAAATATCGGAAATAATAGAAAAAAGAGGATAATGATTACTTTAAATAAAAGAGAAAAAATTAATAAACCAAAAAAAAGGGTTGGTAGAGGAATTGGATCAGGAAAAGGAAAAACTTCTGGAAGAGGTGTAAAAGGTCAAAAGTCTAGATCTGGTGTAGCAATTAAAAGTTTTGAAGGTGGTCAAATGCCATTATATAGAAGACTTCCAAAAAGAGGTTTTAATCCTATAAAAAAACAGAAAATTGCAATTTTGAACTTAGATAAAATCCAAACATACATAAATAAAAAAACTATAAAAATTAATGACACAATAAATTCTAGTTTATTGATTAAACTTAAATTGATTAATAACAATTCAACAAAATTAAAAATTTTAGGGACTGGAAATATAAAAGATAAAGTAAATATTGAAGCAAATTTAGCCTCTAAATCTGCAGTTGAAAAATTAGAAAAAATCGGTGGATCAATTCAATTAAAAAAATAGGTTAATTTTAGATATGAGTGCCTCATCCTCAACAAATGATCTAAGGAACAGAATTTTGTTTACAATTGGTCTTTTAGCAGTTTATAGATTTGGTACTTTTGTTCCATTGCCAGGCATTGATCCTGAACAATTAAAAATATTAATGGAAGGTAATCAAAAAGGATTACTTGGTATGTTTAATGTATTTGCAGGTGGAGCTGTAAGTAGAATGGCAATTTTTGCATTAGGAATAATGCCATATATTTCATCTTCTATTATTGTTCAGTTATTAACTGGAGTTTCTGATTATTTTAAAAATTTAAAATCACAAGGGGAAATGGGAAGATCTAAGATTACTCAAATTACAAGATATGGAACAGTTTTATTAGCTACAGTACAAGGTTATGGTTTAGCTGTTGGATTAGAGTCATCCGCAAATTTAGTAATAAACCCAGGTATTTTTTTTAAAGTTTCAACAGTTACTACTATTGTAGCAGGTACCATATTTTTGATGTGGCTAGGTGAACAAATTACTCAAAGAGGTATTGGAAATGGAATTTCTTTAATTATTTTCTCTGGAATTGTTGCTGAAATTCCAAGAGCATTAGTAACAACATTTGAATTAGGAAGAACAGGTGCAGTTTCTACATTTATGATTTTAAGTCTTTTTGTTTTATTAATTTTAACAATTTTTTTTATTGTTTTTATGGAGAGAGCTTTAAGAAAAATTTTGATTAATTATCCTAAAAGACAAATGGGAAATAAAATGTACGGAGGAGAATCTTCTCATCTTCCACTTAAAATAAATCAAGCCGGTGTAATACCTGCAATATTTGCATCTGCTTTACTTTTATTGCCTGTAACTTTTTCAAATTTTAACTTTTCGGATAACGAAACTTTTTTAAACTTGAGTTCATATTTTACTCAAGGACAGCCTCTTTATATGCTTTTATACGCTAGTGGAATTATATTTTTTACTTTCTTTTATACATCCATTACGTTTAATCCAAATGAAACAGCAGACAATCTTAGAAAGTATGGAGGTTTTATTCCAGGAATTAGACCAGGTGAGAGTACAGCTCTATATATTGAAAATATTTTGACAAGATTAACTACTATTGGAGCAATGTACTTAACAATGGTTTGTTTAATGCCAGAATTTTTAATTGCAAATTATCCTATACCATTTTATTTAGGTGGAACTTCAATTTTAATTGTAGTAGTTGTAGCAATTGATACGGTAACTCAGATACAAACAAGACTTATGAGTGCACAATATGAACAACTAATTAAAAAAACTAAATTTGGAAGGTAAGTGAATATTATTTTATTCGGTCCTCCTGGTGCTGGAAAAGGTACTCAAGCTAAACATTTAGTTAACAAGTTAAATAATTTTCAAGTATCTACCGGTGATATATTAAGAGGTGAAATTAAAAAAAATTCTGAAATTGGTCAAAAGATAATAAATGATATGAATAATGGAATATTCATAAGTGACGATATCGTTAATAAACTTATTAAAAATGTGATATTTGATCCTCAGAAAAAAAATAGATTAATTTTCGATGGTTATCCACGGTCTCTGAGTCAGGCTAAAAATTTAAATACATTATTAGTTAATTCAAAACAAAAAATTGATTTAATAATTTTTCTTAATGTTAGTAAAGAAACTATGATCGAAAGAATAAAAAAAAGAAAAGTTTTAGAAAAAAGATCTGATGATAATTTGGATACCATTCTTAAACGATATGATACTTATATGAAAACAACTAGACCAGTCTTAGATTTCTATTCTAAAAATTCAAATTTTCACGAAATTGATGGAACTCAAGAAATCGATGAAATTACAAGGAAAATTAACACTTTTATAAATGTTTAAGACGTTGACTTTGAAAAAACTTATTATATAAGAATGTCAAAAAAATTATCTCTAAATTATGGCTCGTATTGCAGGTATTAACATTCCACAGAATAAATTAGTGCATATAGGTTTAACTTATATTTATGGCATAGGTGATAAATTTTCAAAACAAATTTGTAATTCATTAGAAATTCCTAAACAGAAAAGAGTAAATGAATTAACAGATGAGGAAATACTTAAAATAAGAGAATATATCGATCAAAATTTTAAGGTAGAGGGAGATTTAAGACGTGATTATTCATTAAGTATTAAAAGATTAGTTGATCTTGCATGTTACAGAGGTAGCAGACATAGAAAAAAATTGCCTGTGAGAGGTCAAAGAACTAGATGTAATGCTAGAACTAGAAAAGGAAAAGCTATTGCAATCGCAGGAAAAAAATTAACCCCACTTAAAAAATAATAAAATGGCTAAAACAGATAAAGTTGAGATTAAAGATCAAAAAGTAGAGAAATCATCTAAAAAAAACTTAAAAAGCTCTTATTCCAAAAAGAAAAGAACTAAGAAAAATATTTTAAACGGAATTGCTTATGTTCAATCAACTTTTAATAATACAATAATTTCAATAGCAGATACTAACGGTAATGTTATTTCTTGGTCATCTGCAGGTCAGAAAGGTTTTAAAGGTTCAAGAAAATCTACACCTTATGCTGCCCAAATAGCTGCAGATGCTGCTGCATCAAAAGCACTAGAATATGGAGTCAAAACATTATCAGTAGAAGTGAAAGGTCCAGGCTCTGGAAGAGAAACTGCATTAAGAGCTCTTCAGGCTAGAGGATTTAAAATTTTGTCGATTAAAGATACAACACCAATGCCTCATAATGGAACAAGGCCACCAAAAAAAAGGAGAGTTTAATGGATACTGAAAATGTAAATATAAAAAATTGGAAATCTCTAATTAAACCAACAAAATTAGATGTAAAAATTAGTGATGATCTTTCCAATGCAAAAGTTATAGCTGAGCCGCTTGAAAAAGGTTATGGTCTAACTTTAGGTAATTCGTTAAGAAGAATTTTGTTATCTTCTATAAGAGGTGCAGCTGTAACATCTATTCAAATTGATGGAGTTCTTCATGAATTTACTTCAATAAAGGGTGTAAGAGAAGATGTCACGGATATAGTATTAAATGTGAAATCGTTAGCACTGAAATGTTCAGCTGAAGGTACAAAGAAACTAGTACTAGATGCAAAAGGTCCCGGTGAAATAAAAGCTTCAGATATAAGTCCAGTTGCAGATGTAGAAATTTTGAATCCCGATTTAGTAATCTGTAATTTAGATGAAAATACTAATTTTCATATGGAAATGAATGTAAATACGGGAAAAGGTTATGTTCCAGCTGAGTTAAACAAACCTGAAGAACCACCATTGGGCTTAATAGCGATAGACTCATTATACAGTCCTGTAAAAAAAGTTTCGTATTCTGTTAGTACAGCAAGAGAGGGTAAGGCTCTTGATTATGATAAATTAACAATGGAGGTAGAAACAAATGGATCAATATCTGCCGAGGATGCAATCGCATATGCTGCAAGAATTTTTCAAGATCAATTAAAAATGTTTATAAATTTTGATGAACCAGTCGAGGTCCCTTTGAAAGAAACACCAACTGAACCTGAGTTTAATAAAAACTTATTGAGAAAAGTTGACGAATTAGAATTATCGGTAAGATCTATGAACTGTTTAAAAAATGATAATATTATTTATATCGGCGATCTAGTCCAAAAATCTGAGGGTGAAATGTTAAGAACACCAAATTTTGGTAGAAAATCGTTGAATGAAATTAAAGAAGTTTTAACAGGGATGTCATTATACCTTGGTATGGAGATACCAAATTGGCCACCAGATAACATAGCAGAAATGTCAAAAAAGTTAGAGGAAGCAATTTAAATGAGACATGGTTTAGCAAATAAGAAGTTAAATAGAACTTCTGAACATCGTAAAGCTCTTTTAAAAAATATGTTAAATTCGTTAATTAAATATGAGCAAATTAAAACAACACTTCCAAAAGCAAAATTTTTGAAACCACAAGCA
>MDTE01197369.1_pt1 | contig 19802 bp, 14 predicted proteins | sample 811231 | NCBI WGS metagenome assembly MDTE01 (sample SAMN05326651, study PRJNA326480) | marine metagenome | isolation source: seawater | place: Indian Ocean: Red Sea | collected 2010 | reverse complement strand
GGCCTCGGTCAGCTCGGACTCGTCGTCCGCCTCGACCTTGACGAAGCAGTCGAAGTTGCCGAACACCACCCAGATGCCCTTGACGCAGTCGATCTCGGAAACATTCTCCCTCACGCTGATCTCCTCCCCAGGCTCTGTGGTGATCAGTACGAATCCTACCGCCAACCTCACACCTCCACCGCAATCAGGGTCTCGGTCTTCCTGATGCCCTCGACGTGCCTCATCTCCCCAATCAGGGTCTTGGACATCTCCATCTCGCTCTCGAAGTCTATCCTGGCGACCAAGTCGAGCTCACCGTACACCACGGAGACCTCTGACACCGCGGACATGCTCAGCAGGTGCCTGTACACGTCCCTCTCGCGCCCCGGCTCGCATGATATCAGAATCCAAGCCAGCGCCATCGCGCCGATGCGCCGACTGGCTGCTTATCACTCCTACTGTGGCGTAGTTTGGGCTCGCTCAACTCCCGGAATAGATTAACGTGGAATGCGGGCGGCAGGGCCCATGCGCCCAGAGTCTAGGAGGAGGTTTTCGGCAGCGACCCTCGTCCTGATGTTCCTGTTGTCCCCGATGCTGGCAGGCACATCCGCCGGGCTCTCCAGGTCCACCACCGTTTGGTCGGGCACCGTCAATCTCCCTGACGGATACCTGGTGGATTCCAACCAGGTTCTGGTGATCCAGGCGGGAACGAACGTTCTACTCGGCGACGGCGAGAGGCTGGGAGTCAACGGTAGGCTGACCGTCGAGGGAACAGCAGGGGCCCCCGTCACCGTAGGCTCAATCTCCGGAGACCACCAGGGGATTCAGTTCAACTCAAGCTCGAACAACCTAGGCTCAATCCTGGAAAACGTAACAATCACAGATTCGGAGTACGGCGTGACGATTTACTCCAGCAACCCCTCGATAAACAACCTCACCGTGCACAATGCACATCGGGTCGCCGTGGACATATTCAGCGGGGCTTCTCCGAGGTTCAATGACCTGGTTATCGACGGAGGCGGCCAGGACGTACACGGGTCATTGGAGACTTGGAGGTATGGGATAGGTATCTCGGCCGGAGACTTCTCCTCGCCCATAGTTAACGGCGCACAAATAGGCAACCTAGTAACCCGAGGGGTCAACCTTTGGTACAACTCGGGTGGGCTCTGGAACGACATCTCCGTCTACAACGTCACCGGTGCGACATTGGCAGCCGGTTGCGCCTTCTGGATTGAGGACTCCTTCCCCCTATTCACGGACTCAAACGCCTCAAGGTCAGACAACGGGATAATCGTCAGGCACATCTCGCAGGACTCCACGACTCGTCCCACCTTCCAAAACACCAGGATAGAGGACAGCCAGTACAGAGGGGTCCTGGTAGAGAGGTACGACCACACCAACTACTCAAACCTCCAGACTAATGCGGTGTTCGAGGGCCTGGAGATCAGCGGGACCGGTGGCCCGGGAGCTAAGACCCCCGGGCTGGGATTAGGTGCCGCATTCGACGTCAATACCTCAGGGGTGAAGGTTACCGACGCGCTGATCGAGGACAACGCGATCGTCGGGTTCAGGGCATACACGACCGACTCATCGACTTCGCTCGCCAATGTCACGATCAGGAACAACGGCCCCGAATCTCCGGCAAGCCCCCACGAGGGGGCTGGCATGCTCTTCAGGAGCACTTCATGGACTAGCAAGGGGCCTGCCGAGATCTCCAACTTGGTCGTCGAGAACTCAACTGGCTCGGGGATCGTCATGGCGAAGGGAGGAGCAATAGGAAGCAACTGGACAACCAGGGACAACGGTGCAAGCGGGGTCACATTCACCGAGTTCCACCCGAGGGTGGAACACCTAGTCAGCGAGGGGAACGAAGGTCACGGCGTTTCAGTGATCGACTCAAGCAACGTCGAGCTATCATTCGTGCACACATCAGGAAACGGGATCGGCTCGCCCGGGAGTGCAGGGATCTACTTCCGAGAGTCAAACTACGTGATGAGCGGTGGCAAGAACGTCTCCTGCATTTCATGCACTTCGGACGGCGACCAGCGAGGCATAGTGGTCACAGACAGCATAGACCTGCAGCTGATTTCCACTACAGTCCAGAGCTCCATAAGCGAGCCCGCAGTTGAGATTGACAACAGCGGAAGCCTATTCGCGGGTACTGTGATAATCGACGACATGACAGTCATCTCGCAATCCTCCAACTACTCGGTAATCCTAGAGGAAGTCGATGCGGAGATCAGCGGTCTGGACATCAGCGGGGATGGCGGGGGGATGTTCTGGAGCGCTAGGGGATCAACCCCCTCCCACTTCTCGAACAGCGTGGTCTGGGACAGCGCCTCTAACTGCATCGACCTTGTCTCCCACACGGAGCTGATTGCGAATGGGGTCTCGTTGATGTGCGACGACTCCCAACCATTCCTCGACCATAGCATTGCCAACTTCACCTCCTCGTCCCTCGTCCAGGGATCTAGTGCATCCAACTCATTCATCCTGAACTCTAGCTCTCATCTGCGGTGGATCTCCTCGGAACCAATTCTGACCCCGCAGAACTCCGAGGACGACAACATCCTTGACATAATGTGGAAATTGGACGTCCACACGATAAACCAGAACCTGCTTAACATCCCTTTCGCAGAGGTCAACATCTCGTTCGACCAGTTCGAAGAGGAGGTTTTCGCGACTCAGCCATACGAGGGACTCTACGATTACGGCCCGTTCGTAGGAAAGAGGTGGACGCCAATCCAGGGCTGGTCACAGACCAATTCGGCCTACGTCGGTTGCGAATATGACGGAGTCCACAACGACTCGGCATCAGTCCAGGTTGATGATGACAAGAGGATTTACTGCAGGATGGAGCTTAGCAACCAGCCTCCATTCATCCAGTGGGCAACGCCTCTCGACGAGGAGGAGTACTCCAGCGGGAGCGTAATCCAATTCGACGCCAGCAAAAGTTGGGACCTAGACTTCGACGAGCTTACTTACAGCTGGACAAGCAGCATTGACGGCGACCTGATCTCAGCGTGCTCACAGAACTCCAGCGGCAACTCGTCATTCTTCACCGCCAACCAGAACGGCTCAGACTGCATGTCTGACGGAAACCACCTGATCACACTAGAGGTCTGCGATAGCGAGGGACACTGCACGAACGAGACCCGGGAGGTAGAGCTGGTCAACCTCCCGCCTGTGCTAACCGTGGGAACCACTCCCTCGATCTCCTCCTGGGGTGTCCTTTACCTGGGCAAGACAGCAAACGTAACCATCCACCTCGAGGGTACCTATGACCCGGAGGGCGGTGACCTCTGGTGCTGGGCAGAGGCCTCGTTCGAGGCAGTCGACCCAGACCCAGAAAACCCTAGCTGCCCATCCCAGATAGTGAGGTCCTTCTCTGGTGCCCCTGAGGATGACTTCACCGTCTCAGTCATTGCCTTCGATGGGGTCAACCCCTCGGTCTCGTGGACCTTCAGCGTGGAGCTGTACAACGAGATTCCGGATCCTGAGATGGAGATAACTAGGAACGGGGAGACCTCTGCGGATTGGGTCCGCCTGGATGGTTCCGAGACCGAGGACCCTGAGGGCGACGAAATCAAGTTCGAGTTCCACAGCGACATAGACGGGCTCCTAGGCTCGGGAACGACCCCTTCAGACTCAGTTGAGTGGATAGGCACTCTGAGCAAGGGAAGCCATACAATCACGATGAAGTCCAGTGACACCCGAGGCGAGCACGCAGGCCAGTGGAATACGGTGTCAGAAACTGTCTCAGTAAACAACTCACAGCCATTTGCCAGGATCTCCGGGCCACTGTCAGGCACCTTCATTGACTCGTCTGAGCAAATCCTGCTCGACTCTACCGGTTCCGGGGACTGGGACCTATCTTGTGCCGACCTCCCGGACAACGGAAGCGGCCTTCTTTGCGACCCAGGTTCGTCATCAAGCAAAGACCTGGTCGGGATCCTGTGGGAGTCTGACAAATTGGAGAGCCCCATAGCGGGTAGTTGGAACGTGGTGACCAGGCTTCCGGCCGGGGATCACAGCATCACTCTAACTCTTGACGATGGGAGCGGTCCGGTTACTGACCACATAGAGTTGATCGTGGCGGAGTCCGCCCCGGTCCTGGTCCTCGACTCTCCCATCCCTGACGTTCAAGTCTACTCCAACCTACCCGTACTCTTCGACTTCAGGAATTCGATAGACTACGACGGAGACGGATTCACGGTGTCGGTTAGCTCCGACATCATGGGGACTATCCTGGAGGAAAAGTCAGCAGATTACTGGTACAACGACTACCTATTGGCCGGGACCCATACCCTAACTTTCGAGCTGACCGATGAGAAAGGGATGGTGCGGACCCACACGCAGACTATCACGGTCCTGGAAACGGGGCCAGTTGCGGTGATATCTGGCATGGATGACGGACAGTACCTGCCTCCTGGACAGATGGCTCAGCTGAGCGCTACGGAGTCATTCGACTACGATAACGACATAGTTCTCTACGAATGGAGCATCGACGGGCAGGTGGTAAGCGATAGGCAGACCCTCAACCTGTCATTCCAACCCGGGGTTGTCAGGATTGACCTACTGGTTAAGGACTCAAGGGGGGATATCTCGACCTCCTCAGTTAACCTGACAATAGGCTCAAGCGCTCCGCAGCTCTATGACCTGACTGTTTCCGTACTGAGTCTGAAAGAGGGAGTTCCAACCGAGGTTGTCACGACTATCAGGCTTGAGGACCCAGATGGGACTACCGATACCGTGAGAGGGGAGCTCACCTCTGGCGGTGTCTCAGAGGCCATGTATTTCCGGGACGACGGGACAAACGGGGATGCAGTAGAAGGTGACGGAATTTGGACCTCCAGATTCGCATGGGTTGTGTCTGGTGGCTCATGGGCCAGGGTAGAGGTCTGGGCAATAGACGGAGAACTGGTCAGTCCTGGGCAGGTCCACACAGTTCCAATAGTGGACCCCAACAACGGGGGGCTGGACTCATGGGTCGCAAACATGGGCATCCCTGTCCTATTGGCGGCAATGGCCGGGTTCACAGTAGCTGGACTGGCATACAGGAGGAGGACGATGTCCGAGATGGCCAAGGACATGGAGGTAATCGAGTCTTGGTCCTCCTTCGACCCTAGGGATTTGGACGAGGAGTTCGACTCCGAGGCTATTTCTGAGGACCCCAAGGAGTAGACTCCCTGTTTAGTCCGACCCTCTTGGCGAATAGGAACTTGAAGTTCTTCCAGCCGTCACCCCACGTGTTGATCTCGGCTTGCCCCACTCTAGTCCTGTAAGGAACTGACACCTCTACTGCTTTCTTCCTCCCCAGAGTTCTTCGGGCGTTGATCTTCATCTCCTCGGAAAGGGGCATCCCATCATTGGTCGGCCGCATCTTTGAATTGTCCAAGATACTCTTTCTGAAGACCCACATACCGGACTGGGAGTCGTGAATCCCGTACCAGAAGAGTAGCCTTGCGGTGAATGAGAGCGCCCAGTTACCGAATCCGTGCAGTCCTGACATCGATCCTTCTTCGGCTCTCCTTAGCCTGTCGCAAGTGATGAACTCGAGATTCTCATCCACCAGTTTTCTCACCAGTCCGGGCACTTCCTCTCCGGGGTAAGTGCAGTCTGCGTCCATAGTGACAATGATTTCTCCTGGGGCCATTGCGAACCCGGTTCTATAGGCCCTTCCGTATCCCTTCCTCGGCTCAAGGTACACGGTTGCGCCCTCTTTCTCTGCGAGCTCCCGGGTTCGGTCCGTGGAGTTGCCATCTACGATAAGGAAGTCCAGGGATTTGCACCAACCATCATCGGGCACGCTCCTGATGGTGTCCACGATGGCCTCCTCCTCGTTTCTGGTGGGGATTACCACTGTTACGTGCACCGGGAGCGTGTCTTCCATGGGATTTCGTCCAATAAGGGTGTATTTTTGAACCATTGTAGCCTCATTTTCGTGCCCGTTCTCTTCAATAACGCAACCCGGGACCGGTTTCTGGGGGAACTCATGCACATAGCGATGATCTCTGGTGAGTACCCTCCTAGGTGGGGGGGCATGGGCTCAACGGTATTCCATCTGTCATCCAAACTGGCCGAGATGGGTCACAGGGTTTCAGTAATCACCAGGAGATCACGGGGTCTTGCCCCTATAGTGGATGGAGTTAGAGTAATCCAGGTTCCCTGGACCAAGATTCCTATGTCTTTCACTCGATCTTATGGGCGGTCCGCATTGAGGGCACTAGTGAAAGCGCATGAAGAAAACAAGGTGGACGTCGTTCATCTACACTGTCCAATGGTTTCCTGGGATGACAGCCAGTTTGACTTCTGCGAGAGGGATGTTGCCCCAGTAGTCTCGTCCATGCACGGTACCTGGATGGGGGAGAGGGATGGTCTGCTGCTTGCTGCCAGGCACGGAGAACCAGCTGTTTGGTCAAACCCCAACGATATCGCAATCAGATTTCTTGCGGGAAGGTACTCGGCCTTCGAGAAGTCGGCAATTAGGAAATCCGCAGTAGTGGTCCCAAATTCAAGGGCCACGATGACAGATTTGGAAACTCGATACCACCCCCCATCTGACTGGGACTGTCAGGTAATACACTGGGGGGTTGACACGAACATGTTCGTCCCGCAACACAGAGACAGCGAAGACGTAGCTCACAGCAACAGCGAGATTAGAAATAAGTACTCTATATCGAGCGACACACTTCTGGCTCTAGCCGTGGGTAGGCTGGCAGCTAGGAAGGGCCACGGCATGCTACTGAGGTCATTTGCGAAGGTACTGGACTCAACAAACGCGCACTTGGTAATTATAGGAAGGGGGGCTCTCAAGAGGAAGCTGATCCGTATGGCAAAGAAGCTGGGCATTGGGGCAAACGTCTCGATTGAGTCTGGGATGAGCTTCCAGGAAATCGCTGAGATGTACAGGGCAGCCGATCTTGTTGTATACCCGAGCTACTACGAGGGACAGGGACTGATCCCTCTGGAATCCATGGCAAGCGGAACACCTGTGGTTACAGTAGACCACGGCCCTCTTCCTGAGATGGTTGATCAGACCGTTGGGGCCCTGTTCGAGATGGGTTCCGAATCATCACTAGCCGATGCAATCCTTTCGGAGTCCTCTTCCAGGAAGGAGTTGCTCGAAAAGGGCGTGGAGGGAAGGAGAAGGGTCATGGATCAGTTCAACCTAGAAGGAAACGCTAGGGACTTCCTGGAGGTCTACGACCGGGCAATTTCTAAGTCCAAACTAGGGGGAAACTCTTGATTGCTCATCCTTCTTCGGGTAGTTGATGCCGGACGCAGTTGCAACCCCCAGGAGGTCCAAGAGCTCAGTCGCCGCCAACTTCAGTATCATCACTCTGGTTTCCTACCTCGTCTTGGTAAATCTGAAGCCGATACTGATGCCCCTGGCAATAGCCATACTGATCTATTTTCTAATCAGGGCCCCAGAGCAGTACCTGATCGAGAAGTACGATTTCGTGGCTAGATTGCCCATGATGGCGTACGCAATCATCCTCCTTATGGGCTCATTAGTCGCCTATGCCGTATCTATTCTGTTGTACAACAACATTGACGAGTTCATCAACGAAGTAAATGCGGAAGACGGGCTCAGGGTCAGATTCGACGAGAAGTGGGACAGCCTATCTGAAGCCAACCTGTACGGACTTGAGGACGCTATTACGAGCCAGGAAGCCATAGAGAACCTTCTGGATCCAGAGACAATCCAGCGGTTCGTAACCGAGATCCTAGCGGACGTAGCATCCTTCATGACCACCATGGTTACTGTCGCGATTTTCGTCATTTTCCTGATGCTGGAGGAGAAGAGCCTTCCAGGCAGGTTCAAGGCAGCCTTCCCTGACTCCTACGACAGACTTGAGACAATAGTTTCCAACTCTTCAGAGTCAATATCTACGTACGTCATTTCCAAGGCCACGTGCAGTGCGGGGCAGGCGATAATCTTGGCATTGCTCCTGTGGCTGGCAGGCATTCCTGGGTGGTTCCTGTTCGGGACTCTTTGCTTCCTGCTGGACTTCATACCAGTTCTCGGAGCCCTTCTTGCAACCATCCCCCCGCTAATCATTGCCCTGATTGTCCTCGATCCATTCCAGGCTCTTCTACTCGGAGCAGCCATGATTGCAAACCAACAGCTCTTCGGCTCAATTATCGAGCCAAACCTTTCGGGGCAGAGGTTGGGCATCTCCCCACTAGTCCTGATACTGACTGTGATGGTCTCGGCATCTGTCTGGGGCATCTCCGGTGCGATAATTGGGGTCCCAATCATGATTATCGCTAGGATAGCACTCGAGGAGGACGAGAGAACCAGACCAATCGCTCTGATGCTGGCAAAAAGAGCTGCCGAAGAGGAGTAGTCACCTAGGCGTCACTACTGCCAAGACGACTTCAGACCTGATGGAAACTAGTCCTCCGATTCCTTCGTTGTGTAGGCCTCTGGTAGAGAAGGATAGAACCTCCCCAGTCAACTCCCACCTGGCCCCTTGTAACCAGACCTTTCCTGTTCCAAGAGCGAAAACTGAGAAAATCACGCCCTCACCGATTTCCATCTCCACACCTCCCTCTTCTGGATGCAACCTCCGGGTAACGTGCTCCTCGTGATGAAGTCGGATTATCGCCCCATGCGGGGATTCGCTTAGCGCCGCCCAGTTCCCCAGTAGGTGGTCAGGAGAGCCCCCCTCCACCCCCACTACGTCTATCTCCTCGAAACCCTCCTCTATTAGAAGACCGATGGACTTTGCCAGATCGCTGCTGGATTGCCCTGGAAGATTTCGCACAGCGCCCTGCCATTTCTCAATGTCCAACGAGTCCAGATCGCCTAGTGCCCCAATGGGATCAAAGCCGCACTCCGAGGCCTTCTCGGCCCCCCCATCCACCCCGTACAAACTGACGTCCTCATTAACCACCGAATCTATGACACTTCTAGACGGGGCGGAACCGTTGCACCAAAGGACAGCTCGCATCATAACCCTACCGAATCGACAACTTACCTTCTGACATTATCGTGACATCCTCGAGGGTCACTTCCGGGCTCCTGATCACCCCTCTGAGGTGTAGGCCCACTCGCGCAGAACCCCCGAGGTGGGTATTGTCCCCGAAGCCGAAGTACGCTGAGCCCCTGACAACCAGATCCTCAACTTTGTTTCCCACAAGGTAGGTGGCCTTGGGATTCATCCCGAATCCAAACTCCGCCACAGTCCACACAAGGTCTCTCTTCGATCCCCTGAGGCCATCTCTTGCGAGATTGTAGACTGACTTGATCCCTTCAGCGGCTTCACCACCTGTGACGTCTGTAACCAAACCGTCCTTTACTTCGAAAGATATCGGCTCGCTTAGCAGATCCCCTTCCCAGGAACCGCCTATCACTATCTTACCGTTCATTGAGCCCTCTTTGGGCAGGACAAACACCTTTCCAGCTGGGAGGTTCGAGACTTGCTGTGGTCTGTTGCAGATCCCATTGTCCTCCAGTACCCACCTTCCACCGATTTGGAACTCAACATCTGTCCCCGAGTCAGAGACAACCCTAACCGCCCTCCTCCTCCGGAATAAAGAACGCAAACCGCTAATTTCTCGTTGTAATGCGTTGTAGTCTGCTGTCATCCCGCCAGATTCGAAGACCCTTCTGCTAATCCCGGGCATTGAAACGATCCTAGCACCCTCCTTGGTGGCCTGCTGCCTAGCCCGCGTATGGGTCAATGAGTCCTTTGTTGCGATTATCACTACCCTATTCTTCCGCATTATGTCAGCCACCGGCAACGGAGGCTCCTTCCCCGGCTTCTGCGTTGGAGGCATCATCACCAGGAGTATCCTGTCTGTGACCCTCGCAGCCTCTTCGTAGAGGGCCTGTCCGATTTCGGATGTCTCCGGATCAGTAATTACGAGGACGTCCTCCTCCCTCCTAATTTGGAGGCATGTTCGTACAACAGACCGTGCTGTGGCTAGCATCGCTTCGGAGCTTCCGAGGTCTTCAGATGCTTCCTCGGGAGGCATGTGGGACTGGCCTAGGTGGCGCCCAGTATTGATACTTCACTCGATTAGAGCTAGGTCCTTGCTTCTGTTAGAAATCTCTGCAAATATGTCCGAAACGAACTCATCCAGGTCAACCCCGTTCTTCTGATCGCCGCTCCTCCCTCTTATCGATACGGTCCCATCGCTCATTTCATCATCGCCGAGGATGACCATGTATGCTGGCCTAATCTTGCGATGAGTCCTGATCTTCTTGCCGATGGTGTTGTCAGAGTCGTCCACGCTGACCCTTACTCCAGCAACCTCCAATGATTCCCGGACCTGCTCTGCGTAACTCTTGTGCTTCTCGGAGATGGTGATAATCTGAACTTGGATGGGTGAGAGCCAGGTTGGCAGGTTCCCTGCCCACTGTTCCAAGAGGAATGCAACGAATCTCTCGTGGGTGGACAGGGGGGCCCTGTGGATTACGAACACCTCCCCGTTTTCGCTCCCCGTCTCGTCCATGTAAGATAGCCCAAACCTTTCCTTGGCCGCGAAGTCAAGCTGTATAGTCGCCATGGACTCCTCTCTGCCAAGAGCGGTCCTGAACTGGATATCTATCTTGGGACCATAGAAGGCCGCCTCTCCTACTGCCTCGGTGTACGCAACCCCCAGATCGTCCAATATCTTCCGAAGATGGTTCTGAGTAGCCTCCCAGTTGTCCGGCTGGTCGATGTACTTGTCTTTGTTCTCGGGGTCCCAAAGGGACAGGCGGAAGTCGTAGTCTTCGAAACCGAAGGTAGCGTAGTAGTCCTGTGCCATTCGGATGTTCCCCTCGACCTCGCCTGCTACCTGGTCCAGGGTACAGTAGATGTGAGCGTCATTCATCGACAGCATCCTCACTCTCAAGAGACCGGCTAGGGTTCCGGATAGCTCGTTGCGGTAGACAGTTCCGTACTCGGCAATCCGTATGGGTAGCTCCCTGTAGGACCGCTTGCTATTGGTGAAAACGAGGTGGTGCATTGGGCAGTTCATCGCCTTGAGGTAGTACTCCCCGTCATCCATCTCCATGGGAGGGTACATCCCCTCCGAGTAGTGAGGAAGGTGTCCGCTGGTCTCAAACAACTCCTTCTTCCCTAGAACAGGGGTCGTCACTCTGACATATCCGTAAGCCTCCTCCGTCTCCACAGCGAATCTCTCAATCTCCGACTTTAGGACCTCTCCGTTGGGGAGCCAAACAGGGAGGCCTTTACCAATCAGCTCGTCTATCATGTATAGGGACATCTCCCTCCCTATCTTCTTGTGATCTCGCTTGGATGCCTCTTGGAGTTGCTTCTCTCTGTTCCTGAGGCCGTCCTTTGAAGCGTAGCACATTCCGTAGATCCTGACAAGAGACTCTCTGTCCCTGTCCGCCCTCCAGTATGCCTGGCTAGTGCTCGTGAGTTTGAACCACCTTAGCTGCGATGTCGCGGAAACGTGAGGTCCACGGCAAAGGTCAACGAAGTCACCTTGGCGATAGGCGGAAGACCCGACGTCGTGACCAATCTTGTCATCCAATATCTCTAGCTTGAATGGGTTCGATGCGAACATCTCTCTCAGGGATTCGTTACTATGCTCCTCTCTTTCCATAGGGATATTCTGCTTGACTAGCTCTTTCATGCGCTTCTCGATTTCACGCATTTCATCCTCCCCAATTGGGTCCATGTGGAAATCGTAGTAGAATCCGTGCTCAATCGGTGGGCCTATCGTTGGTTTTGCTTCAGGAAATAGCTCTGTTACCGCTTGGGCAAGTAGATGTGCGCAACTGTGCCTCAAGATGTAAAGGCCCTGTTCAGACTCTCCCCTTATTGGCTCAACTTTGCAATCTGACCCTAGGATATGTGCCAGGTCCCGCTCCTCGCCGTCAACCTCGGCTGCAACGGCTCCCGACTTCTTTCCGTGGACGTTGCGGATCACTTCTCCTGCAGTAATGCCACTGGCGTACTGGTGCGACTCTCCATCGCCAATGTCAACGGATATCATCGTCACGCGGAACCCTCGTCGGCTACGCCGACGGCCCGCTGATATGAAGGCCTTGGCCGCCGAATAGAGCCTAGGACCTCATTCTATGGTAAATTGCGTTCCCGCCCGTCCTTCTACCATGTCTTCCAAATCTGTGAGGGCACCTATTACCGCCCTCTCTCCAGTACGCCTAACGAAGTCGCATGCTGCCTCTACTTTGGGCCCCATGGAACCAACCTCGAACTCATGACCCTCCATAGCCTCTGGAGTTGCGCTCTCGATCTTATTCGCACTATCAGTCCCCCAGTCGTTGTAAACACCATCCGTATCAGTCGCCAAAATCAGGAGCCTCGCATCCAGTTGCCTGGCCAGTAAGGCACTAGCCCGATCCTTGTCGATGACAACTTCAACGCCCTCGAGGTCTCCATCCGAGTTGTATGCCGTCGGAATCCCCCCTCCCCCCGCACAGATGACTATTGTCTCCTTCTCCAAAAGCCAGTTAATGGGGCGGAGCTCGAAAATTCTGTGGGGCTCCGGAGAGGGTACTACTCTTCTCCACATCTCTCCATCAGGAGCTATTTTCCAACCCTTATCAGATGAAATTCTCAACGCTTCCTCTTCGCTGTAGACTGGGCCGATCGGCTTTGTGGGATTCTTGAAAGACGGGTCATCCGGATCAACTTCAACCATGGTGAGTATTGTGGCAAACGCTGTTTCTGTGGGCATCATGTTGCCCAACTCTTGCTCTATCATGTAACCGATCATTCCCTCGGTTTGTGCCCCCAATACATCTAGTGGGTACTCTTCAACATCCTCGTAAGATGCAGATTGAAGTGCTAGCAGGCCTACTTGGGGGCCGTTTCCGTGTGTTATCACGAGCTGGTGCTCCATTGCAAGGGGAGCTAGAGCCCTGCAAGCTGCTCTGACGTTCCTTCGCTGATTCTCTGCAGTAAGTGGCTCGCCACGCCTCAAGAGGGCGTTACCCCCTAGTGCTACCACGACCCTCATCGTACTGCTGCCGAGCGTGAACCGATAAGAACACGCCCCCTTTGGGATAATCATGGTGCGTATCGGGCTATTGGCAAATCCCGATGCCGGGCTCGGTGGAAGGTTAGGTCTCAAGGGATCAGATGGGCAGGCCGAATTCGCCCGTTCCAAGGGGGCCGAGGACAGATCCGGGCCACGACTGAGGTCTATGCTGGAGCACTTCTCAAGGATTCACAGGGGCGAATCAAAGGAAATTGAATGGGTGACTAGTCAAGGACGGATGGGGACGGACTGGGTTCCCGAGGGATTGGGGGTCGGCTCTTATTGTTCCGTACACGAATCATCGGGGGTTACTTCAGCCTCAGACACCGAAAATGCTGTCGGAAAACTGCTCGAAAGAGAAATAGAATTGCTGGTATACTCGGGAGGGGATGGAACTACCCGAGATATCGTTTCAACTCTGGAAGCTGCGGGCTCACCTGAAATGCCAGTTATAGGAGTCCCATCTGGGGTGAAGATGCATTCTGGATGCTTCGCCAGCTCCCCCAAGGCGGCTGCAGAGGTGCTTTCTGCATGGATCCACGGCGACCTTCTGGTTTCAAACACCGAAGTTCTTGATCTGGACGAGGAACTTTACAGACAGGGAAAGTGGGTAGTCAAACTCTACGCAGAGGCTTTCTCACCAAATTCTCCCAGATGGATGCAGGGGTCCAAACAGCTGATCCAGACTGAATCCGAGGAGGAGATCCTAGAGGGGCTGTCTGACCACATAGAGCAGACATTAGTCGGTGAAGATAGACTGATCGTCTGGGGTTCAGGAGGTACTCTTAGGACAATTGGTGAAAAAATAGGATTCCAGTTGACCACCTTGGGCATAGATGCCACAATAGGAAGAAAACAGGTCGGTACAGATTTGGACGAAGCAGGTCTAATCGAAATCCTAAGCTCTCATAGCGGGCCAACAACCCTCCTTCTTTCCCCCATGGGGGGTCAGGGCTTTCTGATTGGCAGGGGGAATCTTCAGCTTTCTCCATCAGTTCTTAGGGAAATTGGTACAGACAACGTCCTAGGAGTAGTAACCCCGGCTAAGCTGCTCTCTGTTAGAGCACTTAGGATAGAGACCGGAGATGAAGAACTGGATGCGGAGTTCTCCTCCAAGAGGTATATGAAGATCCTACAGGGATACAGAACTACTAGGATTCTACCAGTTTCTGTCGACTAGACTTCCATGCCCGAAGCCGCCATCAGGAGCCCCAGGAACGGTGGGCTGGGCCTATCAGGTCTAGACTTGAATTCTGGGTGGTACTGAGTGCCGACGAAGTACCTGTGCCCTTCCAGTTCCATTATCTCGCACCTCTCCCCCGTCTCGTCCTTTCCTACGTAGACTAGCCCTGCATTCTCTATGTCTTCGATCAGATCTGGATTGACTTCGTACCTGTGTCTGTGTCTCTCGTCCACGTGATCCGCACCTCCGTATAAGTCTCTGATTTTGCAGTCCTCGATCAGGAACGGCGTGGGCTTGGTTCCTAGCCTCATGGTTCCTCCCATGTGAGTCTTGGAGATCTCCGGCATGAACACTATCGCCGGGTGGGGGGTGTCTTCTTCGAACTCAGTAGAATTAGCACCCTCCAGACCGAGCACGTTCCTGCAGAACTCGATTGTAGCGACCTGCAGTCCGAGGCAAACTCCCAGATATGGGACATCGTTTACCCTAGCGAACTCTGCAGCCTTTATCTTCCCCTCTATCCCTCTTATTCCGAATCCGCCTGGGACAAGTACGCCATCCGCTCCCTTCAGAAGGGCCCAGGCAGAGTCATGACCCTCAGGATCAGACTCCTTGGCTTCGTCATCTAGGTCAGTGGACTCTATCCAATCTATGACCAGCTTCCTGTTCACCTTGAAAGATGCGTGTTGAAGGGCCTTGATTACGCTAAGGTATGAGTCCGCCAGGTCCGTGTACTTCCCTGCTACTGCTATGTGCACCTCCTCGGCCTCGTCCAGGGTGTCAACGTGATCCGCCATTTGCTTCCAGTCATCCAACACCTTCCTTTTCGACGGTAGATCGAACCCGAACCTATCTGATAGCATCCTGGTCACCCCCTGTTCGTCTAGCATTATTGGCACCTGGTAGATGTTGGATACGTCATGAGCCGAAACAACCGCCTCTGGAGGGACATGGCAGAACGCTGAGATTTTCTCGCGCGTCTCCTCCACCAGTCTACTCTTAGACCTGCATACCAGCATATGGGGGTTGATCCCAAGACCCCTGAGATCCTTAACCGTGTGCTGAGTTGGCTTTGTCTTCTGTTCTCCAACTGGCCCCATCACCGGAATGAGGCTAACATGTACGAAGCAGACGTTCTGCTGCCCAACTCTGAATTGGAATTGACGGAGGGCTTCAATGAATGGTGCGCTCTCAATGTCCCCCACAGTGCCGCCTAATTCGATAACGCAAGCATCCGGCTCCTTTCCATTCCCATCGCTGGGGGTATGTGCAACACGCTCAATCCAATCCTGAATCTCGTTGGTAATGTGCGGGATTACTTGGACAGTCTTGCCCAGGTAGTCACCCTTCCTCTCCTTCTGGATCACATTGTCGTAGACCTTTCCGGTGGTGATGTTATTCTCCCTAGTAAGGCAGACGTCCAGGAACCTCTCGTAGTTTCCCAGGTCCAAATCCACTTCCCCCCCATCATCTAGAACGAAAACCTCACCGTGTTCGAAAGGAGACATAGTTCCCGCATCACAGTTTAAGTAGGGATCAATTTTGACAGCAGTTACTCGCAGTCCAGCGCTTTTTAGGAGAACTCCGATGCTGCTGGCCGTTACTCCTTTACCAAGTCCGGATAGGACACCACCCGTCACGACGACATACTTCATCTCATCAACGGGGTCTGAAGCCGTTGACCCTCGCATATCAACATTGGCTAATTTGATGCTGTATGCCTCTGCTTTAATTTCAAGTATCTCCAGAATTAGGGGGTAGACATGTCGGACCCTCCCGGGGACAATGTTCTGGTCACCGGGGCTCTGGGGCAGATTGGGACGGACCTAGTTGAAGCGCTAAGGGAAAAACACGGCAACTCTTCAGTAATCGCATCAGACATCCGCAAAACGGAAGGACATCCATCCGTAGAAGATGGCCCATTCAGGCTTCTCGATGTATTAGATACAGACGCAATTATGGGAATTTGCTTCGAGGAGAATGTCGGTACAATTTACCATCTAGCAGCATTACTATCAGCTACTGGGGAGCGTGACCCAGAGCTGTGCAGGAGAGTGAATGTTGGAGGCACCGTCTCTGTACTGGAGGCAGCTAAGGAATGCTCGCTGAAGGTTTACTCCCCTTCATCAATAGCAGTTTTCGGGCCCGATGCTCCAAAGCACACCCCCCAGTCGGCCGATCTAAACCCGACAACGGTTTACGGTGAGACGAAGGTGACGGGGGAGGCACTAGCACTCGAATACTGGGAGAAGTACGGCGTGGACACTAGGGGAATCAGATATCCAGGTCTAGTCTCGTACAAGGCTCCAGCAGGTGGGGGGACTACTGATTATGCTGTGGAGATATTCCATTCCGCCATAGCGAGTGGACACTACGAGTGCTTCGTTCGCGGTGACACCAGACTTCCCATGCTTTACATGGACGACGCAATCAGAGCTACGCTGTCCCTTATGGAGGCACCCAGCGAGTCTCTGGGGCAATCCAGGGCGGGGTACAACATCTCTTGCCTCTCGTTCACCGCCATGGAGCTCGCGGACGCGATTTCAAGCAAGGTCGAGGGATTCACTTGCGAATATGTTCCAGACGTCAGGCAGGAATACGCAGACTCTTGGCCAGACTCTATCGACGGATCGATAGCAGAGAGGGAGTGGGGGTGGGCCCCTGAGTTCGATCTCGACAGAATGGTGGAAGAAATGCTACAGGGCCTGGCAACCTAGTCTTCTGCATCTTCCTCTTGCCAGTCTGGTGTACTTGGATCAGTCTTGGCCCAAAGCACGTCATCTATTCTCAGGACTCCTATCGCTGCTTCGGTTGCTCCAGAGAGTGCGTGTCTTACCACGAATTCCGGATCTAGGATGCCTGCCTCGCCCATGTCCAGATTCTCTCCTGTTTTGATATCGAATCCTATCCATGGCCCAGACTCCTCCTGGCTCGCAGACAGAGAAAGCGCAACCTCAACTGGATCCCTGCCAGCGTTCTCAGCCAGTATCCTCGGAATAGACTCGAGTGCAGAAGCATAGGCCTCTATTGCCAGCTGCTCCCTCCCTGATTGAGTCTGTGAGAAGGACCTTAGGTGCCTCGCTAAGTGGGCTTGTATTGCCCCGCCACCAGGTAAGACACCCGGCCTGCTGCCCAGACGATGAGCCACACCTATGGCATCATCGAATATCCTGATCGCCTCTTCCCTGATGGCCGACGATGATCCCTTCACAACCAAAGTCATACCAGCTCCTCTCCCCTCGATAAAGGTGTGTTTGACATCTGCGATACTTTCCTCAGATCTCTTGGAGTAACTTCCGAGGTCCTCCTTACCGATTCTCGAGACTTCCCTTGCTGGCTTTGCGCCTGTGATCTTGGTTAGAAGATCAAGGTCCTTCCTCTCGAATCTCCTGTACGCTGTAATTCCTGAGTCGGTCAGAATCGGGACAGCTTCGTCATCTATCCCGTCCCTCACTACCAACAAGTCTGCACCGATCGAGGAAAGGTGTTCCACCTGTTTTCTTATGCTGTCCCTAGCTCTCTCGTGGAACTCACCTAGAACTCCGGTGCTCTCCACCTCTATCGAAGCATTGACCTCAAGCTTCGCCTGACCCAGAGAACCATCGATTATCGCCACATTTCCGCCATCTGAGTTTGGAGGGCTAGCTGGATCCACTCTGGACTTCAGTAACATTAGGCCACTTACTAGGTCCGTCTCCATTACGTTGCCCTGCCTTACCTGTAGACGCTTGACCCTCAGCCTCTCTAGGCCATCACCCCCATCCTCTTCAGACAGTCCATCAGCTGCTCTAACCGCGAGAGAACTAATTTTCTCGCATAGAGCCGAATCGCCCTTTCCTTGCAGAGTTGTTCTCACCACCTGCATCTTCTGCCCTTTGTCAGAATCTCTGGAGATCCTTTCTAATTCGGACACGGACTCCTCTAGTGCTATCCCGTATCCATTGACAATTACTGAGGGATGTACCCCCATCCTGACTAGCTCCAGGGCGTTCTGAAGCATTTCAGAGACTAGCAGTACGGTCGTTGTAGTCCCATCACGAGCTGCTCGATCCTGGGAGGATGATGCGTCGATTAGCAATCTTGCGGTAGGGTGCTCGACACTCGCGGTCTCCAGAACCGTGACCCCATCATTTGTGACTAGAGCAGACCCGTCTTCGTCAACTAGCATCTTGTCTAGGCCCTTCGGTCCAAGAGTCGACCGTATTGCACCTGCAAGCGAAGAAGCAGCTCTGACGTTGTTCACTAAAGCTGTCCTACCGTGAATCCTATCGGTGTCCTGGAGAGCTACATCGTGATCAGACTCGACCATATTGGAGTCCGCACCCAAGTCCCCGTTTTCAATTCGCTCATGCCTCTTTGCAACACATTTCCTTGGATGTCTTCCGTTTGTTTCATATACCACGCCACCCTCCCACTATACAACTAGAGGTTGATTAGTGGTACTATGGCTGATGCAAATTGGGACGAATTCGACGAAGAGGCCATGGAGGAAATGGTCAGGATGTTCGAGCAAATGGGCATGCCCGTGGACGTGAATACTCTGAAGTCGATGATAAAACAGGTTAGAAGCCAGTTCGAGGAGATGGGGATAGATCCCGCGAAGATGTCAATGAATGAGATTAATCTCGGGCTAAACTCAGACTCGGAAGAATTCATGAAGAATTTCGAGTCCATGCTTAGTGGACCACAGGGACTTGGAGAGTTCCTGAAGAGAATGGGGGTGGATATCCACATCAAACCCTCCGTATCGGAGGTCAGAGTGGATGTAGACGATAGCCCGAAATTGATGGAGGACGACTCCATTCCCGACGAAGATGTCTATGTCCAAGATGACAAGATGTACGTCACGTTGGACGTTTCCCGATACGATGACGTAGGGCCGGAAAACCTAGAGCTTAGCCTCACAGGAGGAGGGGAAGTCCTACAGATGCTAAAGAAGAATCAGATTAGGCCATTCAGGACCTATGTGCTCCCTCGTCCTTCTACTGGGGACCCCCAGTGGGAGATTAACAACGGTATTCTAGACATTACATTCGAGTTGAAGTAGATCGGATACAAAAAAAGGAGGAAGAAAATTGGGATCGGCAGTAATTGGAATTGACCTAGGGACGACAAACAGTTGCGTGGCAACAATAGAGGGAGGGAAGGCAGTGGTAATTCCCAACTCTGAGGGCTCAAGGACCACTCCTAGCGTGGTAGCCTTCACCAAGGACGGGGAGAGGCTGGTTGGAGTGACTGCAAAGAGGCAGGCAGTAACCAATTCGGAGAGGACAATCATTTCCGTCAAAAGAGAGATGGGGACCGACTGGACGAAGGACATCGACGCAGACAGCTACTCCCCACAAGAGATCTCTGCATTCGTCCTTCAGAAGATGAAGGCAGACGCCGAGGAGTATCTCGGAACAGAGGTAAAGCAAGCAGTAGTCACATGCCCGGCCTACTTCTCAGACTCTCAGAGGAAGGCCACGAAGGACGCTGGCAGGATAGCAGGCCTCGAGGTCCTCAGGATCATCAACGAGCCTACTGCAGCCGCACTAGCCTATGGTGTCGACAAGGAGGAGGACCAGACGGTCTTGGTCTACGATCTGGGTGGGGGGACCTTCGACGTATCGATATTGGAGATATACCAGGTAGACGGACAACCACAGATAGAGGTCAAGGCAACTAG
>MDTE01204946.1_pt1 | contig 19807 bp, 12 predicted proteins | sample 811231 | NCBI WGS metagenome assembly MDTE01 (sample SAMN05326651, study PRJNA326480) | marine metagenome | isolation source: seawater | place: Indian Ocean: Red Sea | collected 2010 | reverse complement strand
CGTTGTCGTGGTTTGACCGCACCGGGTTTCGTGGCCGGTTTCGTGGCCGGTTTCGTGGCCGGTTTCGTGGCCGGTTTCGTGGCCGGTTTCGTGGCCGACTTCTTCTTTCCGGCGGCGGGCATCGGTGGCCCGAAGATTTTCTTGAACTCGGGCAGGCTTCTCACGGCCTTGAGATCGGGGTCCTTGTTGAGCCAGGCCTTATCTCGCCAGCCGTACTTGACGGCTCGTTCCAGCTGGGCGAGTGCCTTTTTGCGACAATCGGCCAGGCGGGTGTCTCGGTCCTTGAGAGTCTTGTTGCCATTGATGATCTCGACGGCACGACTGTAGACGCATGCGAGGTTGTAGGCGTACATGCGGCGGATCGAGGAGCTGGAACTTGAGCTACCCTTTGCCTGTGAGTCTTCGGCGTACTTGAGCCCCTCAGCGAGCTTGCCTTCGCGCAACATCACGATGGCCATGCCGGTCATGGCCTGTGAGTTGGTGGGATCGAGTTCGACGGCCTTGAGAAAGTCCTTTCGGGCGTCAGCGATTTTCTGATCTTTTAGCTGCAGCCTGGCGTTACCGCGACCGGCGTAACCCGAGGAGAGCCGGGGGTCGATCTTGACGGCGAGGTTGTACTGGCTGAGGGCCTGCTTCCAGTCGAGCTGTTGTGAATAGTGGCGACCCATGGAGACATACTGATAGCCCGGCGAGCGTTGCAGCATGTTTCTCAGGGCGTTGTTCGCGTAATTACGCTTGTTCCCGTTCGAGTCAGTGCGTGCCTTCTCAAGAGCCTTCCGCGCCGCCTCGGTTCCCACATTGGCGAGCGCGTTGGCGATGTAGTTCCAGGAGTTGGAGTTGTTGGTTCCCTGAAAAGACTTGATGAGCATCGCGACGGCCTCGGGCGACGCATCGATAGCGAGAACTTCGGAGGCGACGTTGACGAGTGTGCTGTCTCCGGAGGCGAGAGCTGTGGGGGCAAGCTTTCGGAAGGTCTTGATGTCTGATCTCCCGATCGCCCTCAGCACGGTCGACTTGTCGGAGTTGCTGAGCTTGGGGTACTGCTCGAGCAACTTGGCGTTGATGTCCTGGTCACCGATATCGACCAGGAGCTTGATCACCTGCGACCGATTGGCCGGGGAGTTGACAAGGTGTTTCAGGAGCAGGGGGATCGCCCGCGGATCGCGCGATCGGCTGAGAACCGCGTACATGTTGCCCACCGGCGGTGAGGACTCCAGTCGCTTCAGTACATGAGCGGCAGCGAGATCCTGGCTCGCCCGGTCATTGCGGTTCGCCAGGATCGCGAGGGCCGCTTCGCGACGCGGTTCGTCCTTTCCGTCCAGTGCCTCCTGGAGAACGGGCATCAGCTGGGGATGACCGATCCCGGCGAGGGCCTGCATGGCCACCAATGAGAGCTTGGGATCGGAATCGATGGCAAACTTGTGGATAGCGTCTGCAAAGGCGGGCCGCGGATAACGAGCCATGGTCGTGACAATGGCACCTCGAGACGCCGGTACAGCTTGTCCCAGGATGTCCAACAGGGTCTTGTGTGCGGCGGGATACCGCGAGGCGGCCAGGCTGTCCAGCGCGACGGGTGAGAGCGGCGGGGTGTTTTTCAGTGCCAGGGATTTCAGCCTGGCGACCGCCGTCGGCTCACCGAAATGCCGCAGGCTCACCAGGGCCGACTGGGCGATGATGGGATCGTCGTCCGTCGTCAGCGTCAACAGCAGAGGCAGGTCCTCGGTCGCGAGACGTCCTCCGCCACAGGCCAACGCCGCGGGCCGAGTCAGGGGGTCACCGTTCTTGATCTCCTGCAGGAGCTCACTGCGAGGCAACACGCGATAGGCGGAAGCCAATGCCGAGGCCACGGCCATTTCGACCGACTTGTGGACTCGACGCTTGTTGTCAAACGGTGTCTGGGCCACCGAGCGGATGTTGATCATCAACGCCTCGACCTGCTGTGCCTGAGCCGCCGTGCTTCCGCCACTTCTCTGGTTGGGCACCTCGGCGAGATGCAACTCGCGGATCGCGGCCGGGATGGTCGGAAACGGCGAGCTCGAGGTGGGAGCCGTCCCTCGGCCTGCCATCGATGCGGCCTGGTTGAGCCAGCTCAGGATTCGGGATTCGACCGGCGGGGCCAGCTTACCGAACTGGATCACCGACCGGACAACACCGGCGTCAGCGAGCGTGTCGAGTTGATCCACCAGCGCACCGATGTTGACCGTATCGATGCGCCCGCCCACGGTAATCAGCCCCAGGCTGCCGCGTGGACCGATGCGGCGTGTCGACAACCGTAGCCTGGCTCGGGCTCGTACATTCAGGTCGATGGCCAGCGGAGTCTTGCCGATGTCGAGCGAGATCGAGAGCTTGGGGACACCTCGCCCCTGGGGCAGTTCGGGGAAAACCAGCCAGGCCGAGCCACTCCCGCCACTGGGCAGTGTCAGTGCGCTCAGCCTCTTTATCGACCTCAACTGGAAACTCTGTGTACCAATCTGGAACGACGTGGAGCGGATTGTTGTCGGCAGAGCTTCGGGCATCGCGTGCTTCTTGCCGTCGAGCAACAAGCTCGTGCCTTCGCGCTTGAGCACTATCGGCTGGTCAGTCAGGTTGACGAGGACGACCCTGGCGGCGAGAAACCGGTTTCCCGTGGTGCGGTAGTACGGCGCGCCAAAAAAGTTGTGTTCGACCATTGCCACGACCCGCTGTTTGCTCGGATCGTCGGGCACCACCGTCTTCCCCGCTTCCCGCAGCTTTTTCAGCTCGGTTTCCAGAGTCTCCACCCGTATCAGCAGCTTCTTCAGCAGGGCTTTCGTCTCGTCGTCTGTCTGCGCCCGGGCTGGCGACTCGACAGAAAACACCAGTGCAAGGCCGGTGAGTGTCGTGAGAAGGAAGCGCCGCGGGTGGTGTTGAAACATGGCTGGAACTCGCGTTCTTTGGCCGATCAGATCTGTCAGACCTGAGGTGTCAGGGCGCGTGGGTGGAGACCGGGGAAACCGGTTCAGTTTAGCACCCGGGAAGCCTCGAGGGGACTGGTGAACAACTCGATTCGGGTTTCCCACGACGCACCAGCGGGCAGGACCTGCCAACCGGATTCGTCTCCGGCAGGATCCAGGTTGATCGCGTCGGTGACGCAGGTGTACGGCTCGAGACAGACGGCGTCGCGACCCGGTGGGGTGTACACGACGACCTCGCGAAACAACCCGCCGTCGCAGGACTGGACCAGTTGACGCTGGTTGGCCGCGTCGGTCACTCGCATGTCGAGCGTTTTGAGCGGTCGCAGTGACGCATCACCGATGCCGGTCAGCACGTGATCGAGTTGCATGTCTCCGAATCGTCCCCCCGACCTGAGGTCACATCCCGATTCCACTGATGACGTCGTCCCATCGGGGAGACAGGCATCGAGGTTCCATTGGCGGTGGGCGGGGACGTGGACTCGACACGAGTCGGCCTGGCCAGACGAACCGAGTGGCAATCGAAAATACGGATGTGTCCCGAACCCAAATGGCAGGTCCTCTCCTTCGGGGTTGTCGATCACGATGTCGCACAGCAGTTTCTGGTCGGCCAGTTGGTAGGTCACCCTGATGCGGGCATCGGCCGGCCAGAGCGGACGGCGATCCGGAGCGTCGAGCGACAGCTGGAAGACACCGGTCACCCGGTCGCTCTCCTGCGACACGAGCCGCCACGGCAGGTCGAGGCAGAAGCCGTGGATCGCGTTCCCCTGCCCATCGTCAGGTGCGACGCCAACAGGGAGCTGGTAGCCGATGCTGTTCCACGTGTAGGCACCATCCCGAATCCGATTGGGAAACGGAAACAGGATGGGAATACCGTGCCCGCTCGGTCGGCCGACTCCCCCTGCAAACCCAGGGTCGGCGTCCAGGACATCGACCCCATCTACCTCGTAAGCGAAGCAGTTGAAGCCGCGTGCAACGGAGACGACGGCACGGGCGGATCCCTGCGGATCGTTGATCTCAACCGGCGGATCGGTGCTCGTGACGGTCTGGGTGCTGTCAGTCATGTGATATCGGCCCTGGAGAAGTCGCGAGTCAATTCCACTCAGGATTGCCCGGGGTGGGGGGGATCGTGCGATTGGCCGCGTGCACTCGTGCCACGAGGTCTTCCCACAGGACGTACGGATTGCTGGGCAGGATCTCGGCCGCGAGAGCAGGCAGCAGGTGCCAGTCGCCGCGTTGGAGTTCCCCATCGAGTTGGCCAGGGGCCCATCCGGCACATCCGGCAAAGACGCGAAATGCCAGCCCATCGGACTCGCTGCTCGCCTTTCCATCCTCCACCTGTTGGATCACCCTCTCAAACACATCGGGACTGCTTCCGATCGAGATGCCCGGGACGACATGGCTGTCCTCGTCGTCGAGCTCGTGGGCACCGTGCAGGACGAACAGCGCTGCCGGTTCCACTGGACCGCCGACGTAAATCAGGTCTCCCGTGTCAGGTATCTCGAAGTGCTCTGAGAGTGCCCGGGCGAGCGAAACATTGGAAGGCCGATTGACGACCAGTCCCATCGAGCCGGACGATCCGTGTTCCACCATCAGCACGACCGACTGGTAGAAATTCGGGTCTCGCAATTGTCGACCCGCCACGAGGAACTGGCCCTTCAAAGCATCGTCGCCTGGCGAGTGGTCGTGCGAGGCGTCGGAACCGGGTTCGAAAGACATAAACGGGGTCACGTGGTGGCGTCCGGAGATAATAGAACTGATTATAGGAAGCATCACATCAAGTCTTACAGGAACAGGGGCGGCCGATGAGCCGACAGAGGTCACCGTTGGACGTGCCATGGCTTGACGAGGTCACTCGCGTGCCCGACTCATTGAAGCTGGCCACAGGTCGGGCGGCCCTGAGACCCCTGGCGGATGTGCTGGAGCGGGACGATCGCTCGCGGGTCAGGACTCTCCGCGAGTGGACACGGCACCGCCAGGAGATTCGCCGTCGCTGGGCGTCGTTTCTCGGACCGATGCCCCAACGGCCCATCTCGGCCGCGTTTGACGTGTTGCGAAGCGATCGGCTGCCACGGACGACCCGTCAGTTGATTCGTTATGAGGCCGAGGCGGGACAGGAGGTCGAGGCGTACCTGTTAACGCCACGCACCCCTTCGAGGACGCCTCGTCCGGCCATCGTCGCACTCCACCAGACGACGACCGCCACGATTGAGCAGGTGGCCGGTGTGACCGGACCTGAGATGCAGCAGATCGGGCTGCAGCTCGCACGCCGTGGGTTTGTCGTGATCTGCCCCCGGAACTACCTGTGGCAGGGAGTGAAGAGCTACAGCGAGGCGGTTGAGAGATTCGCCAGCCGTCACCCGGGGACGCTGGGCATGCACAAGATGCTGCATGATGCCCAGCGGGCAGTCGACCTGCTGGTCGGACTGCCCGGCGTCGATGCGTCACGGATCGGGGCCACCGGCCACTCGCTGGGTGGCAAGGAGGTCCTGTACCTTGCGGCATTCGACGAACGGATCGCCGCTGCGGTTTCGAGCGAAGGGGGAGTGGGGTTTCGATTTACCAACTGGAATGCGCCCTGGTATCTCGGTCGTGCGATCGACAGCGACACGTTTCCGCTGAACCATCACCAGCTCCTGGCGCTCGCAGCACCGCGGCCATTCCTGGTGCTTGGTGGGGAGAAGCCTGGTCCGCAGGCGGCGGATGGCGATCGCAGCTGGCCGTTGCTTGAGGCCGCTTGGCCCGCGTGGAAGCTCTATGGTCAACGGACTCGGCTGGGACTCTTCAACCACGGTCAGGGACACTCGATTCCCCCGCGCGCGTTCGAGCGGATGGCGGAGTGGCTGGAGACGTATCTTGGAGCGAGAACCGGTCGATGAATGCGACAGAGAGCATCCAGGTCGAACGGGCGCCGGTGTCGGCCGGACTGGCAGACGAGCTGGCGTTGTTCTGGGAGGAGATCTTCGCGACGTCATTCGACGAGTCGCGAGACGTGCTGGGGAACGGGATCGAGGTCGGTCGAAATCGTGACAGCGTCTGGTACGTGCGAAGCAAGCCCCTGGACTCAGGCGGCTCGGCCACCGGCCTCGCGGCCACCTGCCAGCTCACCGTACCGCTTGAACAGGTGGAACTCGGGGGTGTCGGCAGCGTGGCGACCGATCCATCATGTCGGCGGCAGGGACTGGCCGAAACGTTGTGTCGCGAGGCTCGTGATCAGTTCCGTGGTGGCGGTGGTGAGGCTGTGTTCCTGGGCACAATCAACCCGGCTGCCGCCCGCGTCTACACGAGACTCGGATGGTGTCGACTGGCGGGGAGTACTGTCTACGCGAACATCACCGGAGATGCCTCGCCGGAAGAATTCCTGGTCGACTGGTTTCGCGATGCGACAGGAGACGTGGCCGTGGAACGGGGAACGGCGCACGCACGCATTCCGATGATCCCCCTGATGCTGACGCCGCACACCGAACAGGTGCTCGACGCCAACACACAGCTGATTTCAACGCGATACGCCTGTCAGAATTCGTGCATGGGGCTTTATCCCAGGTACCTGGAGTTGTCTCAGGCGGGGGGTGAGTGGTTTGGGGCCTGGAGCGGGAATCGCCGCCTGGTGGGCGTGGCCAGCGTGCGACCTATTCCCGGTTCCGAGGACGACGAGGGTTGGACGGCGCAGGTCGATGCCTGCGTTCATCGCGTGGCGCGATCGGCCTGGCGCGACCTGATTGACGCTGCCGTCGAATGGGCTGTCGAGGCCGGGGCGTCGCGCGCCCTTGTGGTGACGTCGCAAGAGGACGAATTGAAGAGGATCCAGTTTGAGGCGATCGGGTTCCGATCGGACGGTGCCGGTGACGAGATCGATATCGGTGGCCGCTGGGTGCCGACGGTTCGATCGGTCCGACAATTGAAACCCGGGGTCAAGACCGTGGCCTGATGTGCCGCGCCCATGCGACGAGGAATGACAATGACTGACAGCAAACCGACGGCCGATGCGGGGAAGCGCGCCGGCGGTGCACTGGAATCATGGGATGTTGGAGAGCTGCCGGATCCTCCGGTCATGGACTGGAAGAAACTGCCGACGCTGATTGGTCCGGGCATCTTGATGGCCGGAGTGGCGATCGGGGCTGGTGAGTGGCTCTTCGGTCCGGCCGTCAGTGCCCAGTACGGTGGGACGCTGCTGTGGCTGGCAACACTTTCCATCCTCGGCCAGGTCTTCTTCAACATCGAGGTGATGCGATACGCGCTCTATTGTGGCGAGCCCATCGTCGTGGGGTATTTTCGCACGACACCCGGCCCGAGGCTCTGGCTGCCGATCTACCTCGTGCTTGAGGTCTGCAATATCTGGCCATTCATGGCGGCCAACGCCGCCGTACCACTGGCGGCCGCTGTCTTTGGCCACCTGCCGACCGATGCCGACTTTTCGCTCCTGGGCATCACGATGACCGAGGCGGAATGGGTCAAGGCCCTCGGCTACGTGATCTTCCTGCTTGCGTTTGTCCCGCTCGTCTTTGGCGGCACGATCTACAAGGTGATCGAGAAGATGATGACGACCAAGGTCGTCGTGGTGCTGGCCGTCGTGGCGGTCATCGCCGTGTTCCAGGTCAGCTGGGATAACGTGGTCGAGGTCGTCACGGGTTTCGGGCGATTTGGGCAGGTGCCGGACCGTGCCGAGACCGTGATCGCGGGACGACACTTCACCGTTCTGCAGGAACAGGACGGGACCCGATTCGTGCTCAGGGGGACGCTGGCTGACGACGACAGTGAATTCGTGGAGTTTCTCGTCGATGGGACCAGAGTCGCCGATGGTGAAGCAGACGAAACGGCCGCAAAGATCCAGGCCGGATTGATGGGACTGGTACGCAGCGTCGCCGAAGACGGCCGCTTCACGGTGACGGACCGGGATGGTCAGCGACAGCTGACCGTGCAAGGAGTGATCCGTGATCCGCTCAAGAAGCGTCGGACCGAGGCGGCCTGGGTGGCGGAGTCGTACACGCTGCTCAACGGCGGGAGTGTCCGCGAGGTGAAAACGCTGGAGGGCCTGCCGGAGGAGGCCAGGCCGTGGGCCGAGGAACTGGTGGCGCTGCAGGGGATGCGCCGCGTGGGACTGGCAGGATACATCAGCGAACACGGCGAGCTGCCGGATCTCAACTGGGCCATCATTGTCGCGTTTGCCGCGATTGCCGGTACCGGCGGATTGGCCAACACACTGGCATCCAACTACGCCCGAGACAAGGGGTGGGGTATGGGGCACCACGTGGGAGCGATTCCCAGCGCGATCGGAGGTCACCAGGTCGAGCTATCGCACGTGGGCATGGTGTTTGACGTCGACGACGAGGCGACCCGCCGGTGGCGTGGATGGGTGAGGCACATCGTCCGCGACCAGGCGGGTGTCTGGCTCGGGTGTTGCCTGCTCGGCATGGCGTTGCCCTGCATGATGTCGTTGGAGTTCATTCGCAACGTGCCGGTGGAGGGCAACCGGGCGGCGGCGATGACGGCCGTTGGCCTGGCCGATCACCTGCCGGCCTATCGTGGTCTGGTCTGGTCGTTCATGCTGCTGATCAGCTTTCTCGTGCTGGCCCCCAATGCGGTGTTCACCGGCGAACAGATCTCTCGTCGATGGACTGATGTGATCTGGACGATCAGTCCCAGGGCCAAGAAGCTCGAGGGAGGCCAGGTTCGGTTCATCTACTACGGGATCCTCGGCACGTATGGTCTCTGGGGCCTGTTCGCCCTGGCGTTTTTTGATCCGCTGCAGATCGCGGTGATCGGCGCGGTGCTGCAAAACGTCGCGCTGGGGTGTGCGGCGCTGCACACACTCTACGTGAACCGCACGCTGTTGCCGTCCGCCATGCAACCGAACCGACTGATGCAGACCGGGCTCATTTTCTGCAGCGTGTTCTTCATCACGATCTCGATTGTCGTGCTGATGACACGCGTGTTTTAGATTCCGATCCGACCGATTCTCTGGCCGGGCATCACTCTTCCCCAAACACCCGATCGTCGGGGTTGCCGCGCGAGAGCAGGTAAGCAATCAGGTCGAGCAACTCGTTCCGGCCGAGCGGGTGCAGCAGCTTGTCAGGCATCAGTGACGTCTTCGATGGCGTGACCTCATCCACCTTGCCTGCCGGCACGGTGACGACCTTGCTCGCGTCGAAGGGGTCAGTGACGATCGTGAGCGTGCCCTTGTTGTCATTGACGATACGGCCATTGATCACCTTCCCTTCGGTCGTGACAACGGTGCTGGCCTTGTACTGGTCGGAGATCACCTTGCTGGGGGTGACGAGCGATTCGGCGAGATCTTTCACACTGAACCGGCCGGCGACATTGCTGAGGTCGGGGCCGGTAGCACCTCCCGCTCCGTCGAAGCGGTGGCAGGCTCCGCAGCGGGCAGCCTGGTAGGTGCGACGGCCGCTGGCGAAGTTCCTGTCGGACAACCCGGACTCTGCGGCCGCGACGACCTGGTCGACTGTCCAGGCCTGGCCGGGTCCCTTGGGCTTGGGCAGTGTTTCGAGCTTCACCGCCGGCGGTGTCACCGTGGCGGCCAGCGCTGACTTTTCAGCGTCCGAGACATTGGCCAGCGCCTCGGACCTGATGTTTTTCAGGAATCCGGCGTAACTGGCTCCGCCACTGCGGCCGCCGGCATCGCTCAGCCACTTGAAATACTCGCGGCGTTGCTCGAGCGTCCAGCCGTATCGCATGGTCCGCAGCACGAACGCATAGTGGATCTTCTGTAATTCGGGATGATTGGAGAGCATCTTGGCGATGGTGCCGCCGTAGCCGCGGTTTCTCGAGAGCAGACGGGTGAGATCCTGCGTGACTACCGGCGACGGCTTCTTCATCAGCGCCAGCGTCTTGTCGATCACCGTGGGCGAGTTGAGATAGGCGAGCAGCTGGGACAAGTCGCGGTTGATCCGGTTGTCCTTGGAAGGGAAGAACCGGTCGAGCTGGACGAGGATCGGGGCGGCCGTCTCCTGGTCCGGTGCCCCCAGGCGGATGAAGGTCAACGAGTAGGCCCGGAGCAAAGCGAGTTGGTTGTCCGGGGTGAGTCGATCGAATGTCATGCTCCCGAGTGCCTTCAGGGCTCGTGTTCGCAGGGACTTGTTGTCCTGCCGGGCCAGGGCAATCACGCCGTGGATGATCGCGGTGGGATTTTGGAGCCGGAAGATCGCGTCCTGCCAGCTGGCGACGGGCTGAGATTCCAGGGCGATCCTGGCGGCATAGCGGATGTGTCGGTCGGCGTGGCCGAGATGCGTCAGCGCGGCCTGGACCGCTGCGGGATCCTGGTGGCCGTGGAAGGCCTCGAGCGATCGGCGGAGTTTCCTGAGGCCGACGAAGTCATCACGGGGTGGGCCGGCGGGCTTCGTCGATTCCTTGCCGACGTAGGTGACGCGGTAGAGCTCGGACTGGGCACCACGGCCGCCGATCGTGAAATACATCGCGCCGTCATGGCCGATGGCGACATCGGTCAGCGGGAGTGGTGCCCGGGCCACAAACTCCTCGCGGACTCCCACGTAGCTGGATCCCTGGGGCTTGAGATGAATCGCATACATCGTGCCAAACGTCCAATCGCACAGGTAAACGGCGCGCTGGTACCGCTCGGGGAATCGTGTGCCGGTGCCGAAGTTGACGCCGACCGGTGACCCTGGACCGATGTTGACAACGGGAGGCAGGCTGTCGGCGTACCAGGTCGGCCACTTGCCGGTTCCGCTCCGCCAGCCAAACTCGCTGCCGCTGACCACGTGGCACAATCTCGTCGGACGGTACCACGGAGATCCCATGTCCCACTCCATGTCGGCGTCGTAGGCAAACAGCTCACCCTCGACGTTGAAGTCCATGTCGTACGGGTTGCGGTAGCCTGCGCTATAGATGCTCCAGGTCTTGCCATCGGGATCGGTTCGAGCGATCCAGCCTCCTGGAGCCAATCGCCCCCGCGCGTGACCACGGGCATCCCACTGTCGGGGCAGCAAGAGATCCTCGCCCCAGTTTTCGGGCAGGTGATTGACCGACAGTCCAGCCGGCGGATGCGTGTGGTTGCCGGCAATCAGGTAAATCGACTTTCCGTCCGGCGAGAGTCTCAGGGCGTGTGGCCCGTGCTCTCCTCCACCGGCCAGCACCTTGAGCTTCTCGACCTTGTCCCACTCGCCGTCGTTGTTGGTGTCGACCGCTCGATAGAATCCACTGCCCGGTCCACCGTTGACGCTGAAATACAGGTGGCCAAAAGCCACAAGCATGCCCTGGGCGCTGGTGATCGGGAGATCGAGCTTCCGGACCTGGGTCGGTTCGCCGCTGCCGATCTTCGGCGGGGTGATCTGGTAGATGCCCTTGTTGCCCTGGTCACTGGCCAGGAGCCGTCCCTGTCCGTCGCTGACCAGGCAGACCCAGGATCCTTGAGTTGGCTTGGGAACCGTGTAGAGACGTTCCACCTGAAATCCCGGCTGGACCTGGAACAGGCTCTTTTGTGTCGGCAGTCGGCCTCCACCCGAAAAGACATTCCCCCAGGGGCTTCCCCCCATGGTGCCGACGATCGCCGGCTTGGTCGTCTCCTTGGAATCGCGGGTGGCGGCCACCTGCCAGCTGCCATCAGTGACCAGCGCACCGGTCTTGCCGTTGGCATCTGCGTACACGAGCTTGACGGCCAACCCCGCGGGGCCTCCGTTGTTGCGACCCTCGATCTCAAGCAGGTTCTTGCCCGGCACGAGGTGCTGCTGGATGGCGGAGGTGCCGGCGCTGGCCCAATCAGTCCCCGAGAGGATCCGCTTGCCGTTGATCCAGAGGACGAACTTGTTGTCGCAGCTGACGATGATCCGGGCCTGGGAGGTCCGGGCCTCAAACGTCCGACGGAAATAATAGCGGTCGTTCGCCCCGGCGGGTTTCTTGCCCCAGATCCACCGGGCCTTCGGGCCGATGGTGAACGAGAGCTTTTTGTCGGCCGGTTTCCTGGCGGTTTTTTTGGGCTCTTTCGCCTGGGACTTGGGAGCTCCCACCACCTCGACGGGCACGATCTCGGGTTTCTGCGTGAACACCCTGGCGTCCTCCGCCACGAGCGGGCTGATCCACAGGACGAGGAGAAGCAGAGAGGCGGTGGCGTGGCTGCGGACGGTGGTCATGCTTGCGTCTTTGGTGGTGAGAGAATCGAAGTTGAGAGACGAGCGTCAGCTGATGACGTCGGTCACCACGTCGCCATGGACATCGGTCAGGCGGAAGTCCCGACCACTGTAGCGGAATGTGAGCCGCGTGTGGTCGATGCCGAGCAGGTGCAGGATTGTGGCGTGCAGATCGTGGAAGTGCACCTTGTTGTGGACAGCGTAGTAGCCGTATTCGTCCGTCTGGCCGTGAACCATGCCGGGGCGAATTCCTCCGCCCGCCATCCACATCGTGAAGCCGTGTGGGTTGTGGTCACGTCCGTTGCCGTTCTCGGCCGTCGGAGTTCGGCCGAATTCACCGCCCCAGATCACCAGGGTCTCATCGAGCAGCCCTCGCGATTTCAGATCAGCAAGCAGGCCGGCGATCGGCTTGTCGATCGATCGGGCCATGCTTCTCATGCCGGACTCGAGACCTGAATGGTGGTCCCAGCCGTTGCTGTTGCACTGCACGAACCGAACGCCTCGCTCGGAATACCGGCGGGCCAGCAGGCACTGGCGGCCAAAGTCGGCAGTCTCCTTGTTGTCGATTCCGTAAAGCGTGTGCGTGGCCTGGGACTCGGTCTCCAGCGCCTGCACCTCCGGTGCGGCCGACTGCATGCGGAAGGCCAACTCAAAGGATTCGATTCGTCCCTCGAGAGCCCGGTCCGGTCCGGTCGCTTCGAGTTGCTGCTGTCCGAGCCGGCGGATCATCTCAATTTCTTTTCGCTGGACCCGTTGCGGTGCCGCCGGTTCGATGAACGGGAAGCGAGCACGGGAGGCGGGTGTGCCCTGTCGGCCCAGCGGTGTGCCGGTGCAGGCTGCGGGGAGAAAGGCGGAGCTGAAGTTGTTGGCACCGCCCTGGGAGAGTGCCTGGGAAATCGTGATGTAGCCGGGAAGATTGCGATTCTCGGTGCCCAGGCCGTACACCAGCCACGAGCCGAGGCTGGGTCGGATGAACGTGTCGGTTCCGGTGTGCCACTCGAGCACGGCGCCGCCGTGACGGGGGTTGCTGCAGTGCATCGAGTTAATGATGCAGAGATCGTCGACGTGGCGGGCGACATGGGGAAACACCTCGCTGACAGGTGATCCCGATTCTCCATGACGTCGGAAGCGGAAGGGTGAACCGACCAGGTTGCCGTGCCGCAGGGGAAATGAGAGGACGCGGGGCTTGGCGAATGGCAGCGGACGGCCGTGCTCGGCCACGAGCCGCGGTTTCGGATCGAAGCTGTCAATGTGACTGGGGCCGCCAAACATGAACAGCATGATCACCCGCCTGGCACGCCCGAACCTCGAGGCCGGACGTGGGGCCAGGACGTCAGCCCCGCGGGTGGATTCCTGGTCGAGCAGACCGGCGAGAGCCAGTGAGCCGAAGCCGGCTCCGAGCTGTTCGAGAAACTGTCGTCGGTGTCTGCGTGTGGGTGCCATGGCTCAGTCGATGTAGATGAACTCGTTGCTCGCAACCAGGATGCGGGCGACACTCTGCCACGCCTCATTCACGTTTTCGAATCCGTCCAGGTAGCCGTTCCAGGCGTCTCGCTCGGCAGGCCGTGGCGGCCGGCCAAGAACCAGACGATACAGCCTGTCCCAACGGTCGGTGTCGCCGGGCCAGGTGATCACAAGGTCGGCGATGGCTTTCGTGCAGTCTGTGACCAGCTGGCCATTCATCAGAAAAAGGGCCTGGGGAGCGACCGTGGTTTCGTCACGCCGGCCGGTCGAGACGGCCGGGTCCGGAAAGTCGAACGCCCCGAACACCTCGTAGACCGCACTGCGGAGTACCGGCAGATAGACACTCCGCTGTCTGCCCTCGAAAGAAATCCGGTCTCGCGGGCTGCCACTTGAGAGGTTGTCAAAAGACCGGGTGTCGATCGGTTGACCGCCCATCGCATGGTCCAGACGGCCGGAGAGGGCCAACAGCGAATCTCTTAACACCTCTGCCTGCATCCTCCTGCGTCGCGCCTTCCACATCAGGCGGTTGTCCGGGTCGATCTTCCTGGCACGAGACCTCGTGGAGGCGACCGGGTGAGTCGAAAACCGATAGGCCGAGCTCGACATGATGCGGCGATGCAGCTGCTTGAGAGACCAGCCGTCGGCGACAAGTTGAACGGCCAGGTGGTCGAGCAATGGCTGGTTGTCAGGTCGTTGGCCCAGGTGACCAAAGTTGTTGGGCGATCGTACGAGACCCTGTCCGAAATGGGCCTGCCAGATGCGATTGACAATCACCCGCGCGGTCAGTGGGTTTCTGTCCGAGCCGATGAAACGAGCCAACTCGAGCCGACCACTGCCACGTGATCTGAGCGGTGGCTGGTTGAAACCTGCCAGGATTCGCGGAAAGCGACGGGGCACGCGCGCACCGCGGGTCAGGTGATTGCCTCTCAGGAAGATCTCGAGGTCCTCTCCCCGGTTGTCCCGGACCGCCATCGCCTTGGGAATCTGGCGATACGCTGCCCGGGCTGCCTCAAGTTCCTTTGAGAAGGCTGCACGCTGTGCGCCTGTCATCTCCTGACGGTTACCCAAAACGAGGATGCGATCGAGCCGGTCGATGGTCTGTTCGAGCTTGTCGAGTTCCTTGTCGAGCGCGGCGGGGCCGAGAGCCGTGGCATTCCACTTCGAATCGACCCGGAAACTCAGCATCACCTGGGTGCTCTTGAAGATCCCCGCCAGTGCGTAGTAGTCGCTGGTCGGCACCGGATCGAACTTGTGGTCGTGACACCGGGCACATCCGAGTGTGAGTCCCAGGGCGGCTCGGCCGAGCGTGTCGATCTGGTCGTCGACAATGTCCATCTGCTGCTTGGTCGGGTCGTCCTCGGCCAGCATCTTGGGGCCGAGTGTCAGGAAGCCGGTCGCCACCAGTCTCGCAAACCGCTCCGAGTCCGGCTCGCCGGGCGTCGACGGCACGAGGTCGCCGGCGACCTGGTCGACGAGAAACTGGTCAAACGGCCAGTCTCGATTGAATCGGTCAATCACCCAGTCCCGGTATCGCCAGGCATCGGCGTAGTAGAGGTTATCGTCCATCCCGTTGCTGTCGGCGTATCGCACGACGTCGAGCCAACGGCGGCCGTACCGCTGTCCGTACCGTGGAGAGGCGAGCAATCGTTCAACGAGTCTCCGGAAGGCGCCGGGTCGCGTGTCGGCCAGGAAGAGATCGACCTCTCGAGGCGTTGGCGGCAATCCGTGCAGGTCGAAGGTGGCCCTGCGAATCAGTGTCCGGCGATTGGCTTCTCGCGGAGGATCGAGGTGATTGTCGGCGAGTCGCGAGAAGACGAAGTCGTCGATGTGGCTTCTCACCCGCACCCGCAGATGCTTGTGCTTGAGTGGAGGAACGTGGGGGGGTGTGGGAGACTGAAAAGCCCAGTGGTCGCGGGACGCCTGGTCGTAGGGAAACGCCCGGGGGTCGCCGGCACGGCCGGGAGTGACCCCGGTGGGTCGCTGGCCGGGCCACGGGGCACCGCGACGAATCCACTCGGCCAGGTCAGCGACTTCGCGGAGAGGCAGTTTGCTCCTGGGGGGCATATCGGGTGTGGCTGGATCGTGCCGGACCGCGAGGACCAGCAGGCTGCGATCCGGATCACGCAGCTTGATGGCCGGGCCAGAGCGGCCGCCTGTCAGCATGGCGGCGAGAGAATCGAGTCGCAGCTTTGCGTCGTTGTCACTCTCGTCGGAATGACATTCCAGGCAGTGTTTTGCAAGAACCGGCCGGATCCGCTTCTCGAAAAACGCGATGTCCTCTGTCGTTGGCCCGGGACGATCGGACGCAACTGCAGCGGTGGCCGAGGCGCCAAGGAACAGGAGAAGGAGAGGAATCCGAGAACGCATCCCACCAATCTAACCCATGTCGACCCGGGTCTCATCAGTCGGCCTTTGCGGGAGATGACCAGCTCCTCCAGTCGACTCGATCCGGCTTGGCTGATCGGCCGATAAATCTGCTAGGATAAATGGACGTTGATAGATGGCATTTGGCCCGGAGCCACTCATGCATTCACACGAACACGCGTTCACCAGCTTCAACCCCCGCCAGCGCGAGGGGCTATTGCACCTCGACCGTCGTGGCATGATGAAGGCGTCGATGGCGGGGTTGGCGGGTCTGAGCCTGCCGGCGTTGTTGCAGGAGCGTGCGCACGCTGCGGCGACCGGCCGCGCGATGGCTGATCGCAAGTCGGTGATCCTGCTCTGGATGACCGGAGGCCCGAGCCATATCGACACGTGGGATCCGAAGCCCGAGCGTCCGTTCAACAACCGGGGACCGTTTGGAGTGATCCAGACGGCCCAGCCCGGCGTGTTCATCTGTGATCGTCTGCCGAAGCAGGCGGCGATGTTCGACAAGTTCACGCTGATGCGGTCGGTCAATGCTCACAAGAGCAACCACGAACCGAACATGGCATTCCAGACCGGTCACCGCGAGGCGGCCCCGCGTCGGAACAAGGATGGCCGAATGTACCCGGCCATCGGGTCGTTCATTTCCAAGCACCACGGATCCAACGATCCGGGGATGCCGGCGTACGTGGCCTTTCGGAAGCACCACTGGCACACCGCCGTCGGCGGATGGCTGGGCAAGCAGTACGATCCGTTCATCGCCAACCAGGCGAGCCGCTTGCCGGTCTATGACAATGTCGGCAATGACACCGGACGGGTTTCCGGGGCGGACCTCTTCCAGTTTCCCGAGGGGATCAGCGTCGGGCGGGTGAACAATCGCAAGCAGCTGGTGCAGCGATTCGATCGGTTGCGTCGCGACATCGATCAACGCGGATCGCTCGACGCGGTCGACACGTATCGCGCCAAGGCCGTGGACATGCTGCTGGGCCGGAAGGCACGAGATGCCTTCGACCTCTCTCGCGAGGACCAGGCGACCACCAAGAAGTACGGCAAGCACCTCTGGTGCCAGCAGGCGTTGCTGGCTCGAAGGCTGGTGGAGGCTGGCTCGAGCTTTGTGACCCTGGACCTGAGTTACCACTCGGCGTCCGGTACGTGGGACACCCACGGGATTCCCGGGGGTGTTTACGGCGGAATCTCGAAGGGTCTTGGCAAACTGCTGCCTCTGTTCGACCACCTGTTGACGACACTGGTGACCGATCTCGAAGAGCGCGAGCTGCTGGATGACACGCTCGTGATCGCGATGGGAGAATTCGGGCGAACGCCGAACATGGGGACCCAGGGCAGTGTCGACGGTCGCAACCACTGGCCGGTCGTGATGTCGATGTGCATGGCCGGCGGAGGATTGAATCACAACCAGACGATCGGGTCGACCGTCTCAGACGGAAGCCATCTCAAGGATCGTCCGATTCTGCCCGGCGACGTCGCGGCAACGATCTACCGGCACATGGATGTTCCGCTCGACTCGCAATACGTCGACCCACGCGGTCGCCCGAGATTCATGCTCGAGGACGGCGGCGAGCCGATCGCCGAACTGTTCTAGTTCGAAACGTAGCCGAGTTGGTGACAACGTGGGCGGTCGCTCGTGACTCTCCCAATCTGTGGCCAGATTGGCTACGGGACGATTCCAGGTCATCACCCTACCGCCCAATCACCCGACGGCGTTTCATGTCAAAACGTGCGCCGTGGCCGAGAGTGAAGAATTTTCCGGCATCCGGTGTGTTGGCTTTCCAGCTTCGAGGGTCATAGATCAGCACGGCCGCATCCGGCTTGCCAATCACCTCGAACCGGTCCCCCCGCACGACGATCGCCGAGTCCTCATCGAGTCCGATTCCCAGCAGGTCGTCTCGATCGAACCGTCGGAGCATCTTGCGATCCGGATCTGTCAGAACCTCGACCAGGCCCATCTGACGGCCTCGTTTCACCACATGCTGGTCGATGGCGCAGTTCTCGATGAAGCCCAGCCCTCGCTGGTGATCCCCAATCAGGATCCGGTTCGTCTTGGAGTCTCCGCGGACGAGAAAGTCGGCCTGGATGGACGCCCCGGCTGATGAACCGCCGATCACGCCTCCTCGCTTCAGCAAGCGATGAAACTCCTTTTCGGATCTCGTGCCAAGATACGAATCGGCGATCCGCCACTGTCGACCGCCGGTGAACCAGACAGCGTCGGCGGCCCGAATCGGCGCGACAAACGCCCGGGTGTCGGCTTTCTTGCGATCATGGGTGTGCAGCACGGTGACATGCTTGAGCATCATCGTGGTCTTGGCGAACCGGGCCACGCTGGGATTCTGGTAGTCGTATTGGGGATCGGATGACAGGGCTGTCGGAACGATGACGATCCGGGCCTCGGGGCCACCGGCCAATGCGACGAACTTGCGGAAGATCGCCGCGGCCTGTTTGCCACCTCCTCCGACGATCACCAGCGTGCCGCGATCGGGTCCCTCCGTGTCGTCGGCGACGGCGGCCGGTGTCGGGGTGAGCGACACGAGCCAGGCCAGGGCCAGGAGGTAGGAAAGGAGGCGATGAGGTGGGTTCTTGTGAATCATGATGGAACCAGGGGGATGGGTTGCAGATGTAGCCAATCTGGCCACGGATTGGGAGAGTCACGAGTGACCATCCGCGTTGTCACCAATGCGGCTACGTTGTGTCGTCGAGGTCACGATTCCGTCGACGTAGAGTCTCCCGGGTTTGAAGGTGACTGTGCACGCTTTGCGGTGCTCAGCAGCTTGAGTTGAGACCTGACGATGTCGCGACGTTGCCGCAGGTAGTCGAGCTGGGAGCAGACGTTCTGGTGTTCGTATTCGACCGAGGCGGTGACCTGGGCGAGCACAAGGCGACGACGGTCGAGCAGGCTGTCGGGTGGGAAGAACACGAGCAGGGTCAGGATTGACGCCGCGCCGGCCGTGGTCACCCCGATGGCGGCCGTGGTTCCCGAGGTGTTGCGGGTTGCCAGGAAGGCGATGGCGACCAAGATGGATGTGCCGATGATCACCACAAACGCCCGCCAGAATGCCTCGGGAATTCGCTCACGCAAGCGAAGCCAGGGAACGACCAGCTTGAGCTCGGTGCCCAGGCGGTGACGCGCGACGGCTCGTCGGCATCTCATCAGGCTCAACCGCCGGATTTCCGATTGGCAGCTGCTGAGCCGGGCTTTCGCCGTCGCCAGCTGGGTCGCGGTCTGGTCGGAAACCTCGTGGCTGGGAGACTCTGTATCAGCGGGAGTGGCGGACGATTCCATCACGTCGCCTGTCAGGAGTCCACGGGCGACATGCCTGTGTCGCGGACGGAGTCGGACTCATCAGCCGCCAGGGTGCCGGTGGGACTGTCGTTCTTCGAGCCTGTCAGCTTCCAAGCCAGCAGTGCCGCTGGGACATAAAGCAGCAAGTCGATCACGTTGAACCAGGGCGGGTGCGGGATCATCATCACGTTGGCGATCCCGCCGAGCAGCATCAGTCCTCCGACAATGGACACGGGAACCACCTGTGCCAGTCGAGAGATCCTGACGGCTGTCAGGGCCCCGAGAAATGTGCCGACGGCATGCGTGGCGATCACGATGACCAGTGCCAGCGGCTGTTGGGCCAGTTCAACCCGGAAGATCTCGCGGGCCTTCTCGACGTCATCGATCGATCCACCTTCGAGCATTTTCATCGCGTCGATGATGGCCTGCGAGGGGGGAGCCACCACGTGCGCGATGGACTGCAGGACCATCGTGACGAGAACGGCGGTGATCACACCCGCCAGGGCAGCCAGTCCATTGATGGCAAAGTGGGGATATGCCCGCCAGGCGGCGGTGATCACACGCGCCAGGGCAGCCAGTCCAATTCGGAGCATGTGAGGTCTCGATCGAGTCCGTCGCGAAAGGCCGTTACCTGTTGGCTGTTTTTGCGGAGGTCG
>MDTE01197264.1_pt1 | contig 19807 bp, 32 predicted proteins | sample 811231 | NCBI WGS metagenome assembly MDTE01 (sample SAMN05326651, study PRJNA326480) | marine metagenome | isolation source: seawater | place: Indian Ocean: Red Sea | collected 2010 | reverse complement strand
TGATTGCGCCGATTGCGATGGACGAAGGCTTACGGTTTGCGATTCGTGAAGGTGGCAAGACAGTTGGTGCCGGCGTCGTAACGGCTATTACAGAGTAGGCAGCGTAGGCGCTGATTTGGAGACGATCTCATGGACAGTCAAAACATACGCATACGGTTAAAGGCGTTCGACCATCGTGTACTCGATCAGTCGACCCAAGAGATCGTCAATACAGCGAAACGCACGGGAGCCCAAGTACGGGGGCCAATACCCTTGCCGACCCGTATTGAAAAGGTGACGGTTCTCCGTTCGCCACATATCGATAAGAAAAGTCGAGAACAATTCGAGGTCCGCACTCACAAGCGGTTACTCGACATAGTTGATCCGACACCACAGACCGTGGACGCGCTGATGAAGCTCGACCTGGCGTCTGGGGTTGACGTTCAGATTAAGCTCTAAGCGGCAGGGAAACAGAGTGATGCGAACCGGATTAGTGGCACAAAAACTGGGTATGACCCGAGTCTTTGCAGACGATGGCAGTCATGTGCCGGTTACCGTATTGAAGGTAGAGGAATGCTGCGTAGTTGCGGTGCGTCGTACCGATAGCGAAGGTTATAACGCTGTTCAATTAGGAAGCGGTAAGCCCAAAGCGAAAAATACGACGAATGCTATGCGCGGCCATTTCGCTAAATCTAAAGTAGAGCTGAAGCGTAAGTTAGTTGAGTTTCGCGTTAGCGACGACGGATTGTTAGATGTTGGGGCAGAAATTGCTCCCAGCCATTTTGTTTCTGGACAATATGTGGATGTTACCGGCGAAAGTATAGGTAAAGGATTTGCCGGTGCCATGAAGCGTCACGGGTTTTCCGGTTTACGAGCGACGCATGGTGTCTCGATTTCGCATAGATCTCACGGTTCAACTGGTCAGTGTCAGGATCCGGGTAAAGTTTTTAAGGGTAAGAAGATGGCGGGTCATATGGGGGCTGCTCAAGTGACCTCTCAGAATTTAATCGTGGTAGAAACCGATGATGACAATGGCTTGATATTGGTAAAGGGGGCGGTTCCCGGATCTAAAGGCGGTTGGGTGACAATTAAGGATGCGGTTAAGAAGGCTCTCCCTAAAGATGTACCTTTTCCGGCTGCGTTAAAAGATAGAGATACACCGGCAGAATCTGCGGCTCTAGAAGAGGAACAAGCGCCGATAGAAAAAGCTACTGAAGAAGAAAAGAAGGACTAAGGAACGATGAAAGCAGAAATCATCACCTTAGAGAACAAGGCGGCTGGTAATATTGAGCTACCGGATGCAGTGTTCGGAGTAGATGTTCGTAAAGATATCCTTGCTCGTATGGTGAATTTCCAGCGTGCCAAAAAACGTGCCGGAACGCATAAGGTTAAAACTCGCGGTGAGATCCGGGGGACAACGGCTAAGCCTTTTCGCCAAAAGGGATCCGGCCGTGCACGTCAAGGTTCGATCAAAGTGGTTCAGATGCGAGGCGGTGCGACAGTTTTTGGGCCCGTCGTTCGCGATCACGGTCATAAACTGACTAAGAAACTTCGGAAGTTGGCTCTTCGTTCTGCGCTATCTGCGAAGCAGGCTGATGGCAAGTTGATCATCCTTGATGATGCCGAACTGAAAGAGGGAAAAACCAAGTTGCTAGCTGCAAAGTTTGCGAAACTCAATTGGGGACGTGTTTTGATTGTTGGGGCGTCTCCGGTTAATGAGAATTTCGTTCGGGCCGCTAGAAACATCCCTAATGTGGATGTGTTACCAACCGAAGGTGCGAATGTTTACGATATTCTTCGTCGCGATACGTTGGTCTTGACAAAAGCTGCAGTGGATGGATTGGGGGCTCGCTTATTATGAGTTGGAAATATTTTAGGCACGATAAAAGTGTCACAAAACAGCGTCAGTACGAGTTAATCCGATCGCCCGTTATCACTGAAAAAGCGACCTTGGGTGCCGAGTTTGGCCAGGTAACGTTTCGCGTGCCGATGGATGCTACAAAGCCTGAAATCAAGTTGGCAATTGAAGCGTTATTTGACGTGAAAGTTAAAGCCGTTAACACATTGCGTCAGAAAGGTAAGATTAAGCTATTCCGAGGCCGTGAAGGTCGACGAAACCACACTAAAAAAGCCATCGTATGCCTTGAAGAAGGGCATTCGATAGACGTAACGACTGGAGTCTAGAACAATGGCGTTGAAAAGTTTCAACCCAATTACGCCCGGTATGCGCGAACTCGTGTTAGTTGATCGTTCTGTCCTTCATAAAGGCGGGCCAGTTAAAACGTTGACCGAAGGTCTGACGAAAAAAGGTGGCCGAAACAATAAGGGACGCGTAACTGCACGGCGCCGTGGTGGTGGACATAAACGGCGTTACCGTATCATTGATTTCAAGCGCGCAAAGATAGGCATGACGGCAACAGTGGAACGGATAGAATACGATCCTAACCGTACGGCGTTTATCGCTCTAATTACATACGAAGACGGTGAACAGTCCTATATATTGGCACCTCAACGGCTTGCTCCGGGGGAGCAGGTTGTTTCTGGTGCGGACGTGGATATCAAGCCAGGTAACGCACTGCCGCTAAATAATATTCCAGTTGGTACCATTATCCACAATGTAGAAATGAAGGCTGGTAAAGGTGGGCAAATAGCCCGTTCCGCTGGTGCGTATGTGCAGTTGGTGGGTCGTGATCAGGGGTATGCGCAAGTAAAGCTGAGTTCGGGTGAGCTTCGGCTGGTGCGTGGTGAGTGTATGGCGACGGTGGGTGCAGTTTCTAACCCTGATCAAGCCAATATTTCGCTTGGCAAGGCGGGCCGGAAACGGTGGCTTGGCAAGCGTCCGCAAGTAAGAGGCGTTGCAATGAACCCGGTTGATCACCCCCATGGTGGTGGTGAAGGTAGAACTTCTGGCGGACGCCATCCGGTTACTCCTTGGGGTAAGCCGACCAAAGGCAAGCGGACCCGCAATAAGAAAAAACCAAGTAGTAAGTTGATCATCCGGCGTCGTGGTCGGAGACGTTAGCTTAGGGAGTTAAGAACAGTGTCACGTTCAGTTTGGAAAGGGCCGTTTGTTGACGGCTATTTACTGAAAAAAGCAGAAACGGTTCGAGCTTCTGGTCGCAATGACGTTATTAAGACGTGGTCGCGCCGGTCGACGGTTTTGCCGCAATTTGTCGGGCTGACCTTCGGTGTTCATAACGGCACCAAATTTATTCCGGTTTTGGTCACCGAAAATATGATTGGCCATAAATTTGGCGAATTCTCGCCAACTCGGACCTTTTACGGTCATACGGCTGATAAAAGAGCCAAGCGTGGCTGATAGGAGCGCGTAGGAAAATGGGTAAACCAAAGGCCAAACGCCGTCTCGGCGAAAACGAGGCTAAGGCTTTCGGGAAGTTGTTGCGAGGAAGTCCGCAAAAGTTGAATTTGGTTGCGCAGACGATTCGTGGCAAGGAAGCGAGTAAAGCGCTTGCTGAACTTACTTTTTCACGTCGACGGATTGCTGGTGAAGTAAAGAAGGTTCTAGAATCGGCGATTGCGAATGCTGAAAATAATCATCAGTTAGATGTTGATAGGTTGTATGTGAAAGAGGCCACTGTTGGTAAATCGCTTGAAATGAAGCGGTTCCGTCCAAGGGCACGCGGGCGTGTTGGTCGCATCCGGAAGCCTTTTAGTAACTTGACCGTCATCGTCGAAGAACGAGAGGAAGCGGAATAATGGGCCAGAAAGTAAACCCGATCGGGCTCCGGCTCGGCATCAACCGCACATGGGATTCGCGTTGGTATGCAGATCGTGGCTATGGTGATTTGCTGCACCAAGATTTGGAATTGCGTGACTATATTTTTGATCGTCTGAACCAAGCTGGTGTGTCCAAGGTAATAATTGAGCGTCCGGCAAAAAAGGCCCGAATTACTATTCATACGGCTCGTCCGGGTGTCGTAATTGGAAAGAAAGGCGCGGATATCGAGAAGTTGCGTTTGGAAATCGCTAATAAAACTTCCGGTGAAGTTACGCTTAATATCGTTGAAATTCGTAAGCCTGAATTGGACGCAAAGTTGGTTGCCGACAATATTGCGCAACAGCTCGTTCGTCGTGTTGCATTCCGCCGGGCCATGAAGCGGGCGGTGCAATCCGCGATGCGTCTTGGTGCTGAAGGTATTCGGATTAATTGTGCTGGCCGTTTAGGCGGTGCTGAAATAGCGCGAACTGAATGGTATCGGGAAGGTCGCGTGCCGTTGCATACATTGCGCGCTGATGTAGATTACGGAACGTCGACCGCGCAGACGACATATGGTGCGTGCGGGGTCAAAGTTTGGGTTTTTAAAGGTGAAATCTTGGCACATGACCCTATGGCGCAGGACAAATTATTACAGGAGCAGCAGGTCCGCTAAGGCCTGTTATGGGAGACTAGACGATGCTTAGCCCAAAGCGGACAAAACACCGCAAGCAGCACAAAGGTCGCGTGAAAGGCTTCGCGAAAGGTGGGACTGCTCTGAATTTCGGCAGTTATGGCCTGAAGGCTACGACACCTGGCCGTGTTACGGCTCGCCAAATTGAGGCCGCAAGGCGGACAATTACGCGTCATATCAAGCGTGCCGGACGTGTATGGATCAGAATATTTCCCGATGTTCCGGTTAGTCAAAAGCCAGCCGAAGTACGCATGGGTAAAGGTAAGGGGACACCTGAATATTGGATGGTTCGTGTTAAGCCGGGCCGGGTGATGTTTGAGCTTGATGGTGTTGAAACTGAAACTGCCAAGCGTGCGTTTGAGCTAGCTGCGGCAAAACTGCCTGTTAAAACGCGCTTTATAGTGCGGTTGGGTACTGAAGGAGCCGGATGATGAAGGCAGAAGATATTCGGCAGAAAACCGATGATGAATTAGCTGGGCAGCTAATAGATCTGCGCAAGGAGGCGTTTAATCTACGTTTTCAACGGGCTAGCGGCCAGCTAGAGAATACGGGACGAGTGCGTGAGGTCCGCAGGGATATTGCGCGTATCAAAACAATTTTAAATCAACGGGCTGCGGATTTGTAAGGGGTATTGGTGATGTCAAAGCGCGTGTTGAAGGGACAAGTATTAAAAGACGCCAAGGACAAGTCTGTTGTTGTGCGTGTCGAACGGAAGATTAAGCATCCGCTTTATCAGAAGTTTATCCGACGTTCGAAGAAGTATATGGCCCATGATGAAGACAACAGGTGCAAAGCTGGGGACTTTGTGCGTATTCAGGAATGCCGACCACTTTCCAAGCGTAAAAGCTGGGAAGTCTTGTCGGAAGGTAAATGAGTTAAGGTTTAAAGGGAGCGCTGGATCATGATCCAGATGCAGTCAAATTTAGATGTAGCTGATAATTCGGGCGCTAAGCGTGTGCAGTGCATCAAGGTACTGGGCGGTTCGAAACGGAAATCCGCCGGTGTCGGCGATGTTATCGTTGTGTCAGTGAAAGAAGCTATTCCGCGCGGTCGAGTAAAGAAGGGTGAAGTATTGAAAGCTGTTATTGTGCGTACCGCGAAAGAAGTGCGCCGGGATGATGGTACTGCCATTCGTTTTGATCGCAATGCGGCGGTTTTGATTAATAATCAAAATGAGCCAATTGGTACCCGTATTTTCGGTCCTGTTACTCGTGAATTGCGTGCCAAACAGTTTATGAAAATTATTTCGCTCGCGCCGGAGGTGTTGTAATGGCCGCAAAAATTAAGAAGGGCGACAAAGTTATGGTGATGACTGGCAAAGATAAGGGCAAAGTAGGTGAGGTGATGAGAATTGTCATGAAAGATAATAGAGCTTTTGTGCAGGGCGTTAACGTTGCCAAACGCCATACGAGGCCGAGCCAGTCCAATCCGGGGGGTATTATCGACAAAGAATTATCGGTTCATTTGTCTAATCTTGCACACGTAGATCCAAAGGAAAATAAGCCAACACGCGTTGGTTTCCGAACGCTGGAAGACGGACGCAAAGTTCGTTTCGCCAAGGTTTCGGGCGAAGTGATTGATAGTTAAGGCGAGAATCGATGGCTGAAGAAAAATATATACCGCGTCTAAAGAAGCACTATCGCGATGCGTTGGTGAAAGATATGATGGATGTGTTTGGCTATACGAACCCAATGCAGATTCCTAAATTGGCGAAAATTGTTGTAAATATGGGGATTGGGGACGCTGTTGGGGATTCGAAAAAGATTGGTGCCGCATGCGGAGATTTAGCTGCTATCACGGGCCAAAAGCCCCAAGTCACCAAGGCAAAAACATCAATCGCAAATTTCAAATTGCGCGAAGGTATGCCAATTGGAGCCAAAGTGACGTTGCGTCGTGACCGCATGTATGAGTTTCTCGACCGCCTTGTTATGGTTGCGTTACCCCGTGTACGAGATTTTCGTGGATTGTCGGCTAACAGTTTCGACGGCAGCGGTAACTATTCTTTGGGACTTAAAGAACAGATTGTCTTTCCGGAAATAGATTATGATCAAGTCGATACTATTAGAGGGATGAATGTGGTGATTTGCACCACGGCAAAAACCGATGATGAAGCTCGGGAGCTTCTTCGAGGCTTCAACCTGCCGTTCCCAAAACCAAAGACTGACAAGGGAAAAGCTTAATATGGCTAAAATGAGCGCCATTCAAAAAAACAAGCGTCGGCGGCGGATCGTCGCACGGTATGCTGATAAGCGAAACGCGTTGCGGGCGATCGCTAAAGACCAGAGTTTGCCGGCGGAGGAACGCTTTGCAGCGCGCCTGAAACTGTCTCAGCTACCGCGTAATTCTGCGCCGGCCCGTATTCGCAACCGTTGTGAACTTACCGGTCGTCCGCGCGGTTTTCATCGAAAATATCAAATGTCCCGCATTGCTTTGCGGGATCTCGCATCATCCGGGCAACTGCCTGGGATAGTAAAGTCAAGCTGGTAGGAGAACGCCTCCATGACAATGAGCGATCCTTTGGGCGATATGTTGACCCGCATTCGAAACGGTCAGCATAATAATTCGTCGACTGTTATCTGTCCTGCTTCCAAGTTACGAGCTAATGTGCTCGGCGCGTTGGAGCGAGAGGGCTATATTCGAGGTTTTAGTTGGGCTGAACTGCGCGCTGGTATTCAAGAGTTAACAATTGAGCTCAAATATCACGATGGTGAGCCTGTTATTCGTGAAATTTCTCGTGTATCGACGCCGGGTCGTCGCATTTATTCCGGTATTAAGGATTTGCGGCGGGTTTATAATGGTCTCGGTATTTCTATTCTTTCGACACCTCGTGGTGTTCTGTCTGACGCTGAAGCCCGCGAGCAAAATGTCGGTGGCGAAGTCCTGTGCCAAGTATTTTAAGCGGCATTTTAAAGGAGAAGCATTATGTCGCGTATAGGTAAAACCCCTGTTTTGGTACCTGATGGCGTCGATGTCTCGATTGCCAGCGGTTTGTTGATTGCAAAAGGTAAGTTGGGCGAGCAAACGGTTACGTTGACTGACGCTGTTAACGTTTCGTTGGAGAATGGAAAGGTTACCGTGACGCCGGTAGATGACAGCAAGCGCGCACGTTCCCTCTGGGGGACGACCCGCAGCTTGGTTTACAATGCGTTGCGCGGAGTTACTGACGGATTTTCGAAAAAGCTCGAAATCAATGGTGTTGGTTACCGCGCTCAGGTCAAAGGCAAGGTCTTGAATTTGCAGCTAGGTTATAGCCACGATATCGATTTTCCCATTCCCGAGGGTGTAAATATAGCGCTCGAAGGCGATCGCGATGGAGTGATTACAGTTAGTGGAGCTAGTAAACAACAAGTTGGGCAGGTCGCAAGTAAGATCCGAAGTTTCCGGACTCCTGAACCTTATAAAGGTAAGGGGATTCGTTATTCTGATGAATACATTCTGCGCAAAGAAGGTAAGAAGAAGTAGAGGGCGAATGGGATGTTGAGCTCAAAAAGACTATTTAATCGGCGAAAAAGACGAAACCGTTATAATCTACGTCGTAGCGCCAAGGGTAAGCTGCGGTTGTCCATATTTCGTTCGAATCTGAACATTTATGCACAGGTCATCGATGATGAGAGTGGTGTTACAGTTGCCGCCGCTTCTTCTACCGATAAGGTTTTGCGTGAGAAGTTGAAAGCTGGTGGTAATAAAGATGCGGCCGGTGCAGTGGGTAAATTGATTGCCGAGCGAGCCACAAAGGTTGGCGTGTCGGTGGTTGTATTTGATCGTGGAGGTTATGCCTATCACGGGCGTGTTAAGGCATTAGCCGAAGCTGCGCGCGAAGGCGGATTGGCGTTTTAAGGGAGTTCAGAGAATATGGCACGGGAACCACAAGGTAGGGGCCGAGGCCGCGGACGGGGCCGAGACGACCAGAACGATCAGCCTGAGCTGATTGAAAAATTGGTTGGTATCAACCGTGTTGCAAAAGTGGTCAAAGGCGGACGTCGTTTCGCGTTTTCGGCAGTTGTCGTCGTAGGAGATGGTAAGGGCCGTGTTGGCCATGGATTGGGTAAGGCGCGTGAAGTGCCAGAAGCGATCCGCAAGGCGACTGAAAGTGCTCGTAAGAAGTTAGTTCGTGTTCCATTGCGTGAAGGTCGAACTTTACATCACGATGTGCGTGGCCGTTTTGGAGCAGGTCGTGTGGTTGTGCGTAATGCACCCCCGGGTACAGGTATTATAGCTGGTGGTCCGATGCGTGCGGTTTTTGAAGCACTTGGCATGCAGGACGTCGTAGCAAAATCTGTTGGTAGTTCCAATGGCCACAACATGATCAAGGCGACGTTTGATGCGTTGTCGAAGTGCTCCTCACCCCGTCACATCGCTGGTAAACGTGGTAAAAAAGTTGGCGAAATTGTTGGGCGTCGAGGTGGAGGTGATTCGGTCAAGGATGCGGCCAATGGTTAATGTAATAAAAAAAGTGCGGGTAACACAGACGGGTAGTCCCATTCGGCGCGAGGCTGATCAGCGAGCTACTTTGATTGGGCTTGGCCTAAACAAAATGAATAAGACCCGTGAGCTTGAAGATACTCCATCGGTGCGCGGCATGTTAAATAAAGTGAAACATCTTGTACGGGTTGATGATGTGGGCTAACGCCAGCTTATTCGATATTGTGAGGCCAATAAAATGGAACTGAATAAACTTTCCGATAACCAAGGTGCCCGTAGCTCCCGCAAACGAGTAGGGCGTGGCGAAGGGTCGGGTAAAGGCAAAACCTCCGGTAAAGGTCAAAAAGGTCAGAAATCCCGCAGTGGTGTATCTATCAAAGGCTTTGAAGGCGGACAAATGCCTCTTTATCGCCGACTACCGAAACGTGGTTTTACCAATATCTTTCGAAAGAAATACGTTGAAGTGTCTTTGGAACGGCTACAGAAGGCAATTGATGCTGGGAAACTGGATGCAAGTAAAACTATTGATGGTGCGGCACTTGTAAAGGCCGGTGTTATTCGGCGAATAAAGGATGGTGTTCGCATATTAGGCAACGGTGAATTGGAAGCGAAGCTTACCTTGGATATAGCAGGTGCGAGTAAGTCCGCTGTTGCCGCGATTGAAGCAGCAGGCGGAGAAGTTGTTCTGCCTACAGTGAAAGATCCATCACCAAAATTGGGAAAAAAAGCTGAGCGCAGGGCTAAAGCTGTAGCAAAAAGACAAACGAGAACCAACGATTCATCTGAACCCGAAGCTGGAGAGGATAAGGCTACAAAAGAGTAGAGTTGCCAAAGCTAAACTCTCTTTTGACCGAGAACCTGATTATGGCATCAGCCGCAGAACAACTTGCTGCAAACTTTAACTTCGGAGCTTTTAATAAGGCGACGGAATTGAAAAAGCGTATTTGGTTTACCTTAGGCGCTTTGGTTATTTATCGTCTCGGGACTTATATTCCTTTACCTGGTATCGACCCAGCAGTAATTCGGGATATTTTTGCGCAAGGAGCCGGCGGCATAACAGATATGATGGATCTGTTTACCGGTGGGGCGTTGGGGCGGATGAGCATATTTGCGCTCAATATCATGCCCTATATTTCAGCAGCAATTATTATGCAGTTGTTGCAATCAACCGTGCCGAAACTCGAAGCTATGAAGAAAGAAGGTGAGTCCGGTCGGAAGAAACTAAATCAATATACGCGTTACGGTACAGTCGTCCTTGCAACTTTCCAAGCCTATGGTCTTTCTGTCGGTGTGGAAGGGATCGTTTCTGCCTCTGGAGCGGCAGTTTTAGCGCCAGGTTTCTTTTTTCGTGCAACAACGGTGATTTCGCTAGTTGGCGGCACAATTTTTCTAATGTGGCTGGGTGAGCAAGTGACTCAACGGGGTGTTGGTAACGGTATTTCGCTGATCATTTTCGCCGGTATCGTTGCCGAGTTACCATCTGCATTGGCCGCTACAATGGATCTAGGGCGCCGTGGTGTTCTCTCTGCGCCAATTATCATTGGTATTCTGGTTCTGGCCATTATAGTTATCACGGTGATTGTATTCGTTGAACGGGCTCAGCGAAGAATTGTGGTTCAATATCCAAAACGCCAAGTTGGCCAACGGATGTTTGGCGGCGAATCCTCGCATATACCTTTGAAAATCAATACACCGGGTGTTATTCCGCCGATTTTTGCTAGTTCTATATTGCTATTACCGTTGTCGATTTTTCAATTTGCAGGCAATTCGGGACCAGAGTGGCTTAATACAATTATTGCATTACTCGGTCGTGGGCAGCCTGGATTTATTGGGCTCTATGTGTTGTTCATTGTTTTCTTCACATTTTTTTATACAGCGATTGTCTTTAACCCAGAGGAAACAGCAGAAAATTTGCGTCAACATGGTGGGTTTGTCCCTGGTATTCGGCCGGGAAAGAATACGGCAAACTATTTGGATCATGTGCTGACAAGGCTGACCGTTATCGGCGCTACCTATTTAGTCATTATTTGTATTATTCCGGAGTGGCTGATCTCGCAATTCTCGGTGCCGTTTTATTTTGGTGGTACCAGTTTGTTGATTGTGGTGAGTGTAACGATGGACACCGTAGGCCAAGTTCATTCGCACATGTTAGCGCACCAATATGAAGGGCTTATAAAAAAATCAAAACTTCGAGGGCGCCGCGGATGAAGATCATTCTGCTTGGGCCACCCGGATCCGGAAAGGGTACCCAAGCAAAACGATTAGAAGCACGTCATGGATTGGTTCAAGTATCGACGGGAGAGATATTGCGCGAGGCAGTGGTATCAGAAAGTTTACTAGGTAAAACGATAAAAAATACCATGGCGGCCGGTAAATTAATTTCCGATGATTTAGTGCTTGAGGTGTTGGAAAGGAGGCTAGCGGAACCGGATTGTAAAAATGGTGTAGTTTTTGATGGATTTCCGCGCACCATTGCGCAAGCTAACGCTCTTGATAAGATCTTATCTGAGGCAGAGAGAGCAGTAGATGCGGTCATAATGTTGGAAGTAGATGATGTTATTTTGATATCGCGTATTGAACAGCGTGCAAAGGAGGCGGTCGACGGAAAGGTGCGGTCTGATGATAGAGTTGAAGTTTTAAAAAATAGACTTTCGGCATATTACGAATGGACAGCACCAATTATTCCGTTTTATGAGGCACGAGGGTTGTTGTGGAGGGTAGACGGGATGCGTGAAGTGCATCAGGTTACAGACGCAATTGAAACAATAGTTTCTCAAATTTAGAGTAATTGACAGAATGCAATGTTCCCTTATAATCCCGCGGCTTTCAGGCTGGAGGTGGAATTTACCGGCCAGTATGGATTTGGAATAGCAGTCAGTCAAAATGGTTATGTAGTATCGCTTTAAAGCGATAATCAGTAGCGCTGAAGTTCAGCGGATTTTATAATTTAACAGGATGTTACGAGGATAAAATTGTGGCGCGTATAGCAGGTGTAAATATTCCGACGCAAAAACGAGTTGAGATTGCGTTGTCCTATATATTCGGTATAGGGCGCACTAGGGCTACTGAGATATGTCAAAAATGTAATATCAGTTATGAACGTAGGGTCAATGAATTGACTGAGCAGGAAGTGATAAACATTCGTGAAACGATCGGTCGTGACTATATTGTCGAAGGCGATCTGCGCCGTGAAACGGCGATGAATATTAAGCGTCTGATGGATTTGGGCACTTATCGTGGATTGCGGCATCGCAAAGGGCTTCCGGTTCGCGGTCAAAGAACAAATACAAACGCCCGGACCCGCAAAGGTCCGGCACGGCCGATTGCCGGTAAAAAGAAGGTCTGATTTAACATGGCTAAAGCAGCGGCACCGCGCGTTCGTAGACGCGAGCGTAAGAACATCACATCGGGTATTGCCCATGTGAATGCAACTTTTAATAACACCATGATTACCATTGCAGATGTGCAGGGTAATACTATTGCTTGGTCGTCTGCGGGCGGTATGGGGTTTCGTGGCTCTCGTAAATCGACTCCTTACGCGGCCCAAGTCGCGGCGGAAGATTGTGGTAAGAAGGCTATGGATCATGGTGTAAAAACGCTTGAAGTGCTGGTCAAGGGCCCGGGTTCCGGCCGGGAATCGGCATTACGAGCGCTGCAAAGCGTTGGTCTTACTGTTACGGCTATTAAGGATGTGACTCCTGTGCCGCATAACGGTTGCCGACCTCCTAAACGCCGGAGAGTCTAATAGAATCAAAGATGGTGCTGACTAAATTCAGTGCCGAAATAGCCGACACACTGCGGCTATGGGTTAAACGCGAATATATGAGGGCACGGACGTGATCCAAAAAAATTGGCAAGCATTAATTAAACCGACTAAGTTGAATATTGAGGCAGGGACGGATACGGCGCGAAGCGCGACCGTCGAAGCCGAACCACTTGAGCGAGGCTTTGGACTGACGCTTGGTAATGCGCTGCGTCGTGTATTGTTATCGTCATTACAAGGGGCTGCAGTCACATCAATTCAAATTGAAGGTGTTCTTCACGAATTCTCATCAATTCTAGGTGTACAGGAAGATGTGACCGATATTGTGCTTAACGTGAAAGCATTGGCGCTGCAATTGCACAACGAGGGTCCAAAGCGGATGGCACTATCGGCAACGGGCCCTGGCCCAGTTACGGCCGCCCAAATTGATACCGGACACGATATTGAAGTTATGAATCCAGACTTGGTGATTTGTACGCTTGATCGTGATGCCAGCATCAATATGGAATTAACGGTTGAAACCGGTAAAGGATATTTGCCTGCTGCGATGAACCGGCCGGCAGATGCCCCTATTGGACTCATACCGGTCGATTCTATATTTAGTCCCGTCCGCAAGGTGTCTTACAAGGTTGAGAATAGCCGGGTTGGACAGGTTACCGACTATGACAAATTGTCCATGGAACTTGAGACTAACGGTACGGTTACCCCTGATGATGCGGTCGCTCTAGCTGCGCGTATTCTGCAGGATCAGTTACAACTATTTATCAATTTCGAGGAACCAACTGTCCAAGTCCAAGAAGAAGCACCATCGGAACTGCCGTTTAACAAAAATTTATTGCGCAAGGTTGACGAGTTGGAACTATCTGTTAGATCCGCAAATTGCTTGAAGAACGACAATATCGTTTATATTGGTGATCTCGTCCAAAAGTCAGAAGCAGAAATGCTGCGCACACCTAATTTTGGGCGCAAGTCGCTCAATGAAATCAAAGAGGTGCTAACGCAAATGGGCCTTCATCTCGGCATGGAAGTAGTAAATTGGCCACCAGACAATATAGAGGATATGGCAAAGAAACTCGAGGAGCCGTTTTAGTTAAACGGTACTACCCGGACTTAAGGAGTAAGATTCATGCGGCACCGTATGAGTGGGCGCAAGCTCAACCGTAAATCACAGCATCGGCGAGCTATGTTTTCGAATATGGCAGCGGCCTTGATCAAGCATGAGCAGATAACTACGACTTTACCAAAAGCGAAAGAATTAAAGCCGATTGTCGACAAGCTAATCACACTGGGTAAAAAGGGAAGTCTGCATGACCGTCGCCGCGCCTTCGCGATGTTGCGCGATGATTCTACTACGGTAAAGCTATTCGAAACACTTGGCCCGCGTTATGAGGAGCGTTCAGGGGGATATACACGTGTTCTGAAGGCGGGATTTCGATATGGCGATTCCGCGCCAATGGCGGTGATTGAACTCGTAGATCGCGATCAGGAGGCTAAGGGTCAGGATTCTGGTCCGATACAGGAAATGGATCCGGATATGTCGGAAGAAGGATAATCAAATTCGCCAGAAATATGAAAAGCCGGTCCGCGAGGCCGGCTTTTTTTGCGACTTGTTCTCTATACGTCGAGAGATGGAACAGCAGTTATGACTTTTACGGGTTTGAGAAATTTTTCTAGTTCTTGCTTATTGCTACTAGCGGTTATTGTCTTTTGCCAATCGCCAATGGCTCAAACTAAGGTGCTGCCGGAAAATAAGCAGCAAGTGATCATGTCATTTGCACCCGTTGTACGACAGGTAGCGCCGGCTGTAGTTAATATATATGCTAAGGTTATCCGGCAACGCCGCACTCAGCCGCTTTTTGATGATCCGTTTTTCCGTCATTTCTTTGGCGACGGGGTACCTTTTGGTGGTTCACGAAAGCGCATAGAAAAATCACTAGGTTCTGGTGTCATTGTTGGTAAAGGCGGTGTGGTTGTAACTAATAATCACGTAATCAAAAACGCCCGGCATGTGACAGTGGTTCTTCCGGATCGACGCGAATTTGATGCTAAAATCTTGTTGGCTGATGAAAAGACTGACCTTGCGGTCCTTCGTATTCAAACCGGTAAAGAACCTTTGCCTACCGCATCCTTTGGAGATGCTGGCGAATTAGAGGTTGGGGATTTGGTGATAGCGATCGGTAACCCTTATGGGGTCGGTCAGACAGTGACCAGCGGTATTATCTCTGCCCTGGCTCGGACCAATGTGGGTGTGTCGGATTTTCGTTCGTTTATCCAAACAGATGCGGCGATCAATCCCGGAAATTCAGGCGGCGCTTTAGTTGATTTGCAAGGACGCCTTATCGGAATAAATACTGCGATTTTTTCGCAACGTGGCGGTGGTTCTGTTGGTATAGGGTTTGCCGTTCCCAGTAATATGGTGCAGACGGTAGTGCAAAGCGCGGTGTCGGGTCAGCCGCTGGTGCGACCCTGGTTATCGTTAAGTGGCACGTCCGTTACAGCTGATATGGCCGAAGGGCTTGGACTAAATAGGCCGACAGGGGTATTGGTGGAAAATGTTTATCCGGGTGGTCCCGCAGATAATGCCGGTATCAAACGGGGTGATGTGATTACCAAAATCGAAAAGTTTGCAGTTGAAGATGAGTACGCACTTAGATTTCGCTTAGCGGCAAGGCCCATAGGAAAATCGGTCGAGTTAAGTGTGTTGCGCCGGGGAATTACTAAACCTGTTCGGTTTAAGTTAATTGCACCTCCTGAAAAACCACTCAGGAACGAAACAGTAATAGGGGGACGTAATCCTTTCTCCGGCCTCAAGGTTGTAAATTTGTCGCCGGCCGTTCTGGAAGAAAATAATTTAAGAGGAAGCTTCGCTGGAGTATTGGTTATCGCTGTCAAACGTAGTTCGCCAGCAATTCGGTTAGGATTTAAACCAGGTGATGTGTTTGTCCAGATAAACGGTAAGTCGGTTAAGCGTGTGAAGGATATGGAGCGCTTACTTCGCGATGAGTCGCAGCCCTGGATAATAGATATCCGCCGGGGCAAAAACAAACTACGAAAGAGAATTGGTTAGAGTAAGAGGAACTATTGATCATGGACGTAGATCAAGGTTTGTTCGATGACCTGGCAAATGCGGTGTGGAGGCGGACATCGGTATAAGATAATTCTCAAGATAGCTATTAAAACCTTAGAAGTGCATTGCATAAAGCATTACGCAGCTCTGACGCGGATGGGGCTCTATATTGACTTGCGCGTATGTAAGTAAGTAGCGAGGACCAGCGTTTTATCCCTCGGCGTTTATCACGATTTGAGTATGAAGATATTCGCTTAGCCGAACCGGGCGTGGCACTCCTCAAGGTTAATTGGCTATAGCACAAGCGGTTATTTTCTAGGTATGGCGCGAAGCTAAATGCGGCTTATTTAGCGAAGGCCTCTGCGGAAATTGCGAAGGAAACTAGCTCTGTTGCATCAGATAAGCCTATTTTGAATGCGCCAATAGCTTTAATGGATGAATTGAACCATGGCAGGGATTACCAATACGACTATGGCGTGGAGGATAGTTTTTCAGGTCAGAACTATTTTCCGGGTCCCGTTGATTGAGTGGTCTTCTGTCATCCAATGGAACGGGGTTTCGAGCGTGAACTAACTAAGCGATTGGATTACTGGCAACGGTTACGGCAAACAAGAACGGCAAACTTTGATGGAAGCATTACAATCCTTTGCTCTTCGTGAAAGCCGGGTTATGATCAATTGGATTAGTTGCTAGAGACCGTTGGGTGATTAAGATTTGGGATGCGGTCACTGGTTTGGGGAAATCAGTCGGATCGGGTTTTGCTGCCCGTGGGAGGGTTCTTTATGTTCTTTTATTCATTAGGGCGCTGTATTGCTGGGATTTTAACTGTTGGTGCAGGCGCACTGCTTCCCGGCGCAGCGTTTGCCGCAGACCCGCAATTGAGTGGTGCTAATACTGCGTGGGTTTTGACATCTACGGCTCTAGTTTTGTTTATGACTTTACCCGGACTGGCTTTGTTTTATGGCGGATTGGTTAGGTCCAATAATGTTCTCTCGGTTTTGATGCACTGTTTTACAATCGCTTGCCTGATGTCAGTGATGTGGCTGGTCTGTGTTTACAGTCTGGCCTTCGATAATGGGGGAAACCTTAACGCCTATATGGGGGGACTGGGGAAAGCCTTTCTCTCTGGAGTTGGGGCCTCGACAATAAGTGGCGATATTCCGGAAACAGTCTTTTTTATGTTTCAGATGACATTCGCAATTATTACCCCCGCGCTTATCGTCGGTGCATTTGTTGAGCGCATTAAGTTCAGCGCCGTTATATTATTTTGCGTGATTTGGATAGTTGTTGTTTACGCACCGGTTTGTCATTGGGTTTGGGGCGGTGGATGGCTTGCTGACAAAAACGTCATGGATTTTGCTGGTGGGCTCGTTGTTCATGCGACGGCTGGCGTTTCCGCGTTAGTTCTCGCAGCTATGTTGGGTGCTCGCAAAGGTTATCCCGATGAGCTGAGCCCACCACATCGCCCGGCAATGACGATGATGGGTGCGTGTATGCTTTGGGTCGGTTGGTTTGGCTTTAACGCTGGGTCTGCGTTGGCTGCCAATGAGGGCGCAGGTATGGCTATGTTGGTTACCCATGTCTCTGCTGCTGCAGCTTCTTTAACTTGGATGACTATCGAATGGATTAAGTTCGGTAAGCCGAGTTTGGTTGGTATTGTTACTGGAATGGTAGCTGGATTAGCAACGATTACGCCGGCATCAGGTTTTGTTGGCCCATTAGGGGCACTCGTTTATGGCATTTCGGCTGGTATCGTTTGTTATTACGGGGTGACACTTGTAAAACGAAGCTTAAAAATAGACGACTCATTAGATGTGTTTGCTGTGCACGGCGTGGGTGGCATACTCGGAATTCTGCTTGTGGCAGTCTTTGCTTCTCCTGATTTGGGCGGTATGGGTTATGCCAAGGGAATGACCATGGGGACCCAGTTCGTTGTTCAAATGACAGGCACGGCCGCTACCGTCATCTGGAGTATTATTGGAACTATTGTAATTATCAAAATTGTTTCCGCATTAGTTGGCTTGAGGGTTGATGATGAGGCGGAAACAGATGGTTTAGATCTCTCCGAGCATGGTGAGCGTGGCTACAACTAGAAGAAAGGAAAAGGAAGATGAAACTAATTACAGCGATCATCAAGCCTTTCAAATTAGACTCTGTACGAGAAGCCCTATCGTCACTGGGCGTAGAGGGTATGACCGTGTCCGAGGTGAAGGGGTTTGGTCGTCAAAAAGGGCAAACTGAAATTTACCGCGGCGCGGAGTACGCAGTAAATTTTGTGCCAAAAGTGAAAATAGAAGTTGCCGTCGACAGTAAATTGGCTGATCAACTTGTGGAAGCGGTCCGTGAGACCGCCCAAACAGGTGATATCGGCGATGGCAAAATATTTGTAACTGATCTTAAAAGTGCAGTTCGCATTCGTACCGGTGAAACCGGTGGGGATGCGCTTTAAGAAAAACCGTCTTTATGAACGGAAAGTGGCGTACTGTCTATGAAGCTATTCTTGGCAATTGCCGCGGGCGGTGCTTTTGGTGCTTTGGCTAGATATTTCATAACACAGCAATCTGTGCTGTGGTTAGGCTTGGGCTTTCCTTATGGGGTGTTGACGGTCAATGTGCTTGGCTCGTTTGTTCTTGGCATTTTTGCCGAGTTATCGTCAGTGGCATGGGAGCCGTCGCCGACGCTTCGTGCGTTGATTATTGTGGGTTTTTGCGGCGCGTTCACAACGTTCTCTTCATTCTCGTTGGATGTGGCCCTTCTATATGAAAGAGGTGCTTTTTTTAGAGCCGCATTTTATATCGCGGCGTCCGTAGCATTTTCAATCGGCGCATTATTTTGCGGTATCGCGTTAATTAGGTCTGCCTATTCATGAGCGGTGTTTCTCAATGTGAAGTGGGCGTCGAAGATATTGACCTGCGTCTGGATCGCTGGTTTCAGCGTCATTACGACGGGCTTTCTCATGGTCGCCTGCAAAAACTATTACGTACCGGCCAAGTTAGAGTCGACGGCAAAAGGGCAAAAGGTAGCAGCCGTCTTCGATTAGGTCAGGTCATCAGAATTCCGCCATTGGATGCAGAAAGAACTAGATCTGGACTAAATCAAACCGTATGCGAAGATGATTGTTCATTCGTTAAAAATTTGGTTCTTTTTAAAGATGAATCGGTTTTTGCGTTAAATAAACCATCTGGGTTAGCGGTTCAGGGCGGTAGCGGTACCAAGCGTCATTTGGACGGATTGTTGGCTGGCTTGGTTAGTGCTGGTATGGATCGTCCAAAATTAGTACATCGACTGGATAAGGATACTAGCGGAGTGCTATTAGTAGCTCGCTCGGTCCGAGTGGCAGAACATTTGGGAAAACAATTTCAGCGGAGCGACATCCGAAAACAATATTGGGCGCTAGTTGCGGGAGTTCCCAGTCCACGCCAAGGCGAAATAGACCTGCCGTTGATTAAAGCCGGTAGGCGTGGACAGGAGCGGGTTTTGGTAGATGAGCGTAACGGAAAACATGCTACGACCCGTTATGCTGTTATTGAGTGTGCTGCTCGAAAATGTTCTTGGCTGGTCCTGTTTCCCGAAACAGGCCGAACCCATCAATTGCGTGCGCATCTTGCTGCTATAGGTCACCCTATTATTGGAGATGGAAAGTATGGTGGTGAGAAGGCTTTTCTAGACGGAGTAGATATTGCCAGAAGAATGCACCTTCATGCTCGTCGAATTGAGTTTTTACATCCCACGAAAGCTCACGAATTTAGCGTTACGGCTCCGTTGACCGACCATATGTTGGCAAGTTGGGAGTTTTTCGAGCTCGATGGAAACATAGCAATCGAAGACCCTTTTAGCGGTAAGTAGCTGGATAAATATGAACACCTCGAACCCGTATTTGGTCATATTTGACTGCGACGGTACCCTTATAGATAGCGGGCATAATATTGTAACAGCTATGTGCGAAGCTTGGCGGAGTTGCGATCTTGAGCCACCACCTGCAATTTCAATCCGGCGAATAGTTGGGTTAAAGTTAGAAGAAGCCATTCAAAAACTTATGCCACGTGATTGTGAAGTCGAGGTGAACCGTTTGGTTCAGGCATATATTGATTCGTTTAGTAGATTTCGAGATGAACCAGAGTATACAGAGCCGCTTTATCCGGGTATTCGAGACTGCCTAAATGATTT
>MDTE01095670.1_pt1 | contig 19810 bp, 17 predicted proteins | sample 811231 | NCBI WGS metagenome assembly MDTE01 (sample SAMN05326651, study PRJNA326480) | marine metagenome | isolation source: seawater | place: Indian Ocean: Red Sea | collected 2010 | reverse complement strand
GTTGGCGATGGCGCGAAAGTTCGCGGAATCCGGGGCCAATGTGGCGATGGTTTCGCGCACATCGGAAACGCTGGATGAGGCCCGCCAGGATGTGGCGTCCAGCGCGGGCGGTAACCAGGTCCGCATCGAGGCCGTTCCGTGCGATGTGAGTGACATGGTGCAGATATCCCGTGCCTGGCAGACCATTACCAATACCTTCGGGGCGGTCGACATCCTGGTCAACAACGCCGGTCAGACGGCGTTCGGGCCATTCCTGGACTGCGATGACGAGCGTTGGCAGGCCGATCTCGACCTGAAGCTGTTTGCCGCCATCCGGCTTGGGCGCCTAGCGATGCCCGGTATGGCCGAACGCAAGTGGGGGCGGATCATCAATGTGCTGGCCGGCAGTGCAAAGACACCGGGTGCCGGTAGCGCACCGACTTCGGTATCGCGCGCGGCGGGCATGGCGCTGACGAAGGTGATGGCGGGAGAGGGGGCACCGGATAATATTCTGGTCAACGCGCTCCTTGTCGGGCTCATCAAGTCCGGCCAGCATGAGCGCCGGCACCAGCAGCAGGCGCCGGAGAAATCCTACGATGAGTACATGGCCGAGATAGGGGTGGGAATTCCGCTCGGCCGGGTCGGCGAGGCAGAGGAGTTTGCCAATCTTGCCTGTTTCCTGGTGTCCGATGCCGGCTCGTATGTGACCGGCTGCGCCATCAATGTCGACGGCGGGCGCTCGCCGGTCGTCTGACCATCATGATGTGATTGATGACCATTTGCGTCTGATCGACTAGCTTGATTTGCGAAGGGGTATTTGTGTCCGGTGATGTAACAGTAAGTGCCCAAAATCTGACGGCGCTAATTCATGAAATGGTCCGGCTGGGCGGCAGCGAAGAGGATGAATGCCGGACGGTCGCAGAGCATCTGGTGGGTGCGAACCTGGCGGGTCATGACAGTCACGGCGTGGGTATCTTCTACGCCTATGTCGACAATCTCCTGCGTGGCTTGCTTGTCCCTAACACCTCGGCGCAACGTATTCTCGACGAAGGTGTGTTCCTGCAATTCGACGGCCAGAAAGGCTACGGTCAGCGCGTTGCGGCGGAAGTCACTCAGGCCGCGATCACCCGCACACGGGCGATCGGTATTTGCGTCGCGACCCTCAAGAATGCCCACCATATCGGGCGTGTCGGCACCTATGCCGAGATGATTGCGAATGCCGGATACCTGTCTATCCAGTTCACCAATGTGACGGACCATCACACCATGGTGGCGCCGTTCCGCGGCGCGGAATCGCGGTTCGGGACAAACCCGATCACCATGGCGATGCCGACCACCAATCCCGACGAGCCGGTGATCCTGGACATGGCGACCAGCGTCGTGGCCATGGGGAAAATTCGCGTTGCACACGATTCCGGCCAGTCAGTGCCGGAAAACTGGCTGATCGACAGCAGCGGGCAGTCAACGGTCGACCCCGGCGTGATGTTCAACGATCCCCTGGGGGCCTTGCAGCCGTTCGCCGCCCACAAGGGATACGCACTTTGTCTGATGGCCGAGTTGATGTCCGGCGCGCTTTCCGGGGGCGGCACGATCCAGCCGGACCACGAACGCCTCGACGGTATCATCAACACGACAACCATGATCGTGATGGACCCGCATCGGCTCGGCGATGCCAACTGGATCGCGCGGGAGGTTGATGCGATGGTCGACTACACCAAGAGCGCACGTCCAGCGAACGCCGATGAGCCAGTGCTGGTGCCCGGTGACCCAGAGCGCGCGGCCCGTGTCGAGCGGGGCAGGAACGGGATATTTATTCCCGAACGAACCTGGGAGTTGCTGCTCGATGCCGGCGAGCGGCTCGAACTCGACCGGTCTCGTGCGCTTGGGATCGCCGGATTGACCTAGCCGGCCGAGAGTAGGCTAACAATTTGAAACTCGAGGCGCTCGGCCGTACACCCTCACGTCGCGTGTGGCTGTTGCGACAAGAATTCACGATCGCGTTGTCTTGCCACCGATCTTCAGATCGCCCCGGCATCGCGAAGCGCCGCGATCTCGTCGGCCGACTTGCCGAGTGCGCTCAGCACTTCGTTGGTATGTTCCCCCAGGGTCGGTGGGGCACGGCGCACGGCAGCCGGTGTATCGGAAAACCGGAAGGGGATGCCCGGCACGCTGATCTCGCCTTCGGTCGTGTGGTTTGCGGTGGTAACCAGGTCGCGCGCGATAGTCTGCTCGGCGGTAAGCGCCTGCTCGACCGTGTTGATGGGTGCGCAGGACACCTTCGATGCCAGAAGTTTCTCGATCCAGGCATCCGTGTCGTCGGTCCGGAACAGGTCCGCGATCATGCCGTCGCACGCACCGCGGTTTTCTACCCGATCCCGATTGCGTGCGAACTTCTCGTCTTTCGCCCATTCTGGCTTGCCCACGGCCTCGCAGAATGTTTCGAACTGCATGTCATTCCCGACCGAAAGCGCGATCATGCCGTCGCGGGTGGGATAGGCATTGTAGGGCACGATATTCGGATGCCCGTTGCCGTAGCGTCCGGCCGGCTGCTGGGATGCCAGATAGTTGGCTGCCACATTGGCCAGCAGGGTGACGCCGGTATCGTAGAGCGAGACCTCGATGGCCTGGCCCTTGCCGGTCTTGTGCCGGGCCTGGATCGCGGCGAGGATCGATGAAAGCGCAAACATTCCCGTCGCGATGTCGACGATGGCGACACCCAGCTTCATCGGATCGCCGTCCGCTTCGCCGGTGATGCTCATCAGCCCGCTTTCGGCCTGCAGCAGGAAATCGTAGCCCGGCGCGCCTGCGCGCGGACCTGTCGAGCCGTAGCCCAGGATCGAGGCGCGTACGATCTGCGGGGCGTTTTCCTCGTACCAGGAGTCGTCAAACCCGAAGCGGGCCATGGTGCCGAGCTTGAAATTGTCGACGACGACGTCGGCATCGCCCAAAAGCTCTGCAAGCACATCTCGCGCCGCCTGTTCCTTGAGGTTCAGCGTCATGCCGCGCTTGTTCCGGTTGATGCCGAGAAAGTAGGCCGCCTCCTCACCGACGAAGGGCGGACCCCAAGCGCGGGTATCGTCGCCGCGCCCGGGTTGTTCGACCTTGATCACGTCGGCGCCCATGTCGCCGAGCAACATGGCGCAGAACGGCCCCGCCAGGACCCGGGTCAGATCGATGACCCGGATGCCGTCGAGCGCTCCCGTTTCGCTGGCGGCCGACATTTCCGGCTTAGCCTTTCTTGAGCTGGTTGCGGTCGTTGGCAAGATCGTCGAGATACTGGTCGACGATTTCCTTGTTCTGCATCCGGAACTTCATGAAGTCGGGCTTCCGCTTGTCGAGGAATGCCTGCATGCCTTCGAGCGATTCCTCGCTGCCCCACACATGCGCCAGCAGTTCCATGCCGTGCTGCCACGAGGCATAGAGCTGATCGGATTCGTGGTTGAGCGACTTCTTGGTCATGCGGATGGTCTGGCCGCTGTGCCCCTTGATGGTCTCGCACCACTTGATCGTCTCTTCGAGCAGGTCGTCATGGGACACGACCTTGTTGATCAGGCCGATATTGACGGCTTCCTCGGCCGTGAAGGTGCGGGCCAGGAAGATCATCTCGCGGGCGAGCCGCTCGCCGATGATCCGCGGAATGTACTGGGTGGCGCCAACCGTCGGGCAGGCAGCGACTTTTGCGCCGGACTGGCCGAAATGCGCGCGGTCCGAGGCAATCACCAGGTCACACCAGAGTGCCAGTTCGTGGCCGCCGCCCATGCACCAGCCGTTGACCATGGCGATGACGGGGATCGGCAACCCGCGAATGGTCATCGCGGTGCCGAGCATCCGGTCGTTCCAGTGATAGGCGTTGGTGAAGTTCAGCTTCATCATGGCGCCGAAGTCACCGCCGGCGGAGAAGGACTGATCGCCCGCGCCCGTGACGACCGCGCAGGCGATCGAGGCGTCGTTGCGCGTGGACTTGAAGGCGTGGATGAGCTCGTCCAGCGTTTGTTCGCGGAACGCGTTGCGCGAGCCGGGACGGTTAATCGTGACCCAGGCCACGTTGTCCTTCACCTCGAAGAGAATGTCTTCGAAATCATCGGATGTCGGCAGGTTGGACATGAAATGTTCCCCTCGTATTGTGTCGTCGATTCCCTAAGCGGTTCGAGCGTCGTGTGCAACGGCACATCTGGACTCAATCCGCATTGCGGTTGATTTGTCCGGACATATAAACTGTCTCTGCGGAGACGACAATCCGGACACGAGCGTGCTGGTCCGTATTGCGACGTCGGCATAGACGATTTTCAAGGAATGAGCGCCATGAATGACAGCATGACATTGCAATCGGTTTTGATCGTCGGATATGGCGTGATGGGGCAGGGCGTTTCGGCGACCTTTGCGGCGGCCGGGTTCGAGACCATCGTGAAGAGCAGCCGGGCGGCCGAACTCGACGATTTACCTGAGGGCGTCGTCGCCGTCGCGGAGTTTCCTGAAAAGGCGCCCGACCTCGTGATCGAGTTTGTGCCGGAAGATATTCCCATCAAGCAGGAGGTCTTCGCGTCGATCGAGGCGGCCTATCCCAACGATCAGGTGATCATCGCGACCGGCACGTCGGGCATGTCCCTGGAGAAACTGGGCGAAAAGCTGCAGCGCCCGGAGTTGTTCACCGGTATCCACTACTTCATGCCCGCCGACACCACCGCCGTGGCCGAGGTGATGGCAGGTCCCGGTGCGCCGGCCGAAATTGTTGAAGCGGTGGCCGATGCCGTTCGGCGTACCGGCAAGGAGATCGTCACGCTCTACAAGCCGATTGTCGGCTTTCTGATCAATCGCCTGCAGCACATTATCCTGCATGAAGCCTATTACCTTGTGGAGGAGGGGGTCGCGACGCCAGCCGATATCGACATGGCAGCCCGAAAAATGCTGGCGCCGCGGATGTGCCTGAATGGTCTGATCGAGCAGAAAGACACGTCGGGCCTCGAGATCCACGCACTGGCGCAGCGTTCGATCGTTCCCGAACTACACGCGGTGGATACCCCCAACCCCCTGATTCAGGATATGGTGGCGCGTGGTGAGGTTGGTTTGTCGGCCGGTCAGGGGTTTTACGACTGGGATGGCTGCGATGTGGACTTGGTGCGGAAGCAGTCTTCCGAGCGTTTGCGTAAGCTCTCGAAGTTCCTCGACGAAGAGGTTTCGGAGTATGCACCCGGCACCCAGCCCAAGACGCGTGAACTCAAACGCGGCCGCTAGGCGCGCGGAGACGAAACGGAGAACGCTATGAAGATTACGAAAATCGAACCGATTGCGGCCGATCTGCCGCTCGTCCGCCCGTTCAAGATGTCGGGTGTCGAGATTGCCGTCTCCGAGAATGTATTCGCGCGCATCGAGACCGACGAAGGGGTCGTCGGCTGGGGCGAGGCATCTTCCTCGCCGTCCATGACCGGGGAGACCGTGGAAAGCATGGTGGCGGCTGTCAATTTCCTGGCGCCGTTCATGATCGGGCGCGATCCGTCCGACTTTGCCGAGAACCTGGCCGAGATGGACTGGCGTATGTACGGAAACGCCAGTGCGAAAACCGTCATCGAGATGGCCTGCTACGATGCGGCCGGCAAGGCGCAGCAGAAGACCGTGGCGGAATTGCTTGGCGGGACGCGCCGGACCCAGGTCCCGGTTCTGTCCATGCTGGCGACGGGGAACATCGAGATCGACGTGGCCGAGGCCGCCGAGCGTGCCAAGGCGGGCGTGGGCCACATGAAGATCAAGGTCGGCGGTAAGCCCGTGGAGGAGGATATCGAACGCACGCTCGCCATCCGCAAGGCGGTCAACGGCGGTGTGCAGCTTTCAGCGGATTGCAACCAGGGCTGGACGCGTGAAGAAGCGCTCCAGTATGCGGCAGAGGCCAGCGAAGCTCTCGATTTTCTCGAACAACCGGTCATGGGGCACGACGTCGAGAGTATGGCGGCGATCGCCGCCGCGTCCGCATGCCCGGTCGGTGCCGATGAGGGCTTTCACAGCTTCGACGATGTCCGCAAGCACCACGCGATGGGGGCGGCCCAGGGGGGTAGCATCAAGATGATCAAGCTGGGCGGTGTCACGCGGGCATATCAGGCGACGGAACTGTTCGACGAGCTGGGCATGCATGTGAACCTTGCCGGCAAGATCGCCGAGTCCAGTGTTTCCAGCGCAGCGGTGCTGCAACTCGGCGCGGCGGCCCCATCGATCGAGTGGGGCACAAGCTGTACCTGCCAGTTCCTGATGAACGATGTGGTGAAAAACCCGATTCAGGTCATTGATGGACGCGCGGATGTTCCGACGGGCGCGGGCCTGGGCGTCGACGTCGACGAGGATGCGCTGGCGGAGTATTCTCGCTAGACCGGCTCCGGCCTAGTTGGTGTTCCAGTCGCGCGAGAGTTCGAGCGAATAAACGAACCGGTCCTCGGGGTGAATGCTGACGGTCGTCTCGAAGATGCGCCTGTCCTGGCTGGTGTAACGGCGACGGATCGTCATCGCTGCCGTGTCCGGTTCCACTTCCAGTCCCGCAGCCAGTTTGTCGCCGATCCGGCTGGCAAATATCTCAAGCTGGGCATGTGCGATGACCTCGCTGTGGGCGCTCTCGATGATCTTGTGCACGGGGCCGTGCTCGGTCAGGACACGTCGTGCGGTGTCCTCGAATTCCGACAATACGTAAATCTCCTGCCAGCAAATCGGTGTCCCGCTGATATCCGAACGGCGCAGCCCGGAAATACGGAACCAGGTCGTCCCCGAACCAAGCGACAGTCGGTTCGCTTCTGCCGGCGCCAATGTCACCGTGCCTGTGTCGGCCACCTCGAAGCTCGTCTCCGGGTATTGCAGCAGTTCGGATAGAGATTTCACCGATTGCACGTAGGCTGCGCCGGGTGAACTGGATTCAACCCGCGTGCCCGAGCCGCGACGCATGGACACGAAACCCTGTTCGCGCAACTGCTGAAGGGCCGCACGAACCGTGTGTCGGCTGACCAGGTAACGCTCCAGAAGTTCCTTTTCGGTCGGCAGCATTGCGCCGACCGAAAACTCGCCGCTGGTGATGTGGGCCCTCAGATCGTCGGCGATAACCTGATAGAGCGGCAGGTTGTTCGGATTGTCCGCGATCGGTGTCTCGTGCGCGTTTCTGTCGTTCATGGTCATGAGAGTAGTCGAGAAAACTGAGGGCCATCAAGGCTATGCGGGGTTCCCGTAATGGTAAAAAAGACTCGGTACTACACGTAGTCATAGAATATCTGTTTTCGTTTCCTGTGAACCGATTTCTGGAGACGGGCCTTGAACCAGACAATGTTTGAGCAGCCAGTTGGTTACGAATCCCGGTTGCTCTATTTCGGTCCGGTGCCGGATGCGTGCATTCTTGTTCTGGATGCCGCGGGTTGATTTGCAGATCGCTGTTGAGACCGTGTCGCATCCCTCGGCGCTGGAGGAGAGCTACCGGACATTCCAGCCCACGGGACTGATGTTGGTATTGCGTCCGGCACAGACCGATCTGGTCCGGGTGATCGGCCGGCTCGTGGCAGCCGGTGTGGACGCGCCGATGCTGGTGGCCGGTGAGCCGGATGTCAGCCTCGTTCATGAGATGGAACTGGCCGTCCGGGAGGTCGGGGTCGATCTGCGCGGAAGTGTACGCCTGGGCAGCGAACTCAGTGATCTCAGCTCGCTTTGTTGAGTGCCGTCGCCATCCTTACACGAGCCTGTTTCGCCCGGTCCTGAATTTGCGAAGTCGCTTTACAGCCGCCGGTCTTCGCCCCAAAGTTCGTCCACGAACAAGAACAGGCGCGCACCCAGACGCGCAGAATCGGGGGGTTCATGATGTCGGCATTTCCACCAGGTGAGGCCTATGCCTCTAATATCGAGGCGATCGGCTATGACGATGTCGATGGACGGCCGGCGTTCAAGTTGGCGCTGCACAAGTCCGGCGACCGCTGGTTTCTCTACACCGGCCAGTTCTGGTGCTCGGGTTTCTCGATCATCGAGGTGACGGACCCCGCGAACCCGCGGTTCGTGCGCTATGTCGAGGGCCCGCCGAACACCTGGACGCTGCAAGTCCAGGTGGCCGACAACCTGTTGATGACGTCCCAGGAAAAGATCATGGATGGCTGGGGACATGTCGAGGGACAGCCCTGGGGCGAGGGCGTCCTGATCTGGGATTTGACGGACCCGGAAGATCCGGAATTGCTGAGCCACTGGAAGACCGGTGGCTACGGGACGCACCGGAACTATTACGATGGCGGCCGCTACATGTACGCCACCGGCCTGCCCGAGGGTTACGAGGGTAACATCCTGCAGATCGTGGACGTTGAGGATCCGCGCAATCCCAAGGAAATCGGGCGCTGGTGGATGGAAGGCCAGCATGTCGCTGGCGGCGAAAGCGGTGCGGCGCCCGGCACGATGCTGCATGGCGGCGCTTACGTGAAAGGCGATCGCGCCTACTTGCCTTACAGCGCCGGCGGCTTCGTGGTGCTCGATATTTCCGACAAGACCAATCCGCGGATGATCAGCGATTTGCCGTTTTCGCCGCCATTTCAGGCGTTTATTGCGGTCCACACGGCCGTGCCGCTGCCCGGCAAGGACCTGGTGATCGTCAATTCCGAGGCGATCAAGGAAAACTGCGAGGAGCCGCTCGGCTATGCCGGCATCGTCGACGTGTCCGACGAGGAAAACCCAAGGCTCGCATCGCTGTTCCCGCTGCCGGTGCCGCCGGACGAAGCGCCGTATCCGACCTTCTGTGCGCGTGGCGGCCGCTTCGGACCGCACAACCAGCACCAGCCCCAGTACCAGGACATTCTCTACCAGGGCGAGGATCTGTGCTTCCTGACCTATTTCAACGCCGGTCTGCGTGTCTATGACGTGTCCAACACGACACAGCCGCGCGAAGTGGGCTATTTCCTGCCGCCCGACCCGCTGGAGCGCCGCGGTTTGCTGCCGGCATCCAAGCTCGTCGCGCAGACCGAAGACGTGATCGTGGACGCGCGAGGCAATATCTTCGTGTCGGACAAGAACCACGGCATCTACGTGCTGCGCTATGACGGCCTGAATCCCTGATACCCCGCTGCGCGTGCGCCTGATCCCGAAACGTCGGCGCGGTGAACTGCACCCGGTCATTCGCCACGGATTGCTGCTCACCTGGCTTTTGATCGCGGTTTTCCCGCTCTTCTGGGTCTTCGCGACGTCCCTTAAGCCGCCCCAGGACTGGAGCGGGTGGCCGGTCGTCTGGTGGCCCGAAGAACCAACGCTGTTCAATTACATACAGGTCTGGATGAATGACTTGGTGACCGGCGCCGGAGCGCCGATGGGTGAGACCGAGGTGATCGGGCCGTGGGGCGCACTGATCAACACCTTCATCATTGCCATCATCTCGTCGACGATCGCCACGGCGCTCGGTGCCGTCATCGCCTACGGCGCGTCGCGGTACAGGATCCTGACGGACAGCCAGGTGCTGTACTTCCTGATGCTGCGCATGATCCCGCCATTCGTGGTTGCAGCCCCGGTGTTTCTGTGGTTTTCCGCACTGGGTATCGAGGATACGCTTATCGGGCTGATCATGCTCTACACCCTGATCACAGTGCCTTACGCGATTCTGGTTATGAAGAGTTTCGTCGATGATCTGCCGCACGAGTTCGAACAAGCCGCCGAAATACTTGGGGCCGGGCGCTGGCGGGTCATTTGGGAGATCGTCCTACCCCTGATGCGGCCGGGGCTAGCCGCGACGTTCCTGTTTCTCTTAATCCTGAACTGGAGCGAGTACTATTTTGCACTGATACTGTCCAAGACGGACGTCTCGACTTTGCCGGTGCATCTCAATCGGTTTGCCGGAAACTCGGCCCCCCACGGATTTCAAGCAGCCCTGTCGGTCGGCGCTACTCTGCCGCTCCTAGCCATCGGCCTACTTATCCGCAAGCATCTGGTCCGCGGTCTCAGTTTCGGTTTCGTTCGCCGCTGACGAGAGGGCTATCCTATCTAACGTCTCAAAAAGTGATCGGAAAACCGATCTTTGCCGTATACAACCTGTGGTTCGACTTAATTTAAAAATCGCACAACTCATTAGGATATAGAATGAAATTTGGACTGTTTGGGGGAGCGCAAGCCGTTCCAGGCGAGGTTGTTACCGAAGCCGCACTCGGCTACCACGAGTATGGAGATTACATCCAAACGGCTGAGCGTCTGGGATATGAGAGTGCATGGATGGTGGAACACCACTTCACTGGCTTTTCTCAGCTTTCAGCAACTCTCAACTATATCTCTTATCTATCTGGTATTACGTCAAAAATACGTCTAGGCAGTGCTGTCGTTGTGGTACCTTGGCACAATCCAGTTTTATTGGCCGAACAGGTTGCGACTGTCGATCAGTTATCCAAAGGAAGGTACGATTTTGGGGTCGGTCGCGGTTACCGCGCGAACGAGTTTAAGGGTTTTGGAATCGATATTTCCGAAGCTGAAGATATCTTTCATGAGACAATCGCTTTTATGCGTCGGGCATTCAGCGAAATTGACCGTTGGTCCTATAAATCGGACCGCTGGACGTTCAACGACATCATAGTTGAACCACCCGTGGTGCAACTGCCGTATCCACCCATGTGGGTAGGAGCAGGTAGCGAAAAATCGATTCGTGCGGCAGCGCGTAATGATTTCAACCTTCTGCTCGACCAGATGACTTCCTTCGAGGGCATCGGTGAACGCATCAAATGGTACCAAGATGAACTTGATAATTTAGGAAAGCCCTTCGATCCTTATCGTATTGGCGTGACTCGTGGGTTAATGGTCGCAAACAACGACAATCAGCGGAAGGATGCGCATGTCCTTCGCGGCAAGTTCATCAATGAGGTGCAGGTGCTGTCTGCTGACAAAAATATGCAGGTACGATCCTTTAATCCGGTCGACGAGAAGCGCGGCGGTGCAGATGGCGATGATTTCGTCGGAATTTCCGAAGGAGGCGCTGTGCTCGGTAGCTCGGATGAGATGGGTGAGCGGGTACAGAAACTCCATGACGTCGGAGTGCGTAACATCTTATTGCATGATCTCAGCGGCAGCTTTGATGCGTTGCATCAATTTGCCGAAGAGGTTATGCCGCATTTTGTTATCAGCAACGATCCCACCAATGAGGCAGCAGAATAGTATGCGGGTTGGATAGTGGGAACGGGGTGAGGTTATGAAATTTGGTTTGTTTGGCGGCGCGCAGGCGGTTCCCGGAGAGGTCATTACGGAAGCGGCGCTTGGCTATCACGAGTATGGCGAATATATTTGCGAGGCCGAACAGCTGGGATATTCCAGTGCTTGGTTGGTAGAGCACCATTTCACTGGCTTCTCGCAGCTCTCCGCGACGCTCAACTATATATCCTACTTGGCTGGCATAACGTCGAAGATCCGTCTCGGTAGTGCAGTCGTGGTCGTGCCTTGGCACAACCCCGTGCTGCTCGCTGAACAGGTGGCGACGGTCGATCAGCTGTCGAAGGGCCGCTACGATTTTGGCGTCGGCCGAGGCTACCGGGCCAACGAGTATCACGGGTTCGGTCTTGAGATGGCTGAAGGCCAAGATATCTTCGAGGAATCGATCAACTTCATGCGCCGAGCCTTCACGGAAACCGAGCGCTGGACCTACAAGTCCGACCGCCACACCTTTAACGACATTATCGTAGAGCCGCCGGTGGTGCAGAAGCCTTATCCGCCTATGTGGGTGGGCGCGGCGAGCGAGGGCTCGATCCGCGCCGCCGCGCGCAACGGCTTCAACCTGCTGCTGGCACAGGTCCCGTCCTTCGAAGTAATCGCGGAAAGCGTGAACTATTATCGGGACGAGCTAGACCAGATGGGGAAGGAGTTCGACCCGGGTCGGATTGCCGTGACCCGAGGCCTGATGGTCGCAAACAATGATGCCGAGCGCGCTGAGGCCCATGTGCTGCGTGGCAAGTTCCTGACCGAAGTGCAGGTGCTGGCGACCGATCCGCGGTTCCAGTCCAAGACTTTTGTACCGGCCGCACGCCATAAGAACCGAGGCGATCCGGTCGAGACCTCCGAGAAGGGCGCGATCATCGGCAATTCCGAGGAGATGATCGAGCGGATCGAGCGGCTGTATGAGATCGGCGTGCGCGACGTTTTGTTGCACGACCTAAGTGGCAATTTAGAGGCTCTCGAGCAGTTCGCCGAAGAGGTGATGCCGCACTTTGAGGGCCGCGACGACGGCACAGCCCGGGCTGCGCAATAAGGGAAAGTCCGGCGGCGCATGCATGGCGTCGTTTCCGAGTTAGCGTAGGACGCATGCCCCCCTTAACATTATCATCCCGCACTCCATCCGTTTGAGGGAAACAAGCCCCGTGGAAAATACGATTTTTGGCACTGGTCCGTACGCTGTTAGCCAGCCTGTAGCGCGCACAGAGGACCCGCGTCTCCTGCGCGGAGACGGCGTCTATACCGACGACCGAAACGTCGATGGGCAGGCCTATGCTGTCTTCCTGCGTTCGCAGGTGGCCCATGGCGATATCGCAACACTCGATATATCGACCGCGAAGTCCGCGCCGGGCGTGCTTGCCGTCTATACCCACGACGATATTGTCGCGGCGGGGCTCGGCACCCTGCCGAACAATCTGCCAGTCAAGAGCCGGGACGGGTCTCCTCTGATCAAGCCGCCGCGCCCCCTACTTGCGAACGGTCGTGTACGCCATATCGGCGAGCCAATTGCGGCGGTGATCGCCGAGAGTGTTTCCGCGGCGCGTGACGCCGTCGAACTGATTAAACTCGACATCACTCCGCGGCCCGCGGTGACCAGGCTCGATGCGGCGGTTTCGGACGATGCGCCAATTCTGCATGATGAGGCGGCGGGAAATATTTGTCTGGACTTCCAGACAGGTGATAGCGAGGCGACGGCTATGGCCTTTGAGACTGCGGCCCACGTGGCCCGGATACGCCTTGTAAACAACCGCTGCTTCGTCTCGGCGATGGAGCCGCGTGCCGCGCTTGCAGACTTCGAGGCCGACAGCGGGCGGTTTGTGCTCTACGCCTGCGGACAGGGGGTGATGGGCATGCGGAACATCCTGGCGAACGCTATCTTCAAATGCGAGCCCGAGAAGATTCACGTCATCATGGGTGACGTTGGCGGGTCATTCGGGATGAAGGCAATGCCCTACCACGAGTATCCGGTGATAATGCTGTCTGCGAAGAAGCTCGGCCGTCCAGTTAAGTGGACCTCGGATCGCAGCGAGGCCTGCCTGTCCGATCACCAGGGGCGAGCTAGCGAGTACGATGCGGAACTCGCGCTTGATTCCGACGGAAAGTTCCTAGCGGCGCGGGTAAACGGTCTCGCCAACATGGGAGGTTACCTGACGGGGACCGGGCCTCTCGCCCAGTCGGTCAACATAGGCAAGAACCTGCCGTGTATGTATGCGACGCCGGCGATCGACGTGAACATGCGCTGCGTGTTCACCAACACGGTCTATGTCGGCGCCTACCGCGGCGCGGGCCGTCCCGAAGGCAATCTTATAATGGAGCGTCTGGTCGACACCGCGGCGCGCGAGATGGAGATCGACCCGATCGAACTGCGTCGGCGAAACTTGGTCTCGCCCGATGCGTTTCCCTTCGCTGCCGCGAGCGGCCAGGTTGTCGATAACGGCGACTTCGAGGCGATTCTGGACCGGGCGGTTGCGGTGGCCGACTGGGCCGGGTTTGCAGGCCGTAAAGCAGAGTCCGAAGCGCGCGGGCTGAAGCGCGGCATCGGTGTCTGTGCCTATCTCGAGGTGACCGCCGGCGCTGGCCAGGAGCACGGCGGAATCCGATTCGGCGAGGACGGCCGCGTCACGATGGTCTCCGGCACTCTCGACTATGGTCAGGGCCATCGCGCCACCTTCGCTCAGGTGCTGAGCTCCCGGCTCGGAATTCCGTTCGAGTTGATCGATCTGCTGCAGGGCGATTCCGATCAGCTTCTTGTCGGCGGCGGGACAGGAGGTTCACGCTCTGTTATCGCAGCGGGTGGCGCGATTTACGAGTCCGCTGGTGCGGTGATTGAGAAGGGAAAGGTCTTCGCAGGCCATGTCTTTGAGGCCGCGATTGATGACATCGAGTTTACCGACGGCGAGTTCCGTATCTCCGGCACCGACCGCTCTATCGGTATCATGGAACTGGCTGCGAAGGCACGGGCGCTGGGTGGCGCTAATGGGCTACCAAATAGCCTCGACGTGGACCTCGTGCATGACACGGCCGGCTCGGCTTTTCCCAATGGTGTGCATGTGGTGGAAATCGAGATAGACCCCGACACTGGCGAGACGCACGTCTTAAAGTATACCGTCGTGGATGACTTCGGTAACGTGATAAACCCACTACTGGCCGCCGGGCAGGTGCATGGCGGTGTGGTACAAGGGATCGGCCAAGCGCTGATGGAGGAAGTCGTTTACGATGACGACGGTCAGCTCCTCACCGGCTCCTACATGGACTATGCGCTGCCGCGCGCCGATCAGATTCCGAATATTGTGTTCGAGGACCATCCGGTGCCGGCAAAGACCAACGTGCTGGGTGCCAAGGGCGCAGGCGAGGCGGGGGTCAGCGGCGCGCTGCCAGCTGTCATGAACGCGATGGTCGATGCGCTCGCCGAGTTCGGCGTCGATACCATCGACATGCCCGCAACGCCCGAGAAGGTCTGGCAAGCCATCCATGGATAGGACCGGCCCCGCCGCATGACCTTCGCTGCGCTGAAAGACCGGATCGTGGCCATTCCGGCCCCGGTCCGCGGGATTCTGTTGATCGTGATCGCGAGCGCGTTCTTCGCGTCAATGCACAACACTATCCGATTTCTGTCGGTCACTGAGGACATCCATCCCTTCGAGATGGCCTTTTTCCGTGTTGCCTTTGGACTGATCGTGTTCATTCCATTTTTCGTGCGCTCAGGCATCGGTATCCTGCGCACCCACAAGTTCTCCTGGCATTTCGGCCGGGCGTTCCTGAACGCAGCGTCGATGTTGTCATGGTTCACGGCTCTGAGCCTGATGCCGGTGGGCGACGCCACCGCGGTCAGCCTGATTGGGCCGGTCTTCGTGGCGATCCTGGCCATGATCTTCCTGGGCGAGCATGTGGGTCCCATGCGCTGGTTCGGGATCACGCTGGCGGTCATCGGTGGGCTGATCGTCGTCCGTCCGGGCTTCACGGAGATCAGTTCGGGCGTCTGGCTGGTCCTTTTTTCGGCATTCGCGGTCTCCTTCTCTAAGCTGATCGCCAAGATCCTCACCGGGCACGATAGCCCGACGACCATCGTCGCCTACATGACCCTGCTGATGACCCCGATCATGTTTGTGCCGGCATTCTTCGTCTGGCAGACGCCGACCCCCTATCAGCTGTTCTTCATGGCGCTGATCGGCATCTTCGGCACCGTCGGGCACCTGCTCTTTGTGCAGGCTTATAAGCTGGCCGACATGAGCCTGGTCGAGCCGGTGATGTTTACCCGGATGGTTTGGGCGGCGCTGATAAGCCTGGTGCTGTTCGCCGAATTTCCGACCCACTGGACCTGGGCCGGGGCGGGCGTGATCGTGGTCGGCACGACCCTGCTGGCGCGCAAGGAAGCGCTGCGAGAACCGCGGCGTATGGAACCGAACGCCTCCACTGTCGATCCCGGGAATGCGGATTGATTTGGTGCACCGGAATTTCCCTGTAGAGTGCGCACGAGTAACCGAAACACGGGAAGGGCGCAGTATGCGCATCGTTGCGAAAGGACTGGCCGGGGTCGCATTTGTATTGGGTGCTTACGCCGCGTTGCTGGGATACACGCCCGTGGCGGCCCAGCAAGCCCATCCGGGCTTCGATATCCCCATTTGCGAAGGCGAAATCTCGACATTCCCCTTGAGCCCTATACCCCAGGGTCTCCGGTACTGGGTCGATATCTTCGATGAGACGGATGAAGCCGTTCGGTTCCGCGAGGTCTTCCTGATGACATTGCAGGAAGCCGGCCGGGGAACAGCCGAAAATGGAAAGCTCGTTTTCAGCTTCGAATCCGGATCGAGATTTCTGGGCCTGATGCCACGCGACAGCACCGACCGGCTCGCGTCGGACACCCGCCGGGCGCGCGACCCCGGCGCAGATGTCGGCGTGTCCAAACTGCGCGATACAATTCGGCAGGATCGTAGCGCGCGCGGGTCACGTTCGGGCCTGGGCCAGAAGATCGATGCCAAGGCCGAGCTGCGCGACGGCACCAACGGTCGGGTCGTCTGGCTCGCGACGCTGAGCTGCGAACCCCTAATAAGCGACCGCAAGTTGCTGATGAAATTCGTGTCCAAGATCATCGTGGACAGCTTGAACCGTGAAGGCGGCAAGTTCACGTTCTAGGCAACGTCAACACAATCACTTCAAACAGTTATTAAGGGATTTATGGAATGACGGATAAGAAACAGCTCGGCCTGGCGGTTGTGGGATGCGGTGTAGTCGGGCGAATGCGCGCCGAGCTCGCGCGGGATTTCCCGGGAATCGGCTGGATAGGCCTGAGCGATGTGAACGAGAAGGTCTTGGACAAGTTGGCCGATGACATCGATGCGGATTTTAAGACTAACGATTTCCGCGAACTGATCGCCCGGCCGGAAGTCGATGCGGTGATTGTTGCCACCTCGACATGGGCTCATGTGGAACCGACCCTGGCGGCGGTGGAGCAGGGGCACATGCTGTTCATCGAAAAGCCGCTGGCGACCGACGCACGAGAATCCGCGCAGGTGCTGGCTGCGATCGAGGCGGCAGGTGTCGATGCCGTCGTCGGCTATACCCAGAGGTTCCGGCGCCGCTTCCTGGTAGTCAAGGAGCGCATCCAGACCGGGCAGATCGGCGAGTTCACGGCTGCCGTCGTGCGCGCCTTTATGAACCGCATGGCGCCGACCGGCGAGACCCGGCTGACGCAGGACCGACGCTTCCTGTCGCCCATGGTGGTCTCGGGTACCCATTCCCTCGACATGGCCTTCTGGTTGATGGGTGAGGCAGGAAATCCGGTCTCTGTCTATGCACGCTCCACCGACAAGATTCTCGATGATGATCTGGGCGTGAAGGACGCCACCTTCGGCCTGTTCCAGATGGCCGATGGATCCATGTTCTCAATGAACATCTGCTGGGCGCTGCCGAAGGTCTGGCCCGGCGCGGTCTATGGTTTGGAGATCGGCATCGTCGGCACCGAGGGCGTGATCGATATCGAGGACACCCACCGGGATGTCATCCTGGCGTCGGAAAACCCGCAAGGGCCGGCCTACAATCCGGAAGGGCTGACCATCGAGGTAGAACGCCCGGTCGACTTCCTGACCAGCTTCCCGCCGGGTGATACCCATCGCGGCGAGTTGTGGGGGCCCATGCGCGAGGAGACTAACAATTGGTTCCAGCGCATCTACAACAGGAAGGACACGCCCCACGCGACCGCGGCGGAGGGCCACCGCAACCTGATGCTGACTATGGCCATGGATCTGTCGGCGAAAACCGGCAAGGAAGTGAAACTACCGATCTCGCCCGACGAGTTGATGGAAGGGCTCGAGGCCTAGCGGTCCGGTGAGGGAATGTCGGAGGATCTACAGGATTGGGTCGGACGCAGCGAAACCCGCGAGGACATCATCGGCACGGAACGCGCGGTCGCGCTGCAGGCGGCGCTAGAAGATGGCACGCCGGCGCTGACATCTGGCGACGTGCTACCGCCGCTCTGGCACTGGCTCTACTTTTGGGATATCGCCCCGCGCTCGGAGCTGGGTCGCGACGGCCATCCCGCGGTCGGCGGGTTCCTGCCGCCGGTCGGCCCGGCCCGGCGCATGTGGGCTGGCAGCCGGGTCTCGTTCCCCGGTGAAATGCACCTCGGCGCGCCGGCGACCCGGGTCTCGACTATCGACACCGTGACGGAGAAGGCCGGCCGGTCTGGTCGGCTGGTCTTCGTAACCGTACGCCACGAGGTCTCCGGCGACGATGGGCCCGCCATCGTCGAGGAGCACGACATCGTTTACCGGGAGGACACGGGCGGACCGGGTGCGGCGGCGCGGCCCGGAGAACCGGCACCCGAGGACGCAGACTGGACCCAGGCTGTCGAACCCGACCCGACGCTTCTGTTCCGTTATTCGGCACTGACCTTCAACGGCCACCGCATCCATTATGACCGGGACTATGCAACTGGGATCGAGGGCTATGGCGGACTGGTCGTACACGGCCCGCTGCTGGCGACACTGATGTGCGGCCTCGCCGGGCAGTCCTGGCCCGACCGCCGGGTCGCCCGGTTCGAGTTCCGCGGCCTCCGTCCGATCATGGACACCGAGAATTTCACGGTGTGTGGCCGGGTGGACGGGGGCGATGCGATCGACGTCTGGGTCGCTAACGGCGAGGGATCGCTGGCGATGAAGGGCTGCACGATCTTCGGTTGATAACGCTCATCGTCATGCGCGGATATGATCTGCGCATCTCTGCCTGATTAAGCCCTCATCCTGAGCATGTCGAAGAGGAGGGCGATATCCTCTTGCTTCGGGATAGTCAGCATGAGGATGCGGTGTGAACGTCCATGCCCTGCACGGGCATGAGGCCTTTTCTAGGTCGCCACCATCTCTCGGATCAGGTCCATGTTTTGCGGGCCGGGTTCGAGTTCGCCGGCGTGGATGCGCCGGGTGATCTCGGTGATGGCGGCGTTGGCCGGTGCGGAGCCCGACTGCAGGGTCTCGGCGACGGCGCCGTTGATGTTATCGGTCTCGCTCATTCGGCCCTTGTCGTGATCCTGCAGGATCGTTGTCGGCGTGTTGGGCAGGGTGAAGGATTCCAGCTTCTCCAGCAGCAGCTCGAGCGTGTGATTGGTGTTCGCCAGTTCGTCGGTCCTGAGCCCGACGATGGGTACCGGCTTGAGGCCGCGCGCGTCACCCGCCGCCAGCGCCTCGGCGCCCGCCTTGAGCATCAGCTCGCGCATGCCAGGCAGTTCGTAGGCTTCGTTCAGCCCGGATCCGACGAGCGCGCTGGTGGCCAACGTCATGGCGTTCATCACTAGCTTCATCCATTTGGCCGAAAGGATATCATCGACGATCTCTACCTTGCCGACGTGGCGCAGTAGTTCCGCGACCTCCTCCTCGCGCCCATCGGTCGCCGGGTCGACGCTGCCGAGTGCGAACCACGATCCGTTGTCCGGCGGCGAGCGCCGTATCACCACTCCCGGGTCCTCCAGCTCGCCGGCCAACTCGATGACGCAGGGCAGGGTACGTTCGGGCCCGACCACCTCGGCGATGGTCTCGGCCGTCATGCCGTTCTGCACGCCGACCAGCAACCCGTTCTCGGCCAGGTACGGCTTGATGAGTTCGGCGGCCCAGCGACTGTCGTAGGCCTTGAACAGCATCAGTACCACGTCGAGGGGCTCGGTGAAGGTCGCGATGTCGCACAGGTGATAGGCATCGACCCGGGTGCGGATTTCCTCTTCTGGCATGCGGACCAGCACGCCGTTTTCCCGCATGGCTTCCACATGGGCGGGCCACTGGTCGATTAACTTCACGTCGAGGCCAGCGCGGGTTAGGTCTGCGCCGATGGCGCTGCCATTGGCACCGGATCCGAGGATGGCGATGCGTTTGGTCATGTTGTCGTCCTCACCCAAGCGACTTCCCGAAACGCCAGCGGTGGAGGTTGATCTCGCCGAAGACTCCGCCCGCGGTCATGGGCTCGTTGGCGACCAGCAGCTCCGCGGTGTTTCGGTCGGCCACCTCGATGAGAAACAGGCTCCCCAGCAATTCTTTGCCGTCGTCGGTGCGCAGCGGCCCGTGGGCCATGTAGCGCTCGATGATCGAGCCCTGGTAGGCGTGATGATCGCCCGCGGTCTGCGATCGCAGGGTGGCGGCATCCGGCCCGTCGATGCATTCGGCGACGAACAACTGCAGCGTCG
>MDTE01041334.1_pt1 | contig 19814 bp, 9 predicted proteins | sample 811231 | NCBI WGS metagenome assembly MDTE01 (sample SAMN05326651, study PRJNA326480) | marine metagenome | isolation source: seawater | place: Indian Ocean: Red Sea | collected 2010 | reverse complement strand
CGCACTTTTTTGGCCGCGTCAAGGTTTTTGACGTCAGCGAGAACCTCGGCGATGAGATCGGCAATTAGTTCCATCTCGGCTTCCTTCATTCCCCGAGTGGTGACGGCGGGTGATCCGATTCGGATCCCGCTGGCCTGAAAAGGTGAACGGGTTTCAAAGGGGATCGTGTTCTTATTGACGGTGATGCCGGCCTCATCGAGGGCGAGTTGGCAGGCTTTCCCCGTCAGATCCCGCATTCCGACATCAACCAACATCAGATGATTGTCGGTGCCACCGCTGACGAGGCGGAACCCGTGTCCGGCCAGACGTTGCGAAAGGCTGGCGGCATTCAGCACGACTTGCTTTTGGTAATCAGCGAACGTCGGCTCCAGCGCTTCTTTGAAACAGACCGCCTTCGCCGCGATGACATGCATGAGCGGACCACCCTGAATTCCTGGAAAAGTCTGAGAATCAATCGCTTTGGCATGCTGATCTGAGCAAAGAATCAACCCGCCGCGAGGCCCTCTCAGGGTCTTGTGGGTCGTGGTGGTGACGAAATCCGCGTGGCCGATCGGACTCGGATGTTGAGCGGTGGCGACCAGGCCGGCGATGTGGGCGATGTCGGCCAGAAGCAGTGCGCCCACCTCCTTGGCAATCGAGGCCATCTGAGCGAAATCGATGATTCGGGGGTAGGCGCTCGCTCCGACTGTAATCATCTTGGGGCGGTGCTCTTTGGCCAACGAGGCCAGGTTGTCGAAGTCGATTCGTTCGTTGCTCGGGTCGACACCGTAGTGGATCACATCGAAGAATCGGCCGGAAAAATTCGCCTTGTTGCCATGGGTGAGGTGGCCGCCGTGACTCAAATCCATCGTCAGGATCTTATCGCCCGGTTGGAGCGTCGAAAAGTAAACCGCCATGTTGGCGCCGCTGCCTGAGTGGGGTTGGACATTGGCATGCTCGGCCCCGAAGAGTTGCTTGGCCCGGGCGATCGCTAGCCGTTCGGCCTCGTCGACATGTTGGCATCCGCCGTACCACCGCTTTCCGGGATATCCCTCAGCGTATTTGTTGGTCAATACTGATCCTTGGGCTTCGATGACGGCCGGACTGGTGAAATTCTCGCTGGCGATCAGTTCCAGGTGGTCTTGCTGGCGTTGTCCCTCCCGGGCAATGATCGCCGCGATTTGCGGATCGACCCCTTGGAGGGAGGCGGTTCCCGTTGCCTCGGCCGCGCTGATCTTGTCGATCCGACGTTCGTGGCGCCCGCCGCCGAATTCGGTGTTCATGAAGAGGGTCACGAGGTCTTGGGCGGATTGTGGCGACAGGGAAGAGGAGGCCAAGCACAGGATGTTGGCGTTGTTGTGTTCCCGAGCCCGTTGGGCGGTGGCCCGGTCATGGACGAGCGCGGCTCGGATGCCTTGCGCCTTGTTGGCGGCAATACTCATCCCAATGCCGGTCGAACAGATGAGCACTCCCAACGGGCAGGCTCCTGATTGAACTTCTTGGACGACCGCTTTGGCATAATCGGGGTAATCGGTCGATGCTTGAGAATCGGTGCCGCAATCCGTGATCGACAAGGTGGTTTGGAGGGATTTTTTGAGGGCTTCCTTGAGGGTATATCCGGCGTGATCGGATCCAATGGCGGTTTTCACGTTCGATGACTTCTTTTCGGTCGGGGGTTGATGAGGGGTTGGTTCAGCTTGGAGGAACCTCATGATATGAGTGATGCCCTGAATGATTTCATCCCGGCATTGCTCGTAGATTTCAAGGGGCCCTCCAATGGGGTCTGAAATCTCTCGTTGCGAAGGACTGAGGTTAGAATTGAACTCGCGGACGAGAAAGGTTTTTGATTCGGATCCTGGGAAGAGGCGCCTCACTGTCTCCAGATGGCCCGAGGTCATTCCAAAGATGTGATCGGATTGGGCCACGAGGTCGGGGGTCAGCATGCGGCTCCGCTGTGCCCGGATATCGATCCCCACACGTTGCAGGGCCGCAACGGCATTGGCACTGGGTGCTTGGCCGTCTATGGCCCCGACGCCGGCTGAGAGAATACGGAATCCATCCGGCGAGCCCAGCGCATGGCGAAGGAGGCCTTCAGCCATGGGGCTGCGGCAAATGTTACCGGTGCATATGAAGAGGATCTGTTTCATGCCTGCTGCTTGGTTCGGCCGCTGTGACTGCGACATGCCTTGGATGCGGTTCTCACTCAGAGCGGTTCCTTCCCTCGACAATTGCGATCCCCTTGAGCAGTTCAAAAGCGCGAGCAAGGATGAGGTCGTCTTCCGGAGGCCCCGGGGGGGCGTTTTTGGTTCCGATCTCGTCCTCCGATCCCTCATCATCATTCGCTTGAGGCGGGGCCAAGCCACGATCCTCGACGAGGATGTCAGGTTGGACCCCCTGCTCTGGGAGTGGGGTTCCGTTGGCCAGTTCAACGGTCGTTGTGGCCAAGCGAAGCTTGTGTCCAGAGGCAAGGGAAACCTCGCGGTAGCGCTTCGCTTCCCCGGCGGTTGGGCGCCCCACGACAATCCCCAGACGAACCGAGGCAATGACGCCGGCCAGCGCCTCTCCGGCTCCTTGAGTCGTCTCATCGATCAAGGCCACAAGGGGAATCTGAATCTGAGGCGCTTGGGGCTCACTGCTTTGAACTCCTGTTCCCCAGTCCAGCAAGGGAATTGGTTTTGCGGCAAAGAGTCCGGCGATCTTGGTGATTCCTTCGTAGTCCGTTCCCGAAACGTGGCGCAGATCTAAAATCAGGCCGCGAAGGATGTTCTCGCTGCTCAACTGGGCCAATCCCTGCTGGATGGAGTCGAAAGCCTTGACATCCATGAGGGGAGCGGCGAGATAGCCGATGGACGACTGGTAGTAGCGCGTCAAGGCGATTGATGCTGGTGAGGGCCGAGCCTCCTGCTCGGAGAGGGGATTCAGGAGCTCTAGTCGTGACTGGAACTCGGTGAGGATGCCTTGGAGTGCGGCGCGATCCAGGTCCTCCTTCTCAATGTCGGGGAGGTGGGTCTGGATGAGACTGACGATTTCCGAAAGCTCAGGAAGGGATCCCTGCGATTCGGCAGCCATCCCTCCACGGCCCGTCGTTAGATGCCCTCCGATGAGGAGTAGGGGGAGAAGGACTTTGGTCGGCTGAAAATAAGTGGGTCTCATGACATGGCTTCAATCGCCTTGGCCCCAATATCGGATCGATAGAAGGCGCCGTCAAAGCTGATTTTTTGGGTTGCCCGATAGGCTTGATCGAGAGCGGATTCCAGCGAATCTCCCAGGGCCGTCACCCCAAGGACGCGCCCCCCAGAACTGACGATCTGGCCATTCTGACTCCGGGTCCCTGCATGGAAGACCTTGATGCCATCGAGTTGGTCTGCATCGGAAACGCCGCTGATCGGTTTCCCTTTCGGATAAGACCCTGGATAGCCGCCCGATGCAATGACGATGCACGTGCTCGCCTCTTCGGACCACCTCATGGAAACCTCTCTCAGGCAGCCATCAATGGAGGCCTCCATGATTTCAACGAGGTCCGTCTCGAGCCGTCTAAGGTAAACCTGCGTTTCCGGATCTCCGAATCGGGCGTTGAATTCGAGAACTTTGGGGCCCTGAGCGGTGATCATCAGGCCGGGATAAAGGATTCCCCGGTAGTCGATTCCTTCCCGTTTGCAGCCCTCCTGCCAGGGAGCCAGGATCTGACGTCTTGCCTCGAGGAGTTCCTCGGCGGTCAAGAAAGGCGTGGGTGAATAGGCCCCCATTCCTCCAGTATTGAGTCCCCGATCGCCGTCGAGTGCCCGTTTGTGATCTTGTGAGGTCGGGAAGAGGTGATAGGAGTTTCCGTCACAGAAGGCATGCAGCGAGACCTCGCGGCCGACCAGCAGTTCCTGAATCAGAATCCGGCTTCCGGCCTCTCCGAAGGCCCGGTCCTCGAGAATCGCGTGAATGGCCCGGTCGGCTTCGCCGGGGTCGTTACAAATCAGCACCCCCTTGCCCAGAGCAAGCCCGTCTGCTTTGACGACACATTGCCCCTGCAGTTCCCTGGCGAAGGCTTTGGCTGGTTCGGCTTGATCGAAACTAGCCGCGCGGGCGGTTGGAATCCCGTGTCTCTCCATGAACTCTTGGGAAAAGATCTTTGAGGATTCGAATTGGGCGGCCTTTTGGTTGGGCCCCCAGATCCTGAGTCCGGCTGCCTCGAAGCGGTTGACAATTCCCAAGGCCAGGGGGTTGTCAGGACCGACCACGGTCAAGTCAGGCTTGTGGGCCTTCCCGAAGGCAAGGAGACCATCAAGATCTTCAGCCCCAATGGCAACGTTTTCCACGGTTCGCCCTGACTGAGGGATCCTCTCCCGCTCGGTACCGGCGTTTCCGGGGGCACACCACATCGTCTCAAGCGAGGGAGATTGGGCGATTTTCCAGACCAAGGCGTGTTCTCGGCCGCCAGACCCGATCACCAGGATTCTCATGAAAGGCGGATTGAAACAGGAACCGGCTCGAAAGTGAAATTTTTTTCAAATTTCAGGATCGATTCACTGCCAGGGTGTGATTTTACGACGTTCCACTACAGGATGGCGTGGTAAGTCGGTTTGGCTGAATCGAGAGTAGGCTTCAAATGTTGAGGGAATGGTGATAAAGCTTTGGTTGCTTCATCTCAGATCACCCGTGAAATGAATGGACTTGCAACCAGATTGAGCCTGTCGTTTCTGAGCGCGGTTGGCCTCGTCCACTCAGCCTGGGGTGGGGAGCTGGCAGATGCCGAGGAGAAGCGGCTTTTTTTTGAGACTCGGATTCGTCCTCTCTTGGTGGAATCGTGTTTCGAATGCCATACGGAAAAAGCCAAGGGCGGGTTGAGACTTGATTCCCGAGAGGCACTTCTTCGAGGGGGGGACTCTGGGAAGGCGGTGATTGTTGGTGAACCGGCCGCCAGTTTGCTTTTGGAAGCGGTTGACTACGGGGCTGATTCCTACCAGATGCCCCCCAGTGGAAGGCTTTCGGATCGTCAAATTGCAGATCTCCGTCGTTGGGTGAGTGAGGGGGTGAACTGGCCTGATCATGAGACGGCCTCAGTCTTCAGCCAGCCCTCACGGTTCGAAATGACGCCCGAGCAGCGTCAATGGTGGGCCTGGCAACTGCCTCAGTCCGTTGTCATTCCGACCCCCGAGCATCAGGATTGGGTGCAAACTCCGGTTGATGCCTTCGTTTTGAATCGCATGGAAACCGAGGGCTTGAGACCCGCCCCGCCGGCGGCGCCGGAGCAGTTGTTGCGGCGTGTTTCCTTTGATCTCACCGGGTTGCCGCCGACACCCCAGACGCGAGCCGCCTTTCTCAGAAATCCTTCACGGGATGCCCTGGCCAGGCGGATCGAGGGCTTGCTTGCCTCCCCCCGCTACGGGGAGCGATGGGCGCAGCATTGGTTCGACGGGGTTCGATATGTTTCCGATGTAGGATACTACAATTTTAGCGAACATGGTTGGCGTTACCGAGATTGGGTGATTGGCGCGTTGAACGCCGATATGCCCTATGACGACTTTGTTCTTCACCAGTTGGCGGGGGACCTCCTGACCTCGCCCTATGGTGAGGTTCCCTACGCCGAGGGGATCATTGCGACGGGGGTCTTGGCGATGGGTAACTACGATGATCAGGAGTCGGATAAGGAGAAGCTTTATGCTGAGGTGATCGATGATCAGATTGATTTGGTGGGGCGGCAGTTTTTGGGGTTGACCCTGGCCTGCGCCCGCTGCCATGACCATAAGTTCGATCCCATTTCGACGGCTGATTACTATGGCCTCGGCGGTATGTTTATGAGTAGTCGGGTCCTTGAATCCAAGAGTCGAATCGGGGCGCATCGCCTGAAGGTGCCGCTGCTCTCGGCCGAGGCACTGCAAGGCATCGCGAGGTTAAGGGACTCGATCAAGGCGTTGGAGAAAAGACTGAAACAAGAATCCCTCACGAAGACCGAAACGCTGAAGCTTCAGCGAAGGATTCGGCGGCTTCAGGCAAGGATTCCCCCGTTGGGAGGAATGGCGATCGGAATTCGGGAAGGAGGCCCCGATAACAGTCGGCATTCGGAAATCGGAGATATGGCGATCTATATCCGGGGGAATCCCTACCGATTGGGACCGAAAGTTCCCCGGCGAATTCCTGTTTTGTTCGGAGGCGATTCCGTGGTTCCTGAGGGTCGGTCCGCTGAACAGTCCGGTCGACTGGGGCTGGCACGATGGATCGTTAGCCCAGAGAATCCCCTGACGGCACGGGTGATGGTGAACCGGATCTGGCAGTTCCATTTTGGATCGGGCTTGGTCTCAACCCCCAACAATTTTGGGATGCGAGGGGCTCCGCCGAGTCATCCGGAACTGTTGGACTATTTGGCGCTCCGGCTGATCGATTCCGGATGGTCCGTCAAGGCGATGCATCGTCTGATCATGAACTCCGCGGTCTATCAACAAAGCACCCAAGGCGGGGCGAGTCGTGTGGAACGCGATCCGGAAAACCGGTGGCTGAGTCGTTTCTCACCCCGAAGGTTGACGGCGGAGGAGCTCTACGACTCCCTACTTCAGGTGGGGGGCGACTTAGCGCCGGGCATAGGGGAGGGCTCAGGGAATCGGGCCGTGTACCGTCGCATCGGTCATTTGCACTCGTCCCCAGTGGCCCGTCTGTTCGATGCGCCTCCCACGGGGACCATTGTCGCTCAACGATCCACATCGACCACGGCGCCTCAAGCGCTCTATTTGATGAATGATGAAAGGGTCATCCGTGCTAGTCAGGGGTTGGCCGATCGGTTGGGCAGGGGTTCACGGTCGGATGCCGAACAGATTGATCGGGCCCACTTGATTCTGTTCGGTCGGCACGCCCGGCCCGAGGAACTCGAAATCGGTGAGCGTTTTTTGGACGGGGTGGGGGGTGGCAATCGGTGGGCCTATTTCCAAGTGCTAATCTGCTCGAACGAGTTTGTTTTCATCGAATGACCGCCTCGGAAATGGAACGACTGAAGACGTGTTTGGACCAGGGGGGAGGGCGAACCCTCGGTTCCTGCGTCTCTCGGCGATCGTTGTTGAAGCATTGGGGGGCTGGTTTCGGAAGCGTTGCCTTGGCGGGTTTGCTGGGGAACCGTGCCCATTCCGGATCCCTTTCAACCCGCCAGACTCATCATCCTGCACGAGCGAAACGGGTGATCTGGTTGTTCATGGGAGGCGGTCCCTCTCATGTGGATACCTTTGATCCGAAACCGGCTCTGGCGCGGTGGAATGGCAGGGAGATTCCTATCACCCTGCCCGATCATTTGAGAGATAGCAGCCGGAGGGTGTTGCAATCGCCCTTTGAATGGAGACGTTACGGTCAGTCGGGATTGCCAGTCAGTGAATTGCTCCCTGAGATGGCCAAACTGGCGGATGATCTGTGCGTGGTTCGGTCACTTCATTGTGACAGCATTGATCATACCGGTGCCACGTTGCAGACCTTCACCGGAATGGTGTCACTTCCTCGTCCCGGGATCGGGTGTTGGTTGCTTCATGGGCTGGGAACGGAGAATGAGAACCTTCCGGGATATCTTGTTTTGGGTCCGGATCAACAGAGTGGGTCGGCGACGTATAGCGCTCGTTTTTTGCCGGCTTGGACTCAGGGAACCAAGGTCGAGTGGCGACCTGATCGGTTACGGGAAGCGGCCCGAGCCCTTCCCAATTTGAGGAACTTTGGACGGTTGACCCCGGGGGAACAACGTCGACAACTCGATTTGTTGGGGCAATTGAATCGATGGCACGAGGAGCAGCGCGGGGAGAATGATGTTCTGGAGGCTCGGCTCCAGAGCTTTGAGCTCGCTTTTCGAATGCAGGTCGCTGCCCCCGAGGCATTTGAGATCCATGGGGAATCGGATGTGACCCGGCGCCGCTACGGACTCGACAATCCGACGACGGCCAGCTTTGGAGCCCGGTGTTTGTTGGCGCGAAGAATGGTTGAGCGAGGAGTCCGGTTCGTCCAGGTACAGTGCGGTAAGGGAGACGGATTGGATTGGGATCAACATGGGCAGTTGGAGGAGGGGCACCGAAAGAACGCGGCGGCGACCGATCGTCCGGTGGCCGCGCTCATTGAGGATCTCAAAGGGCGTGGTCTGCTTGATGAAACGTTGGTCGTCTGGGGGGGCGAATTCGGGCGAACGCCGACGAGTCAGGGGCGAGATGGACGAGAGCATCACCCCCACGGCTATACCCTGTGTCTCGCGGGTGGTGGGGTTCGAGGAGGGCATGTCCATGGTGCAACCGATGAATTTGGTTGGTATGCGATCGAAAACAAGGTGCACCTGCACGACCTTCATGCCACCATCCTGCATTTGATGGGGCTCGATCATGAGCGTCTTACCCATCGATATAGCGGGCGGGATTTTCGATTGACCGATGTGCATGGCCAGGTCATCCATGAGTTCATTGCCTAGCGGCATGCTGAAGTGAATCCGAAATCAGTCTGCTCGTTTGCTGAATCCTTGCTTCGGAGCCCCCTCCTATTGATGGGGGGCGTCACATCGGGTGCCGGTCCTTTCAGGGCGGGCGTTTTGATGGCGCCTGCTCCTCTGCTCTGTGTGAAGATCAGGCAAGGAGTTTTTTCTTGGCGCCGCTTCCAGGGTTTAAGGGGAGGACGGTTCTTCAACATCGCCAGAATGGGGGTCGCGTTTGCGTGGGGAATGGTGTTCTTGGTGAGTGCGAATACGTTGGGTCAGACGATTCGAATCAACGAAGTCGTCTCATCGAATGGAGGGGGGCTTCGGGATGAGGACGGAGCGTCGTCGGACTGGATTGAACTCCACAATCCCGGTGCCGGCGCGATCGACTTGGAGGGGTATGGCTTAGCCGATCAATTCGATTTCGAAAAGGCCTGGCGTTTTGGGTCCCTCCCCTTGGCGGGGGGAGGCTATGTTGTCGTTTTCGCATCGGGCAAGGATCGGAAGCTTGTTCCCAAGCTCGGTCCCGAGTTGGATTTTGCTCGGTTGGAGGGCATGACGCTTTGGCTGGTGGGAAACGATTTGAGCGGTGAAAGCGGCGAATTTGTTGAAGAAGGTCGTGTGGTTCAATGGTCAAGCCGCGGCGGGTTGGGGATTGCGGTGAGACGCCATCAGGCCTCCGGTGGTCCACGGGTCTTACGTGATCATGAGATCGAGGCGACCGTTCTTCGTTTTGATGGACCAGCCGCGAGTTTGATTTCGACGGAAGTTGAAGGGGCGGACCTCGTGGGGGAGGACGAAGGGGCTTTGTTCTTGGTCGTTCGAACAGTTTCACCCCGTCACACGGGATCGCCGTTCTTTTTCGAGTCCTCCGGAGGCCATCGATTGAACGTCCACCTTCCCTGGAAAGACGGGGTCATTTACGCCGACTTTGGCAAGGTGGAAGCGCATGGACGGATGTCCGTCGCTCCGCCTCCTGGGTTCTTGGATCGTTGGCACCTTGTTTCCGTGATCCGGAGAGCGACCGGAACGATGGAGCTTCATATTGACGGACACCTGCTTGCCGCGGCCGAATTGGCGGCAACGATGACGCCAGGGTGGTCGGGGAGGTTGGGGATTGGTGCCTTTGATTTCCGGGGGGAAGTGGCTGAGATTCTGGTGCTCCGGCGGGCGATCGGCGCGAAGCTTCAGAATCAGATTGAAGGGAATCTGGCCCGACGTTACCGCCTCTCGCTACAGCCGCTTCACACCGATTTCAAGATCAAGTCGGGGGGGGAGCCGATCATTCTCTATGACCCGTCCGGAAAGGTGGTTGATTCGATCCCGGTGACCCGCGGTTCCATGGGGCGAAGTTTTGGTCGTCCGGAGGGATCGTTTCGCGATATTCGGCACTTCGAGGAACCGACTCCGGGTGCTGCCAATCAAGGTGAGGGGTATGCATCGGCTCCGGAGTCGCCACTCGTCGTCCCCGAGAGTGGCTGGGTTGACCTGCCAGTGGTTCCACGCGTTGAACGCGTGCCCTTCAATGCAACCCTGCGCTACACCTTGGACGGGCGGGAGCCGACTGAGCGCTCTCCGGTTCTTCCCGCGGACTTCGGACTGGACCGGTCCTCTCTTCCGAATTCTCCCCTCGCGTTGATTCCGACCAATCCCGTGCGGCACCAGAATGTGGGGGGGGAGCTCAGTATGCCGTTGGATCGACGTGAAGCGTTTGGATGGCGCCGCCCCGCTGTTTTGCCCGCCCGGGCGGTGACCTTGCGAGTGCGGGCTTTTGTTCCCGGAGCCCTTCCCGGAAAGACTGCAACCCGTACCTATTTTCCCGTCGAGGAGGATCGAAGTCCCCACTCACTGCCCGTGGTGGCGCTGACCTTTCCTCCCGGCGATTGGTTTGATTCGGAGAGCGGACTCTATTTGCCTGGCAACCGTTATGATCCCGCAGATTGGGCGCACGCTTATTGGGGGAGCGGCAACTATTTCCTTCGGGGCCGATCAAGCGAACGCGTGGTTGAGGTCGAACGTTTTACCGGGTTGAGTTTCCAGGGGGGCGCTTCGATCGGGATGCGAATTCAGGGGGGGGGATCGCGGGCGCAACCCATGAAGTCACTGCGACTGGTGGCTCGAGATTCATTGGGACCTTTGGACTGGGATGAAGGAGGGGGTCCTTCCTTTCGCTCAATACAGCTTCGCAACGCCGGACAAGATTCGGTGTGGCGACCGAGCTTGATCCGAGATTGGGTCATTCAACGGTGTGCGCCTGACTCGGCAGGCGTCAATCAGCAGCAACCGGTTGTCGTCTACTTCAATGGGGAGTATTGGGGGGTTCATTTTCTCCAGATGGTAGCCACCCAAAGCAATGTGCAATCACGGTTTGGGTTGGAGGGGGCAGCCATTGACCTGATCGAGGTCGATGGCAAGGCTCGGTCGGGTTCCGGGGCTGCTTATTACGAGCTCATCCACTTGGCCGAAACCGGGCGGGATGCCGAGTTCCTGGAGTTGCTCAACCGGATCGACGTCGGGAGTTTCATTGATCACTATGCCACTCAGATCTATTTTGGGAACCAAGACTGGCCTGCGAACAACCACACGATGTGGCGAGTTCAGACGGATCCGCTTCCGCAGACGCCTCTCGGCGTTGAGGATGGGCGGTGGCGTTGGTTGACCCAGGGGACCGAGGATGGTCTCGGATTGAGCCGGAAGGTTGAAGAAGACGCCGTGGCTCGACTCTTGGAACCCGGTCGGGGGGACGGCGCGGTCGACCGCCGTTCCACCGCCTTATTCCGCTACTTGACTCGTTCCGCTCCCTTTCGATTTCATTTTTTGAGTCGCATGTCGATGCTGATGAACGGACCGTTCCGAGCGGATCGGGTCAACGCCATCGTGTCGGAGTCGGTCGCGGCGATCGAGTCTGAGATGGGCGGCCATAGCAAACGATGGCGGCGACCGATTTCTGAGGCGGCCTGGCGCGATGAGATTGAACGCATCCGCGTCTATGCCAAGGAACGTGAGGCGCACGTGCGGCGGCACTTGGTAGAAGCCTTTGCCCTGAGGGGGAGCCATCAGCTCTCCTTTCATGTCCAACCGCCTGACGGGGGTGAGCTCCGCATGGCTGGACTCACCCAGGGGCAGAGACCCCACTCATGGGAGGCCTTGCCCGGTCGCTACTTCGCGGGGATTCCGCTTTCGATTGAGGCGGTGGCGAAACCCGGATATCGTTTCCACCACTGGTCGGGATCGAAAATGAGCATCTCCCCGAAGATTTTTGTTTCGCCGCTGAGTGATCAGGAATTGGTTGCGCATTTTATCCAAACGGTTCGGTTCACGAATTTGAGATTCCGAGGCCAGCGGCTTGGACTGGTCGCGGATTTATTCGTGGGAGGAAAGGTGGCCGCGGCTCAGATCGTGATCGAGGGCTCGCCGAATCTGCTCCAGTGGCAGCCCATCAACGGCGTTCGCCTGCTTCCGGTGGAAATAGCGAGGCGTGAAAGCCGTTATGTTGTCGAGTTTCCTCCCCGGTTCGAATCGGATCACCAGATGTTTTTCCGGGTGAGCGTTGGGAGCCATCCCATTGCATCAAGGTGATGGTTTGCGGGGGATGCCCGGTGCGGCACGATCCAGTCATGGTAGGAGCGGCGTCGGGGTCGTTTTCGTTGACAGGCGAAGGTTGTGGGTATGAACTTTGAGCTCCCATGTGGTCTCCGCTTCAGTCAGGCTCATTCATGAACGGGGGAGCCTTGCTCCTTGTGGTGGTGGGCCTGATGGGCTGCGGGCAGAAGGATGGTTCTTCCTCTGCCGAAGATCCCGAAGAGGACCTTTCGCCGCGGGCGGTAGCCGCGCCGCTTGAAGAGTCGGGTAAACCGGAGGCCACTTCCGAGGGGCGGGGAGAGGTTTCTTCGGTTGACGGGACCATTGACCGCGGGCCTCGTTCTAGTCTGCTTAGCATTCGTGAAACCAGCAACGGCCGATACCTCGCCGATGTGGCGCGGGATGTGGCACACCTTGATCCCCGTCAAGAGGGCTGGATTACCGAGCTCATTAGTGAGGCGGCGGGAAAGCGGTTGGCGGCGTTGAAGGCATTTATTGAGGGCGAAACAGTCCCGTCCCTCGACGACTTGGCATCGGGTCTTGGCGACGGGTTTCGGTGCACGCCCTTGCGGCCCAGTGAGTTGGAAGTTCGCTTTGAGGAGGAGGGGATTCAGGTTTTGCGAGCGGATGGTGATGACTTGTCCCCATCGGATTGGAGGGACGGGGCGGAAGGCTTGAGTCGGTCCTTGCTCGAATTATTGGGTCCTGGTTGGGATCAAGGCACTGAAGAGGAAGCAGACCATCGTTCCGTTAAAAGTCACTGGAAGGTGGTCGGGGTGACGATCAACGGGGGGACGGCCACGACGAGGCTTCTGCTTGAAGTCGATGGGAATGGACCGCAAGGCCGCATCCAACAGAATGCGACCTGGGAGATGGATTGGCTTGCCACGCCCTCTGAGGGAGGTCTGCCTTTGCTGAACGAGATTCGAGTCAGCTCATTTGAAGAAAGTCGAGTCCCGGCGCGGCAGAACGCCGCATTTTCGGATCAAACCTGGGGCGTTCTGGGGCAGAATGCTTCCTTTCGAGAACAGTTGGCAGTCGGGCTGGATTACTGGCGCGATCGACTGGATTGGCGATTTACTCAGGAAGTGACGGGGCCTCATGGTCTGGCGCTAGGGGATGTCAATGGGGATGGACGGGAGGATCTCTTTGTTTGTGACGCCGGGGGGCTTCCCAATCGATTGTATGTGCAAGAACCAGACGGGTCCCTGAGGGATCATTCCCGCCAGGCGGGCGTGGACTATCTCGAACCAGCGGCGGCGGCGCTCTTGATCGATCTTGACAACGATTCGGATCAGGATTTGGTCTTCGGTTCGGGGCGGAACCTGGTCGTTTTGGAGAACGGAGGAACGGGGGTTTTTAAACGGCAATCGGTCATCCGCTCCGATGCGGTCGCTCGCTCCCTGACGGCCGTTGATTACAACTTGGACGGTCGGCTGGACCTCTATGTTTGTGGCTATTTTTCTCAGATGGGGGATGGCTCTGGGATCGGGCGACCGATGCCTTATCACGATGCCAACAATGGGGTGAGAAACTCCCTCTTGGAGAATCAAGGTGGTTGGCATTTTTCGGATGTGACGGTTTCGGTGGGCTTGGACGAAAACAATCGGCGATTTAGTTATGCGGCGGCTTGGGAGGATTACGACAACGATGGGGATCTCGATCTCTACGTCGCCAACGATTTCGGACGAAACAATCTTTATCGGAATGATCATGGGCAATTCGTCGATGTGGCCGCGATGGCCGGCGTGGAGGATATTTCGGCGGGCATGTCCGTCAGTTGGGGGGACTACAATCGCGATGGATGGCCTGATCTCTACATTGGAAACATGTTTTCTTCGGCGGGGAATCGCATCGCTTATCAGCGCCGTTATCGAAGTCATGAAGCAGGCGAAGCTCGAGGTTTGTATCAGCGTCATGCCCGCGGGAATACCCTCTTTCTGAACGAAGGGGACGGCACGTTCAAGGATGTGAGTCTCGAGGCGGGAGTCACCATGGGGCGATGGGCATGGGGGTCGCTGTTCGCGGACCTCAATAACGATGGTTGGGAGGATCTCGTGATCGCGAATGGGCTGGTGACGAGTCCTGACGACACGGGAGATTTGTGAAGTTTTTTTTGGCGACGGGTCACGTCGCAGTCTCCCTCCTCGGTTCCCAGCGATTCGGAATCCGTTGCCCTAGGCCAGCGGTATTTGGAGGCCTGGGACGCCATTGGCGAGTTGTTGGATGCCGGTCGATCGTGGAGCGGCCGAGAGCGGAATGGTTGTTTCCTCAATCTGGGTGATGGTCATTTCGCGGCGGTGGCCGGTCTCGTGGGACTGGATCATGACAGCGATTCTCGGGGGCTGGCTCTCGTGGACTGGGATCGTGATGGAGACCTCGATTTATGGCTAAGCAACCGGACGGGGCCGCGGATCCGCTACCTTCGGAATGACCTCGTCAAGAGCCCGCGATCGGTGGGGCTTCGTCTGGAGGGGACTCGATCCAACCGGGATGCGATCGGAGCCCGTGTGACCATCGTTCGCCCCGATGGGAGCTCGAGTGGTGTCTGGCGAAGCTTGCGGGCTGGGGAGGGGTATCTCGCCCAATCAAGCAAGTGGTTGACGCTTCCTGTGGTGGAGCCTGAAGGGGCTATCAAGGTGCGGGTTCGGTGGCCGAACGGGAGCGAGGAGAAGTTTTCCGGGTTGAGGCCGAACCAGCGTTACGAACTGCAAGAAGGTTCGGGAATGGCTCGGGTCGTGTCAATCCGGGGTCCCGCCCTCCCCGAGACAATGCCTCCCTTTCCCTCCTTGCCCACCGATTCCGCCCGAATCGTTCCTCATGCGCCGCTGCCGCTTCCCCGGTTGAAGTATTTCGATCTGTCCGGTCGAGAACAGCTCATCAAGGGTGAGCCGTCCTCAATGCTGCTCACCTTGTGGGCGACCTGGTGTGGCCCTTGTCTGCATGAACTCAAGGCGTTGCAGGCCGGGGAAGCTCAACTCCGAGAAGCGGGCGTGGATTGGGTCCCGTTGAATGTCGATACCCTCGAAGAGGCCTTGCCGCAACGGCTTGAGCGAGTCCGGCGATTCAACCAGCGTCATCGCCTATCGGCGCGGGGCGGATTGGCGACGGGTGATCTGGTTGAAATCCTAGATGCGGTGCAACGAAGCATTGTTGGACGGCAGAAGGCAATTCCCGTTCCCGCGACGTTCTTGCTCGACGGCGATGGCCGGGTGAGCCTGGTCTACAAGGGGCGGGTGTCCCTCGATCAGATTCTTCATGATGTGGCAGGGTCTCGGGACCCGAATCGGGAGTGGAGGGATTGGGCGGTCGCCTTTCCCGGGCGGTGGTATGTGTCACCATTCGGAACGGAACGGTTTGCCCTCCCCGAGAAGTTGCTCGAAATCGGCCAGGCGAAGGCCGCGTTCAGTTACCTTCAGCGACACCTGGGACCCCGTCTGGCTCGACGTGCCGTGAACGACCGGGGCGAAACCTTGGCTGCCCACCAGGTCCAGGAACGAGATCAACGGATCGGCAGTCTGTATGAACGCACCGGAGAGCTTTTTGCTCGAAAGAGCGAATTGGATTCGGCGATTGATTGTCTCGAAAGTGCGTTGGTGTTTCTACCCGATTCGTTGGCATCACGAATTAATCTCGCGACTGCCTTGCAATCGCTCGGTCGTGACCAGGAGGCGGTGGGCGGCTTTCGGAAGGTGTTGTCTCGACAGCCCGACCATGTCGGGGTCAAGAACTCGCTGGCCTGGATTTTGGCAACCGCGAGCGAGGCAGCGGTAAGGGATCCTGCGGCCGCGCTGGAGTTGGCGCGACAAGTTTGCGAGGCCACCGGAAATCAAGAGCCTCAGACACTCGACACCCTTGCCGCAGCTTTGGCGGCGACCGGGCGCTATGAGGAGGCGGTCTCGACGGCGGAACGGGCCCTGAGCCTGGTCCGGACGAAGCCGCAAGCGGGTTTGGCGGCGTTGCTGGAGCAACGGTTGGCGCTGTATCGTAATCGGCAAGCTTTTTTCCAGTCGGGCCCCGCTAAGAAATAAGTAACGGGACGGCTCGGGTTCCGGCAGAGGACAAGCACCCCTCATTCAGAGTGGCAATGCCCTGGCGACGGATGGGCCTGAGCTAGGATTCTATAGGGATTCTTCTGGAGGATCGGTCGAAGGAGGATGCGCGGACTTTTTTCGCTGACAATTCTTTGTCGCTGGCCCAATAGTAAGGATTGATCATGAAGAATCACCATCGTCTTTTCATCGGCATGGCTGGCGTCCTGTTGGCCTGGATGCTTTTGTTGTCTGCTGAAGCGGGATCTGTCAAACCGGTTCGAATGGGGGCGGGACTCATGAGTTTCGACACGGTTCCGGGCTGGGGATTGGGGCCCGACGGTCGTTCGGTTCTGGGATCAACCCACGGCGGGGTGGTCGTGGATAAGCCAGGCAACGTCTACGTCAGTGCCAACAAGGGACTGGTTGTTTTTTCTCCCGACGGCGAGGTGATTCGGTCCTTTGTGGGCAAGAACTACAGCAACATGCATGACATCGAGATTCGGGAGGAAGAGGGTGTTGATTACATTTTTGCCGCTCGAAACAATGATGCGGAGGGGATCAAGTTCAGGGCCAGTGACGGTGAAATCGTGTTGCGACTCCCTTATCCTGAAGCGTCTGGCGCGAATCTGGTGAAGTTCAGTCCGACGGCGATTACTGTGGGGCCGGACGGCCGGATCTATCTTTCCGACGGATATGCCAGCAATCACATCTTCGTCTTTGATGCGAAAGGGATTTATCAGAAGCACTTCGGGGTGAAGGGAAACGCCATGAAGGCCTTCAATACGGCCCATGGGATGACCCTCGATACCCGGTATGATCCGCCTCGTTTGTTGATCTGCGATCGCAACCATCAACCCAAGGGAAGGCTCCTCCACTACGATCTTGAGGGAAACTTCATGTCGGAAGTCATCACCGGGCTGGGCATGCCGACTTCGGCGGCTGTTCAGGGGGATTTTGTTTCCGTGCCGGATCTGCATGGTCGAGTTGTGATTCTCGACAAGAGCAACACGATCATGGCCGTGCTGGGGCACAATCCGGACCTCAAGAAGCGCGCGAATTTCGGGATCAAGCAGGAGGACTGGATCGAGGGGATCTTCAGCGGAACACACGGTTCCTACTGGGATCGTGATGGGAATCTCTACGTTCAGGATTGGAATGTTGACGGCCGGATCATGAAGCTAGTGCGGGCTCGTTGAGCCGATCAGGCCTTTGGGATGGCCGGAAAGAGGCGGATTGGAAGCCTTTGACCGAGGAAGGGTGGGTGAGCCAAGGAATGCTGGTGTTTCGTGCCTCTAGTTTATTGGAGTCTCAGGTCAACCAGCCCGTAAACGAGGAACGAAGGCACCGTGAGCCGGAGTCTTTGTCCGGTCTGGAGGATGGTCAAGGGGATCGCTTGAGGTGCCTCCGGAGTCAAGAAAAACGCTTCACCAATCCGGGCTCCCGCCGGGAGTTGAAAGTCAACAGAAATCGGCGGGGTGGCGATGGGCTTCTCGTCGGCGATGCCCGCGCCCATGCTGCCGTCCTCTTTCTCGCGCCGGTCATAGTTGACGAAATGAAGCGTGAGGGAGTGCTCCGATCGAGAGGCCGAGACTCGCGTGGTTTGTGGGGCAGAGAAACGGCTTCCAAAGGACCGTCGTGAGCGTTCGATGCCGTTCGAGTGCTTGGGATCGATGACCGTTTTCTGATGCGGTGCGAGGGGAAGGCGGATGGAATCGTCGGGGAGCACCTCGAAAAGAACATGCTGGTCGAGGAGGAAGCGGCCAATCTTTTTAAAGCGCTCAAGGCCCTCCAGGTTTCCTTCGTGGATCTGCGTTCTGGGATAGAGCAAGATGGCCTCTGAATACGGTTGACGATTGAGGAAAAGGGTGCGATTTCGGCTTAGAAACCGGTAATAGCGGACGATTTCCGCCCGGGCCAATGGGTCGGTAAAGCGCGTATAGAAGCCCATCGGCATCCCCCCGTTTGCGGCGAGTTCCGCAATGGCGGCCCGGATGCGAACGTGTTCATATTTTCCCAAGGTGTAGGGTTTCCCTTCGGTCGCGCCTTGAAGGTATCTTCCCTGAAGGGTGCCTTCGCCCAGCATGCCCTCCGCCAGCTTGGTGAAGTTGGCGGCTCCTCCGGTGCTGTACCAGAAATAGTCTTCGTGAGGGCCCCAGAGATCCCCGGGGAGCAGGCACTTCTCATCGCCCGAAATCTGCCCGAAGTCGCCCAGATGATTCCACTGGGCAACCGTCAGATCGGGTTTGAGGCTCCGGCCGTATTCGACGAACACTTCTTGGAAGGCTTCCTGGTTGGCGATTTGAGAGAATCGGAGTGCGGCTCGCCTGAGTGGCGTGCTTTCCTTGGGGTCGTGCCAGGCCCCAATATCAGGGAAGGAATGGGTTTCGAGGTTTCTGATCCCCATTGCCTGGAGTGCTGTTTTGGAAAAGGCCTGCCCAAGATACTGGCGGAAGGCTTGCTGACAGTGTTGGCAGTGGCAGTCGTGGCGGTAAAAGTAGTTGACGATGAACCCGTCCAATCCCCTTTCAATACCCGCCTTGACCCATCGTTTGAGCACTTCGCGCCAGGAAGGGTTGACGAGGCACGCCCAGTATTCCTTCATGCCGCCGATACGATAGGTGGTTGATTCGCGGGGTCGTTGATCGCGGTCGAGCTCAAGGAGATCCCTGGCGTTTGCCTCGGGCCTTGGTCCTAGGAGGTCGGGATTCCAATGATTCTGGTAAAAGTCGAAAAAACCCCTGGGGCCTGCCTCCGAATCGAGGTCTCCGATCAAGAACTTGACGTTCACGTGTCCGATGACCTTCGTGTTTCGCTGATGGATCTCTCGATTGAGCCACTCAAACCAGGCGCCGCATTCTTGAAGGCCTCGGACGGGGAGATGAGCGGGATAGCCGCCACCGTGTTCGGTCGAGGCGAGTCCCCAGAAGTGGGCACCGTAGAATCCAACCTGTGCGAGATCGGGTTGGGCCTCGTCGATGAAGTCTAGGTATTCAGCATGGTTGTAGTTGGCCCAGTGGGCGACCAATGTCAGGAAGGGCTGCGTGGAGGGGATGGCTTGAGCATTGCAGACCTTGGTAAGGGGAGCGGTAAGAAGAGCCAAAACCACGATCCAGCGGGCTCGGTGATTGCCCCGCCATGAGGTGACAGCCAGGGGGTTCATGAGCCGTTCGTGACGTTCCGAAGCATGGGGCGAAGAGCCTGTGTTGAGCGTCTTCAGCGGTTGGGGGCTTTCTTGAGGGGGTCGTTCGGGAAGATCCATCGGGCAAGCGTTCCCCGATCCTTGATCAGAAAACCCGAGTCGAGGAGAACAGGGGCTGCCCAGGTGGGTTGATCGGACACGGTATAGGAGGCCACCGTCTCTAGCTCGTCGCCCTCGGTGGAAATGACCAACAGCTCTCCGGTATCAATCAGGGTGATGATATGTTGGGGGATGGAAAGGAAGGTTGCATTGTCGCCGCGTCTGCCGGGACCCAGCCAAATGATGTCTCCAGTTTCGGTGTCGAGGCAGAAAAGTTGACCCATGCGGTAATGAGAGAGCCCGAAAAGACGCTCGCCATTCGCGATGGGGGTGGCCATGTCCAGGGCCAGCTTCTTCTGGTACCAAAGTTCCTCAGCCGTCCATCGTCCGTCCTTGAGGTGGGGTTTGACACAGCGAATTCCGCGGTTCTCGCCTCCCACGAAGACTCGGTCTTGGTGGAAAATCGGGCTGGGCATGTTTTGATTGGAACCGACGTGGGCGAACGGATAGTCCCAGAGCCGTTTGCCCGTTTGTATGTCGACTCCCGTCAGGGCGTTGTGATTCCATT
>MDTE01177820.1_pt1 | contig 19817 bp, 19 predicted proteins | sample 811231 | NCBI WGS metagenome assembly MDTE01 (sample SAMN05326651, study PRJNA326480) | marine metagenome | isolation source: seawater | place: Indian Ocean: Red Sea | collected 2010 | reverse complement strand
TATGTCTAGTAAATAAAATTTTTTATTATTTTTTTCTACAAAAAATAAATTTTTACACCAGGTGTAGACGATCAAAATCGCAAAAATACCGAAATAGATATGCTTTAAGTCAAAAAGAGAAAATAGAAGCCATGTGATAACGAGAAGTAGCAAAAAAGAAATCCTGAAATGCGAGTTGGTTTTCAAGGTATGTTACTTTATCATTAAACCTATGAAAGAAGAGGCAAAAGGAATGTGGCATTTAGAAAGAGAGACAGAAAAGGCCGTATATTTATCCAGGATACAAGACAACTACAAGCAATGGTTCCCAAAAAAAGTTGTAGATGGGCCCAATGAAAAAGGGCTTGTTGAGGTTGAGTCTTGGTTTCTTCAAAAAAATCCCCTTCCTCCAATTCTTGAAGAACGTGTAGACCTCCCCCAAGAAAAAAGAAATTTGTATTGGAAGAAAGGAAGTCTTTCTTTTTCTAAAGCTAGACAATACTTAAATTGCCCAAAACAGTATTATTTTTCTTACGAAAAGAAGATTGTTTCTTCTGTTAGTTCAGCAATGAAATTTGGCAATGTTGCACACTCTGTTCTCGAATTGATTTTTGAGTGTGATTTACAAATGGCAAAACCAACCTCATACATTCAAGCATTAACAAGAAAATATTGGCAAAAAAATAAATCTGAATTTGAAACATCAAAAAGAAAAAAGGGTATATGGGATGATTCAAAAATGGACGAAGTCATCGATCAAGTTTTGTGGGCATTAACAAAAATGACTCATGGAAAAATGGATGCTGCGAGCGTTCAAACATCAAAGCCAAAGCATACAGAGTCTCGAATTTTTTCAAAAGACGGATTGCTTGGAGGCATTATCGACGCTGTTTTTGTAAATGAAAATGGTGAAATTAAGATCATTGATTACAAAACCGGAAAATCAACAGAAGGAAAAATTGATTCAGATCATGAATTTCAAGGTTGGCTTTATGCCTATCTTGCGTATGAGGAGTTTGGGAAAATGCCTAAAGATGTTGAATTTTGGTACCTTGGTTCGCAAGAAGTCAAGAAGGTCGATTTTGACGAAGATGTAATTCAGGACATCGTTTTTTCTTTAAAAGAAATTGCAGCTGAAATAAAAAATGTTTCTGGTTCTCCTGAGAGTTTCTTCAAAGCCAACCCATCACAAAAAAATTGCAAGTGGTGCGATGCAAAACCATGGTGTAAAGCATATCAAAAGATGGTCCAAGATGAACCTTGGCAAGAGGAAGGGTATGGAAAATCCATAAAAGGGGTTGTTGAAGATTCGTCAAAAAAGAAAGGATCTAGACCAGGTGTTGCGATAGTTAAAACTGAAGATGGTGGTGAAATATTGATCAAAGGTTGGGAAGATTCTGGGAGAATCTTAGGGGAATTAAAGAAAGGAGACTTCATATTTTGTGTCGATGTTGGGATTAAGCATTCTGATATTTCAGGCAATCTTGAAGGGTTTGTAAATGATCCATTTTCAATAATCGTTAATAACAGAGTTGTCTATGATTCTTAAACAGTTCATGTATGCTGATGTGATTTAATCAAATACAATTACTTTCCATGACCTTTTTGACTGACACACTCTCAAACATAAAGAAATTTCTTGTTGAAAGTGGTGGTGAAATTTCTTCTGCAGACCATATAGAAGAAATGGCATTTACCCCTGAAAGGCCAGATTTGAGAGAATCTACAACTGTACACGAAGGTGGCATGATTCAAGATTTAAAGATTGCAAGATCTGAAACAGAAGATCTTTCAATCAGGTGGTTTACAGACGGAATACAAAAAACTTTCCTTATAGGAACTTTTGATTTTGGAAGGAATCCCGTGACAGTCCATTATTCAATTATCGCAAGTTTAATTATTGGATTCAGGAATGGATCTTTTGAAATGTGGGGCCAGCCAAGGATACAGGAGTTTGCACTCATTTCAAAAGATTTATTAGGTTCAAGTTTGCCGAAAGGGTTTTTGGACACTGGGGAAAAAACAGGGTATTTTGGAGATCAAAGATATGCTGCTGTGATGCGCGCAAGAAAAGAAAGGCACAAATTAGAAGCTTCACACCTTTATGATTGGGCAGAAAAAACAAATTACAAAGAAAAAATATTGGTAGATGGGTCTTTATCACATCTTCCAAAACCAATCCCATGTGCTGTTGGTCTTTGTAAAGATAACCACCCCCTATTTTTTACACCCGAGACACAGCGCAATATTTTAAGTCTAGGTTACTCTGAAAGAAGTGCACTTTTTTCTTATACAACTCCACAAAAAGATGAAATAACAAGTTGGTTTTTAAGGATAAGACAGCCACGTGCTCATTCTGCTAATTTTGGTTTAATTAGACCAGAGGTTTATGAAGGAATGCCTCTTGATCCAGGGAGTGTTGACGAGGTTTCAAGACTCATTTTCAGCTTAAGGAACCCTGTTGCTTACCCAAGTCCAAAATGGGAAAGATTGGTTTACCCATTGAAAATATGTACAGATTTTTTAACAAACCATTTACCAAAGGTAGAAACCATTAAATGGTTCTTACACGGAGCAATAGTAACCTAAAATAAAAGGACGGTATTATGAAAGAAAATTTTCAATTCGCAGAAGACGGTTTTAAGGATTATGTAAACACAAAATGGGGATTTGTTGGGAAGGGTGCGAGTACCGAGAAGCATCCAAACACTTCTTCTTATTTTCATTTTTGGCTATCCAGGAAAGAAGAAAATCTTGAACTCGGGAATATTGTTGCAGCTGTTAGGGATGATGGCCACATAACATTTGGAACAGTTGTTGACTTACGCTCAACCATGGATATGCCCAATTTTCTTTCAGATTACATATCGCATGATTTTGGAAAACCAGATCAATCTTTGCCAACAGATGTTTCCGAGGTTTTGGTTGCAAAAGCAAATATTATTGGATCTACAGACAATAAAGCAAGACCTGTTACAAGAGCAAACATTTTTTATGCTAATCCTGCAGGAGTCAGGAGAGCTTTTAACATGGAAGGATACATTGAGGACAGGGGTGTCCCAATAGGGGTTATCAAGAATGGAGATGGACAATTAACACCAATTTATATAGACATTGAATTTTTATTAGGGCCAGAAGGCGCACATTTCAACATTAGCGGTATTTCTGGACTGGCAACAAAAACAAGTTTAGTTGAATTTATGTTGAAATCTGTACAAACCTTTTTCGGGAGAAATAAAGATTACCAGAAAAAAAGAATAGGGGTTGTCCTTTTTAACGTGAAAGGAAAAGACTTACTTTTCTTGGACAAAGCCAATCCTGAACTTGAAGAAAAATCTGAACAAGGTGAGTTTTATAGAAGTATTTACAAGGAACTGAATGTTCCACCAAAGCCATTTGATCAACTGCGAATATTTGCACCTTACTCATCTTCAACATCAGCAAAAGTTAACAGTTTAAGACAAGATGGTTCAGTCGAGTATTTTGTATGGGATATTCCGGAATTACGAAAATATTTGCCAGAACTTTTTGACGATGAAGACTGGGACGATAATGTCCAAGCAGCTTATGAAGACATGCTTGACATAGTCGACAAAGACGACACCATAAAAGAGTTTCCAGACTTAGTCGATTTTTTAGTTGAAGAAAGAAGGGTTATGAGGGACAGAGAGCATTGGCATGGTCATAAAAGAACAACTTTTTTCAAATTGGTTCAAAACCTAGTTACACTACCAGAACTTTTTAAAGGCTTGGTTAATGCAAGAGACATTCCAGAAAACCCACAAGACATACCTTTGGATGAATTTAAAACTGGTGATATTTATGTAATTGATATACAAGCCCTTAACGACAGAGGGCAGCAAATGGTTTTTGAAAGAGTTTTGAAAAGGCTTTTTGAGCTTGTTGAAATGAAAACCGAAGAAGAAGGGTTAGACAATATTATTGTTTTTGTCGATGAGTTAAATAAATTTGCTCCTGCAGAAAAATATACAACACTTAAAGAATCAATTATTCATGCAACAGCTAGAGGAAGGTCTCTTGGGTTAACGTTCTTTGGTGCAGAGCAGTTTGCTTCAATGATTGACAAGCAGGTTACAGATAATAGTTCAACTATATGCTACGGACGTTCTGGTCCTACAGAATTAGGACTTCCAGAATATTCTTATCTCCCAGACGAGGTTAAAAAGAAAATGGCAATTTTTCCAAAGGGAACATTGTTGTTGAAACATGCTAGATATAGTCAGCCTGTAATCATGCAGTTTCCTTATCCGCCATGTGTTCCAGGGGATATGTATCTACAGTCTCAAGAAGAGATTGATCGAGGAAGGAAAAGGGCACCAAAAACCGCTGAATGGAAGAAGAAAGGAGATGTGAAGTTTAAGTTCTAATGTTTTATCAATGCAGATATTTTGAAGCAGAAAAAGAGAACAGTTATCTTGTTTTAACTGTGACTTCAAAAACTAATCCATTAAATAATCTTTCAGACGATTTTTCCGATCACTTTAAAGAATGTATCTTGAATGCAGCCAAAGAAGAAGATCTCAAAGCAATCATATTGACAGGGAAAGGACCTGTTTTTTCAGCAGGTGCTTTTTTGCCGGAATTAATGGAACAGGATGAAGAAGGGGCTAATCGTTTAGCACAGAAAGGAGCTGATATCTGGGGCCTCATGGAGAGCATTCCGTTAATTACTTTGGCAGCAGTTAACGGACTTTGTTTTGGTGGAGGTTTAGAACTATCTTTATGTTGCGATTTCAGAATTGCTAGTACACGTGCAAAGTTTGGCCAAACTGAAGTTAACTTAGGGCTTATCCCTGGTTGGGGCGGAGGACAGAGGTTGGTGAATCTTCTAGGAAGAACGAAAGCCCTTGATTTGGTTTTAAGTGGTCGTCAATTCAGAGCTGACGAGGCTTTTGAGTTAGGGCTTGTTCAGAAGGTTTCAAAGCCAAAAGAGCTGCTAGAAGATGCAAAGACTTTTTTGACTCCCTACATTTCAAAGAACAGGGAAACCATTGCTTTGGCAAAAAAATCTGTAGGTTTGCAGCTGAAGATCTCTCAACAAGATGCTCTAAAAGAAGAACCTGCACTTTTTGGTCGTTCTTGGACACTTAAAGAAACAAAAAAAACTATAAATGATTTTGTTAACAAAAACCCTCCAAAAAAATAAAATATTTTTGCAGCCATGATTAATGACGGCTTATTAACGGTTCTTTTCCTACTTTTATCAGGAGGAATTCTTGCTTACATGGGGGATCTTGCAGGAAGAAGATATTCAAAGACTAGAAAAAGGCTTTTTGGTCTTCGTCCAAAATATGCCTCCGCTCTGTGGGCCGGTGTTGTTGGTGTTGGCGTTTCTGCTTTCATCTATGGATTGCTATCTTTCGTCAGCAGTGATTTTCAAGATGCAATTTTTAGAATTCAGAGCATAAAAAAAGAACTCCAAACAAGTTCCGAAAAGTTAGCAGAAACAGAAAAAACATATGAATTATTACAAGATTCTTATAGATTTTTAGATGACAATATCAAGATATTAACGCAGCAACTAAACGATAGCAACAAGCAGGTAGAGAATCTATATCTTCAAAAGACAAATCTTGAATTAGAAATTATCAATTATTCAGAAACAGCAAAAGGGTTAACTATACAGATAAAAGAACTCGAAGAAGGAAGAGGACAATTGATCAAAGATCTCGAATCTAGAGAAAATCAAGTTGAGATATTGAAAGAGGAAGAAAGCACATTAAATGAAAATATATCAGATTTAACTGTAACTCTAAATAGAACACAGTTAGAACTTGAAGAAAGGAATGAACAACTTGCTTTGCTTAAGGAAGATGTTTTACAAGTTACAGCAGCTTTAAATGCTGCAGAAGTTAGAGCCTCTGAAGGGACTTTGGTTTTTGTAAAAAGTCAAGAGTTAAAAAGATTTATGATTCCTGAAAATCTTGATCCAGCTTTTATAGAAAGTTACCTCAAAGACAGTTTTAAAAAACTCATTGAAGACACAGAGCTTTTAGGGGTTAGCTTTGCTTTTGAAACAGAAGAGAGTCTGACATCAAAAGCGATTGCAGAAAAAGAAAATGGTAATTATTTTTTAAGAATAATAGCAAATTCAAATGTTTTTGCAGGAGACGCGATAAAGGTTGATTTTAATTGGGTTCCAGTACAGGAAATTTTTCAAGAAGGAGAAATTTTATTGGATCGTTTTTTTTCGGACACCTCATCATTAGAAAACAATTATCTTTTTTTAGAGGATTTGCTGGAATCGATAGAAGATATAGCCAAGAAAAGAGGAGTTTTCCCTGATATAAAAACTCAAAAACGAGTTTTTTTCCCTTCTTGGAAATTGACAAACAGGGCAGCAGAAATGGCAATTTTTTCAGAAGGGGTTTTAGTTTCAGTTCATATTGTAAAAACTGTTTATAATTTTGAATCTTTGTCTAAAATAGAAATCACACTCGAAGGAAAATAGAATGCTTAAACACATAACAACTCCAATCTTTTATCCAAATGCAAACCCTCATCTAGGGCATGCCTATACTAGCATTGCAGCGGACATGATTTGTAGGTTTGAACGTCTTAATAATAAAAAAATGATCATGACTACAGGAACTGACGAACATGCTGAAAAGATAGAAAAAATTGCTAAAAAAAACAATCTTTCAGCTAGAGATTTTGTTGAAAAGATGCGTCCAAAATGGCATAAGCTCATGGATCATCTCGGTGTTGGCGATCACCAGTTTATACATACGGATGACAAAACTCATCATGAAGATGTAAAAAGGCTTTTTATGATTTTAAAAGAGAGGGGAGAGGTTGAGAAAGGGGTTTATGAGGGTTGGTACAACCTTCGAGAAGCACGGTTTGTTCCAGAAATGGAAGCAAAAAAGAGCAATTATCTAGATCCCGAAACAGGGGACCCTTTAGAGAAGGTAAAAGAAGATGCTTGGTTTTTCCCACTATCAAAATGGGCATCAAAAGTCGCCGATTATATTGAGGAAAATCCAACATTTGTTAATCCGGAAGGCAGAAGAAAAGAAATACTTGCAAGATTGCGAGGAGATGTTGAAGATCTTTGTATATCAAGACCGAAAAAAAGATTAAATTTTGCTGTTTCGATCCCAGGAGATGAAGAAAATGTTTTTTATGTTTGGTTCGATGCATTAACAACTTATCTTTCGGGGGTTGATTGGGAGCGATCAGATAATTGGGAAGAGAGATGGAAAGGCACATTTCATCTTTTAGCGAAAGATATTCTTTGGTTTCATGCAGGGGTTTGGCCGGCATTGTTGATGGCTGCAGGAATACCCTTGCCAAAAGGGATGTTTGTACATGGTTATTTAACTGTAGGTGATACAAAAATGTCAAAGAGCTTAGGAAATGTTATTGATCCTTTTAAAATCACAAAAAACCTTGGTTTGTATGAAGAAGATTCATTGCGTTTTTTTTGTATTTATTCAATTCCATTCGGAAGCGATGGGGCAATTACAGCAGAACAGTTTTTCAATTTTTACAATTCTTTTTTAGCAAATGAACTGGGTAATTTAGTTCATCGATCTTTATCAATGATAGACAGGTATCTCGATTGTGAAATTTCAGATATAAAAACAGCAGATAAAGATTATTTAAAAGAGAAAACTAAACATATTGAAAATTGGCATTCTGGTTTTGAATCTCTAAACATTAGAAACTCAATGGATGCAGTTTTGAATTTGGTCAGATGGGGACATAAATATTTAGATCAAATGGAGCCTTGGAATTTACATAAAAACAATGAAAAAGAAAAACTCAATAATGTATTTTTTAATATCAGTGATGCCATTTTGACAATTGGAAATATGTTGAATCCGCTTTTACCAAGAACTTCAGCAAAAATTTTAGAAATTTTTAATTCCGAAGCATCTCTTCCAGAAAAAGATACATGTTTCAAAAACCCAGTTAAAAATTTAAAATCATTTGAACAACTTTTCCCAAGATTCGATTCAGAAAAAACTATAAAGACAAAGGAGGAAAAAATGGAAAAAGAAAATGCCACGATAGACATAAAAACTTTCTTTAATACAAAGTTGGTGGTAGGGACTATTTTATCGGGAGAAAAACACCCAAATGCTGACAAGCTGCTTGTTTTCAAGGTTGATACTGGAGAAGCCTCCCCAAGGCAGATTGTTGCGGGTTTAGCTGGACATTATGACCCCAATGATCTAGTCGGGAAACAGGTTGTTGTTGTTTCCAATCTTGCTCCAGCCAAGTTAAGAGGGAAGATTAGTGAAGGCATGATACTTTGTGCAGATGACAATGGCCCGGTAGCATTGCATCCTCAAAGAAAGGTTGTAAATGGAACGATAGTGAAATGAAAGTTGTAATAACAAGAAAATTGCCAGGGGATGCTGAATTAAAGATCAAAAATTCTTCACATGATGTATGGGTTTATGAGGGAGATGCAGCAATCCCAAGAGAACTGCTGTTGGAAAAAGTCGAAAATGCTGATGCCATCATAACTTTGCTAACAGACAAAGTTGATTCAGAGCTTTTAGACAAGGCAAAAAATCTTAAAGTAGTTGCTAATTATGCTGTTGGTTTTGACAACATAGATATTAAAGAATGTAGAAAAAGGGGTGTTGTTTGCACAAATACTCCTGATGTTTTAACACAAGCTACTGCTGATCTCACTTGGGCATTGTTGATGTCATCTGCAAGAAGGATTGTTGAAGGGCACAAAATGACTGAAGCGGGACAATACAAGGGATGGGCTCCTGATTTATTAATTGGGCAAGATGTTTGGGGTTCTACTTTGGGGATTTTTGGAGCCGGAAGAATAGGCAGAGCCGTTGCCGAAAGAGCACAGGGTTTCAATATGCAGGTTATCTATACAGACGAGTTTAATTGGAAAGAGGGCGAAGAAAACCTAGGAGCAAAAAAAGTTGATTTCGAAACACTCCTAAAGGAAAGTGATTTCTTGAGCCTCCATGCTCCCTTACTTCCTTCAACTGAAAAAATCTTTAATTTTAATGCTTTCAAAAAGATGAAGAAAACTTCTATATTGTTAAATGCTGCAAGAGGAGGCTTGATTGATGAGCCTGATTTGTATAGGGCAATAATTGAAGGGGAAATTTTAGGTGCAGGGTTGGATGTTTATGATCCAGAACCCCCTGAAAAAAACAACCCTTTGCTTTATTTGGATCAGGTAGTTTTAGCTCCGCATACAGGGAGTGCTTCTGTCAATTCGAGAAATGGAATGGCAGATTTGGCTGCACAGAATGTTATTAACGTTTTGTCAGGCATTGATCCGGTTACTCCTATTAAGGGTTGATTCTTGAGAAGGTTTTTCGAAAAAATACTACTTTATCTCGCATTTTTTTTAGTGAGATTGGTGCCATTTAAAAAAGGTTATCTTTTGGGAGATTTTTTTTTCAATATCCTTTGGCCATTACTTAAAAACGAAAGACATAGAGCTTTAAAGAGGATGAAAAAAGTCCTAGATGAAGATCTTGATTGTGAAGAGGTTCTGAAAAAAAGTTTTAAAAACCTAACATATACAATGGTCGAAGTTTTTTATATGAATCTTTATGGAACAGATTTTTTTAATTTAGTAACAATTGAAAAAAAAGGATTCGAAAATTTGAAATTTGTCAAAAAAGGGGGATTGTTAATAGCAGCACATTATGGAAATTGGGAGATGGTTGGAGGTCTTTTTGCAAGACACATAAAACCGCAAAGGCTTATTGCTATCGGGAGAGCTCAAAACAATAGTGTATTGAACGATCTTGCACTAAAAATGAGGGCAAGTCTTGGAATGATAAACTTAACAAGACATTGGAGGGATTTGGCAAAAATTTCTAAAGAAATGAAAAACGGCTCTATTGTCGGATTGGTTTCGGATCAACATTCTGCGAAAGGGGTTGTTGTTGATTTTATGGGAAGGAAAGCTAAAGCTTTTTCAGGGCCGTTTCGGCTTTCTTCTAAGTTCGGTTGTTTTTCTGTCGTATCTATTGTCAGACGTTTGAGTTGGGGTAATTTCGAATGGGTTATAGAAAAACCTCTCAAATTAGGAGAATTTCAAGAGACAGAAGGAGTTCAAAAATACTCTAACAGCATTGTTCAAATAATAAAAAAAGATCCAACTCAATGGCTTTGGTTACACAATAGATGGAAGGTAGATTAATTAAAATATAACTATGTTCAAAAAGACTTCTTCAAAATTTTTAATTGCAGGACCTTGTTCGCTGGAAAGCAAAGAGTTATCTTTCAATGTTGCTTCGAAGGTAAAAGAAATAAGTGAAAAATTTGAATTACCTGTAATTTTCAAAGGGAGTTGGGATAAAGCGAATAGAACCTCAGCAACTTCCTATAGAGGTTTAGGGCTCGATGAAGGTTTAAAGGTTTTAGAAGCAGTGAAGCAAGAATTTAACATCCCGGTTGTCACAGATGTTCATGAAACACATCAGGTAAAAAGTGTTTGTTCAGTTGTTGATGTCGTTCAGGTTCCAGCATTTCTTTGTCGTCAGACCGACTTGTTGTCGGAATGTGGCAAACATGCTGAGATTGTGAATGTTAAAAAAGGACAATTCATGCATCCAGAAGACATGAAATATGCAGTTGACAAAGTTAAACATGGGGGAGATGCAGAGGTTCTTCTTTGCGAGAGAGGCTCTTCTTTCGGATACAAGAATCTTGTTGTTGACATGAGAGGAATTGCTATCATGAAAAAATATGCAAATGTTGTTTTTGATGCAACTCACTCTGTACAGCTCCCAGGTGGAGGAGACGGAAAAAGTTCTGGCGAAAGGCATTTTGTTGAACCGTTGGCAAAAGCAGCCTTGGCTTCAGGGGCTGTAGGTCTTTTTTTAGAAACTCATCCAGATCCAGATAATTCAATGAGTGATGGCCCCAACATGATTCCATTGGAAGAGTTAGAGGGCTTGATTGAAAGACTGTTGCCTTATTGGGGCTAATTGAATACAGGTTGTTTATATAAAAAATTATTTAAACTGAGACAGGCTCAAGAGTTCAACATCCTTGCTCATGTAATGTTTTTTCATCACTTCTTTTAAAGAATAATCTGTACTGATGTATTTCTTGTTGCAGTCGCTGAAAACCGTAGATATAACACCATCAAAATTCTGTTTTTCAGCAAGTTTGATTGCTCCTAGAAGATTTGCCCCCGAGGATATTCCAACTCCAAGACCTAGTTTTTTGAATATCATTTGTGCCATGATTATTGCATCGCCATCCCAGACATTTATGATTTCATCAAGCCATTCAAGATTGACAATTTCGGGGATAAATTCATCACTGATGCCTTGAATTCTGTGTTTTCCATTTTTTTCTCCAGTTGTTAAAGTGGGAGAATTTGCAGGTTCAAGAGGATTGATGGAAATATTTTTTATATTTTCTGTAAGGTATTTTCCAACACCCATGACAGTACCCCCTGTTCCAACACCTGCGACAAAGCCAGTTGGAGGCATCCCCACCTTGTCCATTTGGGAAAGTATTTCAGGCCCTGTTGTCAGGTAGTGAGCTTCTACATTTGCTTGATTTGAAAACTGTTTTGGCAAAAATACATTTTTCTCTTGTTCTGCATATTTTTCCGTTAAAGATATACTGCCCAAGAACCCTCCTTCTTTCCTAGAGACAGAAATAATTTCAGCACCATACTTTTTCATTCTTTCTACTCGTTCAGCACTCATCCAGTCAGGCATGTATATTTTGACTCTATGACCAAGCTGACTTCCAATTCCAGCAAAAGCAATGCCAGTGTTGCCGCTAGTTGCTTCTGCTATAACGGAATTGGTTGAAATTTGATCTTTTTGATAAGCTTTTTCAATAATGTGTATTGCCATTCTGTCTTTGATACTGCCCGTAAGGTTTAAGGCTTCAAATTTTGCCCATATCACCATAGGTTTGTTTTTGTATTTGAGCTTTATTTTTAAAAGAGGTGTTTTTCCAATCTTTTTCTTTAGAGATGATATTTTCCCTTTTGTTTTTGAGGCAAGAATTGTGTTCTTCATAACGAAATCATCAACCCCAGAATCCTTTTAAGGCCTTGTTAAAAAGGACCTCTTTCCCTTTTCTGGAATAGTCAATTTTATCTTTGGAAAATACTTTTTTGCCATGTACCCAAACAGTTTCCGGCCATCCGATTATTTTTTCTCCATCCCATGGAGACCAGCCTGTTTTCGTTTTTTGTTCATTGTTTTTTATTGTTTTTTCCTTGTTTAAATCAATCAAAACCAAATCAGAGTCATAGCCGTCTTGAATTTTCCCTTTCTTCAAAATATTCCAAACTTTTGCGGGATTTTTTGACATCTTTTCAACAACCGTTTTTAGGTCAAGGGTACCTTTGTTTACTTCATTTAACATTAAAGGAAGTGAATTTTCAACACTTGGGATACCTGAAGACGACTTTGGATATTTTTGATTTTTTTCTTCAAGAAGGTGTGGAGCGTGGTCTGTTGCTATAACTTGGATAGTACCGTCTTTCAAACCTTCAAAAAGAGCTTTTCTGTCTGAATGTTTTTTTATTGATGGGTTGGTTTGAATCAGTGTTTTCAATCTAGGGTAATCCTTTTCAGTAAACATGAGATGAGGGATGCAAGCTTCAGCAGTTATCAGGTTTTGATGATTTTTTACGATTTCTATCTCTTCTTTTGTTGAAAGGTGCAATATGTGAATTTTTTTATTAGTTTTTTTTGCTAAAGCTGTTATTTTTTGTGTACAAGAAATTGCAGCATTCCTATCTCTTATTTTTTTATGTATCGAGGGATCTTTGTTTTCTCGTATTTCTTTTTCAAATTTCACCAAGTTTTTTTTAATAATACTTTCTTCTTCGCAATGTCCAGCAATCGGTAATTTCGTTTCTGTGAATATTCTTTCAAGAACATCTAAATCTTCAACAAGCAAATCCCCAGTGCTGGACCCAAAAAAGATTTTTATTCCAGGGGTTCTGGTTGCTTTTTTCAACTCTTCAAGATTGTTATTTGTTGCACCTATGAAAAAACCATAATTTACGATACTTTTTTTAGAAGCAATTTTCAACTTCTCAAGAAGAGCAGTCCTGGTTGTTGTTGAGGGGATCGTGTTTGGCATTTCTAGATAGGTTGTTACTCCCCCTTGTGCACATGCTCTACTTCCAGAAAATATGTCTTCTTTATGGGTTAATCCAGGTTCTCTGAAATGAACCTGATCATCTATAACCCCAGGGATTAGATGAAAGCCATTACCTCGTATCACTTCATCTGCATTCGTGGATTTAGCTGCATCACAAGTGATAATTTTGGATTCGTCAAACAGTATGTTTGTTTTTAAAATTTCATTTTCAAGGATGCAGGTTACATTTTTGACCAAAGTTCTCACTCTTTCAATTCTATTGACAGTTTATTAGGTGGATGTAGGTAATAAAATGACTTAAACAATGGCTTATCTATTTTTTGACACAGAGACAACAGGTTTTCCTAGAAAAAAAGAACCGCTTAACAGTTCATCCCAGCCACATCTTGTCCAACTTGCTGCAATTCTTTATGATAAAGAATTCAACAAAATCGAAAGTTTTTGTGAAATAATTTACCCTCAAGGAAGAATTCTCAAAAAAGAAATTTCCTGGATCATTCCTGAAGAGACAGCTAAAATACACAGGATCACACAAGCCAGAGCCGTAAGCGAGGGGAAGAACATCCATGAAGTTATTTCGAAATTCAGTAATTTATTAAAATCTTCCAAAACCCTCATTGCTCATAACATCGATTTTGATTTGAAAATTTTAGAAATTGCTTTTATACGAGTTGGTATGGATTTAAGTTTACCAAAAAACTTACTTTGTACTATGAAAACAACAACTGACATTTGTCAAATACCAAATACAAAATCATGGGGAGGTTTATATAAATGGCCGAGTCTTTCAGAGTTGCATAGGCATTTATTTCAAAAAGAATTCGAAGGGGCTCACGATGCTCTTGTTGATGTTGAGGCTACAGCTCGTTGTTTTTTTGAGTTAAAAAATAAAAATTTAATTTAGTTTTTTTATTTTTTTCTTGTTTTTTATAGAAGCTTTACAAAGTCCTTTAAACAACGGGTTTGGCCTTAAAGGTCTACTTGTGAATTCCGGATGGAATTGACTTGCTATCATGAATGGGTGATTTTTTATTTCTGCAATTTCCACAAGAAAACCATCAGGAGAAAGTCCACTAAAAACCATTCCTTCATCTTCCATTTGCGATTTCCAATTATTGTTTACTTCCCATCTGTGCCTATGACGTTCATTTACAGTATTTTTTTCGTAAAGAGATTTTGCCAATGTCCCCTCTTTGATAGAAGCAGGGTAATTTCCTAAACGCATCGTCCCTCCTTTGTATCTGATCATTTCTTGTTCTTCTAGAAGGTCGATTACAGGGAATGGAGTTTTTAGATCTGCTTCAGTGCTGTTCGCATCTTTTAAATTACAAACATTTCTCGCAAATTCGATAACCATCACCTGAAGACCCAAACAAAGTCCTAAATAAGGAATTTTATTTTCTCTACACCATTGAGAAGTTTGTATTTTCCCTTCCATTCCACGGCTATCAAAGCCTCCCGGAACAACCACTCCATCTAAATCACTTAAATTAGACTTCGCATCTTTTTGATTTTTTATTGATGAAGAATTTATCCATTTAATTTTTACTCTGTGGTTTTCTGAAGCAGCTGCATGAACCAATGCTTGATAAACTGATTTATAAGCATCTTCTAATGTTACATATTTTCCAACTATGCCGATGTTTATTTCTTTTTCTGCAGCGACAACGGTTTCAACATAATTTGCCCATTTCTCTAATTTCGGAGTTCTTTGTTCAAGGCCAAGCCTTTTTTCTAATATCTGAGGGAGTCCTTCCCCTTCAAAAAGCAAAGGTATTCTGTAGATGCTATCTGTATCAATTCCTTGTATAACTGCATTTTTCGGGACATCACAAAACAATGCGATCTTTTCTCTAACAGAGTTGTTGATTGGTTTTGTTGTTCTCGTTATGATGATATCTGGTTGAATCCCAGCACCCCTTAATTCCCTTACAGTTTGTTGTGTTAGTTTTGTTTTTATTTCACCTGCTGTTTCTACATAAGGCAAATATGAGAGATGTATATATGCTACATTTTCACTTCCTTCATCTTTTTTGAATTGCCTTATTGCTTCCAGGAATGCAGAACTTTCTATATCTCCTACAGTTCCACCAAGTTCTACCAATAAAATCTCATGATTCATCCCAGCTTCTTTTATTAATGATTTAATTTCATTTATTACATGGGGGATAACTTGAACCGTGGCTCCCAAATATTCTCCACGTCTTTCTTTCTCCAGAACTCTCTTGTAAACTCTTCCAGCAGTTATGTTGTTTTTTTGTTCCAGGTTTATATCTAAAAACCTTTCATAATGACCTAAATCAAGATCTGTTTCAGCCCCATCTTTGGTTACATAAACTTCCCCATGTTGATACGGACTCATCGTTCCTGCATCAACATTTAAGTAAGGATCAACTTTTACCACTGAAACATTCCAATTTCGGGCCTTTAAGAGAGAGCCTATTGTTGCTGATGTTATTCCCTTTCCAAGGGCTGATAGGTTTCCACCAGTTATAAATATGTACTTCATTTTTTTAATTTCTTCTTTGCTTTTTCCCAATCGTCTAAAAATGCTTTTAAGCCAATGTCGTTTAGAGGGTGTTTCAAAGCTTTTGTCAAAAGGGAATATGGACATGTTGCTATATGCGCACCGACCTTTGCAGATTCTTCAAGATGTTGTGGAGATCTCAAACTTGCTGAAATGATTTTGCAATCCAGTCCATTTTCCTCAACATAATTTACACAATCTTCGACTAAACCAATACCGTCGGCTCCGATATCATCAAGTCTTCCTACAAACGGAGATATGTAATTTGCTCCTGCTTCGGCAGCTAATATTCCTTGATTCAACGAAAATATCAAAGTTGCATTTGTCGGGATTCCTAGTTTTCTAAGTTCGGAAAGTGCTTTTAAGCCTTCTTCAGTGGTTGCAACTTTAACAACAACATTATTTCCCCATTCTCGGTATTTTTTTCCTTGTTCAACAATCACTTCCGCATCATCTTTTAGCGTCTCTACCGAAACAGGTCTGTTGCCCATAATTGCTAAAACCTCCGAAACAGCTTCTTGATAATCTCTACCAGTTTTTGCTATTATGCTTGGGTTTGTAGTTACTCCACGCAGTATTCCCCATTTGTCTATTTCCTTAATTTGATTTATGTCTGCAGTATCTAAATAAAAATCCATATTAATTTCTCCTTGATATTGATTTTTTTGTCGATTCAACAATTTTGTCAACAGTTAAACCCATAAGGCTCATCAATTCTTCGGGTTTTCCGGATTGTCCGTATTTGTCCTTCACACCTACATTTTCTATTGGAATTGGAAACTCTTTTCCTAAACATTCTGAAACAGCTCCAGCCAAACCCCCTATCACCGAATGATCTTCGACAGTTACTGCACAACCGCATAATTTCGCTTTTTCAATTACCAGTTGTTCATCTAGCGGTTTGAGTGTATGCATGTCAATTACTGTAGTTTTTATCCCTTCTTTTTCTAATATTTCAGCTGCTTCAATAGATCTTGAAACCATAATCCCACAAGCAAATATAACAGCATCGTTTCCATCTCTATGAACGATACCTTTTCCTATTTTTATTTGATCTTTTTTCCCTTCATAGAGCCTCGGAATTTTATTTCTCGTTGTTCTCATGTAGGAAGGGTTTTCGTGAAAGGCTAGCTGAACTGTCAGTTCTTCAGCAGAAATATCATCTGCAGGATGAATTACGGTGATATTTGGTAATGATCTAAAAATTGCTAAATCTTCAACAGACTGTGCAGAACTTCCATCTTCTCCTGTATGCATTCCGCCATGGCTTCCGCAAAGATGAACATTCAATTCAGGACGACAAACCCCATTCCTCATTTGCTCAAAAGCTCGTTCGCTAAATATTGCAAAAGTGCTTGCAAAAGGAATGTCCCCAGAAGATGCAAAACCAGCAGCCACTAAAACCATGTTTTGTTCTGATATACCTACACAAAAAGTTCTTTCAGGATGTTCTTTTCTGAACCAACAACTTTTTGTTGATTTTCCCAAATCAGCTTCCAAGACTACAACTTTTTGATTTTCTGCAAGTCTAAGAAGAGCATTTCCATATCCATCTCTAGGAGCAGCTAGATTCATCCGTTTATCTCCTCCAAGGCTTGTTTTAGTTGTTCTTTATTTGCAGCAGCACCATGAAATGCAGGGTTGTTTTCCATAAAACTAACACCTTTTCCTTTTACCGTTTTTGCAATAACTATTGCAGGCTTGTCTTTCACAGAATCAAGCCAGGAAATACTGTCCATTATTTCTGAATGACAATGTCCATCTATTTTTTTCACTTCCCAACCAAAAGCTTCCCATTTTTTTGATATATCACCCATTAGCATTTGGTTATCGCAGAAATCATCATTTTGTATACCGTTGTTGTCCAAAAATACTTTTAGGTTACCGAGATTGAAGTTCGATGCAGACATTGCTGCTTCCCAAACCTGTCCCTCTTGAATCTCGCCGTCCCCAATTAAAACAAAAACAGTACGATTTGATTTTTCCATTTTTCCTGCAAGTGCACAACCAATACCGAAAGATAGACCCATCCCCAAAGATCCAGCAGAAAAATCTACACCAGGAGTCCACTTGCTATCAACATGCCCTTGGCAAATTCCTCCCATTTGTCGAAAATTGTCCATATCTTCATCTGTGATGAAATCCATTTCTCTAAGAGCTGCATACATTCCGGGACTTGCATGTCCTTTACTCATCACAAACCTATCCCTGTCTTCCCATTCAGGATTTTTGGGATCAACCCTTAGTCTTGTTGCATACAGGCATACCAATATATCTATTGCAGATAGAGATCCTCCAGGATGTCCGGAGTTAGCTTTTGATGTCATTTTGAGGATGTGACTTCGGCATTTTTTTGCCATTTCTTGGGTTTGATTTTCTTTAGGGTTTTCGTTGATGTTGGAGCCCATACTTGCAATCATTATGGGATCATATTCTAGCACCTATAAATATTATTTAATAATATTTAGTTTGGATTTTACTTCTTTTCAGCAGTAAAAGAATCAATCATTTCAAAAATATCTTCAAAGCATTCCTGTTCTTTTTCAAGTTCTTTTTTTGAAAGTTTTGACAGAACATACCTCGAGAGATCTTCTTGATTTTTAAATTTACCAACACCAATCTTGATTCTCGCCAATTCTTTTGTTCTCAGTTTCAAGATGGTGTCTTTCATCCCATTGTGGCCACCTGCACTTCCCTTTTCTCGGAATTTGACTGCACCTTGTTCAAAGTTGATATCATCAAGAAGAATCAGGATGTTTTTGTTTTCAATTTTTAGATAATTCTTTATTCTCAAAATAGCCGAACCCGACAAGTTCATGAAAGTAGAAGGCTTGAATAACATGATTCCGTTTTTTTTTGCGGAAAGACCGTTTATTTTCTTGATTCCGAAAAAACCATACTTTATTTTGGACCAGTCAGGATACCCAAATTTTTCCCTAAACTTATCTAATGCTCGAAATCCAGCATTGTGCCTTGTTTCCTGATATCTATCTCCCGGATTACCGAGAGCCACTATTAGAAATCTTACTGACGACAGATTACTGTGTTTCCATGTTGGGCTATCTCTATACCATCTGGGATTGACAGATCTTTGATTCTGAGTTTATCACCCTCTTTCAACCCTGTAGTAGAGAATTTAATAGTCCCAGGCATTATTCCAGCCGGTCCCGTAAGCTTGATGGCTTTGACTTCCATATAGAAACCTTTTGACCTTTGAAGATCCCATTCCCCTGAAGGGAGCAAGAAAACCTTTTTGGTTATAACCTCTTCAGGTTTTACAAGCCACAAGTCAACATGTTGCAATTTTCCATCGAAATAATGGTTTTGGATTTCGTTAAAAACAGCTGTACCTTTGTTTTTACCATCCAATTCAACCTCAACAACCTGAGTTGTTTTATAGATGTTTTTCAGTGCTGTCATAACATTTTCCTTGCCAGCTTCAAAGGTAATTGATTCAGTGTCTTTCCCATACAGTACACCAGGGACAGAACCCTCTTTTCTCAACTTCCTCAAAGCGGATTTTCCGCTACCTTTTCTAGATTTAATTGATATCTTGTTACTCATAACTATTTCCTCAACCCAAGAGTCTTGATAAGTGTTTCGTATCTTGAGACGTTTTTTCTTTTGAGATAATCAAGCAGATCTCTTCTCTTCTGAATCATCGCTAAGAAACCTTTCTTGCTGTGGTTGTCTTTTCGGTTGTCTTTAAGGTGATCAGTCAGTTGATTTATCCTGTAGGTTAGCAATGCTATCTGCACTTCAGGACTGCCTGTATCTCCTTTCTTGATTGCAAAGTCTTTGATTATCTTTGACTTTATTTTTGCTTCAATATTCATAATTTCCTCCATTGCCACGACATAACTCGACATCCCTGCCCAGTTGTAAGCGTAGCTCCTCAATGTTTTCGAATTCTACCTCTTCTCTTATTTTTTTTTCAAGAAACAATGTCACTTTTTGGTTATATATGGTTTTTTTAAAGTCGATAACATGTGCTTCCAGGTGCATTTCGGTTTCCTTGAACGTCTTCCTGGTGCCATAATTCACTGCGGCCCTGTAGGTTTTCCTGTTTATCATCACCTCTGCAGAATAGACTCCGGATGCAGGCATTTGCTTGAATTTTCCAGCTTCTCCCAAGCTGATGTTTGCTGTCGGGAACCCGATACCCTCTCCGCGTCCTGATCCCTTTACGACATTCCCGGAAATG
>MDTE01056637.1_pt1 | contig 19817 bp, 20 predicted proteins | sample 811231 | NCBI WGS metagenome assembly MDTE01 (sample SAMN05326651, study PRJNA326480) | marine metagenome | isolation source: seawater | place: Indian Ocean: Red Sea | collected 2010 | reverse complement strand
GTGATTTATATTAAAAAATTGGAGCGGGCGATGAGATTCGAACTCACGACTTCAACCTTGGCAAGGTTGCGCTCTACCCCTGAGCTACGCCCGCATCCTGGGGTGAACTGCCTGATACGCGGAACGGAGATAATACTGATCCGGCAAACGTTTGCAATACTCGCGTGGCGTCTGCCTTGCAGTTGTCCCAGTGACTAGGCTAATAGCTAACCCCATGAACGCTAATACAAATATCACATCTATTGAACTGTTTGCGAAGCTAGAGGAATTTGGCATCAAATTCTCGAACCATGAACACCCACCACTTCGTACAGTTGCCGAGTCGCAATCATTGCGTGGCGAGTTACCGGGCGCACATATAAAGAACCTATTTCTGCGAGATAAGAAGCGCCGCTTCTTTTTAGTTACTGTCGCCGAAAATCGCAAAGTTGACCTGAAATGGCTGCGCCGCGCCATTGGGGCACAAGGCACGCTTTCATTTGGCTCTTCGGAATCATTGAACGAGTTACTGGGTGTCGTGCCAGGCGCTGTCACACCGCTCAGCGTTATCAATGATAAAGGTTCTGCAGTTAGAGCTTTCATCGATAAAGAACTGTTGGACGCAGACCTGGTGAATGCCCATCCTCTGCGAAACGATATGACGACTGCCCTCTCAGCGCGTGATCTTGTTTCATTTATGAAACAGGTCCATCACGCACCCAACATCTTGGATTTTTATGCGAATATATAGGAATTCTCGATCGATATCTGGATCATTCCTCTTGTACGCGGTAAACGGATTACACATTTTCTGACTTAAGACGTTAAAGACGGGAATTTTAAAATGGAACAAGTTATCGCAGGTGGGACAGGCAGCATGGGCGGCCAAGTTGTCATCAAAGATACAAATACCGCGGATTTTAAGACCGACGTTATTGACGCAAGTATGAATGCCCCGGTTATTGTTGACTTTTGGGCGCCTTGGTGTGGCCCCTGCAAGCAGTTAACTCCAATCCTTGAAAAGGTCGTAACTGAAGCGGGTGGCAAGGTTCAACTCATAAAGTTGAATATTGACGAAGCGCAACAAATTGCAACTCAAATGCAAATTCAATCGGTCCCCGCGGTCTATGCATTTTTCCAAGGCCGACCCGTCGATGGTTTCATGGGCGCGGTGCCTGAAAGCCAGGTGCGTCAGTTTGTGGACCAATTAGTTGCTGTCGCGGATAAAGCTGCAGGGCCATCGCCTATTGACGAAGCCTTAGAACAGGCCAAAGCAACGCTAGAAGCGGGTGATGCTTCAACGGCGGGTGCGATTTACGGTCAAATATTGCAGCAAGAACAAACCAACGTGAAGGCCATTTCAGGCATGGGTAAATGTTATTTGGCAACCGGACAAATGGAGGCAGCTAAAGGGCTTTTGGAATCAATTGCGGATGATCAACGGCAGGATCCCGACTTTGTCTCATTTCAAACAGCACTCGAGCTCGCTACTCAAGCCAATACATCTACAGGCGAAACGACTGCTCTTAAAGAAAAAGTCGCAGCAAACCCGCAAGATCACCAAGCACGTTATGACCTAGCCCTAGCCCATTATGGTGATGGCGCCAATGAAGAAGCGATTGATGCCCTACTTGAGATCCTGCGCGCAAACCAGGGATGGAATGAGGGGGCTGCCCGCGAGCAATTGGTAAAAATATTCGAAGCATTAGGCGATGCCCACCCAGACACCGTTGAAGGCCGACAGAAAATGGCTTCCATCCTCTTCGCATGAAGACTGCCAACTTAAACGTGATAAATTTACCCACCTCAACGCCCGTATTCCCTCTGTCTGGCGTGCTTCTGCTTCCAGGCGGGCAGCTACCGCTCAATATATTCGAACCAAGATACCGAAATATGACGCAGGATGCACTATTGGGAGATGGTATAATTGGCATGGTCCAACCAGTTTCACCTGAAGAAGTTCCTGTGACATCCGAAGGGCGGATAAAAAATTTAGATGGCGAACGACTTTCTTTGTACTCTACTGGCTGCGCGGGCCGGATTATTTCACATCAAAAAACGGCGAACGGCGGATACGTAATTATCCTTAAGGGTATAAGCCGCTTCAAGCTCGGAGAGGAGATAGAGGCAGTCCGCGGTTATCGCCGATTTGAAGCGAATTGGAGTGCCTTTCCAAATGATCAAAATCAAGATCAAGAGGTCGATATAGATCGCAAAACTCTGCTAGCCGCGATGAAAAAATATTTTGCGGTCCATAATTTACGCGCTGATTGGTCTGCAGTTGACGATGCCGACAATGCACGCTTGGTAACAGCCCTCGCCATGTCGAGCCCGTTCGCGGCAGTTGAGAAACAAGCATTACTTGAGGCAGAAGATTTAGTAGACAGATGCAGTATATTGACGACAATTGCCGAAATGGCTGCCCATGGATACAAAAATACGGGCGGCCGTCCTCAATGACCGATTCTTGAAGCTGACGCAAGGAGATGTGAATGCCGAAAGACGCAGTTGAAATTGACCCGAAACTTTTAGAGCTTTTGGTTTGTCCACTCACCAAAACTCCACTCACATATGACCGAAAAAATAATGAGCTTATCAGCAAACAAGCCAACCTTGCTTATCCGATACGGGATGGCATTCCGATCATGCTAGTGAGTGAAGCACGCGCGTTAAAAGAATAATGACAATTTTAGGGTCAAAATGACGAACGACGAATTTTCCAGCGATCATTGGCCGACAAAAATAACGTTGCGCAAAGAAGAAAAGGTTTTGAATATTGTATTCGACGATGGGACCCATTTCGACCTGCCAGCAGAACTCCTACGCGTCGAAAGCCCATCCGCTGAAGTTCAAGGACACATACCGGATCAGAAACAAACAGTCCCCGGCCGTCGGCATGTTGGAATTATTGAACTGGAACCTGTCGGTAACTACGCTATTAGAATTAAGTTTGACGACCTTCACGATACCGGCATCTTCAGCTGGCAGTATCTCTATCATCTTGGCTGTAATGAAAATGAAATTTGGCAAAACTATCTTAAAAGCCTTGAAGAAAAGGGTCTAAGTCGCGACCCTTAAATACGATTTGGTTCAAAGGCCACCAAACGGCCAAACTTAAACCTTGAGACAAACCATGCGACGAACACATATGACGAAAATTGTCGCGACTCTTGGACCAGCGACATCTTCTCCTAAAATTATAAGGGACCTCTTTGAATCGGGTGTCGATGTATTCCGTTTGAACTTTAGTCATGGCACACATGAGGACCACCGCGCGCGGATTGAAACGATTAGGGCAATCGAGCAAGAAGCCAATCGTCCCATTGCTATCATGATGGACTTGCAGGGGCCAAAACTTCGTGTTGGTAACTTCGTGAATGGCTCAGCCACTTTAAAAAACGGTGACCCATTTCGTATTGATATGGATGAAACACCGGGGGATGCAACAAGAGTAAATCTTCCCCATCCCGAAATCTTCGCAGCTCTCGAATCAAACAGTGAGCTCTTGGTAAATGACGGTAAAATCCGAATGCGTGTAACGGATTGCGGTGAAGACTTCGCTGAAATGCAAGTTGTCATTGGAGGTGTGATTTCAAATCACAAGGGCGTAAATGTTCCAGGCGTCTTACTACCCCTTTCGTCATTGACTGATAAAGATCGAAAAGACTTGCAATTCGGCCTCGAACACAGAGTTGATTGGTGTGCCCTGTCTTTTATTCAACGACCTGAAGACTTGGCGGAGGCCCGTCGCCTTATCGCAGGACGAGCACCTATACTCACGAAACTAGAAAAGCCTGCAGCCATCGACCGTTTGGATGAAATTATTGAGCTAAGCGACGCCGTAATGGTCGCACGAGGTGATCTTGGCGTTGAGATGCCACCAGAGGACGTACCTGTCCTCCAACGTCGCATCCTGCGAGCCTGCCGCCAGACGGGCAAGCCTGTGATCGTTGCCACACAAATGCTCGAGTCGATGATTGATTCGCCACAACCGACACGCGCCGAAGCGTCGGATGTAGCGACAGCGGTCTATGATGGCGCTGACGCTGTCATGCTGTCCGCAGAGACCGCGGCTGGCAGCTTCCCCATCGAATCTGTTAAAATGATGAACCGGATCATTGAACGGGTGGAGCGCGACACAGTTTGGCGCAGCACCATGGATGCCAACCATACAGAACCCGAACCCACTTCCGCGGATGCCATTAGTGCCGCAGCCCGGCAAGTCGCGAACACTTTATCAGCAGCAGCCATTGTGACTTATACAACCTCTGGTTCGACAACATTGCGCGCAGCTCGGGAACGTCCTGACGTGCCCATAATTGGGCTAACTCCAAACCAAGCAACGGCTCGCCGCCTCTCGATAGTCTGGGGCGTCCACAGCATCTATACTAGCGATGCTAGCGATTTAGAAGATATGACCAGTAAGGCTGGCCAACATGTCTTCCATGATGGCTTCGCGCAACCTGGCGAACGCATTATCATCACAGCTGGCGTGCCGTTTGGAACGCCAGGCGCCACAAATTTAATCAGAATTGCCCGCGTCGAGGACTGGTCACGCGAGAGGGAGAGTCAGCTTCTCTAGACCTTGTTCCATGGGAACAGACTGCGCGATGGCAAACGCCCGCCGCCAGGCAGCGCTTCCAGCACTCTAAGGCCTTCGTTCCATTTTGCCATACGCTCCGAGCGGGCGAAGGAACCAACTTTTAGCTGTGGTGCGGACCAACCAACGGCAAGATGAACAATCGTTGCATCCTCTGTCTCTCCGGAGCGCGCCGATACAATCACGCCAAATCCCGCTTTTGTCGCAGCATCTGCTGCCGCCTTCGCTTCGCTTAATGTGCCAGCTTGATTCGGCTTGCAGAGCAGCGCATTACATGCGCCGCATGCTACCGCATCTTCAACACGTTTGGCACTCGTAACAAGATAGTCATCCCCTATAATCTGCACCCGATCACCAACAGCGGCGGTAAATTTTCGCAACCCTGTTTCATCATCTTCACCGAGAGGGTCTTCGATTGATACTATGGGGTAGCGTTCGATCCAACCGATCAGGAGTTCGCAAAGTGCGTCACTGTCTAGCTCACGTTTTTCCAAACCCAGCTTGTATCGGCCCGCTGCCCCAAATTCTGACGCAGCTATATCCAATGAAATAGAAACCTGCTCTCCCGGCACCAAGCCGGCTCTCTCGATCGCCGCCATTAGGTTGTCGAGTGCCGCCTCATTCGTATTGAACGCAGGCCAATAGCCGCCTTCGTCCGCAACTCCTTGAAGAAGCCCTTGTTCATCCATGATTTGTCCTGCGGCACGGTAGATCTCAGCAGTCCAATCCAGCGCAGTCCCGAAATCTTCTGCCCCTGTTGCGATGACCATAAAATCCTGTACGTCAACACGATGCGCCGCGTGGGCACCGCCGCCGAAGATCTGGATCTCGGGTAACGGCATTGGGCCCGCATTATTTCCACCAAGATATTGCCAAAGTGGCACCCCCATTACATTCGCCGCTGCATGCGCCGTTGCCATAGAGACTGCGACAGTCGCATTACCGCCAAGACGGGCTTTATTTTCCGTATCATCCAATGACACGAGAGCGCTATCCACTACTTCTTGTTCTCTGCTATCCAGACCAACAAGCTCCTGGGAAATCACGGTGCCAATGCCAGCAATGGCACGCCGCACATCCAACCCACCAAAGGCGTCTCCCCCATCTCTAAGGTCGACGGCCTCCGCACTGCCCCGCGAGGCACCTGCAGGGGCGATGGCACGCCCCATCGCACCGCCTTCAAGCGTGACATCCACCTCAACTGTGGGCCGACCTCGAGAATCCCAAACACGTCGGCCCTGGACCCCAGCTATACGTGCGTTGCTCATCTATTCAATTCCTCTTTCCAGGCCATCGCAACCGAGTCGAGACGTGCAACCTGGTTTTGCAAAAGCGTTCGAGCTGTGCGGCGAACTTTATTCTTTTGGTTCTCATCAGTTAAGTATTCGACCGGCGACTTGCCATCGACCCGCGCAAGAAACAGTGCAGGCAACAATGTTGCAATTCGGTTCTCCAGCGCCTGCGTCGGTTCCCAATTCGCAAATTTCAGATAAGTGTCCGAAAAAGCGTGGAAACAGTCGAGATAAGCCCCTACGTTCTCTGGTCGCAATGCGGCCTTGAGCAGAAAATGATTTAGGCAGAACGCTGCATCGAAGGCAGGATCACCGTACCACGCGCATTCAGCATCGAGAAACACCGGGCCGTTGGGGCCGATTAGGATATTCTTTGGGCTCACGTCGCCATGGACGAGGGCAAGCTTTATGGAGGCCGTGCGGCGAGATAAATCTATGAGAATATCAAATAAATCCGGAACCACGGCTGCCGTCGCCACCAAATAAGGTTCAAGGCGGATCGCATAGAAGGTTTGGTCCGTCTGGAATGTCTTCGCAATTTGTGGGTCATTGGCGGTTGCCCCATGGATTGCTGCAAGTGCATATCCAACGGACTGAGCTAGCCTTGGCTCAATATGCCCTGCAATGAGTTCGGATTTCCATAAAACAAATTCGTTGGGGTCAAAGTATTCCATAACAAAGAAACCGCGCGACGGATCATGCGCTAAAATATCTGGCACAGCATCTGGAAAAACTTTCGCTGCCGCTTCGAACCATGCCACCTCAAATGAATTTCGCTCAACCGGAGCTTGCCAATCAGCATCTACCTTCAACTTCGCAAGAGCGCGTTTAATGCAAACGGTGCGATCCGGTAGTGTCACACGCCAGATTTCAGACGACACCCCTCCAGTCAAGGGCTCCATTTCCGGCATCGTACCCAATGGGCAAAGGCCAAAATTCGACAACACCTCAGCAATTTCGCTACGACTAACGCTCATAGCTGTACTGGCCCCGTCCGGCGCAGATTACTTAGTCGATGCTGCCTTTTTATGCCATGGCGCAAATTACATGCCCGCCCATTGCAGTTGTACTCAACCCAAAAAGAAACGGGCCACAGTGTTACCGTGGCCCGTCCCAATTTCGTAGATGAACGGAGTAGGATTACATACCCATTCCCATACCACCCATATCGCCACCCGGCATCGGGGGCATAGCCGGCTTGTCATCGGGCTTCTCAGCTACCATCGCTTCGGTGGTAACAAGAAGACCAGCAACCGAAGCCGCATCTTGCAAGGCCGTCCGTACGACCTTAGCCGGATCAATGATACCGGACTTGATCATGTCGACAAACTTGCCCGACTGAGCGTCGAAACCGTAGTTTTTGTCGTTATTTTCGGACAACTTACCCGCAATGATTGAGCCATCAGCACCAGCGTTCTCAGCAATTTGCTTAACTGGAACGATGATAGCGCGACGCACAATCTCAACGCCGACACGTTGATCGTCGTTTTCCGGATTAACCTTATCGAGAGACTTAACCGCTTTGAGAAGAGCAGACCCGCCGCCTGGGACGATGCCTTCTTCAACAGCAGCCCGGGTCGAGTTCATAGCATCTTCAACACGGTCTTTACGCTCTTTCACTTCGACCTCAGTTGCACCACCGACGCGGATCACCGCAACGCCACCAGCAAGTTTCGCTAGGCGTTCTTGCAGTTTTTCACGATCGTAGTCTGAGCTTGTTTCTTCAATCTGAGCGCGAATTTGGTTAACCCGCCCGTCAATGTCCTTTTTCTTGCCGGACCCATCGATAATCGTTGTGTTGTCCTTATCGATAGAGATGCGCTTAGCGCGCCCGAGCATGTCAATAGTTACATTCTCAAGCTTGATGCCCAGATCTTCTGAAACCACCTGACCACCTGTCAGAACAGCGATGTCCTGCAGCATAGCTTTACGGCGATCGCCGAAGCCTGGTGCCTTAACAGCTGCAACCTTCAGGCCGCCACGCAGACGATTAACAACTAACGTCGCAAGCGCTTCGCCTTCAACGTCCTCAGCCAAGACAAGAAGCGGGCGTCCGCTTTGGACAACGGCTTCTAACAATGGAAGCATTGCCTGCAGGCCAGAAAGCTTCGCCTCGTGGATCAGAATATAAGGATCCTCAAGTTCAGCGATCATTTTTTCAGGGTTGGTGATGAAGTAAGGCGAAAGATATCCGCGGTCAAACTGCATGCCTTCAACAACATCAAGTTCTGTGTCGAGGCTCTTTGCCTCTTCGACCGTAATTACACCCTCATTGCCAACTTTCTCCATTGCACGAGCAAGAAAGTCACCGATTTCATTGTCACCGTTGGCCGAGATGGTACCTACCTGGGAAATCTCCTCATTCGAAGAAACTTTTTTCGCCCGCTTTTGGATATCACCAACAACGGCACCAACCGCGAGATCAATGCCCCGGCGGAGGTCCATCGGGTTCATTCCGGCGGCTACGGCTTTCACACCCTCACGGACGATCGCTTGGGCTAGAATTGTTGCCGTCGTTGTACCATCTCCAGCAATGTCATTAGTTTTTGACGCCACCTCACGAATCATTTGGGCGCCCATGTTTTCAAACTTGTCAGAAAGCTCGATTTCCTTCGCAACCGTCACTCCGTCTTTGGTGATGCGTGGCGCACCAAACGACTTATCGAGAACGACGTTACGGCCTTTCGGGCCAAGCGTCACCTTAACCGCATCTGCTAGGACATTTACGCCCTTTAACATACGGTCGCGGGCGTCACTATCAAATTTGACGTCTTTCGCTGCCATTTTCTTTATTCCTTTTCCTGAAACCGCTTAAGCGGCTTTCTTCTTAGAGCTGCCCTTTGCGAGCACACCCATGATATCGCTTTCGTTCATGATCAAGAGTTCTTGGCCATCAATCGTCACTTCCGTGCCCGACCATTTGCCAAAAATCACCACGTCGCCGGCCTTAACGTCCAACGGCGAGATATCGCCATTGTCGTTACGCTTGCCGGGGCCAGCAGCGACAATCTCTCCCTGCATCGGCTTTTCTTTTGCCGTGTCAGGTATAATGATGCCTCCCGCTGTCTTTTCTTCTTCATCAATGCGCTTGACCACTACACGGTCGTGCAGAGGCCTGAAATTCATGCCCATCTTTCGTTCACTCCTTAAGAGTTTCCCAGATAAAAAATCCGTAGTCGGACCCTAAGGCCCTTCTACACGAGTTATTAGCACTCCTAAACAGTGAGTGCTGAACCGCCACATAGTCCATGTCTGCAGAGAGTTCAAGAGCTCGATACTAAATTTTTTAATTTTTTGTCTGCCAATCTGGCACTATTGTCTGATTGAAGCCGGTTTAGGCGCTTCGCCTTTTTGACACCTTCATGAGGCTCAGGTATGCACGATTTAAGCATTTATCAAGCAAAACGTGACGCATTGGTTAAAAAATACCTGCGCGCGGAGCAACAGCTTCCAGGAAGAGTAAACTGTGCGGGTACAGGTGGTGTAGATCATTTAGCCATGATTTCATCTGATCTTGAACGCACCATTGAATTTTACACCAATGTTCTAGGAATGACGGTCACTAATATTATTCAAAACCGAGATGAACCCAGTTCAACGCACATCTTCCTAGACATGGGCGGCGGAACTTCTATGGCATTTTTTGATTTCCCCAAGCATGGCGACGCGCTAGCCGTTCGCGGCATCGGCGCCATGCATCATGTCGCCCTTAAAGCCACATCAAGCCAGTATCAAAGCGTGATCGCAAACCTTAAGTCCCGAGAGCACACATACGATATCGTTGGCGATGAAAAAAGTGGCTCCGTTTATTTCCGAGATCCGGACCATATTCTTTTAGAAGTTCGTGTGAACAACAAAGATCTCCGTACCAAATAGTTGTCAGCTATTAACCTAAAGAACCTTACTGCCTGTCCCTAATCAAAGGCATTCTTAAATTTTGACACGTTGCCGAAGGGCCTTTCTCGATTAGATGTTTGGATCAACTTACCTTTCGGAGCCGAGGAAACATGGACTTCGCGCAAAAATCATTTAATCCAAATGCTAAAGGACCGCTCAAGGGCATTCGCGTGCTCGATATGACAAGGCTCGTTGCAGGAAACATGATGACATTGCAACTTGCGGATTTTGGCGCGGAGGTTATCAAGCTGGAGATGTTGCCGAAGGGCGATCCACTGCGCGCTTGGAACGCTAATGGCATTCAGACAAATTGGAAAGTATACGGACGTAATAAAAAAAGCGTGTCCCTGAACTTCAGGGAGCAAGAAGGCCTCGATCTGTTACTGGAGCTTGTTAAAAGTGCGGATGTTTTTGTCGAAAACATGAAGCCAGGCCGGATCGAGGAGATGGGTATCGGCCCCGAGGTTCTTTTAGAAAAAAATCCCGACTTGGTAATCGCACGTGTTACAGGGTTTGGGCAGACTGGGCCTTATAGCAGCCAAGGCGGCTTTGGCACTGTGGTTGAGGCGATGTCAGGTTTTGCTGCAATGAATGGTTTTGCAGACCGAGTACCTGTGCTCCCGCCACTCGCACTGGCGGACATGATTGCGGGACTTTATGGTGCGATGGCCGTAATGATTGCAATAAGAGAAAAAGAAGTAAACGGCGGCACGGGTCAGGTGATTGACCTCTCTCTACTTGAACCAATTTTCTCAATTCTTGGTCCACAGGCAGCATCCTATAAAGTAACTGGTGAAGTGCCGGAGCGAGCCGGAAGTGGCTCCAACACGACATCACCGCGCAATGCTTATGCAACAAACGACGGCGGTTATGTTGCCCTCTCAGGCTCGATCCAAACCATGGCGGAACGCCTGTTTCGAGTGATTGGACGCGATGATATGAACAACAATCCAAAGTTCATGACCAATGCGGACCGTGTCGCTCATCGCGCCGAAGTCGACGAGATAGTCGGAGGTTGGATCCGCAACCGGACACTAGACGAGGTGCTCGAGGTATTCAGGCGCGAAGGCATCACCGGCGGCCCCATTTACAACATCTCGCAAATCGTCAAAGATCCACACTTTAAAGAGCGCGAAATTATTGTCGATCTGCCTGACGAAGAGATGGGCCAGATTCCAATGCACAACGTCTTCCCAAAACTCTCTGCTACGCCAGGCACCTTCCGCCGAGCGGCCCCAAACCTTGGTCAAGACAATGAGGCAATTCTTAGCGAGGCCGGCATTGATGCCGATACGCTGGCTGATCTTAAATCACGAGGCATAATTTAGGAGATATCTCAATGCCCATTCGCGATACAGCGAAACGCGTCGACCTACCGGTCTGGCGCTCACTACTTTATGTTCCTGTTAATGTACCAAAATACGTAGACAAGGCCCACACACGGGGTGCGGATGCCATTCAACTCGACCTTGAAGACAGTGTTCCCAACTCGCAAAAGGCCGAAGCACGAAAATTAATCCAAGAGGTCACGGAAGTGGTTTCGCAAGCAGGTGCAGATGTAGTCGTTAGGATCAATCAACCGCTCCGCCACGCGATACCGGATATCGAGGCTTGCATTTCGCCTCGCATCTCTGCCTTGGCCTTACCTAAATGCAACAGTGCAGGTCATATCCAACTCTTAGCTGAAATGGTGGAGGAACTTGAGGAAGAACGCGGCATGGTCTCAGGCCACACTAAATTTCTTGCCATGGTCGAGACCGCAGACGCCTTTTTTGAGCTCCGTGAGATTGCAAAGGCACATCAAAGAGTCGTCGTCCTTATGCTTGGTGGCGAGGATTTCGCACTCTCATTACACATGGAGCCAACACCTGAGACAATGCTGTATCCAAAGCAACACGCTGTGATAGCGGCCCGCGCCGCCGGAATACTACCTTACGGTATAATCGGCACTGTCGCCGATTACTCAGATCATGCAGCTTACAAAGCCATGGTTCGTAAATCAGCTCAGTTTGGCTTCGAAGGTGCGTCCTGTATTCATCCGGCCATCGTTCCTATGTTGAATGAAGGCTTTACACCATCGAAAGAAGACGAAGACCTGGCGCGTCAAATTGTTGCGGCGTGGGATGAAAACGAGGCCGCCGGCCGCGGATCGTTCGAGCTCAAAGGTAAGATGATTGACGTTCCTGTCGTACTACGCGCTCAACGGGTGATCACAAAATGTGACGCAATCCGCAATAAAAATGCAAATATCTAGTCATAAGGCAACAAACTTAGGGAGTAGTGTTTCTGTAAACCTTTTACCGAGCTGCTTTAAGTGCTGCTCAGCGCCTAACTCAGCACTTCAACTTTTTTCGCATCAATCAGATCAAAATCAATCTCAGCGCCAATACCCGGCGAAGTTGGGGCATGAACTAACCCATTGCTATCTACTTCGATATCGTTGACTAAGCCGTATTTCTGCGATGCATCCGGCAACAGAACTTCGAAATACTCACAGTTCTTAATCGCCATAATTAGATGCATATTGGCAAAATTATTGTGCGAATTCCCGCCGTGGTGCACTTCGTAATTCATGCGGAAACCCTCGGCAATATGCGCAGTTTTAAGGCATGAGGTTAAACCTCCCTTAACCGCAACATCACCCCGCAGGAAATCTGTCGCCTTATTAACGATCCACGGTCCATAAGAGGCTGGATGACCACCTGGGGCGTATTCCGTCGCCATAACCGGTATATCGAGCTTATCTTTGAGTTTTATGTAATTGAGGATATCGTCATCAGCGAGAGGGTCTTCATACCAATAAAAATTTAAGGCCTCGGCAACTTGTCCTACCCTCAAGGCCTCTTCATACCGGTATGACCAAGTGGAATCGAGCATAACGCGATAATCATCGCCAACGCCCTTTCGTACCTCTTCGCAAACCTTAATATCCCATTCCCATTCCGTAGGCGGGTGAATTTTATAGGCTGTCCACCCACGTGATTTTAAATCAATCGCTTCCTCGACATAAGCCTGTGTCTCTTGATGGACCGGAGAGCTTGCATATGCTGGTACGCTCGAGCGAAACGATCCCATTAGCTGGTGAACTGGGAGGCCAGCACGTTTTCCCGCGATGTCCCAAAGCGCCACATCCATGGCGCCTATCGCCCGCAAAGTAGTTGATCGGTATCCTTGCCACATTCTTTGCCATAGTCGTTCACGGTCCAGTGGGTTTTGGCTCATAACGATCGGTTTGAGGTGTTTAATAAACGATAAGGCGTCATGTGCAGCCGTGCGGGACGCGGAACCAAGAAACGCGTTCCCTTCAATTCCCTCATCAGTTTTTATTGTTACCAAACCAAGGTGGGACTGACCCTCAAATTCCAGAGTATGTCCACCGTACTTAGTGGAGGGAATATCATCCCAAGCAAAAAGTGTTAGTGTTACATCATCGATCTTCATCGCTTACATCCTATTCAGCATTCTATTTTTTGCATTTAAGTAGCGGCGGTAAACCCAACGGCGAGAGCATAATTGCATTAGATGTTGCGCAACCGGCTGCATGGTCAAAAATCAGCGTCGTAGTGTAGCCTGATCGGCCCGCAGCAGTGTGAGATATCTTGCTCGGCAGGCGGTGAGTTCGTTAGACCGGGTCCCTCCTCTAGCTAATTGGAGACTTTCAAGTGCAGTAAACCTGTGAGCCTTAAGGAGAATAGTTTGGACGATCCTTAGAAGAGACCAAACGTGCCAGACACGATAACGAGACTTAAAATTAGCATTGTCGACCCAATCGGTCTAATTGGTGATACAGAAGGGACCAAAATTGTCGAATTGCATTTTTTCAGCAGGATCTGCCCATCATGAAACTATATTTTTCACCCGGCTCATGCGCTTTGGCATCTCACATTGTTCTTGAGGAATTAGACGCCGAGTATGAAGCCATACATATCAATTTCGGCGTTGAACAGCAGAAGAGCGCAGAATATCTGAAGGTAAATCCAAAAGGACGTGTCCCGGCACTGATCACCAAGCGTGGCATCCTAACAGAAACGCCAGCCATTCTATTATACCTGGCACAAACCTTTCCCGCTAAGAATATGGCGCCACTCGATGATCCATTTGCGTTAGCGGAGGCGCAATCCTTTAATAGCTACCTTTGTTCAACTGTCCATGTCGCACATGCACACAGAGGCCGAGGCGAGCGCTGGGCCTATGAAGAATCATCTTTCAACGATATGCGCAAAAAAGTACCAGAGTCTGTTGGCGCCTGTTTTCAGCTAATCGAAGACAACTTAATAAGGGGCCCATGGGTTCTCGGCGATGTCTACAGCGTGTGCGACCCTTATTTATATACGATTGCCCGCTGGTTGGAAGTTGATGGTCTCGACATATACGACTTCCCAAAAGTGCATGCGCACTCCGAATCAATCACGGCTCGCCCCGCGGTCGCTCGGGCCATCGAGGCACACTTCGCAAAAACTTAGGGGCTATTTCAAGCCTGACATCGACTGACCGATCGATCGCGGGTCGCGGGCCCTAAAACCACCCGTGTCCACTGCAACAAGGAAATCCTGCACCAACTGATTGAATAGGCCCGGGTCCTCAAGGTTGATGGCATGCCCGGCCTTCGGCATCACGGCTAACCAAGACATGGCTATAGTCCGTTTCATCATCAAATTTGGTTCGAGGCACGGCTCGTCCTCGTCTCCCGTAATGATATACACGGGGACCGACATCTTGGCCATTTCCTCTCGCAGCTCATAGAGCGAAGGTCGCTCACCTTGCACACCAATGAAAGTGTTGGCACAGCCAAGAGGAGAGTGTTCATTAAACCGCTTAACGAAAGCAGCAAACCCGCGTGGATCTTTGTTTTCAAATTGAACCCGCGTGGGACCATAGGCGTAAAATTTACTAACACCCTCCATCCCAAGATCAATGAACCGTTGCGCAATCTCTGCGGTTTCCTTGCGCCATTGTTCTCGGTCACCGCCCGCGCCATAGCCACACCCAGCAACAACACAAGACAACGCCATCTCTGGAAAGTTCATGCCAAAATGGAGCGATGCAAATCCCCCCATCGATAGGCCAATGATATGTGCCTTCTGAATACCAAGGTGCTCTAAAACATCACGCGCATCTTCCGCAGCGCGGAGCTGGCTATAGGAACTTGAGTTCTCCGGTACTTCCGAAGGGGGGTAACCGCGAGCGTTGTAAGCAATGCAGCGATAGTTTCGAGAAAAATGGTTGAACTGAGGTTCCCAGGTCCGAAGATCATCCGCGAACTCGTGGATAAATAGAATAGGTGTCCCCTCGCCTGCTTCTTCGTAGTAGAGTTTTACCTCGTCGCTCGCCACCGCATAGGGCATGACTTCCTCGCATAAAAATTTTTCACTCAATATTTTGATAATGATATTCGAAACGACAATGCCGAGTCATGCTTTTCGAGACTCCATCTCAACGCCAACGCTATCGCAATCAGGATAGACATCAGGTTTACGGGTCGATACCCGAGCACCCAAAACCTTGTCCGGCTGTAAACAAGTTGTGAGGATTTCCGCACAGAGGGTCTCTTGTAGGTTGAAATGACGGCCTTCAACAATCCTACGGATACTCTCTCGAAGAAAGTCGTAGTCCAGCACCGTATCAATCCGATCTTCAGCCGCATCCGGCAGCGCGCCACCGGCCAACTCGAGAGACACATCGATAATTATTCGCTGCGGATTTTTCCGCTCGAATTCATGGATACCTATAGAAGCAATAATTTCATAGTCGCGCAAAAACATTCGCCGCTGCAAAGCTTCTACTCCGTTATTATTTGTCCAAAAACGCAACATCACGAGGCAAACGCATTAAGTATTGTCCACCGTCGACCACAATGACCTGTCCGTTAAGAACTTTCGATTCCAAAATGTACTGAACTGTTTTTGCTATTTCTTCCGGGTTACTCGGTTTCTCAAGCAAATTCATGGTGCTTTGCCGTTTGAAGTCATCTTCCTTTTGATCACCACTTATGGTGGTCAGACCGGGGGCGATACCGCAAACGCGGATACGAGGACCAAGAGCCATTGCCGCCATTTCAGTGAGCCCCTTCAAACCAAACTTACCAATGGAATAAGAAAAATAATCCGGGTTAGGGCTGAATACCTTATTGTCCAACATATTAATTACACAGCCTTCTCGGTCATCTGGTAATTGCGCCGCGAACTCCTTTGTTAGCAGCATTGGCGCTCTAAGATTAACGTCTAATTGCCTCTGCCAAAGCACTGGCTCCACTGTCTCAAGCCAATCGGGTTCAAAAAGCGAAGCATTATTGATTAAGCAATCGAGCGGGCCTGCAACTTCCACACACTCGTGAATAAGCCTCTCAGTCTCAACAAGGTTGGACAAATCACAGCCAACAAATTCAGCTGCGCCGCCATCTGACTTTAACTCATATGCCAAGCTCTCAGCTTCCGTTTTTGACGCATTGTAATGGATTACAACACGCCAACCCTGCGCCGAAAGCCTCCGAACAATCGCGGCACCGATCCGTTTAGACCCTCCTGTCACAAGCGCTGTCTTCATAAGCCTCTTTTAACCCCTGTGATATTGTGGGGGAATAAGAACTGCTTTTAGTATCACAATTTGTGTCTATTTCGCACAGCCGACGCAAGTGGGGGTCGCTGGATCCAATACAATTCTCTTAATTTCAATCTCTTCGCCACAAGTAATACAATAACCGTATTCACCCTCTTCCACGCGAGAGAGCGATGCTTCAATACGGGCTATCTCTTCCTTCCGCCGCCGCTCGGTTTCAATGGACATAGCCTGCGTCTGTAATTCGTCCATACGAGAAAGACGGCCGACAGTCGTCTGATCAAGCAGAACCGGTTTGGTATCAACGTGATGCGCTGATATTAGGCGCTCCAATTCGTCACGACGTTCGTACAATTGCCTCTTCAACGCCTCGACATCTATGTCTTCGCGATCGCTCATTTTTCCGTAAAAAAACACCCCATGGTGCACTCTTTATTGCATCTAACGCATTTTGCGCTCATATGGGTGTCGAGCACAACGGAGATTCTTACATGGCTTCTGCGCTGCCAGCGTCGAACGACGGTGCAACTAATAACCCTGTGGCACGCCGGCGAACTTTCGCCATCATCTCACACCCGGATGCCGGCAAGACAACGCTTACGGAAAAATTGCTGTTATTTGGTGGCGCTATCCAGCTCGCCGGTGCTGTGAAAGCACGCGGTGACCGTCGCCGAGCGCATTCGGACTGGATGAAGGTCGAGCGCGAACGCGGTATCTCGGTCACCGTATCAGTGATGACTTTTGACTACGACGCCCATACATTCAATCTCTTAGACACACCAGGCCACGAAGACTTCAGTGAGGATACCTATAGAACGCTCACCGCTGTAGATTCTGCTGTCATGGTCCTTGATGCGGCTCGCGGCATTGAAAATCAAACGCGAAAATTATTCGAAGTCTGTCGTCTCCGTGATGTCCCAATCGCAACCTTTATCAATAAAATGGATCGAGAAGCACAGGACCCGTTCGATCTATTGGACGAAATTGAGCAAACGCTCGCTCTAGACGTCACTCCAGCATCTTGGCCTATCGGCATGGGTCGCAACTTCCTTGGTTGCTACGACATACTCCGCGACCGCCTCTTGCTGACAGCCAGAAGTAAAGGCGATACTGTCGGGGAGGGAATACCGTGCAAAGGCTTAGACGACCCCAAAATTGATAAATTATTGCCAGAAGATGCCATTATCAAATTACGTGAAGAAGTCGAAATGGTTCGAGGCCTATGCCCAGACTTTGACCTTCAAGCATATCGAGACGGTGCTCTGACCCCCGTTTATTTTGGTAGCGCTATTAATAATTTCGGTGTCCGAGAACTTCTCGACGGTATTAGCAGATTCGCACCACCGCCCCGCCCACAGCCGACAATGGCACGCGAGATTACACCTGAGGAAAAACGGGTAAGCGGTTTCGTTTTCAAAGTGCAGGCAAATATGGATGCGAAACACCGCGACCGCATCGCATTCGTGCGCCTCTGTTCTGGCAAGTTCCGCCGCGGAATGAAATTGAAACATGTCCGCAGCGGAAAAATAATTACAGCCCACAACCCCCTCCTATTTTTGGCACAAGACCGCGAACTTGCGGAGGAAGCTTGGGCTGGTGATATCATCGGCATTCCTAACCATGGTAACCTTCGGATTGGGGACGCCCTCACGGAGGGGGAGGAGCTCGTTTTTACCGGCATACCAAGCTTTGCGCCGGAACTAATGCGTAAAGTACGCCCGGAAGACCCGATGAAGGCAAAACATCTCGGGCGCGCCCTTTTGCAGATTGCGGAAGAGGGTGCCGCACGTGTTTTCAAGCCGGTTATGGATCCTGACTGGATCGTTGGCGTTGTCGGCGCTCTGCAGTTCGATGTCCTCGCCAACCGAATTCGCACGGAATACGATATTCCGGTAAAGTTTGAGACGAGTTCGCTTCATACGGCGCGTTGGCTTGAATGCGGTGATGCAAGACAAATTAAAGGCCTCCGAGATGCTGGTCCATCGGCCATGGCGGAAGACCATGACGGTGCGCCGATTTTTCTTGCCCGTAATGCGTGGCATCTCGAAACGGCCGAAAAAGAATGGCCAGAAATTAGGTTCCTAAAAACCAAGGAACAGACCAACTAAGAAATTAGCTGTCGGGGAGGGAAAAATGGCAGACGATGCAGTCAAAGGTCTGGCTCGCGGATTAACAAATTATGGCGATAAGGACTTCTCACTCTACCTCCGCCGCTCCTTTGCCAAAGCGATGGGATTTTCCAACGAAAGCCTGGAGAAGCCAATTGTTGGAATAGCCGATACGACCAGCAGCTACAATAACTGCCACCGCAATGTGCCGGAACAAATTGAAGCGGTTAAACGAGGGGTATTGGCGGCAGGCGGCCTGCCAATGGTGTTTCCAACCGTCTCATTAGCGGAAACATTCCTTCATCCAACCAGTATGCTTTATCGCAATTTAATGTCGATGGATACTGAAGAAATGATTACCGCGCAACCGATGGACGCCGTGGTTGTGGTCGGTGGATGCGACAAAACGGTACCGGCCCAATTGATGGGTGCACTCTCCGCCAATCGACCTGCCGTGCAATTAATCACCGGTCCAATGATGACTAGCAGGCACGAGGGTGAACGCCTCGGCGCCTGCACGGACTGCCGCCGATTTTGGGCAATGTACCGAGCAGGCGAACTAAACGACAATCAGATTGTGTCAGTAGAATCGCAGCTGGCGACAACGGCCGGGACTTGTCCCGTAATGGGTACGGCAAGCACAATGGCCTGTATAGCCGAAACCTTAGGAATGGCCCTCCCAGGCACAGCAGCCATTCCAGCTGTGCATGCCGACCGACTCAGAGCATCCGAGGCGTCTGGGAAACGCGCAGTCGAAATCGCCAAACTAGGGCTTACACCAGACAAAATTGTTACGGAAAAGTCTGTGGAAAATGCGCTTCGGGTCCTGCTTGCAATAGGCGGTTCAACAAACGGTATCATCCATCTGACAGCGATCGCAGGCCGAGCCGGGGTAAATGTCTCATTAGACCGCCTAAACGAAATCAGCGACGAGACCCCGGTCTTGGTAAACCTGAAACCTTCCGGCGATCACTATATGGAAGATTTCTTCGCCGGTGGCGGTCTCGGCGCTGTGCTGCGAGAGATCAGGCACCTTCTGCACCTCGACACACTCTCAATCACTGGAGAGACGCTTGGCGAACGCCTGAACGAAGACCCCGGCTATCTCGACCCAGATATCGTTCGCCGCTTCGACGAGCCCCACTATCCACTTGGCGGTTTAGTTGCCCTCTTCGGCTCATTGGCCCCAAACGGTGCTATTCTGAAACGAGCCGCCGCCGACCATGCGCTTTTTGAGAGCGAGGGCCGGGCTGTCGTATTTTCGTCTCCTGCGGATATGGCCGAGAGGATTGACGATCCAAACTTAGACGTTCAACCGAATGACTTCATCGTTTTACAAAACGCTGGACCGAAGAGCGGCTATGGCATGCCCGAGTGCGGCTATTT
>MDTE01047695.1_pt1 | contig 19819 bp, 18 predicted proteins | sample 811231 | NCBI WGS metagenome assembly MDTE01 (sample SAMN05326651, study PRJNA326480) | marine metagenome | isolation source: seawater | place: Indian Ocean: Red Sea | collected 2010 | reverse complement strand
TTGATGACATCATAAAATTTATTGGAGAGAGTAACATAATTATTACAAATTCATATCATGCTTTATATTTTTCATCGTTATTAAATAAAAATGCGTATTGTATAATAGTTTTAGTGAAAAGTTTAACCATACAAAATTTCATTATATAAATTATAAAAATAATATGGAATTAAATGAAAATAACAAGAAGTTAAATGAAACTCAAACTTTAAATAAAGAACTATTACAAAATAGTATTAAAATTAATAATATTTTTTATTCTGATATAATATCAAAAATTAATTAAACTATTTTTTATACACTTTTTTATTTACATTTTTGTTTTTTGTTTATAACTTTTTGATTTATTATAAGCATAATATTGTTTCTTACAATTAAAAATATTACATACATAATCCATACTTACATCATTATCTAAATAATAATTAACAGCGCTAATTTTATAATCTTCACTTTTATGTTTAGACATAACTATATACTATTAAATTATATATTTTTGTCCCATTTTAAAGTTTCAAGGGTGTAAATAGTTAAGTCATCCATAGCATTATTGTATTCCCTTTCTAATGAATTATATAAATTTTTTGAACATAACCCGATGTTGATTATACTATATGCAGATAACCTATCTTTAAAGAAATCTCCAATAATTATTTTTTCAAATTGAACCATTTGCTATGTTCGTATTATACTTATATTGTAACTCTTATATTAAAGTATTCAATACTGCACTCTTTTTAATTAGTCAATCAAGACCGCCACTTCCTCTTCCACCCCTGCATTCATTGGATCCGCTAAGTCACTTAGACGTAAATATATGGAGTATCATACCAGGCTTCTAACGACGACTCATCGTCGTCCGACGGTTCATACGGTTCAAACTCGTACTCCTCCTCCTCTGACGATGACGTCTCAGCGGCGGCGTCGTCCCAGGCGATCATGAGATCGATCTCTTCGGGATTGGCGTAGCACTGCCGCGGTGGCCTCGGCCACTGCCCGGTGGCAGGTAATCGACGAAAGTAATCATCTAAGACATGTGGGGAAATTTGTAGGTCTTCGAAACTAGCCCGAACACCTTTTATGTCATGTCTACCCTGAACATATCCCACGCTGTCCTCATCCCGCTGAAACATACATATTGCTTGTAATGTTCTGAACCAAGCTGACCTCAAACACCGACCCTTGATTGTCTCATCAATACATGGTTCGATCGTTAGGCAGCCAAGACAACGGACACGCTCGCCGAAAAGGGAGCCACCGATGTATGCATAGGCAAGATTTGCCATTTTTATATCGATCATTTTTTTAGTTATGATCGGATACTTAGGTAAGCAATATGAGAAAATCACTTTTTTCAAATCATCACACTCAAATACGTGTTGTGCAGCATTCATCTTTCTATATTAAAGTATTCAATACTGCAATCATTTTTAAATAATAATGTTAAAATTGATAGGTGGGCTTCGAAAAAAAAATGATGACATGAGGTCCTTAAGTTTACGATTGGTAGTCTGGTATAGAATATACTGCATAACATACATATCTTTATCAAACAAATGAATATTTTTCCATATCAGAGGGAGGGGATCGACTGGATGAAAAGGCGAGAATCAGATACTTCCAACGAAGTAAAAGGTGGGATTCTAGCAGACCAGATGGGAATGGGTAAGACATTGCAGATTGCGATGTTGATTAAAGAACAGAAGGTTCGAAAGACATTACTCATTATACCTGCGGTAGTAGCCAAGGATTGGACGAAGTTGTTTGATAAATTGCGTATAAGACATGCAATATATCCATCAGTGATAAAAGAGAAAAGTAAGAAATCGCAAGTTCAGATTTATACAAATGGCTATCTATGCAGGATGTCTCCTCAAGAAAGGTTTGGTATCAATAATTGGGATCGTGTAATTATTGATGAGGGGCATTTTCTGTTAAATGGGTCAAGTTGTCAATCTAGAAACTTAAGAGAGCTACAAACCAAATTCTGGTGGGTTATGTCAGCAACTCCTGTTAAGTTGAACAATGAGTACAAGTATTACTTTAGATTATTTAAGGACCCGTCTTATAATATTAGAACTCGTTCAGATCTTGATAATATAATGTTAGCTAGAAAGATCAAAGATATACCGTATTTGATGGAGAATTTTCCTGATAAGACAGTAACAGTTAAAGTGGTAGATCCACCTCGTGATGAATTAACTAAATATAAGAATGTAAAGGAACGGTCAATTCACTACAAGATGCCATTTCTTGAACAATCTGTAAGACTTATGCAGGCTACAGTTGATGTGGATTTGTCACAATCATCTATATATAATAAATACAAAGATCCCGACGATTATTGTGCGTCTTCGAATGATATTTATTACGCTAAGTACAAAACTATGATAGATGACCTTAACAAAGACATTGATAGACCTACTATAATATTCTGCAGATTCAAACGAGAAATAGAGCTATTTAAACAGCTTCTTGCAAAACAGAATACAACTTATGGTATTATAGATGGAGATCATAAAGATCTCGATATAATATCAAGCAAATCTAGTAAGTCTTCATCCCCGCCAACTGTCTTATTATGCCAGGTAAGTGTTGCAAGCGTTGGACTCAATTTACAACATTACAATAGAGTATTCCTTACAATGCCGATGTGGAGCTTATGGACTCAAGATCAAGCAATTGCACGATCATACAGATACGGGCAGAAAAATAAAGTAGATGCCACCATATACTCTCTAGCTGGGTCAATCGATGAATATCTACTGGGAAGACATGAACTGATGAAAGAGGTTTGGTAAATCAACAAAAAAAACAAAAAAAATAAATCTTTTTTTTATGGGTTTTTGAGTTGTTACCTACCATGAGAACACAATGCGGAATGTTTGCTCGGTTGGTGGTTGATCCTTGTATAGACGTATTGCTGCATCATTCGGGTTTTGCAGATCAACACCCGAAAAACGGTCTATGATCCTAAATCTCATACCTTTCCAATTTCGTGTTGGATCTTCAAGGTAATCTGATTCAGGATTGGACATTTGATTTAGCCAACGCTGAGCGATCTCATTTGGAAATCCAATGAAAATACCCTGTTCCTTTAGTTCCTTAGAAACCTTGAAGTCATCAACATAGAACTGGATCGTAGCATTCTTCCATCCTGAAGATTCTGCTTTTTCCAACAAAAGTTTATTCACTTGTTCAAAATAAACTTTTGTCAAATAACGCATCTTGTTAGCCTTTTCATCACTTACCATCTTCTTACGCTTCTCATGTTGCAAACGCCTTACCTGTTTTGAAATCGAAGATGCCTTAATCAAATCATTGACAATGATAGATTCCTTAGACATGTTTGCAGTTTGTTTGTGCTTGCAGTTTGTTTGGGTGTTCATATACTTACATATATGAGCAATCATTTTTCTCGGGCAACTCAGAATTTGATATCTATTGAGGGCGACTTCTAATAAGAAGTCATATTTTACAAACAAATTACTGTTTTTATGTAAAATATTTTAAGGTGCACACCTTTGTACTTGACTAAACCTTCATCCAGGCTGGGATTTTAACCATCACACCATTAAAGTAATATTGTACTATATTTTTATTTTTAAGTAATTTTTATAATTAATCACATTAAATGCACTATTAACATCTAAAAATTCAAAAACAATAAATTTAAGATAAATATAACAATTATAATATGGGAGGTATAACCTTTATAAAAAATTATGGCAGATTATGTAATGTAATTTTTAGAAGTATACCTGTTAGTATTATAGCCGAGAATCAAGATTTGAAAGTAGAATATGACCCAAAATATTATAATTCAATAAACAATGAATTAGGATTAAATTTGTATAGTGGTAGTATAAATCCAGAACCTTTCAAAAAACTCGTATTAAAGGAAAGTACTTTTGAAAATGTATATAAAACAAGTAAAAAAGAGAAAATAAATTTACATCAGGTCAATTGTTTTATGCAAGATGAACCATGTGCAAGTTATACATTTAATTTTTTAAGGAGAGATGATAATAAAAAACGAACAATAGAGTATAATCCATTTAAGAATCGATATAAATCAAATAATGATATATATATACATATTCGGTGGGGAGATGTTAGTGGTAGAAATCCTGGGTATGATTATTACTTAGAATCTATTAAAAGAATTAAGAATTTCGATAATATATATATATCATCTGATACTAAAAATAATGTAATTATAGAAAAACTCAAGAAAACGTATCCTAAAATAAAGACTTTAGATACATTAAATGATATAAAAACAATTCAATTTGGATCAACGTGTAAACATGTTATTCTATCACACGGTTCATATTCTGCGATTATAGGATATTTGTCTTTTTTTTCAGATGTATATTTTTGTGATGTTCCTAATAATTATTGGTGTCCAATGGGAATGTTAAAAAATAAGGGGTTTAATGGAGTAATAGTAAAATCGGCAACTGATAAATTTAATGAAATGAAAAAAAAGTAGAGATATTAAAATAGTATAATATGATTACTTGTTTATATAATTATTATGATAAGAAGAGTATTGTCTAACAGAACGTATTACAATATTATTAGACGATTGATTTCTACTGATGAAAGATTAAAATATAATATCCCCTTGGAAGTTTTAAACGAGAAAGAAGTGAATGAGTTATGTACAACATTGAAAAATTCAGATGATAAAAATCATCTTGATCTATTTAAAAACAGGATCCAACCTGGTGTTGACACTACATCAAATATTAAAGCATCTTTTCTGAATGAAATTGCGAAAGGTAATATAGAAACAAAACTTATTGATAAAAAAAAGAGTGTTTATTTGTTAGGAACAATGCAAGGTGGTTATAATGTCGAACCATTAATAAATTTACTTACTGATAAAGAACTAGGAAAACTGGCAAGTGAAACATTAAGTGATACCATTCTCATTTTTGATTATTTTCATGATGTTGTTTCGAAAGCAGATAATGGTTGTGAAAATTCATTGAATACAATCAAAAATTGGGCAAATGCGACGTGGTTTACTAAGAAGAAGAAAGTACCCGAAAAAATAACCGTGGTTGTATTTAAAGTTTCTGGTGAGACAAATACGGATGATTTATCACCTGCACAAGATGCATGGAGCAGACCTGATATCCCATTGCATTCACTTTCTATGTTGAAAATGGAAAGAGAAGGTATAATTCCTGATGATAGTGGAACGATAGGTCCATTAAAACAAATAAAAGAATTGAAAGAAATAGGTCATCCGATAGCTTATGTAGGCGATATTGTAGGAACAGGTTCGAGTCGTAAAAGTGCTACAAACAGTATTTTATGGCATTTTGGAGACGATATTCCATATGTTCCTAATAAAAGGACAGGAGGAGTCTGTATTGGCGGAAAAATTGCTCCAATCTTTTTCAATACAATGGAAGATAGTGGTTCATTTCCAATGGAAATGCCTGTTGATGATTTAAAAACTGGAGATATAATTGATATATATCCGTACGAGGGTGTAACAAAAAAACACAATTCGAATGAAATTATATGTGAATGGTCTGTTAAGAATGATGTAATATTTGATAGTGTTCAGGCAGGTGGCAGAATAAACTTAATAATAGGAAAAAGTTTAACAAATAAAGCTAGAGAGTATTTAAAATTACCACCCGGTGATTTATTTAGAAAAAATACAGAGGTTAAATATGAAGGTGTTGGATACACACTTGCTCAAAAGATAGTAGGAAATGCATGTGATGTTGAGGGTGTTCATCCAGGTAATTATTGTGAACCTAAAATTACAACAGTAGGTTCCCAAGATACAACAGGACCGATGACACGAGATGAATTAAAAGATTTAGCATGTCTTGGTTTTTCCTGTGACTATGTTTTGCAATCGTTTTGTCATACAGCAGCATATCCGAAACCAGTTGATGTTGTAACTCATAAAACATTACCACAATTTATAAATACTAGAGGTGGTGTTTCATTAAAACCAGGTGATGGTATTATACATAGTTGGCTAAATAGAATGCTTATCCCTGATACAGTAGGAACGGGTGGTGATTCTCATACACGATTTCCAATTGGTATATCATTTCCTGCAGGTTCGGGTTTAGTTGCTTTTGCCGCTACAAGCGGAGTTATGCCATTAGATATGCCAGAATCGGTTCTTGTACGTTTTGTTGGTAAAATGCAAAAAGGTGTAACTCTACGAGATCTTGTTCACGCTATACCCTATTATGCCAAAAAAGAAGGTATGTTAACTATTGAAAAAAAAGGGAAGGTAAATGTATTCAATGGTCGTATTTTGGAGATTGAAGGTTTGGAAGATTTAACATGTGAACAAGCATTTGAATTATCAGATGCGAGTGCAGAAAGATCTTCAGCTGGTTGTACTATAAAACTTAGCAAAGAATCCATTACAGAATACTTAGAGTCTAATATTGCATTATTATCGTGGATGATATCTGAGGGTTACGAAGACAAAAAAAGCATTAATAGACGAATTGTTCAAATGAAGAAATGGTTAGAAAATAAAGATTTATTAGAAGCAGATAAAAATGCATCATATGCATATGAATTAATAATCAATATGGATGATATAAAAGAACCTATATTATGTGCACCAAATGATCCTGATGATGCACGATTATTATCAGAAGTATCTGGTGAAAATATTGATGAAGTTTTTATTGGTAGTTGCATGACAAATATTGGACACTTTAGGGCGGCCGGAAAAATACTAGACATGCACAAAGGAGAGATACCATCAAAATTATGGATATCTCCTCCAACAAAAATGGATGAAGCCAAATTAACCGATGAAGGTTTTTATGAAACTTATAAAAAATTAGGTGTTAGAACAGAAATACCCGGATGTTCTTTATGTATGGGTAATCAGGCACGAGTTGAAGACAATGCCACTGTTTTATCTACATCTACAAGGAATTTTCCCAATAGACTTGGGAAGGGAGCAAATGTATATTTGGCATCTGCAGAATTGTCAGTAATAACCGCAATAGAAGGAAATATTCCAAGTGTAGATACTTACATGAATTATTATAAATCGATTGATGATAACAAAGGTGAGATATATAATTATCTAGATTTTTCTGAGAGAGAAAGTGTGTGATTATGGTCTATATTTTTTAAATCTTTTTCCATCAAAAATACCTATACATGTAGCAGGGTTGTCTTCTTTAAATAATTGGTTACTATCTTTATCCCATTCCAATGTCGTATTATGTAAATATTTTGGAAATTTAGAGAATAATACATTCTTGCTAGGGTCAACAACAATTCTAGAGTATGTTTTTTTAACAGTTTTTGTTTTTTTAACTTTTGAGTTACTCAAATCATAACTAAAATCTGGATCAAAAGTAAATTCATTGGTTTGTGTAAATTTCATACAATTACCTTTTTTATATAAAGAACAATCAATTGATACCCTTTCAATGATTTTTTCAATTTGCGATATTAAGTTCTCCTTTTTTTTGGATATATAATAAACTGACTCGTCTGAGGTCATATTTTTATCTTTAGTGGCAAGTGCCTTTATACTAACCGAATGTCTTGAATTTTTTTTAAGTTCGTTAATTTCATCTCCAAAATTAGTGACGTATTGATATATTCTCACATCACGGTCTTCCTTTGGTAGATCTTTATGGGATTCATATCTTACAGCTCTCCCAATGACTTGTTTGGCTCTTACAAAATTCCAATGACTTTCTACTATATGAACTTGTCTAATATTTTTTAATGTAATACCTTCTGCACCGGTTTTAGTAATAATGAAAACTTTACATGATTCACCTCTTAAATTAGTAGAGCAATGAGCATCTTTTAAATCTTTTTTAATTGATTCTGGTAGCATATTCCACTGATTATTGAATAACGCTTTACTATAAAATCGTGCCATAGGATCTACTTCAGTTCCTGTATAAAGTATGTATGACTTGGGCCCACATCCTCTACATCTCCATTCACCTCCAAATTTTTCAATTGTGATAGGAGTCCACCCATAAGTATTTAATACATGAGAGAGGGCACTTACACCTTCCATATGTCTTAATACTGTATAAATCAAACATGTTCCGGGGGCGTTAAGTACAAGATCTTGTATTAAAAAATATTTTGGAGACATTAAGCTGATTCTTTCATCAATTTCATTTTTTTTCATATTTTTTGTTTCATTCATGTAATCCTCAAGCTTATTTTCAGCTTCAATTTTCAATTGTTCCATTGTTTTCTCAATTGTATTTGCCGTTGGACGTATAATAGATTCAGGGAAGACAAAATTGCAGGCTGCTCTTGAAAATATCTTATATGTGGAATCTTCGTGATCATTTTGTTGCAATATTGTTTTTTTTGATTGTGTGGGTTTCTTTTTCCCCATTTTTGTTTTTTTTTGTGCTTCTTTTTCGAGTTCTTCGAATCGTATATTTTCATAGTATAAATATTGAGACATACTCATTGGTGTATATACAATTTGCGTTTCGTGTTGATAAGGGAAATCGTTTTCGTTTCTGGGGGGCATATAATACGATACAAGACCCGTAATTCTTCTCGCAAATAACTCTTCATTCAATAATTTCCCTTCAGATTTATCTATAAATGCAGCATCAAAATCAGCCTTGTTTGTTGGAAAACAATAATGTGTGTTCACCTTTTTTGATTCTATTACTAATTTTAAATTGCAATCTTTTTTTAAGAATTCTTTTATATTAGTTTCCCATAGTTCATGTGTTTGAGGTGTTTCTTCATAAGAGAGTATACCATCTTCATTTATTTTGTAATTTTTAGGAGGTTTTGTAATAACTAATAAATTTTTAGATGCTACAATTTTACAAAAATCTGCATTGGGATATGTTCTAATTTTTTTTATAATATTTTCAACATTATCAATTGTACCATTGATTTTATATTCGTATGTAACCATAGGTCCCCTTAGTATATTGAATAAAAGAGCATACTCGTGAACATAATTTACAACTGGTGTTCCCGAAAGGAATATAAATCTTGCATTTTTAACATTGATAAAAATATCATACCATCTAATACCTTGACTGCCACCTCCACTCATTCTTGATATTAAATTATGAACTTCATCTACTATAATCGTTTTTCCATCAAAATAATTTGTTTCTTTGAGATGATCAATTTTATTTGTCCTTAAACCATCGTAATGAAGAAAAGTATAGTAGTGATCTATAAGTACATTTATTTGCTTTTTTAGATTTTTTGAATCGACTTCTGACATATTATCGTATTCTTGTCCATTATCGTCTATTACAAATGCACCGTTTGATAATGATGGTATTTTAGAGAAATTTTGTAATAAAGTTTTGTTTGTTGTATATGACCACTTATTTTCTTTAATATAATACATATGCCCACATTTCAAAAGTTCTTCTCTATAATTACTTTCTAATGAAGCTGGGGATAATATTACTGTTTTTCTTCTGTTTTTCAATCCTTCTGCTATAGCTATAGATGAACATGTCTTTCCTGATCCCAAACCATGATACAGAAGTATACCTCTGTAAGGAGTTTGAGAAGATATATATTGTCTTACTATTTTTTGATGTTTTTGATATTCAAAAGATGTTGTTTCTTCTGTGTCGGGGTTTTTAAGTAGATAATCTATTTTCTGAGTTAATGCTACAGGAAATGAATCTATGTTCTGACTTTTCCACGGTGGTCTTTCCTTTTTTCTAGATACAATGTGTGGATTTTTCACTTTTGGGTTTTTTTTTCTTGTTCTTATCATTATAAAGCATATACATATTTAATTTTGAGTATTTCCATACTTCTTTTTAAACAATTTCAATTTTTTTTGATTCTCTTTTCTTTTGTTTCTAAGATATCCTCTAATTTTTTTAGAACGTGCATTTCTCTTTAGGTTTACTTTTATTGTTTTATATTTCTTCTTGTTATTTAAATTTTTATGTTTTTCTAATATGCTGATGCATTTTTTTAGTTCATCATCTTTAAAAGAGTTACTGTTTACAATAGTATCTATAGCTGGATAGAATCCTTTGATATTATATACACAAGTGTGTTTTTTCTTGTTGATATCAAATTTATTATTTTCATTGTAAATTTTAGGGTTATCGTCTATAAGAATATTACTATTGGATTTATAGAATATTTTATAAAATTTAATAGGATCTATTTGTATTGTTTTAATATCTAGTTTTTTTATTAGATTCTTTTCTTTATCAAATACAAATGGTATAATGATATTTTCAGGGTCTGGTTTAAATCCATATTGAAAAGCATACATTCCTGTTACACATTTAAAATTATAATTATCTCTTGCTATAATATATCTTGTTTTTTTAAATTGGTTATCTGATAGTATTCTTTTTATAATATTTAAACAATAATCTAATTGTCCGGCTGTCCATATAGAGACTTTGTGATTATTATACAAATATTCTAAGAAGCTTTGTAAATGTGGTCTTGTATAAACATATGTTTGTTTTCCAATTGTAAAATATTTCATACTATCTGGGTTATATATATTAAGGTTAGTTTGTTGTAAATGTACTACATTAGGAACATCGTTCGTACTATATGGTAGGATATTACTTTCTGTATTTATTAATGTTTGATCCAAATCAAGGATTATATGCATCTGTTATTTATTACTTATAAATTAAAATTTCAGTTATTCTTTTTATTGTATGATAAATTAACTGATAATGACCAAACCAGTATTTGCACTTTTAGTAGGATGTGAGTACCATAAAACAAAAAATTATTTGCCAGGTTGTATATATGATGTTAAAACGATGAGGGAACATTTTGAAAGTAGTATACCAAAAGAGAATATAACGGTTATGACAGATGAGGAAGGATTGTATCCTTCAAAAGATAATATCATATCTGAATTAAAAAAACTTATAGAAAAAGGGTCTGAGACACCAAGTACACTTATATTTCATTTTTCAGGACACGGTACCTCTGTTCTTGACATGAATTTTGATGAAGAAGACGGGAGTGATGAATGTTTAATACCATTGGGGAAAATAAATAGTATAAATGATGTAATTTTAGATGATGAATTACATGAGATTGTATCTGGATTGTCTTCAAAGTCTAAATTGTTTATATTAACAGACTGTTGTCATAGTGGAACATGTTTTGATTTAAAATATGCTTATAGACAAGAAAAGGATATACCCGAGAGCTGGTTAGGTGGCCCAATATGTACAAGACCAAATATTGTTAAATTGAGTGGATGTCGTGACGAACAGACGAGTGCTTCTATAAAATTAAACTATACATGGAAAGGTGCATTAACTCTTGCGTTTTTATCTTCAATCGCAAAATCAAAATCATGGAAGGACTTATTTGTTCATATAAATACTCATTTATCAAATATGGGTTTGGACCAACGACCTGTACTATCCGCAAATTTGCATGGAAACCCAGGAAACATCTTTATTTAAGGTTGATTGTTTAATTATATTTTTGTTTGAGTGTACTCAATTAAATTTAAAATGTTATATGTTCCTTAAACAAAATGTCTGATTTCATTACCTTTATGAAGCGTCACCGTGTTAAAAAAGGTGCACCATTTACCTATGTAGGCATGAGTTCGCCTAAAGGATGTTTCAATATACCCGAAAGTGATCAGGACATATTTTTTTCATTGTACAACAAACACGTATTTATAGATAAAAAAAATTGTGATTTAATAGAAAAACATGATACGTTATCATGTTTCTTATTTGATTTGGATTTTAAAATGGAATCACCTGTACACTTAAATCATGTGTATAATGATGAATTTGTAATCGAATTTATCCGTTTAGCAGGTAGATTACTATCTAAATATTTAGATATTCCACCAAAGGCATTTCGTGCTTTTATTTTTGAGAAAGATGTAGATGAACCACAATCTAAGGATGGAATACATATTATGTTTCCTTATATTGTGTCATATCCTTCTTTGCAATATTTAATCAGAGAAGAGTTACTTGTTATTGCGGAAGAGCTTTTATTGTCATTATCTACAACAAATTCAATAGAAGATATACTTGATGAAAGTATTATTGAAAAAAATGGATGGATGATGTATGGTTCTCATAAACCAAAAAATGCACCATATTTATTGACACATATATATGATTTGTCTAAAGATAGTCCAGAAAGAGTAAATGCTAGTACATATTATGTTAAAACGGCGGAACTTACACGACTTTTGTCTATTAGAGGGTTCACAATGGCCGATTTAACCCCTATACATAGTGCAGTACAAAGTGTTTTAAAGGCCTGGGAGATTAACAAGGAAACGAAAGAGGTTGATTCTATAAAGGATAATGCATCTAGTTCTATTACTTTGAATTTTTACAAGCATGATATATCTACCGTATCTAAATTAGTTGATATTTTGAGTGTAAAAAGAGCAAGTTCATATAAAACTTGGATTGAGGTGGGTTGGTGTTTACATAATATAGATTATCGACTTTTATCTGACTGGATACGGTTTAGTGAACGAGTTGATAAATATAAAGATATTGCTCAAAATGAATGCACGATGAGGTGGGAAGAAATGAAAAATTCGGGTTTAGGAATAGGGTCTTTACATATGTGGGCAAGAGAAGATAATAATTTGTTATATTCCTTGATAATTCAAGATACTTTAGAACATCATATTGTAAAATCTGTTTCTCATAAATTAAAAGAAAAAAAGAAGATTACTAAAAGCAGTATAGATGTTGAAATGATTTATCATATAGTTATGGCGTTAAAAAAAAAATACGGGCATTTTTTTATATGTTCATCGTATTCAAAACGAACTTGGTATGAGTTTACTGGAATAAGATGGGTAGAGGATGACGATGATGTTGGTCTTAAGAAAAAGATTAGGGAAGAATTATATCGTGATTATATGAATATTGGAGTAAAATATCATGGACTTGCTGAAAAGTTTAGAAAGATGGAAGAAGAACATCCTAATTGTGAGAAATATGAGGATATGTCTAATTGTATATGTGCTGTCGCTCGTCAATTACGGGATGCATCATTTAGAAAGAAACTAAGCGAAGAAGCGAGTGAACAGTTATATTGGGATAGGGAAAAAAGTAGTAAATTTGAAAATGCTAATTTTGAGGAGATATTAGATACAAATACAAATTTGGTAGGACTTCAAAATGGAGTATATGATTTGAATCTACATACGTTTAGGTCAGCACGTTGTGAAGATTATATAACGCTTTCCACTGATTTGAAATGGAAAGAATATGAATGGACAGATGCAATCATTGATGAGATAAGACTATTTTTATCTCAAATCATTCCAGAAGAAGATAGGAGAGAATATGTATTATTGACATTGGCTAGTTTTTTAGATGGTAAAATAAGGGAAGAACATTTTCATATATGGCTTGGTTCAGGTGGTAATGGTAAATCGAAACTAATAGAGTTATTTGAGCATTCTTTTGGAAAATATTGTGCAAAATTAAATATAGCAGCACTAACACAAAAAAGGACGGGTTCAAGTCAAGCAAGTCCAGATATAGCTCGTTTATGTGGGAAGAGATTTGTTGTTCTCCAAGAACCGAATGAAGGAGAGAGATTGCAAGTTGGTATTATGAAAGAATTAACAGGCGGTGATAAAATAATTGCAAGAAAACTGCACAATGAACCATTTGAATTTAAACCACAATTCAATATGGTATGTACATGTAATCAACTTCCTAAAGTACCAGCTGATGATGGTGGGACATGGAGACGTATTAGAGTTGTTAAATTTACATCTGTTTTTAAAGAAAATCCTGATGTAGAAAATCCTAACGAATTTCCTCTTGATCCTCAATTGGGAGAGAAGATGAAGAAGTGGAGACATGCTTTTTTTTGGATGTTAACTGAATATTATAAGAAATATAGAGCTCATGGTCTCAAAGAGCCAGAGTGTGTTAAACTTTCCACAAAGGAATATCAAATGATGAATGATATTTATGGTGAATTTGTTGAGAATCATATTGAAAGTGTACCCAAGGGTGTTATATATGTGGATAGTTTATATATTATGTTTCAATTGTGGTATAGAAAAGGATATCCTGATAGAAAATGCCCAAGTAGAAAAGATCTTCTTGGATATATGGAAAAAAAATACGGGTCATATTACAATCCTAAAACGAAAAAGAAAGGATGGCGTGGCTTGAAATTACATGATGTGAGAGATGATGATGATGAAGATGAAGATGATGATGACGATGACGAATGTCTTTAATAACGATACAATCTATTAAGAGCATTTTTATAAATAGTATTATGTCTGATTCTAAAGAAGAGACAGTTGAGACATTTGCTTTTTCAGCAGATATTAATCAATTATTATCATTGATTATTAATACTTTTTATTCAAATAAAGAGATATTTTTAAGAGAACTTATCTCAAATGCATCTGATGCTTTGGATAAAATCCGTTATCAATCTTTAACTGATAATACTGTTCTTGAAACAGAACCAAATTTGAATATTAATATCATTCCAGACAAAGCAAACAATACGCTTACAATTGTTGATACTGGAATTGGTATGACAAAGAATGATTTGATTAATAATTTAGGAACAATCGCCAAATCTGGAACTAAATCATTTATGGAATCTCTAGCAGCAGGTACTACTGATATATCAATGATTGGGCAATTTGGTGTTGGTTTTTATTCAGCATATCTGGTAGCCGATAAGGTTACTGTTACATCAAAAAATAATGACGACGAGCAATATGTATGGGAGTCTGTTGCGGGTGGATCGTTTACAGTAGTACCCGATGCACCAGAGTCTAAAAAACTAGGGCGTGGTACACAAATTGTTCTTTCGTTGAAAGAAGATATGAGTGAATACTTGGATGAACGACGACTAAAGAATCTTGTAAAAACACATTCTGAATTTGTAGGTTTTCCTATCAAATTATATGTAGAAAAAACAATTGAAAAAGAAGTTACAGACGACGATGTATCAGAGGATGATAAAGAAGAAGATGACGACGACGATGCTCCTAAAGTTGAAGATGTAGAGGACGAGGATGAAAAAAAAGAGAAAAAAACTAAAAAAATTAAGGAAGTTACAAATGAATGGGAACATTTAAATGGTCAGAAGCCTATTTGGATGCGTAAACCCGATGATGTAACTACTGAAGAATACAGTGCATTTTATAAATCTATTTCAAATGATTGGGAAGACCATGCAGCGGTTAAACATTTTTCGGTAGAGGGTCAATTAGAATTTCGGTCTGTGCTTTACGTACCACGCAGGGCACCATTTGAGATGTTTAATTCAAATGCTAAGAAATGCAATTCTATCAAATTGTATGTTCGCCGTGTATTCATTATGGATAATTGTGAAGACTTGATGCCTGAGTATTTAAGTTTTGTTAAGGGGGTTGTTGATTCAGAAGATTTACCACTTAATATATCCCGTGAAACATTACAACAGAACAAGATACTTAAAGTGATTAGGAAAAATTTGGTAAAGAAATCTATTGAATTATTTACTGAATTAACAGAAGACGATGAAAAATATAAGAAGTTTTATGAAAGCTTCAGTAAAAGTATTAAGTTAGGTATACACGAAGATGGTGCTAATCGTGCAAAATTGTCTAAACTACTAAGGTATCATACAACAAAATCAGGAGATGAAATAACATCTTTAGATGACTATGTTGGGAGAATGAAAGAGAATCAGCCTGGTATTTATTATGTCACAGGTGAATCTCGTAAGTCCGTTGAATCTTCACCATTTTTAGAGAAATTAAAGAAGAAGGGGTACGAAGTTATTTTTATGACGGATCCAATGGATGAATATTGTGTACAACAGATGAAGGAGTTTGAGGGTAAAAAATTGATTTGCACGACTAAAGAGGGATTGAAGATTGATGAAACTGAGGATGAGAAGAAAGAATTAGAAGATGCGAAAAAGTCTAATGAAAAACTTTGTAAACTAATCAAAGAAGTTCTTGAGAATAATATTGAAAAGGTTGTTGTAAGTAATAGATTGTCAGATTCACCATGTGTATTTGTAACAGGAGAATATGGGTGGTCTGCTAATATGGAACGTATTATGAAAGCTCAAGCATTGAGATCGTCACAAAGTGGGTTTATGGCTTCAAAAAAAACTATGGAAATTAATCCGTCGCACCCAATTATATCTACTCTTAGAGAGAAGGTTGATACAGATAGTTCTGATAAGACGGTTAAAGACCTAATATGGTTATTGTACGATACAACTCTTATTTCATCTGGGTTTAGTTTAGATGATCCATCGTCGTTTACAAATCGTATTCATAGATTGATAAAACTTGGATTGTCAATTGATGATGATGATGAAGATGAAATGAACGAGGATATACCACCCTTAGAAGATGTAGTAGGAGGAGTTGCTCCTGACAGTGATGATGAAGATACTATGGAACAAGTTGATTAATTATAATATAACTGAAAAGCTATATCAAAATAAGTATAATAACACATGAGACGTGTTGATATGTTATGTGAAATATGGAGTTATTCGATAACATTGGGTGCAGTAGGGTATTGTATTTTTAATTATTTAAATTGGAGTTTAAATAAATATACAAATTGTGATATTTTGTTAAACTCTAGGTTTTGCACAATTTTATTATTATTAAAAACACTGAATAAAGCACCTGATATAAGCATGTTTATACATCACGTAAGTGCTATAACATTAGAATTATACTATATACTTTTTATTACTTATTTCATTAATTCTGATGAAATATACAGATTTAAAGAAAATGACGAAGAATATGAAAGGTACGTTAAAGATCTTTTTAAAATAGTAAACATAAATATATCAACAATTTTTCTTGAGACAAGGAAATATTACAAACATTTTATTATAGATTTACTATTTTTGTTAACATTTTCTTATTATAGAGGTATTTTTACATATTCATATTTTTTTGATAAATTCGAATTCAAAAAAATATTAATTAATCACAAAACTCACTATTTTATTATAGACAAATGTATGCTTTCTTTATGTCTTTTGAATATATATTGGTTTGTTTTAATAATAAAAAAATTAATTAAAAATATTAAGAAAAATTATAACAAATCGAATAAACAAATCTCATTTTACAAATGGAATAGAGTTAGCAATTTATTGATGAATACAAAATCTAGTAAAAAACATCAAGAATTATTGAATGCATTTACAATGGTATTACCTGCAAGTATTATGCTATTTAGAAAACTAACTGACAAAGTGGCCTTTAAAGATGAAGAATGGACAGCATGGTTAGTTATAGGTGCATCATTACTACATGCACCCTTTTCAATAATATATCATATAAGGTCTGCATACGAAATGGACAATGATAGGCTCGATAATTTTTGGAGACGTTCTGATCAATCAGCAATACACATAACGTCAATATTGTATACAATTGCGTTATCTCGTTCAGTTAATTATAGTATATTATCACTTGTTTTTAATGGGTATTCTATAAAACGTCTTTATGCGAAAGAATCGGATTCTATTGGAGCAAAACCTAGAATACGTATTCTAATGTCTGTAGTAATGTATACACTTCCTATATTTTGGTATGGTGATAAAAAAAGATTCACAAAATCATTACAAATATTCACATTCGCAAGTACATGTTTTGTTTTATCACCTCAACTGTTAGGATATGGTCATTCCCTTTTTCATTTATGCATGATTGAATTTGGAAATATTATTCTTTCATTTTGTGAGACCATGTTTCATTAATGTCATTAGATAAACATGTAAATTTAAAATACTTGCGGAATAATTTGTTATTTTATTTTAAAATTTATTTATAATGTATGAATTTAATAAATACTAAACAAGACCTTATTGATAATTTGAAGGTACTGAAAGGCAATGAGGTGTATAGATATGGTGATGTTGTTAATAATGGATTAGAAAAGATAAGAAGAATAATAAAAACCGATAAAAAATACTCTAAAACAATTCTTAGAATGTTTTTAGATAAAGGGTCTCATTTAAAAAAAAAACCCGATAAATACAACTTTTTGAAACAAGTTGTGAAAGCTTACATCAAATATAAAAATATACAACTCCCCAAAGATGATGCCCTCGTAATTCATATACGTGCAGGAGATGATTACAAAGGAAGAGGACTAGGAAATAATAGAATATATGAAAAATTAAAAAAGGAAATTCAACAGCATTATTCTTCAAAAGAGATAACTCATATTGTTATTGTTACGGCATTGCATTACGGAGTAGCTGAAAACTCAAGGTTATATTCAAAAAACCATAAATATTCATATAAAGAAACAAATTATAATGAGAATGTAAACATTTTATATAATTTTATTAAGGAGCAAACATGTCCTGTTCATCTTCTATCATCAACAGATATAGACTATGATTTTTGCTATTTATGTAATGCTAACCATTTAATAACAACGGGAGGTGGGTTTTCAAAAATTGTTTCTGAATTAAAAGAGAAAAAGAAGAATGATTCAGTTAGAAAATTAAACATCTATGAATTAAATCCTAGTATGGTTGTTCCATCTGTTCCTGTTCTCCCCATTGGAGTAATAGATAATAAATACAATAGATTCTTTTATTCTACTCCTAGAAATTAATCAAAAATATCATAATCAGACAAATATTCTGATTCATCTGGTTCTTCCTCTTTTTTAACAATAATTTTCATTTTAATATTCTTCTCTAACAAATTCCAAGTATTAATAAATAAATCTTTTAACACCATAGGATTGTCAAAATAGATATTTTCTTCTATCAATTCATCACATATTGATTGTATTTCTTCAGACAAAAGAGATTTAATTGATTCTTCACGCAATGACTCATAAGACGCATTTACATCTAAATCTTCATTCGTTCTTTTTTTAAATGAATTTATTGTATCACTTGGAGGAACATAAGGTTTATCTTTTGATAATACAACAAATCCTGAAGGAATTTGTTTATTATCCTCACTGATAAATTTTTTTAATGCATTTTTGTAATCCATGGTCAAATTTTATAACACGGAAGTGTTACAGTAATAGTATATTATCATAAGATAGCTTTACCTTTGGAAAAGTTTAACAATCAAGTACTTAATTAATAGGATTATAATTAAGTATTAATGTTTCTATGAATTCAAAAATTTCATCTATATTGTTTTTCTTTAAATTTTCTTCATAATTGTCGATTGATCTCCATTTCTGTAAGGTAACTATAGTATATATTTCTTCAGAATCTAATATTGACAAACACATTGTTTCATAATATTCAAAAGATATAAATCCTTCCGTATTTTTCAATTGTTGAATACCTTTTTCACTTTTTAAAAATTCAATGAGTTCATCTCTTTTTTCTAAATTATATCTATATCTTTTTAATATCAATGGAGATGTTTTATACTTAGTAACATCTTTTATATAGTCTATAGACCTAGACCATATTGTAGATATATAATCTACTTTATTACTCAAATTTGTTTTTATATTGTCTATTTTATTCATTGAATAATAATATGTGATATTGCCTTTAATTTCTTTTCAAAAATAACAGACTAAAAGCACTCATAATTAAAGTAAATTCAAAGAATCTCCATATACTATATGATTCAATAATTTTAATCAATTTTGTTCCGTATGTTTCTTCTGAGTTAGAATACATATATCCGGGATTTGGCATAGAATCACTTAATGCATCTAAGTATAAATTATTCAATAACGGTTGTCGCGTTGTATATGGATTTATAAATCTTCGTATAGGAATTTTTTTTAAGTAATTTTCCATTGATGATATCACATCAATTTATATTTATTAAGGT
>MDTE01123066.1_pt1 | contig 19821 bp, 15 predicted proteins | sample 811231 | NCBI WGS metagenome assembly MDTE01 (sample SAMN05326651, study PRJNA326480) | marine metagenome | isolation source: seawater | place: Indian Ocean: Red Sea | collected 2010 | reverse complement strand
GCAGGCTTTATGCGGGGCCAAGAATAGGAGATTCTACTTATAATCGAAGATTTGATGATGACGAATGGAACATCTTTGATTGGCAGCATGGTTATGATTGATGTTATGTGTTTGATGTATTGATTTTAATGTAATGAAAATTAAATTAATTATTTTCTGTTGGTTGTTATTGGGGGGTGAGTTGGCTTTTGCCGGCCTAGGAGTCGAAAATGACAACTCTGTTCATGTTGAATATCTCCATTATCGACCTGCGTTTTATGAGAAGGAGAAGGTTCATGAGCCAGAGAATGTGCACCCAAATCAGGGTGGGTTAATTTATATCTACTATACAAATATTTCAAAAAAACCCATTAGACTTGCTCATTGGCGTTGGAATAATTTTGATGAGTCGGTTTGGCGATTGGATAATTTAATTTCTTGGGACCGATCTTATGGTAAAGAAATGAAACCTGGGCAGACATCGGTTCTTGAGATCAACGCAACGTCTAAAGACTTTAAACAGGGCAGTCCCTACGCATTCGAAATTATTAGTAGAGATACATGGAAACCTGTGGTGCGGCATTCTGGAGATTTAGTTGAAGATCATATATCAATTCCATTAATCAGAGTTCGTCCTGGTTTAAATAGACTTGAAATTCATGTTCGTAACGATAGTAAAAAGAATGCAGAGATTAGGGGGGTTGAGGTGGCCGGAAAGAAGATCGTTAAATCCCATTGGGTTGGAAAAAAACTGAACCCATATGGCCACGCCATAGCAAGGGTTGAATTAAGTGAGCCCTTGAGGGAGTCGGAGCTTGTTATAGCCAAATTAAAGGTTGCTGAAGGCAATAAAGTTCGCTCTGTGCTGGCTCATAGGCGTGCCTTTGAAGATTTTTTTCCTATAGGAACTTGGGGTGCTCCGCGCGAGTCTTACCAAAAACAAAGAAGGCACCATATTGATACATGTGTAGAAGGAAATGATCCTAATTCAAAATTCTATAAAAGCGATGCTCGACTGTTTGGTTACCGATCTATGGCTTCTTTTAATTTTACTGGGGTACAAGCCGCAAGGTCCCTTACTGATCATCCTGCCATTGCATGTTTACAGTTGTCGGATGAGCCGGATTGGGTAACGCATCCCCAGCAGGTATTGCTGGAAGATCGGATCGGAAGGCATGCGAATCCTTTTGTTCCTACTATGACTACTTTATGTCGTAATGTTACTTTCTTTGAGTATGCCCCGATAATAGATCTTCCATCAATGGATCATTATTGCGTGACAGCTCCATCTACAAGTAAGTGGCCTACATCTTATGGGACCTACCTTGAGGAAACGGGTTATTACACGCGTGATCTTAAAATTGCTTCAGAGCCCAAGCCTATTTGGGTTTGGTCTCAAGGGTTATTCGATTGGGATGAGAGACCTGGCCAGACTGTTCCCACGCCTGAGGAATTATCTGTACAGTTACTGCAAAACATTGGCTACGGCACCAAGGGTATTCTTTGGTTCACCTTCAGGGAGAAGCCCGGTCTGGAATACCCAGAGACACGAGATGCAATCAAGGGATGGGGAAGGGTATTAAGGCTGGTTAGAGGCGATGTTTTGGGGGCGGAACCTGTTATGCATAATCAAATATCATCCCCTCCTTATGTGGACGCATTTTCACTAGTTAACTACGATAAGTTGATTTTTTGTTTAACTAATAAAGACTATAAAATGGATCCGTCAGGTTATCGTTTTAATGATCATAAGAATTTTGAAGTATCCATTAAATTACCCTCATGGATAACTCCTAATAGTGTTGTTGATATTTCTCCAGATGGCATTAAAAAAATGCAGTTTGATATTACTGATGGTCAGCTTTCAATCCCTATAGAAAAGATTCATGACAGCATGCTAATTGTTGCTTCAAATGAACCTCATTCAAGTGATGTATACAGGTCTCGCTGGAAAACAGTCGTTGCTGATGAAAAGCGAGATTTTTCTATTGGAACAGGAGAGATGGTAAAATGCTGGGTTAAATCCGGGGAAAGTTCACGCTTGGAAGAGGTAGATATACCTGCCAGAAAGCTAAAAGCATCTAGTCATATTTATGTAGATGTTTCTGTGTATGGCAAATTAACTAGAGAGATAAAGCCGCATGTGGAAAATAACGCTGTTATTGTTGAATCAACAACGATAGATAAAGAGTTAACGCATGCTGCTTATTTGAATCCTGATGGATATGTTGTCCTTAATGTTAAAAATAATAACGAAGAAAATAGTATGATTGCGGTTAAACAACAGAACTTATATTTCGCTAAAATGGTTCCATCAAAGTCAGTGGTGACTTTTAAGTGGCCAGCGAGATGATTGGGTTAATTGTAATGACTAAATAAATAGTTCACTTAAATTATATTGGTGAGTTTGTTTTAGATTTTATTTTATAGTGAAAAGAGTAGCGCTACTTGCAATATTATTGGGTTTTGTTTTTTCGGTTAAAGCTCAAGTGGAGTTGCCTGTTGGTGTGGTTGATGGACAGCCGCTAGGGGCTAATGCATCTCGACTAATTCAGGCGATGGAGTTTCTGGGGGCTCCGTTATCCCTCCCAACGGTTAAAAGGTTAAACAGTGCAATATCCGAGCGTGATGAAGAGGCGATTCAGAAAATTCTTGATCCACAAGTTTTAGTGGCTGTTACGCTTAACCCGGAAGTGCGCGTGAAAGTTGCAAGAGGACCTGCCAAGGCTGTATTGAGGCAGGCGGGTTATACCCCATATATAGTTAAGGTTTTTAATGATAGCACTGTTGCCCGTCCCTTGAGGGTGGCTAGTCCACAATCTGGCCCGGTTTATTCTGGGGCGTCGTTGGGGATACTTAAGCGCCAAGCACAAACAGAGTTAAATGATAACGAGAACTTGAAAGGTAAGAAGGACAGGTTTCTTTCGATTGAAATATTCAATAGCCCTCCAATGACCAGATCTCTTAGCGGGCTTGAAGTTGAGTATGCAATTGTCCTGATCAATAGTCAGGAGGCGGGAAAACGAGAGGCAACTCTTCAATTTGACGTGGGACAAGGGACTCAAGATCTTGGTTTTAGAGCGGAGGTTCCTGTCTTGTTTGAAGTATTACCAGCAGTCGAGGTGAAGCTTGAAATACGTGATAGCGACAATACACCTACTACGGCAAGGCTTGAGTTTCGTGATTCTTCTGGCCGGGTTTATCCGCATCAGGCAAAGCGTTTGGCACCTGATTTTTTCTTTCAACCTCACATTTATCGAGCTAATGGACAGTCAGTGCTATTGCCACCGGGTAAGTTTACAATGGAGTCGTCTAGGGGGCCGGAATATATTGTTCGTAAAAAAGAGATTGAAGTTGTGGTTGAGGGTGGCTCTGAAATTTCCGTGCAACTTAGACGTTGGGTGGATCCGAGTAAGTTTGGGTTTTACTGTGGTGATCATCATATCCATGGCGCTGGGTGTTCGCATTACGATAGTCCAACCAAAGGGGTTGCTCCGGCTGATATGTTTCAACAGGTTAAAGGTGAGGGATTGAACGTGGGGTGTGTGCTCACTTGGGGGCCATGTTTTGAGTTTCAAAGAAATTATTTTTCACCGGGTTCTGATGATGTCAGTGAACCAATGACAGTGCTTAAATATGATATTGAAGTCAGTGGTTTTGGTTCAGCCGCTCTGGGTCATGTGTGTCTGCTTAATCTCAAAAACCAAAACTATCCTGGATCTGATGGCACCAAGACAAAAGGTTGGCCTACATGGACAGTGCCTGTTCTTCGTTGGTGTAAGGAGCAGGGAGGGGTGACAGGCTATCCTCATTCCGCGCTCCATGTTAATCCATCTGTTACTGCAAAGTGGTTATTGAAGGCCAATGACAAGGATCGCAATCTTGAGATTAATGCTGAAGAGTCGTCTGATGCTCTTTTGCCTGAAATTTTTTCCAATGTTGATTTAGATGGTGATGGTTCATTGAATGAAAAGGAACTCACCGCAAGTGCTGATCGTGTTGCCGATCAACTGCCTAACTACGCTATACCTGCGCTTAATGGAGGTGGGGCGATGGAAATTTTTGTCAGCACTGTGGAGGGTGTGTGTGATTTTATAAGTGCGATGGATACAGCCAGGATTCCAGAGTGGAATACTTGGTACCATATATTAAATTGTGGCTTTCCTCTTAAGTTAAGCGGTGAAACGGATTTTCCGTGCATGTCGAGTCGTCGAGTTGGGGCGGGAAGGGTGTATGTGCAAATGGGGGCTCAAGATAAGATTGATTTTACGGAATGGTGCAGTGGTCTCGCTAAAGGTCGATCCTATGTCAGTGATGGTTATGCGCATGCCTTGGAGTTTAAAGTTGAGGGGGAATCACCGGGGTTTGGTCAGGTTCAATTGTCAAAGGCGGGAAGTGTAAATGTAGAGGCAAAGGTTTTATTCTCTCCAGAGACGCCCATGACAGTTGCTCAGGGTTTAGTTGAAGCTCCGTCTGGACTGCGCACATCAGGCGACACGGTAAATCTTCATGCTCCGAGACATCGAAAGTTTATTAAAGGCGGGCAACGCCTTGTTGAGGTCGTTGTTAATGGTCAAGTTGTTGCCAAAAAAATTGTTTCGGCTAATGGTGCCATTCACGATCTTAACTTTGAAGTTGATGTTACTCGCAGCAGCTGGATTGCGATTCGTCATTTTCCGCAACTGCACACTAATCCAGTTAATGTGATAGTGGAGGGGAGACCAATTCGTGCATCCCGGGAAAGTGCGCTTTGGTGTAAGGAGTCGGTTAAGTTGCTTTGGGAAAACAGAAATCGATTTATAACGGAATCAGAGAGAAATGAGGCGAAGATGACTTATGATCGGGCGGTGAAAATCTATGATCAAATCGCCAATGAGTCTCCCTCTATTCGATAAATTCAAACATAAGTGGTTTTCTTTGTTTAATCTTTGATCAAAAGTTCAATATCACTTCCAATGCCAAATTGTTCAGGAGAATAAATGTAAAGGTTCTCAGGCGTATTACTGTCTATTGTTATACAAATATATGAACCTCGATTTCCTGGTGTTCCTTTAGTTGTGACCCCGTTTGTGTATTCTGTTCCCTTGTTGTTTTCTTCGGGTTTTGTTGTGGAAAACTTAAAATATAAACCTGAATTATTTTTGAGTGATTGATCAAAGTAATATGTGTTTCCGCGTTTAAAGGTAAGTGTAAGGTTGGATTTTCGATTGATGCTAAATTTTCGAATGTCTTCATCAAGGACGATATCAACTTCATAACCGTGATATTTAACACTGTTGCCGCCATATTCGCCGTAGGGTATTTTGGTTGGCAATCGGTATCCCTTGTTGTTTAGGAGGTTAAAGGATGGAAAGTCCACTTCCTTAAGTTTTTCTTTGGAGCAAATTTTCCATTCACCGCTTATATTGTCACACCATCCTCCGGGTTCACCTTCATTTTTTGGCCTGTCAGGCGCCCTTGTAAGCGATTCATAATAACCAATATTAGTGCCCCATATATGCCAAAGATATTCATCAATCTGGCATCCCCATTCACAAGATGTGTCATTGTAAGTATACCATGCGTTTCTAGGGTATATCCATTTGCCGTTAACTGGTTTTACTTTTCTATTAATTCCTCGTGCTTGATCCATTGCGTCTGAAAGTGTTGAAGACCAAGTTTCACCAGCTTCATGGTCCGGCAGCCCAAAGTCCGTTGGGTAAATATGCTGAAGGGATTTGCCATACTTGTGAAAGAGTTCTTCGACCGCGATGTCCATTTCGCCGTCCCGGGAATGCCCCACGCCAGAGTGCCCTGGTCGAAGGGCTTGGGCAGGAACCCAGAACCGTTGGCCGGGTTTGAAGGCGATCCATTCGTTATCCAAGGCTTTAGTATCAACCAGCACAATGAGGCTGTTTCGGCCTTCTATGTCTTTTTGATGATAATTGTAAATTTTTGGATCGTCTGGAATAAAGTCTTCATTGTTATCAAGAAGTTGAGCGTAGATTTTGGCGGAATGAATAATTTCAGGGACGGGTGTGTTGGGCATTGCGGCAATGGTCACTCCGAATACATTGATATACCTATCAAAGAATTTTTCTATACCACAGTGAAGACCAGATAGCTCTGGATGAGCAGACTTGTATTTTTCAAGGCTCATGGGTTCAAATGACGGTTTTACAGCCTGTTTTAATGAATTTAGCGAGTTATTGTGAGTGGTTGAAATGCTTGGTTGCTGTTGAGTTTCACATCCAATTAGCATTGAGGCTGTGATTGTGGTGAGTAGTGCGGATTTCATCGCTCTTGGGTTTTTCTAATTAGCACTTCCTTGTGTCTTGTGCTTTCAAAATCATCAAGTCGCCCATATGCATCCACTTTTTCGTCCTTGAATCTGACAAAAGCTTCATAGGTGCCGCTGCTACCGTCATCAAACATGATTTTCAGATCAAATCCCCTGTAGATGAAGTATTCAAAGCCATCAATAGCTGCTGTTCTGTATGGTTCGCCTTTTAGAGAAAGAATTTCTTCTTTATCCATGCCTAAGGAGATTGATGAAAAATTAAACTTATTACTGGTTGCACATCCTGATAAGGCAATAGTTATAATTAGAGTGATAGCTAACTTTTTCATTACAGGAACTCAATATAGATTTAGGATCATTTTGAAAAGCATTTATAAATGTAAATAAGCTATTAAATTCGTGTGTATATGCTTTCTTTATAAAGAACGGCGAGTGTGAAGTTAATTATAAGGAAAGTAAGTGTAATGGGAATTAGCTATCGTTTTGTCATGTTAAAATGGTAAGGGTTTAGATTTTTGAAGAAAGTGTATTTGAAGGTTTGCAGGCTGTTTATTTTACAAATTTAACTTATTCTTTAGTGTCGATACGTTGACATTATGTCGTTTTTGGTAAACATGATGACCGCGATTGGCTCCTAACCGATCGATAAGGATTAATTAAGATCATTTTGTTTCATGCCTGATATTTCATTAAAGACAAAACAGAGAACGCTTTTGGTTGTTTTATTGTTAATTGCAACGCCTTATCTATTATTGGCACAATCTAGTAATACTGGCTCCTCTCCTGAAATCAGTATTTCAACTGATAAGGGAAATGTTAAAATATCTATTAATTTTAATGAGCCATTCAGGTGGCAAGGTGTGAGATATGAGTCGTTAAAGAAATTTCCTCAGCCTTGGATTTTTTTGCCTGATTTACCTCATGAAATTTGGTTTGAAGATAAGAGTAACATGACTTGGAGGCAGACTGACATGATGTTTATAGGGAACTACAAGGTTCTAGATGATCTTTCAGATTATAAGATGGAAGCAAGTGTGCTTGGTTATTTGGTTGAAATTATTGGTGTTTTTAATCCTGAAACAAATTTGTTGAGATTTGATAAAATCGATTATGCGCCATTTTATAAAACACCAAAACTTAATATAGAGGAGTCAATAGATTTGATAAATTGGAGTAGAGTTAAGCTTCATGATCCACCTCCTAAAGAATATAGATGGCCGCTAGATTTAAATATTGAGTTTGATGCAAACCTAAAAAAGGACACTTTTTATAGAGTTAAAATAGAACCTAACTAGATATATTTTTTTGTATTGAGTCTCAGTTTCTTTTAAATGTATTGCATTAATTGCCCTGATAATACATTTATAGCTCATGGAAGGACACAGCTTTTTCCTGACTGAAGCTATATGGGTTTTGGTTAATTTTGCTTCAGATTTACTTGTTATTGGATTGCTGATTTCATGTGTGGTTGTTGCGGTCTTCTCTCGCAGTCAAAAGCCAGTTGTTCATTATATTGGGCTGGGAATATCAACTATTATATTGTGGGGTTTCTTATTTGCAGGTGTCGACTATGGTTATAGGGAATGGCAGGGAATTGATAATCCGCCTGATGATGCTTTTTCAGATACTGGTGGTCCTTTTGCATTTTTGTTTCTTGGTTGGATGCCCGCATTATGTATTCTTTATCCTTTCTTGTGGTTGTTGGGAAAATTGAAAAAAGAAAAAAGTTATTCTTGGCGAAAGCCTCTTTGACTTGTTTTTTAGAAATTAGGATAAAATTTTTCATGACAAATGATCAGTGTTTTAATTAAATAAATCATAAAATAAATGTTTATTATTAATAAATTAAGCAAACTATTTATTGCTGTTTCATTGCTGCCTGGTTCAGGCGGGGCAATTTTTGCTGAATCAAACAAACTGGGTTTAAATGGGGGGGCGGCTGACATGAGTAAACCGGTTCAGGTATATATTTTATTGGGGCAATCCAATATGCTGGGATCAGGTCGAGTTTCTGGAGATAAAGATGGGTCATTAGAGTACGCAGTTAAATCCAAACAACTGTATTCCTATCTGATAGATAATGATAATTGGGCAGAGCGGAAGGATGTTCGAAATGTGCAAGTTATGGGGAGCGGGTTGCGTGATATGGGCGTTAAAAAGAATGATTGGATGAAAATTAAAGGGCGGAAAATCGGTCCGGAATTTGGAATTGGTCACTATCTTGGTAATGCTACAGAAGCACCGGTTCTTATTCTTAAAAGCTGCATTGGCAATCGGGCTCTGGGGTGGGACTTGCTGCCTCCCGGTAGTCAAGGTTTTGAGTTTACTGATAAAAAAGGTGTTACATGGGTCCATCCCGGCTACAAAGGTATTCCTTCCGAAAGATGGATTAAGGGCACAGAGCCTAAAAAGGTAAATTGGTATGCAGGTATGCAATATGATGGAGATATTGCCCGGGCGAAAAAGGTTCTTTCGGAAATTGGGAAATATTATCCAGGGGCAAAAGAATACGAGGTGGCAGGTTTTTTTTGGTGGCAGGGAGACCGTGATAGACGCAGTGAAGCTTTATCTAGTCGATACGAAAAAAATTTGGTTCATCTTATTAAAAGACTTCGAATTGATTTTGATTCACCCAACGCAAAGTTTGTTTGTGCCTCTTTAGGCCAGACAAAGATGGGGGCTTCTGACGGAGGCGGTAAAATTCTAGAAGCGATGCTAGCTGTTGACGGAAAATCTGGTAAATATCCTGAATTTAAGAACGAAGTTGCTTCTGTTTACACACATCCGCTTTCTAAAGGCGGCGATTCAGGTGGGCATTATGGCAATAACGCAGAGACTTATATGAATGTAGGTGAAGCAATGGGTAAGGCTATGGTTGAACTCCAGTTCAATAATAAATAAGTTGGAATATTGTATTTGCTAATCTCTTTAATTTTCACTTTTATCAGTGCCCATGAATAAACTGGTAATTGGAATCCTGCTTGGCGTTTTATTAGTCCCTAGTGTTTACGGGCAGGAAACGCCTAGGATTAAGTCGTTTGATTCCGGAGATTTTTCATTTGAGTTTTCATCAAAGACTGAAAAGTATCATGTAGTGGAATCGGCCAGCGAGCTTGGTGACTGGAGCGTTGTCGCACATTTTTTTGGTGCGAATAAGAATTTTGAATTTAAAGACTACAGAAAACAATTTAGAGATTCAGGTTTCTATCGATTGGTAACTGACTCGGCGCCTTTTAGCCACGGTTTATATGAACGGGAATGGAAACTTGTCGCAATGCATGAGGCTGATAAAACTATTCTGCCAAAATCGGGTAGAGTGCATTCGATTGAATTCGGTAGAGACAACAGGGTCAGCGGGAAAAATGATTGCAATCGATATTTTGGGAAATGTTCGATAAAAAAAGGCAACTGGTTGAATTTTAATTCACCATTTGGCTCAACGTTAATGTTTTGCATGTCAGGCTCTCTGGATTTCAAGTTTTTTGAATCCTTGAAATTAGCAAAGGGGTTTGAGGTTAAAGGAAACAGATTGCGAATATATTACGGAAATAATGCTGAATACTTAATGGAGTTTGAAGATGTTAGTAGTTAGATCTGTATTCTTTTAATTTAATTTTTGAAATATTAATTCAGCCCAAATAGGGCGATGATCTGAAAGTGGTTTCTTGTATTTTATCCACTCCTTTTTATATCGAGGCATGTCTATATCAGTTTTTGGGTCGTTGAATGCATCGTATATAATTCCGCCTTTTTTTACGGTTACTTTATGTTGCTTGCTCCGAAAATAAATATGGTCTATTACGCCTGATTCCGTGCCGGACTCTATATGTTTATGTGTACTGTTTTTGGATGTGTCGATTTCAAGCTCGGCCCATATTGATGTTATTTGAAAATTGTCGAAGCTTTTTAATGCTCCATTATTTGGTTTGTTATTTAAGTCCCCGAGAATAATTAAATTATCGTCAGTATTATCCTTGATAATGTTGTTTGCAATGAATGCCGCAGCTGAGCCGGTTGAGTTTTGTTGCCCAGGGATGTGTGTTGAATAAAGTCTAAGGTTTACATCTTTTATTTTAGTGCTGGCATATACTAAAGATGCTGGCTTCCAGCCTTTGGCGTTAACTTCAATTTCACCGACATCATATAATGGAAAACGGCTCAATATGGATTTGTACTTATCTTTATGGTTAGCAGAAGAGATTTTTCCAACATGGTAGTGATTCATTTTTAAAATCTCACCAACTCGCTTAGTCCAGTTTCCATCTGGCACTTCGTTAAAGCAGACTATATCCAGGTTGTATTTTTTAAGGTTGTTTCCGATTGATTCAGGTGTGCCCCATAACCCGAACAATACATTATAAGCTGCAAATCGAATCTTTACCTCGTTCTTATTGAAGCTGTTGTCATTGCGTGAAGCAATTGAGTTGTTTGATAGGGCTGGTGCTTTTTCAATAGATTGGGCGTATCTAATGTTAACGATAAGTAATGTTGAAAGTATGATTGCTCTATATTTCATTCAAATAGTGCTTTATTGAAATTTAATTTATAAATGTTGCCTTTGTCATATCCAACGGCATAAATTCCGCCGCTTTGGTCACGTCCAAAGGAGACTACTCGATCAGGGCAATTTCCTATCTCACGAATTTTTGTTAATTTTCGTTCTCTATGCCTAATTCCCCAAAGGCGTTTTGATTGGAAATCTGCACATATATAGACCCCGTCAAACGATGAGCTTTTACCAGAGATTGATTGAAAGACATATCCGCCTGTAACAGAGACTCCGTGCTTGCGGTGGAAAGAAACAACGGGAGGGGTGAAAAAGGACGATTTTCTTTGGTTCATGTATTCGGTTGAAAAGAGTTCAAAACCTTCAAATACATTCCAGCCATGATTTTCTCCGTTTCGAACTATTGATATTTCTTCAAAACGGTTTTGTCCGACATCTCCAACCCATAAATCACCATTACTCGGGTCGAAACTGAATCTCCAAGGTTGGCGCAAGCCATAAGCAAAAATTTCTCGAAGCACTTTTGGGTTTTTGTGAGATACAAAAGGATTGTCTTTTGGAACTTTGTAAGTTTTCTGACTGTCTTCGCTCGTATTAACATCAATCCTCAATATTTTGCCTGAAAACGATGTTAAGTCTTGTGCGTGCCCATGTGGGTCTTCTTGGGGGCCACCATCTCCCATTCCAATGTAAAGATATCCATCAGGGCCAAACTCAAGACCTCCGCCGTGATGGAATTGTGTAGCAACTTCAAACTCTAATACAGTTCGTGTCGGCTTTCCTGAGTCAGATGTTAGATTCTTATCAGCTACGCGTTCCCCAATTACCATTCCTCTTCGAGTTCCGTCTTTAACCTCATGCATAAAATAATACTTTCGGGTTTTAGCGAAATTTGGATGGAAGGCTAAGCCGAGTAAACCTTCATCATTTGTAACATACACCTCGTCTGGGATCTCGAGAAAAGTGGATTGATTCTCTATGTTGTTTTGATCTTTTACTAATAAGGACAGTTTAGCGCGGCTTTTTTCCAGTACAAAAAAATGGTTAGAAATGACAGGGTGTTCGCCGAACCACACTGGTTTTTCTAGGTTTATATTATTCCCAAATACAAGTTCCATAGATATGGGCTTTGCTAGTTTTTTGATTTCAATTGGGCTTCCGTTTTTATTGAGTGTTTTGGATTCTTTGTCCTTAAGGTTTTCTAGGTATGTAATAAGGTTGGTGAATTCATCTATGGAAAGTGCTGCATGAAGGTTTTGTGGCATCATCGATAAAGGGCTTGTTATTTGCTCTTTAATGTTTTTCTTTTGAATTTTGTGTCGAATATTTCCTGCTGCTGCGATTACCAGTTCGTCCTGAGAGGATTCCTTTACTGTTCCGCTGTAAATTGCGCCATCTTTAGTTGTGACGGTTAGAAGAGAGAACCCTGTCATAATATTTGCAGACGGTTCGAGTACAGAGAGAATTAGGTCAGCTCTGGAGAATTTGTTTCCTGCCGCTGCAAGATCAGGTCCGGCTAATAGGTTGCTTCCATTTGTGGTGTGACATTGGGAGCATAAGGCACGTTTACCTTCGAATATTGCTTTCCCTTTATCTGGGTTTCCTGAATTGGTCATCGCGTGCCTTCTAAAGTCTTCAACGGATGGGATATTTTTCGTTTCTGGATTTTGGCAAAATGCCTGAAGCGAAAATGCCAGCTGCAATGCAATCAGTATTAGTGTTAAGTAGTGCATGGCGTGGGGATTATCAGGGGGGCGTGATTATTCTAATGATTTTAAAAATGTTAATAAGTTCGCTACTTGTTCATCTGTGAAGCCATTTATTAATTTTGCAGGCATCAATGATGTTTCTTGAGGCTTAATTGAATCAACCATGGATTTCTTAAGGCGAGTGATTTGATTTTGAAGATCGGTAATTGAAACAAAATCATCAGTTTGTTCAGTGATGAATCCGTTGTATTGTTCTCCACTAATTGTGGTTAATAATGTTGCCTTAAATCTTTCTGGAACTTGTTTTGATGGGTACACAATTGCATCCGCTAATTCTGTTGGGTTCAATCGTAAGGTGACACCATTCAAAGATGGCCCAAATATTGTTGTTGTTTGTTCCGCGATTCCTCCGTGGCATGCGTAGCAGCCTGCATTTAAGTAAAGTGTTCTTCCGTTATCAACGTTGCCTTTATGGTTAATTTTTGTCTCGATTAAATCATGAATTATATCATCTGCACGTTGAGTGTTGTCAGAATTGTTACGTGAGAGAAATGCCTCCCCATGATTGTTTAAATACCATTTATGCCAATAACGTTTAATGGAGAACGCTAAATTCTGACTGTTTGATTTTGTAAACGAATTATATGCCTTAATGACGTTTTCAGTTGGCTCGCTCACATCAAGGCTGAAATCCCAATTGCCTTTTGCGGCGCCGTCGATGTTCCAGTTGTCTTCTGGGTCTTTAGTGTATTTCCAGCTTTGATCCGTGATGAGTTCTCTTTCGTCATTCCAGGTTAACTTGGCAATTAATCCAGCTGGTCCTCCAAGATTCTTACCTTCAATTGCAATTAGATTTTTTCCGGTTCTCAATGCTGATGTAACATTAATTAGTTTAGGCTGCTCCCAAGAGCTGCTGGATCCGATTAGTTTGCCGTTGATATATGCCTTGAACTCGTTGTCGCATGTAATGGTTAATTCTGATTTCTTGATTTTTTTCAGGATTTCAAATTTACGGACAAACCAAGTTCTGTCCCCATTTTCTTGTAAAGTGGAAGACCAAATTGCTCGAGGATTATTATTTTTCCTTTTTGGGCTGTGTCCTGAAAGTGTGGAAATTGCATGTTCAATTTGAACTGCTTGATCTGGGTAAAGATCCATTAATTCTAGTAATCGACTATGAACAGCCTTAGAAACTTTAATGCCTTTTGTGATGTTGGTTGGTGGTTTCCAATTAATTTGATCCAGGCTTATTCCAGCACTAGCAATGGCTAAAGATGAACTATTGACTATGGCCTTGTCGTTAAATTCAAATAATGCTGATATGTAAAAGCTTGGACTAACTCTGTTAGGTTTCTTTACAAGGGCTAAGGTTAAGGCTTTTCGCAAATCCTGATCAGAGGTGGTAGACAATTGTTCCAGCATAAACTTTGTGCTTCTCTCAGTGGTTGTGTTCTGCAAAATATTAATAATATTCTTCTTGGATGCATCAGTTCTAGATTGTTGAAACTGTTCAATTAAAATCTCGTCTGAATTTGGGAAGGAATTAATTTTAGAAAGAGCACTTTTCATTAGTTGGCTGCTGGGTCTGATCTGCCCTAACTTTGCTATCAACCTGTTGGTATGTAAGCCTCCTAACTTGTTTACAACTGTGCCCCAGAAGCTGGGAAACTGCAGTCCTTTTCCCCCGAATTCAGAAAACCAGCCATATTGAGTGGAGATTAGCCAGTCAGTTAGCTTTTCGCAGTGAATATTATTCTTTTTGGTGTTTATTGCAGTTAAGTCTGCCAATGAGGTTGCAATATGGAACTGGGTCACTCGATCTTTTTCATTTACCAATTCCTCAACAAGTAATTCAAATGCATCGGTTAGCTGATATACCCCCATTAGCCTAATCTGCTCCCATCTGATCTTTGTGTCAGTGTGGGGGAATTGGTCGATTAGGAATTCGGACATAAGTTTTAGAGTTGTCTTCTCTAATTTAATTTCATTTTGATATAATGCTAGCAGTCGTAATAAGTCGAGCTGATCTTCATTATTCAGGTTAAAATTTCTTAATAGGTTGCTAATGATATTTGTGCTTTCTGATGTGGTAGGGCGTTCTTTTCTGAGATGTGCAGCTACAAGAAGCCGTATTAAGACTTTAGGTTTATTGATTTTTTTTGATAAACTGAAATACTCACTTGTTGGTCTATGAGAAAGCGCAACCATTGCCGAATAACTAACAAATCGGTCGGGGTCATCAAGCAATTGAATCAACGCATTATCTGCCATTTTATCAGGCATACGCATAAGGGCTTCTGTCGCTCGACGCCTTACGAATGGTTCAGGATCATTTAATAATTTTAAGATTGTTTTATGTTCTGATTTGCCTCTTATTCCAATTAGCCAAGCTGCTTGGCCTCGAATTTCCTCGCTTTCTGAATTGGATATTTTCTCAATAAAATTATTCGGCAAAGATTTAAAATGCTGAGATAGTAACCTTACCGCATTCAGTCTTGATGTGCTGGGTAGCGTTTGGTTTAGAGCGGAATCCATTAGTTTATCGGTAACTCTAAATTCAGATCGCTGTTCAATTTCTTTTTGTTTTAACCGGCTCCACTCTGAACTTTTTTGAGGGAGTGCTAAAAGTTCCGTAATTAAATCAGAATTGTTTTTTTCTGTTTCTGGGACAATTGGAGGAGGCTTTGGTTTTTCTCTCGGGTCATAAAAAATCCGCCAGACACCTTGGTTGTGGTCTGTAATCATGATGCTCCCATCAGGGGCTACATCTACATCGACCAGTGCGAAATTAATAGATTTGTTGCTTGCGTCCTTGGCTCCTCCCTTTGCTTTTGCTAATTCTGTTAGTTCCGCTCTCCAGCTTCCTCCTTGGCGGTTTAAATGGAAGGCTACTAGCCTTCCTGAACTTGCATATCTTCCAGTTGTTGCCGATTTCCATCGATAGTCGCATACAAGGAATGCATTATGATAAGGCTCAGGGAATTGGTTGTGTTCATAAAAAACCCCCCAATTAGGGGAACCTCGCCCAACTTCCAAAACGCCTGGAAGGCAATCTATATAATATGGAGGGTATGCACCTATCCCTTGCCATCCTTGATCCCCTCCAGTTGCCCAGTGATTTAATCTTACAGGTCTATAGAACGGGACATCTACATGAAATTCCATATCACTATCAAAGCTAAAGAATTCTCCGAGATAGTTCATCCCTAGACTTGGTGGATTTCTTCCCCCTGAGCCTATGCATTCCCATTCCTGCCCCTTGGGGTCAAAGCGGAACACTGATGCTTTGCGTTCTTCTCGGGCAGGTGAATTCTCTTGTGTGATATGCTTCCTTCCATCGATACCTCCTCCGTCACCGGAAACGAGGTATATGTATCCATCCAAACCTCTTAGAATTGTATGGGCTGCATGATCTCCTCCCGTATTAAACGGTGCGCCCAGTCGTCCTTCATGTTTGAGAACGGATTTTGAGTTGTATCCACTAAACAACTGCACCCCGTCTCCAGATACAGTGTAAAGGTAATCGTCCACAACTAGTAATCCTTGAGGGCCTCTGCCTTTTAATGCTGGTCCTGAAGCAATGGTTTCGTATGTATCGTAAACACCATTGTGATCTGTATCCATAATCCTCCTAAGGGAATTTCCTTCGGCCACCAGTAGTCGGCCCTTGCCGTCAAATGTCAGATCGTAGGATCCTCCTGTTAATTTTGATTCGGCAGCCCGGTATATGTGAAACCCTTTAGGCAGGACAAATTGATCATCCAATAATATTGGTTCGGCCCGGGTTGTGGATATTAAGCCTATTAATATTATAACGAGATGGATAAGTCTTTGTCTCATGGATAATTGTTTGTGGTGATAACTTGAGTGATTCTTATAGACTTGAGATATATTTGCGAGAAAAAGGGAAGTGCGTGGGTGTTTGATGATTTTGGATACGGCAAAATGTAAAGCCCGATTTAAATTAAAATTTTGGCTTATTTTGATTCGAATATTTTCATTACCTTCTTGTCGGATTGCCTGATGAATGAATTAAATCTTATATAAAACTCATCCAAAGATAATCCCATGTGCTTTTGAAATGCTGCAGCTTTGCCAATACGGGGCACATCAAAATACCAGTTCTTAAGTACAGTGATTTCAGGTACTTCTTCCACGTGGATTAGATATGCGGTAGCCCAGGCTCCCAGCATGTAGTAGATATGTGCTGCGTTTTTGGTTTCCCAATAGGTTTCATCGTCCAATCGCCAATCTCTATTATTCAGCATAAAAGTATTTATGCCTGATGCACTAATGTTTCCTCCTGTTTTCCTTAAATCTAACATGTAGCTCTTGAAGTCTACTAAATTTAAATTCTCCATAAATTTTGCAGAACTGTATGTAGCCATGCCTTCGCTCATCCAGGAGTTAAGATTGCGGTCAGAGGATCTTTCTGTGTATGAATCGCAATGGGCAATTTGAAAAACATGATGATATTCATGTAGTGCACCCCATGTGTTTTCAATAGGATTTTTTTCTCTCTCAGTAGAGTTTGTTGTGACGTCTTCATATACTCGCCTTGGAGGTCTGCTCCAAGTAAGCCCTCCTTCAGCCTTGCCAGCTAATACCGCATCTATTTCCTTAATTACATTAGGTCGATTTAAGAATTCTGCTATTTGTTGTTCACTTGATGTTGATGCATCCTTGTTCACTCTGCTTTTAGCTCTTTTCAAATATATCTCTTCTATGTTTTTTTTATTACTAGGACCAAGTAGATAAACGTAATATGGGCCATAATTACCAAAGTAATTGATAGCATAATTCAGGCCTCTTTTATAATTATTGACTAGCGATCCATTAGAATTAAGTCCATCTGCAACAAGTAATACCGGTTCAATATTGGTTTGTTTGGTAAGCTTATGTTGCTCATTGTTATGCTTGGGTTCAGGTAATTGAGGATTAACCTTATTTACGCATCCAGATGACAAAATACATGTTATTGTTAATGTTAAAAATCGTTTCATTATTGGGCTAATTATTATTTTTGGATCTGTTTAAGATGGTGGATGTTCGAATTTGTTAAATTCAACAGGTAAATTTTTGTTTAAATTGTATTGTTTTCTTTCACTTTGATAAAATAGTTGCAGATATTGTAGTGAATTCTGAAAAGGTAAAAGAACGAATAGAAAGATGGTTAGGTAAGGCCGATGTGCATCCAATGAGTAAGCGTGAGGCAGACTTACTTTTACTATTGGATAAAAACGAAGGCGCATGGGAGCTCTATGGCCAATTTTATGAAGACTGGACCTTAGAGGAAATTGAGGAGTTGCTTGAGGCTGTGAGAGCTGCTGAATAATTTGGGGTCACTTTTCTTTTTTTAATTCAGCTATTTTTGTTTCAAGATATTCGATCCTGGTTTTCAGTTTTTCATTTTCTGTTTCACATGCATGAAGGATTGTTAAGGTCTTAGATAATCTAACTTCCGTTTTTATTTTAGACATGAATGTCATTCCGCATGCTAATAATAATATAAATATAATAATGTGCAGGAATTTTGGATTTTGAATAAAGCATATTTTGCTCATGTTCTTTATTAATTTATATTTTGGCTTGCCGGCCTTAAATCAACAGACCAGTTTTTGTTACGGTGCAATCCGTAATACGGGTAATAATCCCATGGTGCTTCTTCTCCTAGTGCCCTCGGATCTTTTGTTTCAATTAAATGTTTCTGGAGTTGTGACCTCATTTTTATTCTAATATCTATAAACCTCTTGTCGCTGGCGACATTGACCAATTGCCCGGGATCTGTCTTCAGTACGTAGAGCTCTTCGGCAGGTTTTTTTGAGAAAGCTAGATCATAGAATCTTTTAAAGTCTGGCTTGTCTTTACTGTTCATAATTAATGATTTTGTAGGAGAAGAGTCAACTTCTCCAAAAGGTATATATCGGGCACAGAATTCTCGATCTGGGTTACCTGCTGGCCAACGGTCAGGTTTGTGGTTTTGAATGTATAAATAATCCTTTGTTCTTATTGCTCGGCATGGATATCCCTTGCCGCCTTTGCGGCATCCATCGTGACGCTCCATTGCTATAAAAGCACTAGAGCGATCTATATTTGGTTTGTTTTTAAAGACATCCATTAAACTTTTAGCTGTCATCATTTTTGGTGGGTTTAAACCGGCAGCATTTAAAAAAGTAGGAGCCAAGTCGCTTAGGTTAATAAATGAATCCACAACGCGACCGGGTTTGTTGATTCCATTGGGCCAACGAATGGCTAATGGCACTCGACTGCCATCGTCGTATAGGCTTGCTTTAGCTCGAGGGAAAGGCATTCCGTGATCACTTGTAACAACTACAATGGTGTTATCTAGTTTACCTGAAATTTCTAGTGTTTTGATGGCTCTGGCAACCATTTGATCAAAATGCTCGATCTCGACGTAGTAATCTAAAATATCGTTTCTAACAATAGGGTGGTCGGGGAATATCGGAGGGACTGCCACTTTTGACGGATCTTTTCCTGATCGTATTCCGGCGCCATTCTCGAAGCTTCTATGAGGTTCATATGTTCCGAGCCAGAAACAAAAGGGCTGATCTTTGGATACTTGAGACATGAATTTCTCAAAGTTTGCTGCATAATCTATTTTTGTTATTGATTTAAATTTTGGACTTAACTGCTTGCCTTCAATTTTTTTGCCTGCTGGATTAACTGTTCTTCCTCCTGGCTCAAGTCTTCCCGGGCTCCAGCCCTTTCCTGTGAATCCCACAGCGTAGCCTTCATCTTCAAGCAGCTTTGTGTAGGTTATGAATTTGGCGGGTAATGTACTGTGAATGTTTCCTGCTTCTTCCAATCTCCATATAGGTTGTCCCGTTAGAATTGCGCTGCGAGAAGGGCCGCAAGTTGGGGCATCGCAAAATGCATGTGAAAAACGTAACCCTTCGCGCGCAACTCTATCGAAGGCAGGTGTCTGAACTATTTTGTCCCCGTTTGCTCCAGTGTGTATATAAGACTGATCATCGGATATGCAAAATAGAATATTTGGTCGGGATTCAGCACATACGGTGTATATTTCAAGGAAGAAAAGTGTTAAAACGGTGCATACACATGTGAGTAATTTCATGATTGTTTATGATATGTTTCAATTGGTTTGTTGCGCATTAACTGGGAGATTTTTTAATTTATTTCATAGTAAAAAACCAACTTAATGTTGTTGTTCTTATGCTTGATATAGTTCGTTTTTCCTGCTTTTTTAATTTTTTATTGTTCTGGGAAAATTATCGTTAACAAGGAGAAAGTAGGAAATATTTGTGATTAAACTGAAAAGTAGTGGAGTATTAATGCGAGCTATAATCTTTGCTTGTGTTTTAGCG